>Ga0335069_10014339_pt1 | contig 11100 bp, 7 predicted proteins | sample Lox_Sample_11_FD_206714 | JGI IMG/M metagenome (GOLD analysis project Ga0335069, IMG submission 206714) | Soil microbial communities from Loxahatchee National Wildlife Refuge, Florida, United States - Lox_Sample_1.1 | ecosystem: Environmental > Terrestrial > Soil > Wetlands | place: USA: Florida... | reverse complement strand
TGGCTGAAATCCCCTGTGCGCTCGAGAGCGGTTGGCACCCTCCCCAGGTAGTTCATGGGATCCGAGTGCTTAAGCCGCTCGTAAGAAGCGAAAAAGAACAGCTTGTCCTTTCCGCTGAACAGCTTTGGGATGATCACCGGTCCCCCGATGGTGCCTCCGTACTCGTTCACCCGGTACTTGCTGCGAGAGATGCCAAACATGTTGTTGTACATGCCGTTGGCGTTCAGGTCCTCGTTGCGCAGGCGGTAGTTTAGGCTTCCGTGAAACTCGTTGGTGCCGCTCTTGGTGGTCATCGAGACCAGACCCTGGCCGTGACCAAGGTCCGCCGAGAATGTGTTCGCAATCACGCGGACTTCCTGGAGGGCATCGCGGTTCGGCAAAACTGTGGTTTCGTGCCAGGCCGCGCCCTGCACCGCGATTCCGTCCATCTGCACGTCATTGGTGCCCACCAGGCCGCCGTTAATGCGCATGTCGGACATCTGCATCCGGTCCGCATAGCCCACCCCGAGGATGCTGCCGTTGTACATCTGGAGCGAGGGGACCACGCCCGCCTGTAAGGTCGCATAATACAGCGGGTTATTGTTGATGTTCGGAATATTGTTGATGATGTCCTGGTTCACCGCGCCCTGCACGGTGGCGGACTCGGTTTGCAAGGTAACGGCATCGGCTTTTACCTCTACCGTCGTCGCCAGGCTGCCCGTAACCAGCGTCACGTCCACGCGCACCGTAGTGCCTGTCCCCATGGCGATGCCGGTTTTCCGGAAAGACTGGAAGCCCTGCGCCCTGATGGTGACCGAGTATTGCCCGGCTTCCAGATAGGGCGCTGTGTACTCCCCAGCGGCGTTGGTTTTGACCGCAACTTGGATGTTGGTCTGCTCGTTTGTGACCAGTACATCCGCGTTGGGAACCAGGGCGCCGCTTGAATCGGTGACGGCTCCGGTGATGGCGCTGGACTTGACCTGTCCGAGCGTTACGCCGGCTAGCAGCAGCAAGGCTGCCAGCACGACAAGAAATCTGTGCGTTTCTGACATTCCACAACTCCTTCTCGAGAACCCCGTCTCGACGTATGTGGACTCGCCCCTGTAAGGCCGGCCCCACATGGAAGCCAACCTTTCTGCGATATCAGTAAAGATACTAGGCTGTTCGGTGCCGCCTGTCAAGAAGAATTTGGAGGGCCGACCTGATTATGCTATAAATTATTGTTATTAAAAGAAATATATGGTGGTAAAGTGTGCAGGCGTTGTCGGGAACCGGCGAGCGGGTTTGGCGAGTTTGAAAGTCGATACTATTTGGATGCAACTGGTATACCTGCGAATAGTGAATGACTCGCGGCCGTGAAAACAGCTGTTCCACACGTGAACTCGACTCTTCGGTCGTTGCGCCAGATCTCTTTCACAGGACACGCTGGTCGGAAAGTCAAGAATTACAGTGACAAAAACCGCAATTTACGCGACAATCTGTATTGCCATATCAGACCAGTTGTAGCTGACGGGAGCCATATTGTTGAAAAGGCACAAGCTGAGCGGCATAACCTGTCGTCTGAACTCCGGTACAGAGAGAAAAAATAATGATCGAACAGATTCGAACGGCCGTCTCCGCCGAACGCGCCCGGGTGGCGCTCTTTGACTTCGATGGCACTCTGTCGCTGATCCGCGCCGGATGGATGGACGTTATGGTCCCCATGATGGTAGAGATCCTGCTCGATTTGAAAACCGGCGAATCGGAAGAGCGGCTGCGGGGGATCGTCGAGGATTTCGTCGGACGTCTGACCGGCAGGCAAACCGTGTACCAGATGATCGAGCTGGCCGGACAGGTCGAGACGCGTGGCGGCCGGCCGCTCGACCCACTGGTCTACAAGAGAATGTACCTGGACCGGCTGCACAACCGGATTTGCCACCGGCTGGAAGAACTGCGCAGCGGCGCTTGCTCGCCCGAGAAATATCTGGTTCCCGGCGCCCGCAGGCTGCTCGAGGCCCTCTGCCAGAGCGGCCTCAAGCTGTATCTGGCGAGCGGCACCGATGAAGAGTACATGAAGGATGAGGCCCGTCTGCTCGACCTCGCGCGCTATTTCGATGGAGGCATTTATGGCGCTCAGGACGACTACAGGAGCTTCTCCAAGGCGATTCTGATCCAGCGCATCCTTGCGAGCGCCGAGTGCCGGGGCAACGAATTCCTGGGCTTCGGGGATGGCTACGTCGAGGTCGAAAATGTAAAGCAGGTGGGCGGGGTGGCAGTTGGGGTGGCCACCGCGGAGCCGGAGTGCCTGGAAGTGGACGCCTGGAAGCGCGAACGCCTGGTTGGTGTCGGCGCTGACTTCATCATCCCTAACTACCTCTGTCAACGCGAACTGCTCGCGCTGCTGTTTCCCTCTAACTGACAATGAAATCAAAATACGAGACGTTAGACCGTTCGCGGCTGATCGTGAAACCGCTGGCTGAGCGCAAGCACGACCTCCCGCTGGAGCATTGGATGGCGCTCGACGCCGCCGCGTCCGCATTCGAGCATCCGGAGCTGGGGGAGATCGCCCGGCGGCTGAAAACAGCCCGCGACAAGAGCGCGGCGCGGATCCTCATGATGGGAGCCCATGTCATACGCGCCGGCGTCAACCGGCATATCATCGACCTTATTGAGCGCGGCGCCATCGACCATATCGCGTTGAATGGCGCCGGCGCCAACTGTCCGCGCACTCGGCGCCGGTGGTTGGGGACATGTGCCTCGATCGCCGGTGCCTGCGCGCGCACGTGGAAGCTCCACTGCTGCTCGTCACCTACGGAGGCGACGGGGTGCTGATCGTCGACCTGGGGCGAGCGTGCGCCTCGGAAACCCGGCCGCTTCCATCACCATCATGAAAAAGGGTACCGGAGTGGCTTCTCCGGCCGAGGTGCTGGCCGCAGAATCAATGGTTCTTTGAGATCTATGAACTACCCTGAGTTGTACAAAACCGAATTGCTGAAGACCATCGAGAGCATCGACACCGAGAAGGTAGAGCAAGCCATTGAGTGGCTTCGCGAGGCCCGTGACGCCGGACGCCAGATCTTCGTCTGCGGCAACGGCGGCAGCGCGTCCACTGCCTCACACTTCGCGTGCGACATGGTCAAGGGTGCCAGCTACGGGCGCGAAAAGCGCTTTCGCGTGATGGCGCTCACCGACGCGCTGCCCACCATCACCGCATATTGCAACGACGTCTCTTGTGACGTGATCTTCGAAGAACAATTGCGGAACCTCGCACAGGAGGGGGACGTTGTGCTCGCGATCAGCGGGTCGGGCAACTCGCCCAACGTCTTGCGTGCCGTTCAGTGGGCCAACTCGGCCGGCTGCCGCACCATCGCCCTCACTGGAAGGGACGGCGGCAAGTTGGGCCCGCTCGCCCACCTGAATATCCGAACTGCATCGCCCCACATGGGCCGCATCGAGGATTCACACATGATCGTGTGTCACATGATCGGTTACTGCTTCATGGAAGAGTGACCCTCATCAGGGCCGGAGCATACACGTCAGGTTGCCATCACGGTGCCTGGCAATTCTACGAGCGGCTCGACGTCAGCGGTCGATGACAGGCCCGATGGCCAACAAGCGGCTGATCACCACAACCATCTATAAAGTCCGACGGTGGCGGCACTCAGCACGGCCAGTTGCAACCGCCAGTCAACGAGACCGCGCCACTGCTCTGCGCGCGTACGCCAGTCAATAGTAAGGTTCTTCAGCCGCTCGGGAGGGATTTTCGGGGTGAATGCCGACACCAGGAACAGCGTCGCGGTAACAAGCAGTGTGCCCCATAAGCCTCGGTAAGTGTAGTTCATTGTGAGCCTGGTGTGAAGCCATGGCAGCAAGGCGGCGCCCGCCTCTGGCCCAATCAATTGATCCGCCACGAAGATGACGGCAAGCAGTGCACCGGCTAATACGGAGACGATGGCTCCCTTCACAGTCACGCGCTTGGTCATGATGCCGAATACAATCGCAGGAGTGATCGGCATTACCAGATACATCGAAATTGTCTGCAAGTACTTGTACAGCCCATCTGGCGTCGTATAGCAGAGGTAAGCCGCCATGACCCCGAGCATTGCCGCTGCGGCGATCGCGATGCGTCCAAAAAACACCTGGCCGCGTTCGCTGGTCTTGGGCCGCAAATGGACAATGAAGTCCCGGACCACCAGGGTCGAGACCGAATTCATAACGGAAAGATTCGATGAGATAAGGGAGGCCACCAGCGCCGCCAAGACGACGCCGCGCGCGCCCGTCGGCAAGAGTTCATTGAGCAGAGTCACGAACGTGGTCTTGGCTTCGCGTCCAGGAAACAGCGCATGAGCGATCACTCCCGGGACCGCAAAAATGAACACAGGCGAGAGTTTTAGAAGAACGGCGAACATCGATCCCCAACGTGCCTGCTGCAGGTCTCGCGCACCGAGCACCCTCTGGACGTTGACCTGGTCCATGCCCCAGTAGAACGTGCCGCTGGCGAGCGCGCCTATGACGATTCCCCAAAATGGATAGTTCGGGTCGTCGTAGGGCTTGGCTATGCTCATTGCTGCCGGGGCGGCGTGCACGAGCGCCTGCCATCCGCCGACCCGGCTCAAGCCCATCCAGAGCATGATTCCGCAGCCGACGATCATGATCGCGCTCTGCAGGGAATCCGTATAGGCTACCGCTGTGAAGCCACCGATCATCGTCACCACCGCGATGACCAAGCCCGCGAGAGCCACGACCGACATCACGTTCCAGCCCAGAAGCCCATGCAGCACCAGGCCTCCCGCGTAGAGATGGAAAGCCATTTTGGTCATGATGCAGATGACCAGCATCAGAGCGGAGAAGAACACGCGGGCCATGCGGTTGTACCGCATTTCGAGGAACTCCGGGATGGTGAACACTTTGTTCTTCAGGTAATAGGGAAACAGGATGGCGCAGGCGAACCCCAAACAAATGCAGGTGGTGAGTTCGACGGTGCCCGCGCAGACACCGTAGCGATAGGCATCACCGGAAAGCCCCACAAGGTGCTCAGCGCCGATGTTGGTGGCAAACAGGGACGCGCCGACAATGGGCCATGTCAGGCGGCGTCCCGCCAAGAAGAAGTTCGCGCTACTTTCACCGGCGCGGCCGCGCAAAGCGAGCTGGAGCCCAAAGAGGATACTCGCGGCGACCACAACCAGGCAGATGATCCAATCCAGCGGTGTGAGGGACAGGGCCACAATGCCTCCTGCGAACGCAGACGTGAGTCAGATGCAGGATTCCCATTTTCGCCGTACGTTCCCACAGGCGTGAGCAGCGATGCGAGTCCGCAGCCAGGTGAAACTTGGCGGCCAAATGACATGACAGTTTCACTGGTCCCGGCCGGGCCGCAGCCGTTGAGTGAAGACTCCTGCCTAACATTTGCTATATCAGTTTGCCGTAAAGCAACCTGGATGTCAAGGCATGGAAGTGTTGCATACCACGCGGCCAGCTGGCTCCAGGCGGGACCGCTCCCTTTTGGTCGCGACTCCGATCAGAGTCCTGACCCAACGGACTTGCATCCTAAAGAATCGCTTTCAGGTTCTCGAATGAGAGCCGTGCAGCGGCCAGCGAATCGCCGAAACAGGCGGCGTTGTCCTGCTCGACCATGAAATGCTTCAGACCGGCGAGCTTTGCGTTGGCGAACACCTTCCTGTAGTCGATCTGGCCGACGCCGACGGGTGCGAACGCCATGCTGGCCACACGCTGGTTGGGCGAGAGTCCGGTCTTCACCGTCTGGAGGCCGAAGACATCTTTGATATGCCAGAGCTCGTACCGGCCCGGATTCTTTTGGAACATTTCGATGGGGTCTTTGCCGGCGATGTAAGTCCAGCCGACGTCGAGCTGCATGACGACGAGCTCCGGGTCGGTCTCGACCAGCAGAATGTCGTACTCGGTCCGGTCGTCGTCGAGGAGCGGCTCAAACTCGCCGGTGTGATTGTGGACAAAGAGCTTGATGCCGAACTTGCCGGCGATTTTACCGTTCGCGTTGAGCTCCGCGGCCCGTCTTTTGGCGGCCTCCCGCGCGACCCGCGGCTGGTAAGGGCCGAAGGCGCCAAGTTCCTTAAATGAATTGCGAATGATGCCGGTGCTGGGGTTGTAGTAGGCGCCGAACGGAACCGTAACGCCGCTGGGCAATCGGGGCGGCGCTGTGCGGGTGGAGCGGATCTCGGTATAGCGGATGCCCATGATCTGCTGCGCCGCGAGCTGCCGCTCCAGTTCCGCACCGGTACCAGTGGGGTAATCGGTGTGGGTGCTCGGCATGGAGAGGCCGTAGCGATCCAGCATGGCACGGAAGGACTTGGGGTCCATTCCGTTGTACCCGGAGGCCGGCTCGATTTCCTTGTAGCCGATCTGCGCGAGCTTAGCCAGTACGCCCTCGAAGTCGGAAACCATGCGGTCGCGCACGGTGTAGAGCGCGATGCCGATACGGTCCTTCCAGTCGGAAGGCGCCTCGGTCTGGGCCGGCCCGCTCTGCGAACCTCCGGCAAAGAGAGCCGCTCCGGTCCAGGCGGCGGCCTGCTTCAAAAAGGTCCGGCGAGGCCGGACGTCGGTGTGATTCGGTTTAGACATGTTCATAGTCCCCATCCCTTGCGAATTCCCTCCGGTCGTAAGTAGCGGTTCGCCTCCGCGTTGTTGGTGAACCTCCCGTGGGCGCTGTCCCAATCCAGCCGGCCTTCGAGGCGCTGCGCAATTACGCCCAGCAGAACCATCTCGGTGAACGGCCCGGCTACGGCGAAATTCGAGCAGGCGGGCTCGCCGCCTTTACAGGCGCGAATCCAGTCGGCGTAATGTCCCGGCGATCGCGTCAGAACCTGGGAAGGAAGCTTATAGTTCCGCATCCTTTCCAGCGGTAGGAGGCGCGTGGCTCCGCCGTGGCTGTCGGTGGTAATGCAGCCCTTCTCCCCGATCCAGACGGCGCCGTTTCCCTGCACGATGTCGCCGGCGCCGAGTTGTGCCTGCGCGGCCGCCGGCACCGCCTGGCGAGACGTGGCCGGAGCCGCGGCGGCCGGACGCGGTGGAACGCCGAAGGCATCGCGGCCGGCAATGAGAGGTTCGCCTTCCGCCAGTCCGGGTGGCCGATATGCGGGGCCGGTCACGCCGTCGTACCAGAAGACCTTGATCGGCGGCATTGAGCCGCGCGCAGGAAAGTTAAAACGAAGCTTGGATCTGCGCGGGAACTGGAAAGAGCTCTTGGATTCCCGGTCCAGCGCTTCGACGCTGGCGGGAGCTCCCAGTCGCATGGCCAGGTTGGGCGCACCAAGCACGTGGCACGCCATGTCTCCCAGTGCCCCACAGCCGAAGTCGAAGAAGCCGCGCCAATTGAACGGCGCGTATGCGGGACTGAACGGCCTCATCTTCGAGACGCCGAGCCACACGTCCCAATCGAGCGAAGCGGGCGGCTGCGCTTCCGACGGCGCGGTTTGTAGGCCTTGCGGCCAGACGGGGCGGTTGGTCCACGCATGGACTTCCGTCACCTGCCCGATCTCTCCCGACCAGACGATCTCGGCGGCGATGCGAGTGGCCTCGTTCGAGTACCCCTGGTTGCCCATTTGGGTGGCGACCTTGTTGCGCTCGGCCGCCTGCATCAGGAGCCGCGTTTCCCAGATCGTGCGGGCGAGCGGCTTTTCCACAAAGACATGCTTGCCGCGCTCCATGCACCAAAGAGCGGCGGCCGCGTGCATGTGGTCCGGGGTGACGACCATGACCGCGTCGATGTTCCGGCCCTCGCTGTCGAGCATGCGGCGGTAGTCGCGGAACTTGGGCGGCTTCGGGTACTGACGGTAGGTGGGGGCGGCGCGATCCTCGTCGGGGTCGGCAAAAGCCACTAGGTTCTCGCCGGCCACGCCGGGAATATCGACCTCGGCCCGCCCGCCGGCGCCGATGACGGCGATGTTCAGTTTCTCGTTGGGCGACTTGTAGCCCGCGGCTTTGAGGGATCCGGTACCGCTGCCCTGCGCCGGGAGCGCGCCGGCGAGCAGTCCGCCGAAAAAGAAGTACCGCCTTGAGAATCGATAGTCTGACATGCTGGGCCTCTCTACACCAGTGCCGCCTTAAGGTAATCGAGGCACTTGCGCGTCTCGACGATGGAAGTGGCGCCCGCCGGGATGGGGTATTCCAGTTCCACATAGGCGGGGATGGGATATCGTTTCGATTTCAGCAATTGCATCACTTCCTTGATGGGCGTATCGCCCTTACCCCATGGCATGTTTGGCCCCTGGTTCTTCTTGCGGTCCTTGATGTGGAGGTTGGTGATGCGGTCGTGGTATTTGTCAATGAACGCAACGGGATCGTAGCCGCCCGCGGTGAAGTGGCCGATATCGAGGTTGATCCAAATGTATTCGGACATCTTGAGCGGCGCGGCGAGACTCTCGGGCGTCGCGAACTGCTCGGGGTCCTGAACCTGGGAATGCGGATGCATGGCCACGATGAAGCGGTGCTTGTCGGCGTAGGGCGCCAGTTTGCGCGCCAAACTTACGGTCCCAGAGAGCGTGATGCACCTGGCGCCGAGAGCCTTGGCCTGGTTGAACGAGCGGTCGATTTCAGCTGGCGTCCCGAACCAGCCGCAGTTGTAGCCGTAAATGGCGACGCCGGCCTGCTCGAAGCGCTTGCGGATTGCCGTGAAGTAGTCCAGCGGCGTGGACGCGTGCCATTGGCGGCCTTCCGCCAGCATGGGCATGCCGGGGTCTGGTTTCGGACCGTAGACGCCGTCAGGGTCCATGCCGCGGATGGACACCAGCATTCCGGTCATGGAGCCGGGAGCGATGTGGGGTGCCCAAAGCTCGCACTCCCCGATGCCGAGATCGGCCATCGTGGATAGGACCCGGGCGAGGACCATCTCGTGGGCGGCGTCGGTGGCGGGCAGATTGCGGACACCCGGCTGGAAATCCCGAAAACAATATGTCTGAATGCCGATATGGACTCCATTCACCACCGCGCGGTTGTTGTCGGAGGCTAGCGCGCTTGTGGACAGCGCCGCCAGTGCGGTCCTGGTGAAACGGCGTCTGGAATATGTTTTCCGAGGCATACGATACCGAGTGGCTCCTTTCTTTCGCAAAAAGACCGCGGTCCTGTGAGGTGCGGCTGATGCCACACTATGGCTAGGTCGGAATGACTCGCAAGGGCGTTGCGGTAATACGCGGCCGTGTAGCGGCTGTATCGGCCGTGATACCGCCTGTAGCGTCGCTGATTTCAAGAACTTGTTTTCGTTAACCGGGCCGGGCCGCAGCGCCGGCGGTGTTGCAGCCGCTGGAGATCGGAGACGCGTCCGGTGGTTACTATCGCGTGTTGCCGCAACAGCCGGGCGCGTTACTTGTCGGTTTGGACGGGAACTCCTTATGATCCAGGCACGAGGTGACTATGCTTGCTTTCGTGGCCGAAAACAGTTTGCGCCGGCGCCGGTTGGGCGCGCTTCTGGCGGGAATCGTCTTATTGTATGCGGCCTGCTGCCGGCCCGTAGCCGCACAGGTGAACACAGCCGAGATCCTCGGCACAGCCAACGATTCTTCCGGGGCGGTCATACCGGATGTCAAGATCCAACTCAAGAACTCGGCTACGGGCGAACAGTTCGTGGCCACCGCCGATGCCGACGGCAACTTCGCCTTCCGGCTGCTTCCGATCGGCCACTACTCCATGGAGGCCGAGCGCCAGGGATTCAAGAAGTTCACGGTGGCGGACTTGGCGTTGGCCGCCGGAGACCGGTTACGTCAGGATATCCGGCTGGAACTTGGCCGGGTAGACCAATCGGTGGAGGTGACGGCCAGTACTCCGGCCCTGCAACTGGACAGCTCCTCCATCGGCAGCCTGACTGAAGAACGGGCAGTGCAGAACCTGCCACTCAACGGCCGGAATTTCATGGCGCTGGCCCAGCTCGCCGGGGGCGCCGAAGGCGAGGGAAATACCTCGCTCTCCATGGCGAGTGGAGCCCGGCCGGATGACCGCCGCCGCTCTTCCTCGCTTACTGTGAGCGGATTCGAGGCGGCCTACAACAGCTTCCTCATTGACGGGATGGACAACAACGAGGCCTACACGGGCACGGTGGTGGTGAAGCCTTCCATTGATGCCCTGGCGGAGGTCAAAGTTCAAACGCTGCTGCTGCCGGCGGAAATGGGCAGGACCGCCGCCGGACTGGTCAATCTCCTCACGAACTCGGGGACCAACGACCTTCACGGCACGCTCTTCGAGTTCTTCCGCAACCAGGACCTGGACGCCACCAATTTCTTCGCAACCACCGGCAAACCAGCGTACAAGCAAAACAACTTTGGAGGCAGCCTGGGAGGGCCGATTAAGAGGAACCGGACGTTCTTCTTTGGCGACTACGAAGGCTTTCGCCTGCGTCAGGGCCAGACTCTGGTGAGCACCATCCCTACGCTGGCGATGCGCGCCGGCACCTTCGCCGGAATCGCCGCGATTTTCGATCCGCTGAGCACGCGCCCCGATCCAAACAATCCGGGCGGATATATCCGCACCCCCTTCGCGAACAATCAAATTCCGGCCAGCCAGATGGACCCGGCCGGAATGAAAGCCGTCAATTTATATCCGGCGCCGACCAGCTCCGGCATCGTGAATAACTTCACCTGGAGCCCGAACAAGAAGCAGCGCGACGATACCACGGATATCCGGGTGGACCACCGGCTGACAAACAACGACAGCTTATACGGACGTTACTCGTTCAACGACACCACCACTTACACGCCACCAGCCTTTCCACTGAACCCAAACGGAGTCAGCCCGGTGGGCGACAACAGTTTCTCTGGGCCGTCGTACCAGCGCGCGCAGGGGATTCAGGCAACCGACATCCACACCATCAATTCGCACGTCGCCATTGAACTGAAGGCGGGGTTCACCCGCATGGCGATTCAAAGCCTTCCGCCCAACACGGGAATCAACGGCTCCCAACAGATCGGAATCCCGGCCATCAACTATGATTGGGACAGTTCCGGGCTCAGTATCATCAATCCAAGCGGCTATAAGCTATTGGGCGACCAGCAGTTCCTTCCCCTGGTCACGATCAGCAACACGTATCAGACGATCGGAAACGTGCTCTACAATTCCGGGCGGCATAGCTTGAAAGCCGGCGTGGACCTCCGCCGGCGGCAGAGCACCGATTTTCAGAGC
>Ga0335069_10014338_pt1 | contig 11100 bp, 11 predicted proteins | sample Lox_Sample_11_FD_206714 | JGI IMG/M metagenome (GOLD analysis project Ga0335069, IMG submission 206714) | Soil microbial communities from Loxahatchee National Wildlife Refuge, Florida, United States - Lox_Sample_1.1 | ecosystem: Environmental > Terrestrial > Soil > Wetlands | place: USA... | reverse complement strand
TCGGCTGGCGCAACGACAAGGTGAAGGAGGACATCCACAAGATGGACAATCCCTGGTCCATCATGTGGGAGTCGCAGAAATACAAGGGCTACGTCTCGGTGCTGGACGATTCCCGCGAATCGATCGCCATGGCGATGATGTATCGCGGCCATACCGACATCAACACCGAGGACCCGAAGGCGATCGACGATGCGGTCGCCGACCTTTTGAAGCTGGTCGACATCTGCAACGCCAAAGTCAACATCACCAGCTACCGCACCGTGCCCGAGGGCAGCTGCTGGCTGGCCCATGCCTGGTCCGGCAACATGCTGAGCGCGGTCTTCGCCTACATGCCGCAGGGCCTCGACCCCAACATCATGCAGTATTGGTCGCCGCCGCGCGGCAAGGGGCCGATCCAGAACGACATGTGGGCGGTCTGCGCCACGTCGAAGAAGCCGGTGCTGGCCCATCTCTGGCTCGACTTCCTGCTCGATGAGCAGAACGCCTTGAGCAATTTCGTCAACTTCAACGGCTATCAGCCGCCGATCAACTCCATCACCGCGGACTCGCTGCTGGCCGACAAGCGCATCCCGGAGAGTCTCCGCACGGCGATCATGACGCCGAACGATCTTGGTCCGGATTCGCTGCAGGAATGCGCGCTGACCACCAAGGGCCTGGCGCTCTGGCAGGCCGGCTACGCGAAGTTCGTCGGCGCCGGCTGAGGCGCGCCGAAGCGAAGGATAGGGCAACGCTGCGCCATATGAGGGTATGACCCCTCATATGGCCCTCATATGGCCTGTGCGCCGGAGGCTGCCTGGCGCCGGGCTTTTTTGGTTGTCGCCGGCTGCATATTCAGTGTGTCGGGCGCCGTTGATCGCTATTCTGATTCGCTCATGACGGTGCTGCGACACAGCGCAAGATGCCGCCCTGTGGCATGCGTTCTTGGGCAACCGTCTTTGTATCAAGCGGCGCGAAAACTGGGCCTACATGCTGGTCACCATCCGGGACATCGAATCGCTGAAGAGCTATGGCGCGAACCTGCGGCTGATCTATGCCTACTGGCTGGCCAAGCGGGGAAGTCGCCCGATGCCTCGACGCTCGGATCTCGATCCGACGGAAATTCCTCCGCATCTGTTGCCGGGGATCATGCTGGTCGATGTCATTCCCGACCATCGCCGCTATGTATACCGCCTGGTGGGCACGAAGGAGGCGGAAGTTCGCGGCTACGATCCGACGGGAAAGTCTGTCGGCGAAGCCTATTTTGGAGAGAACGCCGAGGATGCGATGAGGTGCTACGATCGCGTCGTTGAAACGCGCATGGCCGTCCTGGATCCGATTCCGTTTCTTGAGCGACGGCGCGGCTATCGGGGTGCGGAAAGCCTGTTCCTGCCCCTGTCGAATGACGGGATCGCGGTCAACATGATCATGGTCTTCTTCGACCCGGATGCGGTCATCAAGCTGCCAAGCTCGGCGTGACTGGCCGCAAAGCTACCGGCACCTGGGATCGGGCCAATCGCCGCTTCCCGGCGAGCGGCGACGCTCGAAATGCCGTTCGAAATACCAGATCGATCCGCGACAGGACAAAGCGAGCCGGTAGATGCCTTGCCAATCGCCGCGGAGGACCGCTGGCATGCTTGCCTCTGCATCACCGAACTGAACGCCTGGATCCACCCGCAGCCAGAGCCGGATGATGTTCCAAAACGATCGCAACCGGGCGCCCATCTCAGCGACCCTCCGGATAGTCCGGGCGCTCGAAATACCAGGTGGAATCGCGGTAGGACCGGCCGAGAAAGCTCCCACCGGGCCAGGGCATCGGGCTGACCACCGGTGGCATCCAGTCGGTGTTTCCCCCGCCGAATCGCAGCCGGGGTTCCCTGCGCACGAACTCCCGCATCGCGTTCCGCAATCTCTTCAGCAGTCCATCCATCTCCGCCTCCATTGTCTCGCTGCGGGAGCCAATGTGATGGGTCGGCGTGAACCCAACCGGAAATGGGATGGCTCAGAGGATGGCTGCGCCGTGAAATCGGCGTAAAATCGCCGCTTCGAGGACGGATGGGGGGCCGGTGCATTGCCATCGTGCAGCTTGATCTTGCTGGGCGGATGGGCGCTGCAATCCGGGGACGGTGGGGACCTGACCCTATCGACCCGGAAGGACCGGCTTCTGCTGACCTACCTGGCGCTCAATGCAGACCGGCCGTTGGGAAGGAGCCGGCTCGCCGGCTTGTTGTGGGGAGACCGCGGCGAGGTCCAGGCGCGCGATTCATTGCGCCAGTCGCTGGCCGCCATCCGCCAAGCATTCCGGCGTGTCGCGCTCGATCCGATCAATTCGGAACGGGAAGCCGTCAGCTTCGATCCGACCGGCATTGCCATCGACGCCGTCGCCTTCGAGCGCCTGGCGGCCCAGCGGGCATCGGGCGCTGAGGCGGCTTCGCTTTACCGGGGCGCCTTGCTCGACGGTTTCGATGGCTTGACGCCGGAGTTCGATTCCTGGGTCGGCCCGGAGCGGGAGCGCCTCGCCGCCGTTGCCGTCCGCCTGCTGGAGGAGATCTCGGGGTCGGCCGAATCGAGCGAAGCCGCGAGCCGCCTCGCGCGCCAATTGCTGGCGCGCGACCCGCTGTGCGAGCCGGCCTACCGCGCCTTGATGCGTCTCCACGCTGCGAAAGGTGAGCGCAGCGCGGCCTTGAAGATTTATGCGACTTGCCGTGACCTGCTGAAGCAGGAGCTGGATGCAAACCCGGACGCGCAGACCGAGGCGCTCTATCAGGATCTATTCGCCGATCGTCCTGGTGCGAGGCCGGCGGTTCAAGAAATCACCCCGTCACGCGATCGGCCCTCGCTGGCCGTCCTGCCGTTCATCAACCTGAGCGCCGATCCAGAGCAGGAGTACTTCAGCGACGGCATCACCGAAGACATCATCACCGAGCTGGCGCGGTTTCGGTCGCTCTCCGTGGTCGCCAGGAATTCATCCTTCGCATTCAAGGGCAAGGCCGTCAAAGTCCAGGAGGTCGCGAAAGAACTTGGCGTGGGCTATGTCGTCGAGGGCAGTGTGCGCAAAGTCGGTCCCCGTATTCGCATCACCGCCCAGTTGGTTGACGCCGGAGACGGCCGGCATATTTGGGCGGAGCGCTATGACCGGCCCGCGGACGACGTCTTCGCCATCCAGGATGACGTGGTGCGGACCGTCGCCGCGACGCTGGCAGGGCGTGTCGAGGCGGCCGGGGCCGAAGGCCTGCGCCGCCGGCCGACCGCGAGCCTGTCAGCCTATGAATGCGTCCTGCGCGGCAACGCCCTGCCGGTCGGCGATCCGGTCCACGATGCCGCTGCCCACCGGCTGTTCGAACAGGCGGTTGCACTCGACCCGGACTATGCCAGGGCGCACGCGCAGCTGGCGATGAGTCACGCATGGCGCTGGCTCCAGCGGATGAACGGGCCGACCGAGGAGCTCGACCGCGCCTTCGCGCTGGCGACCCGTGCCATCAGCCTCGACAACCAGGAGGTCGTCTGTCACATGGCCCTGAGCTTCGTTCAGCTCTGTCGCCGGCGCTTCGAAGAGGCGGAGTTCCATGCGCGGAAGGCCGTAGCACTCAACCCGAGCCGGCCGAACGCGCTGGTCCTGCTGGCGGACGTCCTCACGTTTACCGGCCGGGCCGACGATGCGGTGCCGCTGGTCGCCGACGCAATGCGGCTCGACCCCCATCATCCCGCCTGGTACTGGCAGGAGCTGGGAATGGCGCATTTCGCGGCGCGACGATATGCCGAGGCGATCGCCGCCATCCGGCACCAGCCGACCCTGCAGTATACGGAGCACGTTTACCTCGCCGTCTGTTACGCGCAACTGGGCGAGGAGGATGCGATGCGTGCCGCGGCCGCCGAGGTTCTGCGCCTGCGGCCGGATTTCTCCGCAGCCGCTTTCTCTAACCGGGAATATTTCAAGCATGCGGCCGACCGCGAACATCTCGCGAGCAGCCTGCGCAAAGCGGGGTTGCCCGCGTGAGCCTTCCGCCGCTGTTGATTCGCGAGGCGACGGAGGCGGATCTCGACGCGCTCACGGCGATGACCCGCGAGTTCAACGACTATCTGGATGCCCTCGGTGGCTCAGCGCCTGCGCAAGATGCGGCCGAGATCGCCGCTGCCGCCATGGGCCGCCTGCGTTCCTTCGCATTCGGTCCGAATCCGCTTTGCAAGATCCTGATCGCCGAGCTGGACGGGGAGGCGGTCGGGTATCTGAATTACTTCATGGGTGTCTTCATGGACGACGCCACACCGGCGCTCCATGTCGCTGATTTCTTTGTCGGCACGAAGCATCGGCTGCGCGGCGCGGGAAAAGCGTTGATGCTGGAGGCGCGCCGGATCGCGGCGGATCACGGTGCGTCCCGGCTGTTGTGGACGGTGTGGCGCAAGAATGACGACGCGATCCGCTTCTATGAAAAGCTCGGAGCGGAGCTGGAGCCGTACGACGGATCGGTTCTGATGCAGTGGCTGATCAAGCCGTAAGACGCGTCAGTTCGCCTTGGCGAGCCCGTCGTTGGTGTAGAGCACCATGCAGTCGGACTGCTGGGCCTTCAGGGTCTGGCAGGCCTTCTCGGCATCGGCCTTGGAGAGGCCCATCACCCGGGCGCGATAGAGCGAGTTGCTCTCGTCGATCACCACCCGCGCGTCGGCGAACAGGCTCGGCATCGACCGGGTGATCCGCACCGCCGCGCTTTGCGCCGGCGCATACTGCGAATAGGCGCCGATCTGCACGCCGTAGGTCGCCGTGCCGGAACGCCAGACGTTGTCGATCGCCTGCGGGTCCGGCTGGTCGTTGTCGGCGAGCTCCAGGCCGGAGCCCGGCTTCAGCAGCGGCAGCAGGGGATCGCCGGGCGCCGACGCCGGGGTCGCGGCGGAGGCTGCGGTGGTGAATCCCTCCATCGGCTTGGCGACGAAGCCCTGGCTGGCGGCGATCGGCGCGATCGCCGCCGTGGTGACGGCAGGTGCGATCGCGGCGATCTGCGCCGGAGCGGCGGCCGGCGTCACGGCGGGCTTCGCGGCGCCGAGCGCAAGCATGGTCGTGCCGCTGCCGGCCTTCGTGGCAAAGCCCTTGTTCAGCATCGCCACCATGTTGCGGTCGCGGACATAGGGCGTCTCCCCGCCCATGATCACGCCGACCAGGCGTCGGCCGTTGCGCTCGGCCGAGGAGACGAGATTGAAGCCGGAGGCGCGGATGTAACCGGTCTTGATTCCATCGGCGCCGTCGAACTTGTCGAGGATGTGGTTGTGGCCGGCGTACTGCACGCCCTGGTACGTGAAGCTCTCCGAAGCGAAGTAGTGATAGTATTCCGGGAAGTCGCGCAGCAGCGCGACGCCGAGGATCGCCATGTCACGCGCGGTCGTGTGCTGGTCCGGATTGGGCAGGCCGTTGGCGTTGCGGAAGACCGTGTTGCTCATGCCGAGCGCACGGGCCTGCTGGGTCATCTTCTGGGCGAAGGTCCATTCGTTGCCGCCCAGCCGCTCGCCGACCGCGGTCGCCGCGTCGTTCGCCGAGCGCACCACGATCGCCAGAATCGCCGTCTCGACCCGGATGCTGTCGCCGGCCGAGACCGCGAGGTTGGTCGCGTCCTGCGAGGCCGCGTGCTCCGAGAACACGATCGAGTCCGAGAGCTTGATCTGCCCGTGCTTCAAGGCATCGAACAGCAGATAAAGCGTCATCATCTTGGTGAGCGACGCAGGATAGGTCGGCACATCCGCGTTGCTGGAGGAGATCACCTCGCCGGTCGCGGCATCGACCATGATCGAGGCGGCGACGGGGCGGGCCAGGGCCAGGGCAGGTTGGAGAACGACCGAGAACAGGAATACGCCGAGCAGCAGCGAGGCGAGCCTGAACGGTAAGGCTTTACGGCCAGTTACACGGCCCCGCTCATCCGGCATAACAATAACCCCGACTATTCCACGGAATTCCCTAACCGATGCCCGATTCTAGGCAAAACTGTTAACCTTGTCTATAGCCCGCTACGGGTTTAGAACTGGTAAAATATCAAAAGATGCAGATTTTTCATCGAGGTAAGGGATGTGGCGGCTAACTGACGCCGCCCGCCGGGCTGGGGCCTCGCTGCTGCTCGCCCTGGCTGGCTGCGCTTATCATGGCGAAAATCGGACCGATATCGACAACCCGGTGGTCCAGAAAGTCGCCTGGTTCAGCTTTCTCGACGGCCATGACATCCGGGAAAGCTGCGCAACCCTCGGCCCCAAGATGCCCGCCCGCTACCGGCTGGTCTACAATGGCCAGTATTCGGAGCAGCTCAGGGTCTATGAGATCGACGCGGCTCCCTCCGGCGGCGCCGGCATGCTGGTTCGCGCAAAGGGTCCAAGCAACCTCTCCGAATGGTGGATCCGCGATCCCTCGGATCTGTTCGCGCCCTGGCGCTGGCGCGAATCACGCATCACCTTGAGCCCGGCGGAGTTGACCCAGTTCCAGGGCGTGCTCCACGCCTCCGGATACGGCAGCGGCGCGCCTCAAGGCATGCTGCTGCCGTCCTACGATTTCTATTGGGTCGCGTCCGGTTGCGAGGCGGGGCAGTTCCATTTCTTCGCCTGGCGCGAAAAGGATGGGCGGCTGGATGCGGCGCGTTTCCAGGATTTCCTGCTGCGCCATGACGGGACCGGCGTTCCCTTCCGGCCGCCGCATGTGCCGGACTTGAGCGAGCGCGGCAACAACCACGCGGCCGGGAATGGCCGCAACGCCGACAGCGATTTCACGCTTCAGGTGAGCGGCGAAGGGATCGGAGGGCTGGTAAACGCCTTTTGATCGAGAGGGCGGCGCGCTCGAAGTCCCGACCCGGGTTGGGGTCTTGGATTGGCTGCGACGTTTTGGGAAGCAGCGGTGCTGCTGCGGCATTGGCAATTGTGACGCAGACACCCATTTAACGGAAAGTTTGCTTCCCATATTATAGTGTTAGAGGCGAACGGCCGCGTCTCGAGCCCGCGCAATCGGGCGGAGTTGGCCGATGAGGAGTTTGGGACTCTCGATGATTCGGTGGACCGATCGGTTGACCATGGGCGGCGATAACGACGAAGGCGACGGCAAGAACGGCAACGGTTCAGGCGGCGCCGGTGGCCGCCCGAACACCGGCACCATCGTCAAGGCGCGGCCGAAGACCAAGAAGCCGTCGATGTACCGGGTCCTGCTCCTCAACGATGACTACACGCCGATGGAGTTCGTCGTGCATGTTCTGGAACGGTTCTTCGGCAAGAGCCGCGAGGCGGCCACCGAGATCATGCTCCATGTGCATCACAGGGGCGTCGGAGTCTGCGGCGTATATACGTACGAAGTGGCGGAGACCAAAGTGGCGCAGACGATCGAGTTCGCGCGTCGCCATCAGCACCCGCTCCAGTGTACGATGGAGAAGGAATAGGCTGGCCGAGGTCGGTAGCCCGATCCGGTCCGGTGAGTTGGAAAGGAACGACGCCCAATGCTCTCGCCGACGCTCGAACAGACCCTGCACCGCGCCCTGGCCTATGCCAATGAGCGCCGGCACGATTACGCGACGCTCGAGCACCTGCTTCTGGCGCTCGGCGACGATCAGGACGCGATCGCCGTCATGCGCGCCTGCAACCTCGACATCGAGCGCTTGAAGCGCGAGCTCACCGACTACATCGACAACCAGCTCTCCAACATCGTCGGCAAGCATCACAACGAGGCGAAGCCGACCGCCGGCTTCCAGCGCGTGCTGCAGCGCGCGGCGATCCATGTGCAGTCTTCGGGTCGCGAGGAAGTGACCGGCGCCAACCTGCTGGTCGCCCTGTTCTCCGAGCGCGAGAGCCATGCCGTCTATTTCCTGCAGGAGCAGGAGATGACGCGGTTGGACGCCGTCAACTACATCAGCCACGGCATCGCCAAGGTGCCGGGCCGCACCGAGCAGCGCCGCGTGCGCGGGGTCGACCCGGAAGCCGGCGAGCAGCAGGCGAAGAACGGCTCCGAGGCGCTCGAAGCCTATTGCGTCAACCTCAATCAGAAGGCCAAGAACGGCAAGATCGATCCGCTGATCGGCCGCGAGGCCGAGGTCTCGCGCACCATCCAGGTGCTGTGCCGCCGCACCAAGAACAACCCGCTCTATGTCGGCGATCCCGGCGTCGGCAAGACGGCGATCGCCGAAGGCCTCGCGCGGCGCATCGTGCAGGGCGACGTGCCGGAAGTCTTGAAGGGCTCGACCATCTTCGCACTCGACATGGGCGCGCTCCTGGCCGGCACCCGCTATCGCGGCGACTTCGAGGAGCGCCTCAAAGCCGTGGTGAAGGAGCTGGAGGCGACCGAGGGCGCCATCCTCTTCATCGACGAGATCCACACGGTGATCGGCGCCGGTGCCACCTCCGGCGGCTCGATGGATGCCTCGAACCTGCTGAAGCCCGCCTTGCAGTCGGGCCTGCTGCGCTGCATCGGCTCCACGACCTACAAGGAATACCGCCAGCATTTCGAGAAGGACCGCGCGCTGGTGCGGCGTTTCCAGAAGATCGACGTCAACGAGCCTTCACAGGAAGACGCGGTCAAGATCCTGCGTGGCTTGAAGCCCTATTATGAGAAGCACCACAAGGTGCGCTACACCAACGAGGCGATCCGCGCCGCGGTCGAGCTCTCGGCCCGTTACATCGGCGACCGCAAGCTCCCCGACAAAGCGATCGACGTGATCGACGAAGTGGGTGCGGCGCAGATGCTGCTCCCGGAATCCAAGCGCAAGAAGACCATCGCGGTGAAGGACGTCGAGGCCGTGGTCGCCACCATCGCCCGCATCCCACCCAAGACCGTCACCAAGGACGACAAGGCGACGCTGAAGAATCTCGATCGCGACCTGAAGACCATGGTGTTCGGCCAGGACAAGGCGATCGAAGCGCTCTGCGCCTCGATCAAGCTCGCCCGCGCGGGTCTCCGCGAGCCGGAGAAGCCGATCGGCGCCTATCTGTTCTCGGGCCCGACCGGTGTCGGCAAGACCGAGGTCGCCAAGCAGCTCGCCCGCAGCATGGGGATCGAGCTGGTGCGCTTCGACATGTCGGAATACATGGAGCGCCACACCGTCTCGCGCCTGATCGGCGCGCCTCCGGGCTATGTCGGCTTCGACCAGGGCGGTTTGCTCACCGACGCGATCGACCAGCATCCGCACGCGGTGCTGCTGCTGGACGAGATCGAGAAGGCGCATCCCGATCTGTTCAACATCCTGCTGCAGGTGATGGACCACGGGAAGCTGACCGACCACAACGGCAAGTCGGTCGATTTCCGCAACGTGATCCTGATCATGACCACCAATGCCGGGGCCCATGCCATGTCCAAGGCCGCGATCGGCTTCGGCCGCGACAAGCGCGAGGGCGAAGATGCGGCGGAGATCGAGCGCATGTTCGCGCCCGAGTTCCGCAACCGCCTCGACGCCATCATCGCCTTCGCCAACCTGCCGCCGGAGATCGTGGCCCAGGTGGTGGACAAGTTCATCATCCAGCTCGAGACCCAGCTCGCCGACCGCAACGTCACCATCGAGCTCTCGGAAGCCGCGCGGAAGTGGCTCGCCGACAAGGGCTTCGACCCGCTCTACGGCGCACGGCCTCTCGCCCGCGTCATCCAGGAGAACGTGAAGAAGCCGCTGGCCGAGGAGCTGCTGTTCGGCAAGCTCGAGAAAGGCGGCACGGTCCGCGTCGATCTCGACAAGGAGATCGACAAGCTCACCTTCAAGATCGTGGAGTCGAAGTCCACGCCGCGCGAAGAAACCGTCGAGCCCGTGGACGCGTAATCATGTCGATCGGCGCCATCATCGCCATCATCGCCGGAGCCGCCGCGGTCGCCAGCGCCGCCGCGGCCGCCCCGCGCCCCCAGGCCAAGCCCGTGCCGGCGAAGGCGCGGAACGGAAAGCGCGGATAGGGTTTAGCGTCGGGCTTCCGCCAAGGAAGCGGCGATTGCGGCAATCGAACGAAAGAGCACGAGCGGATCGTCTCTTGAGGGAGCGAACCCGCGCCGGCGCCAGAACGCTGCGGCTTCGGCATCGACCGCGTTGACCATCAGCGCCCTTCCGCCGACCAGCCCCGCCGCTGTCACGCAGCGCTCCAATGCATGCTTCAGCAGGCCCGTTCCGACGCCGCGTCCCACCCAGCCTGCATCGGTCGCGAGTTGACCCAGCAACAGGCAAGGCACAGGATCGGGCGGTTGCCCCGTGCGGATCGATCGAGGCAACGCGTTTGGTACGACTGCCGTGGGTGCAAGGCCATAATAGCCGACGACACGCCTCGCCTCATGGACGACCATGACGGCAGTGAAGCCCTTCTCCTGATTGGCGAGCGCCCGGGTCTTGAGCCAATGGTCGAGTGCCGGCTTTCCGCAGGAGAAATCGGAAACGTCGTGGGCTGCGGTCAGTGGCTCAGGTGCGGAGAGGGCCAATGCTCAGCGTTTCGCAGCCGAGCCTCGTTCCCAGGGGGCACGACGCTTGGCCACTTCTACAATCTCCGGGACCGGAGTCGCGGGCGCCGAGACGATGGCCATGAAATCCGCAAAACCTTTCCGACTCATCCGAATCAGGCGGCTCTCCATCAGCACGTCTTCGGCGGCGCGAACCGCTGCCTCGCGCACGAAGTCGGTGCGCGATCGGCCCCTGAGACCGGCGGCACGATCGATGATCGCAATGTCGGATTCCGGGAGTCGCATTGAAATCGGGTGTTCCTTGCGCTCGGTGCTGGCGGCCATGCCGTTCTCCTTTGCCATAAAGTAGGCGAGTGTAGTGTAAGTTGCAATACGGCACGGGCGTTCAATAGGGCGGCTTCTTCTGCCCGCGCTGGCGCTTCGCCGCTTCCGTCCACCATGCGAGATCGTCGGCAAAGCGCGGGAAGGTCTTCTCGAGCGCGCCGCCGGCTGCGCCGATCGACCGGCCTTCCGCATCCAGCGTCTCCGATACCGGCCCGACGGTGATGGTGCTCGAGATCACCGCCATGCCCATTTCGGAAAGGATGCCGTGCCAGATCAGGTTCGAACGGGCACCGGCGATCCGACCCGCCGAGTAGCTGATGATCGCCGCCGGTCGCCAGAACCATTCCTCCAGGAAATGATCGGTGAGGTTCTTGAGGCCGGGCTGCGGGCCCCAGTTGTACTCGCCGGCGACGAAGACGAAGGCATCG
>Ga0335069_10014336_pt1 | contig 11101 bp, 9 predicted proteins | sample Lox_Sample_11_FD_206714 | JGI IMG/M metagenome (GOLD analysis project Ga0335069, IMG submission 206714) | Soil microbial communities from Loxahatchee National Wildlife Refuge, Florida, United States - Lox_Sample_1.1 | ecosystem: Environmental > Terrestrial > Soil > Wetlands | place: USA: Florida... | reverse complement strand
AAAGAGAGAGTTGCAGTTGCAAATGTGCTTTTGAGATTACCATCTCTCGGCTAAAATCGGTTTGTGTCGTACAAGAGTGCTTATCTCAGAAGCGCATCGGTGCTGCTCCTTCCGTTGCTTCTCGCGTCTTGCAATGGAGCGAAAAAAAAGCGGATCGCGGTAATTCCCAAAGCGACATCGCACATTTTCTGGCTCTCGATTCGCGCCGGAGCTGAAGCTGCAAGCCAGAAGTTTGGAGTGGAATTGCTTTGGAACGGCCCACCGCAGGAGACAGAATACGATCGTCAGATACAGATCGTCGACTCAATGATCGCCCAGCGGGTCGACGGCTTAGCTGTAGCTGCAGCCGAACGTCAGGCATTAAACCGTTCGCTCGATCGTGCGGCCACACTCCGCATCCCGGTTACCGTTTTCGACTCGGGTGTGGATTCGACCAACTACATGACGTTCGTGGCTACGAACAACTACGAAGGCGGCAAAATCGCAGCGCGCGAGCTGGCCCGGCTGGTAGGCGGACAAGGGGCCATCGCCATGGTGATGCATACGCCCGGCAGCCAGTCTACGATGGATCGCGAGCGCGGATTCGATGAGGTGATGAAGGCCGAGTTCCCGAAGATTCAGGTGGTCGCCCGGCAGTACGGTATGTCCGATCCTTCGAAGGCCATGGCCGCAGCGGAGAACATCCTGACAGCGCATCCGGATCTCAACGGCATCTTCGCCTCCGCCGAACCAAGCAGCATGGGCGTCACGTTGGCTCTCAAATCGCGAGGTCTGGCTGGAAGAGTGAAGTGCGTTACCTTCGATTCCAGCAACAAACTGATTGAAGAACTGAAGAGCGGCGTCATCGACACGATGGTCGTGCAGGATCCGTTTCGCATCGGCTTTGAAGCTGTCAAAACGCTGGTCGATAAACTGAACGGAACTACGCCGCCAAAGCAAATCGATCTGCCGGCCCGGCTGGTATCGAAGGACGATCTAGACAAGCCGGATGTACACGAGCTGCTTTATCCGGATGTCAAGAAATACATCGCCTTACAATAAGTTTCCGCCTTAGAATCCGGGTGGTCGCTCACCGGCGAAGTTTAGTGCACGCTCGAGTGCTAGCCCCGCGATCCCGATCGTGCCCTCATCGAATAGCCGACCGATGAAGGTAACGCCATGCGGCACACGCCGGGGTGGCGAGAACTTGGGCAGAGGGTGATTGGGGTCCGGAGCCCAATCGCTGCGCGCTTCCGATACTTCCACAAAGCCGGCGCGAAGCGTGAGCGACGGATGCCCGGTGAAGTTCGTGATGGTGAGTATTTCATCGCGCAGGGACGGCACGAGCAACAGGTCGACCTGCGAAAAGATGCGCGCCATTTCCTGCGCAACGCTGCGCCGGAAACGATCCGCTTGAACGAAATCGACTGCGGACAGGAATCGCGCCTGCCGAAAAAGATTGGGCCACGCATCGGGAACCTGCGCCTTGAGTTGTCTTAGACCTCCACTCATCGTAAGATCTTCAAATGCCGCTGCACCTTCAGCGAAGAGAATCAGACCGAGCGAATCATAAGGCCAGTCGGGCAGGTTTACTTCGGTCGGGACCATGCCGAGTTTCTTAACGGTTTCCAGAGCGGCACGATCGACATCGGTCGCGGGATTCTCCTTCATCCACTGGGGAATGTAGCCGACCCGCAGACCGGCGGCGGATGCGGTCGCGTCGAAGTCGAGATGACTCGGAACACTCGCGACATCGCCGCCGTCGGGCCCGGAAATCGCGTTAAGGACCAGGAGCCCATCCTCGACGTAGCGCGTCATGGGCCCGAGTTTGTCGAGCGACCAGCAGAGTGTCATGGCCCCTGTCCGCGGCACGCGGCCGTATGTCGGACGCAATCCAGTGATCCCGCAACGCATCGAGGGACTGACGATGCTGCCTCCGGTCTCGCTGCCGATGGAGAATCCGACCAATCCTGCGGCCGTTGCCGCGCCTGGCCCAGCGCTCGATCCCGATGCGCCTTCTTCGAGTAGCCAGGGATTCATGGTCTGACCGCCGAACCAGATATCGTTGAGCGCGAGCGCCCCGAGACTGAGTTTGGCGACGAGCACTGCGCCGGCATCGTACAAACGCTTCGTGACTGCCGCATCCTGCGCTGGTATCCGGTTGCGATACGGTTCCGCGCCGTAGGTAGTGGGAATACCAGCGGTGTCGAGGAGGTCCTTTGCGCCCCATGGAATGCCGTGCAGCGGACCGCGGTAGTGACCGGCGGCGATCTCGCGGTCGGCTTGCTGCGCCTGCGTGAGAGCTAGGTCGCGAGTCAGCGTAATGACGCAGCGCAGTTTGGGATCGAACTGAGTCAGACGGTCCAGGTATATGTGCGTAAGCCGCTCCGAGGTTAGTGCCCGCGACTCAATCCAGCGGGAGAGCTGTGATAGCGAAGCGAACGCGACGTCTGAATCCTTTGCAGGAAGCGGAGAGCCGGAACTCGCAGTGCGGACAAAACGATCGCGTTGTGGGGCAGGCGCGATACCGGGCAACATTGGATTCCAAGACGTCGCGGGCGAGACCGATGGAGGCGGAGAAAACTTGCGTGGTCCCACCCGACGCTCATAAAGCGGCGCCATGGTCTTGCGCCAGTTGCTTGCGGCAGTCTGGCGATCGGAGCCACTCAGTTCGAATTGAACCAGCTTTTCTGCTTCCGCAAAAGTGGTGGCTGAAACGGGCGGTCCCGCATCCGGCGAGGTACCGAAGGCCGGCGGCGCACCGGCTGGCGGAGCCGTGGACTCCGACGCTGGGGGCTTACGACACGCCACAGTAGAAGTGATCAGCGCGGCCGAGGCGCGGCCAAGAAATTGGCGCCGAGATTTGGACATAGTTTACTAGTGAATCACACTGAGAGGCTTTAAGCAGGTCCGCTCAATTACTGGATCGCTACAGTCAGCCAATCCGGGCTTCTTTGATTCCCAACAATCACCGAAATCGGAACATCGCCAGAAGGAGCGTCGGACGGAATCGTCACATTGATTTGCAGAACACCCGCTGTGTCGCCAGGGGCCGCGCCTGCGTAAGCAATCGCGGATCCTTGCAGCAAGATTCCCGCCGGTCCGCCCAGCAAGACCGAGACAGGCTGTTGAGGCTTTGGATAGGGCGCAACTGCGACCTTTCCATCGGAGCCAAGCGGATTAGTCTGCCCCTCTCCGGTGGCAAACAATACGACGGTAGACCCTTTGTTCGCCGGGTTGGCGGAAGTGTTAAGCGAGTTGTCCTGATTCAGAATTGCGCCGCCTTGCAGTCCGCTGCCGCTTGCGGAATAAACTCCTGGCGCGCTCTGTCCCACGGGCATCGTTACGGTATTCGTTCGCTGCCCATTCAGCTCGACTTGAACATTGGTGCTTGTCTTTCCGCTAACGGAGTATGGCACGATGGCCGCGATCTGATTCTGCGACGTGTAGACCACCGGCGCCGCCACGCCATCGAACAGCACACGCGTCCCGGCTAATTGAGTAGAGACGGCACCGGATGAATTGAGCTGCAAAGTTGTCAAGGACGGAGGTCCGATCTGAAGACCAAAGATCACGATAATCTCTCCCGGCGAAACGGGCGTGAACTGATAGCTGGCAGAGTTGACGATGCCGGTCGCTTCGATCGTGAGTGGCCGCGCAAAATTGGCGGTAACCACCATCTCGTCGCTCATAGTTAAGCTTTGCGTGGGTGTGAGCCCTTGAAGGTCGCCACTCCAGCCGCCAAAGCTGAACGCGTTTCCCGCCGTGGCGGTGATCTGTACGACAGTGCCGGCATCGTAAAATCCATCGGCGGACAACGGAGAGACACTGATTGTGCCGGTTCCGCTGACCTGGGTTACCAGCATGTACTGCGTTTTGTAGTTTGCGGTAATCGTCTGTGGAAGGTTAGCCGGTACGGTGATCGAGTGGGTTGCCGCGCCGCCATCGCTCCAACCGGTAAAGACCGAGCGGATGGTGCTCCATTGGTTGTAGATCATTGCCGATGCGCCGATCGTGTGAGTTGAACCGGCTTGCCAATCAAAAGCCCTGGGCGCAACAGGAGTATTTCCGTCCACAGTCACTTGTATGTCGGCGGGAGACGAATTGATGATCATTGGCTGATCGGTAGTAAAAGTGGCGTTATAAGTCAGTGGCGCTTTCATCGGGAACGTAATAGGATTATTTGAAAAACCGTAGTTCTGCATCAGAATTCCCGAGGGTCCCCACACCAGAAAACGAGATCCGGCCGCCGGCGTTGCCGTGAGTGTGACTGACGTATTGTTTGCGTAGTAGCCGTCCGGGGACGCAGGCGAAACGGCCACCGTTCCACCATTCGAAGGCGTCGAACCTGTATTCAGCTTGAACTGCTGGATGAAAGAAACCTCGAACACAGTCACCGCGGATGAGGCGGTGATCGTATGCGCCTTCGGTTGATTGTCGCTCCACCGGCCGAAAAGATAGCGCGTCGACGCATCGCTGGATAGGAACTGCGGATCTGTGATATCGACAGTGTGTTGTGTTCCTGCGGCCCAGTTGAAGCTTTGCGGTGCCGTGACAGGCGCCCCATCCACGATCACCTGAAGACCGGGAGGATTCGTACTGATGGTCGTGGCCGTGGGTGCGCTGCTGTAGATGCGCCGGATCTGATCGATATCGCCATCCGATAGATTCGTCAACTGGCCCATGACCATTCCCGCCGGAATCGACTCCATGGTTGAGTTCTTGGGGCTCTTCAAGGTGAAGTAGCGACCGTAATGCATCAATGATCCAAGGTCGTAGGGGCCCATATCGACGCCGCCACTTACTTCTAGATCGAGATCGGAAAGCCGCGTCTTTTCAAGATAGGGTTGGAAGATTTGGACGTAATAACCGCGATCGGCCCGCTGCTGCTCGTGATTCAACCCGACCGCGTGCCCAATCTCGTGGGCCAGCATCCCCGCTGGGCAGGAGTCGAGTACGAAGATCGTTTGTTGTCCGCCGTTGATATTGCGTTCCGTTCGGCAGGCACCGGCAGTGCTGGTATCGCGAGAGAAGTGCAAAAACGTTTTTTCATTGGTGCGCGCGATGAAATGCAGCGGCGTTTTCTGATTCCATTGTGCGACTGCATCGCTGATGCGCTGAGCATTTGGAATAGCGGGATCGACGTCATATGGGATCACGCCGGTTGGCCAGACCGCGGGTGGAAAGCCCGGAGTTACGTCGGAATCAGGATGTTTTACACGTGCCTCACGACTACGCTCCGCCGGATCGATGATGATGTCGCCGTCGACGACAAATTTGCCGTCCACTACTTCATAGTTGACCACCTGCCCATGCCAGACCATCTTGCCGACAACGCGAGAAGGCGGATTCTGGGAAACACCGGCCCCTCCGAAGAGCACTGCAATCACAACAATGCTATAGGGTCTTTTTCGAGTGATCGTCCTCATGCAGTCGAGTTAGACGCCGTCACGTTGAAAACTGTTACTGCTCGGTCCGGCGTCCGCGTGCTAGACTCTGGAGAAAATGTTGACCGGCAGAGGTTTGTTGATCGGAGCACTGCTGGCGCTTCTCTTCTTTCTGCCCTTTTCCATGAGCGCCCACAATGTTTCCAAAAGAGACGCGAGCTTCGTTCAGTCGAACGACGGCGTCGCAATCGCTCCATTCTTATATCTGGGCGCCAAGCATATGGTGACCGGTTACGATCATCTCGCCTTCCTCGTAGGAGTGATCTTCTTTTTGTACCGGATGAAGGACATCATCCTATACGTCAGCCTGTTCACGATTGGACACAGCATCACTCTTCTTGCTGGCGTGCTCGGCGGAATACACGCTAATTCGTTTGCGATTGACGCCGTCATCGGACTTTCCGTCATCTACAAAGCTTTCGAGAATATCGGAGGCTTTCGTCAGCTTTTAGGATTTCAACCCAATATGAAAGTAGCGGTGCTGGTCTTCGGGCTATTCCACGGCTTCGGATTAGCGACCAAACTCCAAGAGCTGGATCTTTCACGCAACGGACTAGTGGCCAACATCCTGAGTTTCAATGTCGGCGTCGAAATTGGGCAGGTGCTGGCGCTGACCGCAATATTGATTTTGTTCAGCATCTGGCGTACACACGAGGGATTCCTGAAGCACGCCTTGGCGACCAACACCGCGTTGATGACGGTTGGATTCCTCCTTTTCGGTTATCAGGTTGCCGGATACCTGAAGGCGGGCTCATGAAAACTGAGGAGCCCGCAGCGGTCCAGGCGCCGGGAAAGCGCGCCATAGTCAAAGCAACGTTGGTTGCCTTGTCCGTTGCGCTCGTCCTTCTCTTTACAGCCATTCTGCCCGCCGAATACGGTTTCGATCCACTAGGGACGGGACGCCTGCTGCGATTGACCGGCATCGCACAAGCCGATTCCAATGCGGGCGGACGGGCGACAGCGGCGCAATCCGGCATTTATACGTCGCAGAAGGGCACCTATCGCGTCGACAGTGAGGACATCGCTCTACATCCTAACGAAGGACTCGAGATCAAGTATCACATGCAAAAAGGCGCAGCGTTAATCTACGCCTGGAAAGCCGATGGGCCGCTGCAGTTCGAATTTCACGGCGAGCCCGACCAAAAACCCAAGCCTGACTACTTCGAGAGCTATCTACTGGACAACAAAGCCGGCCGGGATCAATTCTACGGATCATTCATCGCCCCATCCACTGGAGTGCACGGTTGGTTCTGGCAGAACAAAACCAAGAAGGATGTTCGCATGCACTTGTCAGTATCCGGCTTTTTCGACGTCGCGAAAATGTACGACGCGGGTGCCCCACCGGAAGAACTGGCAACCGAAGAGGCGAAGTAGCACCGAGGGTGCGTTTTACTTCTTCGCTTCGAACCGGACTTCGACCTCGGTTCTCACCTTGACGGGCTTCTTACCCTGGACCGGGGGTTGAAAGCGGAATTTATCCCAAGGCACAGCTTCGCAGAGTTGCGCTCCGGTTTCGAGCGATGCGATTCTTCCGTCCTTGCCGATAATCACTTTGCAACTTGCTGTTCCCCCGCCAGGCTCCCACAAGGGAGCGGGCTGAACAGTCGGGCCCTCGATCATCTGGGCGCGCTCTTTTTCGGCTGGGACGGCGATCTCTTTCAGATCTTCATCGTCCGCCTCCTTGCCCGGCTCCGCTTTCGCGTCCTTCGACTCAACGGGCGTGATCTTCACTGCCAGGAAAACGGCCCGGGCAGGATATCGTTTGATCGTGCCGCGCAAGACCGATACGTGCCCGGCCGTGACGTCGAAAGCCAGGCCAGGCCAGGCGGTGTTCACGACACGTTCGCAGCTCGCTTCCAGCGGGTAACCGTTCTTGCCTCCGTCAGGATCACCGATCTCATCGATCACTTTTTGCGCGTAGACGCCTTCGACAGCGTATTCTTTGTTCGCTGTCACCTCGACCGGCGTCTTCATAAATAGCCGATAGCGTTTCAAGCCTTCCCAGATGTACACGGAAGGGCCGCCGGCGTTGAGTGCGGTGTCCGCCGCGGATGGTTGCACCAGGGTCTGGACCTGGGCCTTGCCCTGAATCTTGTCGAGTGGCCGCGTATTCTTGGATTCCTTGGCCGGCTCACTAGAGCATCCAATCAATCCGGCAATCACAAGTGTAAGAAGACAGAACGTGCACACGTTGCGGTTCATGTGTACTTCCCTCGCTTTCCAGTCGGTTTTCGTCAGATTCTGAAAATATCACCACGACCCGCCTGCTGACAACCGTCTCGATCGAGCCATTCTAATCTTCCCGCAGAAACGAGAGGATTTCCGGATCGTGGCTCGAGTGGAAAGGCGTGTGATTCACATCGATGACCGTCGCAACGCCGTGCACGTCGGTAACGACATCGATCGCGCCGAAATCGAGCTGAAAAGCTTCAACAAAGCGCCACACTAATGCCTCGACACCGCTTGAAGTAGCAGGAGTGCTGCTAAGCCAGAAGATACGATCCACAGTGCTTTTACTGGGCCGTTTAATGGCGTTGGAACACCGAAACTGGCGTATGACTATCTTCGGCCTTCGAACGGAGACTCGATACCAAATTCCATCCGGGTTCGTGACGAAGCGTTCGCAGACCAGGGCGGGATTGGCCCAGTCCGCGGGATCAACTTGTGATCTGGGTATGACTCTGTACTCGAGCCCCTCGGGCGGAATCTCCGGCTGCTTAAAGCCTAAGATGTCTTGCCCCCATTTCGATAACCGCAATTCCGTGCGGCCAAAGGAATTGTAATTCGATTTAACGATAAGCATCTCATCAGGGTCGCCGCCCTCCGCCGCTGAAACGTCAGGGAACCCGTGATCGCAATTAAATTGCTGAATGTATTTCTTTGAGATGTTGGTCACATAGCCGTTCAGAACTTGCACGCCCATTCTCGAAAGCTCGGCCAAGAGCTCCGGTCGGCCCGCCGGAAAATCTGTAGTGAACGTGCAGTCCAGGTGAAACAAGAAGGTCTCCCGGACATCCTGCAAGCGCTCCAAGACTTCCTCGGACGTATCGCCCGCGAATGCGGGCAAATATCCGGCGTCGGGTGCCAGCCCATCGATGAAGTAGCCGCGTTGGCTCGGCCAGCGATAAAGAAGAACGGATTTCATTCGGCTAGTGGAAGTTCTCCACCATCATGATTGTCGCCGTGGTCTGGGGCTCGCGCCACAATCAATGCCCAACGGCGATCGGGCGACAGGCTTAAGCCGGCTCCTCCTTGCGGTAATTTGAGAACCGTCGCGCTTCGGCTCGCCGCGAAGGAGTAGAAGCGAAGTTCCCGAGGGCCGTTGCGCTCACCCGGTGCGGCAAAGTAGTAAATCCCATCGGAGACGACATCGAAGTTGAGCGGGAACGAAAGGTCATCGAGAACTTTGGTTTCGATGCCTCCTTCGGACGGAATTTGCCATAGACTCGTGCGGCCCCACTCGCGAGCGAAGTACAGAGACTTTCCGTCGGTGGACTCGACGGCATCGAAAGCACCGCCCTTGGTAATCTGCCTGGCAGTGCCGCCGGCTTGGGGCATCTTCCATATCTGGAAGCTTCCGCCGCGATTCGAGACAAAATAGATGGACTGACCATCGCGGGACCAGTTTGGTACCTGGTCGTCGCTAGCATCTACCGTTAGCTGGCGAGGCTTGCCGCCTCCTGAGTTCACTATGTAGATGTCGGCGTTGCCATTCACACGGGAGTCGAATACGATCTTCTGGCTGTCTGGAGACCAACGGGGGGTACCCGTATGAGCTCCCAAGGACGTGAGCTGAACGGGATTGGAACCGTCTGCATCAGCCGTCCAGATTTCGTAAGCCCCGCTCCGATCGGATGCGAACGCGATTTTCTTGCCATCCGGGGAAATGCGAGCATTCAACTCGTTTCGCGTAGAGCTGGCGATCGTCTTTGGGGGAGCAATTGCATCGCCGGCTTTGGCCGGCAGCTCCAAGCGTTCGAGATCGAGATCCGGGAAGAAATCGCTGAAGGCGAGGCGGTCTCCTTGACGTGAAATGGTCAAATTGGACCAGACTTGACTCAACTGCTCGATCATGCGCGGCTCTCCCCCTTTCGCCGGAATGCGCCACATGCGATGGCTCTCCCGTTCGACAATAAAAAGGAGCTCGCGCCCATCTCCGGTCCACATCAGGTTTCCGATGAATGAATGCGTGTTAGTGATCTTTTTAGGCTTCACGCCATCAGATAGCGGTTGGACGGGCAGGGTGTAAATATCACTGGAAGCAACGGCCGACGAGCGGATAAAAGCCAACGTTTTACCGTCCGGCGAGAGGGCAATCCCGCTATCTGAATAGAACCCCGCTGGAGCTTGCGTAATCTGCCGTTTTTCGCCACTTTCGACTGAGATGGCAAAGATGCTATGAGGCGATGCCGCTGACGGACGGTCTGGCACGAGGATGAATTTCCCGTCGGATGTCCACGCTTGGTCGGGAGCCGGTGTATCGCGGAAATTATCAATGGTAGTCACAATCCGTCTGGTCCTCCGAGCGAAGGGACCACTATAAGCGAGAGTCGATTCGTTGTTGGGTCATTGCGCAGAAAAGAGACGTACCGACCGTCGGGCGACCAGGCCGGGATGTTGCCGGGACCGTTTTCTGAATTGGATAGCTTGAGTGGCGAGCCGCTGGTTCCGATTACCTGTACATAGATTGAGCGCCGCTGATCGGGCGGCTGCCAACTGAAGGCGATGCGGCTACCGTCCGGCGAGAAAGCAGGGAAAAGCTCCACGCCCGGATAGGTTGTCAGCGGGACAATACGCAACATCGGTGTGGTCCTGTGCATGGTGCGAAACACCACCCATATCGCTGTTCCGGCCAAAACCACGGTGACGAACAGTACGGCGGTCCATAAATAACGTCCGCCACCGGTTTGCAGAGCGGCGTCAACGGAATCTTCGGGTTCAGCCGCGAGAGAACTGCCTCGACTGGTCCACCAGGAATCGAGTTCGTGGGTGTAGGCAAGAACGGAACCCTTCTTTTCGTGCGGGGTCCGGCATACAGGTAAGCTGGCTGACTGTTCCCAGCGCTGCACCGTTCGGACACTGCGCTTCAGGTACGCGGCAATCTCCTTCCAGGAATCAAGCCGGGTGCCGGGCGCGGATTCGTTCAAAACAAACCCATGATACGGAGACGGCAGGACCATGTGCAAGCGAGACAGGTCGCTTCATCTTGTGCCATCAATGGCTTGGCGCGTATCGACGTGCTGAAAAAACGAACCCAAGGCTTTAGGCTGGAACTCGCGGAAGGGGTTCCATGCGACTTGCTACGGCACTGTGCTTCTTGTCATTAGCGGCTGCGGCGTCCGATCTAGAGGCTTAGCGAAGGATGGTCCAGCAGGCTGACCTGCTCCACGAACGGGGCGAGCTGCGAGAAGCGGCGGTGTTGCTGGAGTCGGCAGTCCGGCAGGCGCGGGAGGCAGGCGCGGTTCCGGACGCGGTGGCTGACAGCAAAGTCAGGCTGGCTTCGATCGATGTGGATTTGGGCGAGTATCGCAGTGCCGAGAGGCTGTATCTGGATGCACTGCGGGTGCTCTCGGGCCAACCCGGCGGCGAGCTTACGCGCAGCATTGCTCAGGCAGGACTCGCGGCCACCTATTCCCACTTGGGCGAATGGACCCGGGCGGAGAAGTATGCGCAGA
>Ga0335069_10014335_pt1 | contig 11101 bp, 7 predicted proteins | sample Lox_Sample_11_FD_206714 | JGI IMG/M metagenome (GOLD analysis project Ga0335069, IMG submission 206714) | Soil microbial communities from Loxahatchee National Wildlife Refuge, Florida, United States - Lox_Sample_1.1 | ecosystem: Environmental > Terrestrial > Soil > Wetlands | place: USA: Florida... | reverse complement strand
TGCTCGGCAAGGTCACCGCGCGCGACAACATCCGCTTCGACGGCCTGCATCGCGTGGCGCACGTCACCGACGCGACCGACTGGCGCGTCGAGTATCCCTTCGTGGTGCTGCTGCCCGACACCGAAGCCGAGACCGCGGCTCTCGTGGCGGGCTGCATCCAGCTGGGCCTCACCGTGATCCCGCGCGGCGGCGGCACGGGCTACACGGGCGGAGCCGTGCCGCTCACGTGGGCGAGCGCCGTCATCAACACCGAGAAGCTCGAAGCGATAGGTCCGCTCGAGATGCTGCGCCTGCCGGGCGTCGACTGCGAGGTCCCGACGATCTGGACCGAGGCCGGCGTCGTCACGCAGCGCGTGGCCGACGCGGCCGAAGCCGCCGGCTACGTGTTCGCAGTCGATCCGACGTCGGCCGAGGCGTCCTGCGTGGGCGGCAACATCGCCATGAACGCCGGCGGCAAGAAGGCGGTGCTGTGGGGGACCGCGCTCGACAACCTCGCCTCGTGGCGCATGGTGACACCGGAGGCGACATGGCTCGAGGTCGTGCGCCTCGACCACAACCTCGGCAAGATCCACGACGTGGAAGTCGCGCGCTTCGAGCTGCGTCGCTTCGACGCGACCGGCAAGACGCTGCTCTCGACGGACCTGCTCGAGATTCCCGGCTCGACCTTCCGCAAGGAGGGGCTCGGCAAGGACGTCACCGACAAGTTCCTGGCCGGCCTGCCCGGGGTCCAGAAGGAGGGCTGCGACGGGCTCATCACGTCGGCGCGCTGGATCGTGCATCGCATGCCGGCGCACACGCGCACCGTGTGCCTCGAGTTCTTCGGCAATGCGAAGGATGCCGTGCCCTCGATCGTCGAGATCAAGGACTATCTCTTCGCCGAAGCCCGCAAGGGCGGCGCCATCCTCGCGGGTCTCGAGCACCTCGACGACCGCTACCTCAAGGCGGTGGGCTACGCCACCAAGAGCAAGCGCGGCGGCGACGCGCGCAGCGACGGAGCCTCGCCGGTCCGGAGCGGCGGCACGGTGCCGCTGCCGAAGATGGTGCTCATCGGCGACATCGTCGGCGACGACCCCGACGTCGTCGCGCGCGCCGCGAGCGAAGTCGTGCGCATCGCGAACGCGCGCTCCGGCGAAGGCTTCGTCGCGGTCAGCCCCGAGGCGCGCAAGCGCTTCTGGCTCGACCGCAAGCGCACGGCCGCGATCAGCAAGCACACCAACGCCTTCAAGATCAACGAGGACGTCGTCATCCCGCTGCCGCGGATGGGGGAGTACACCGAGGGCATCGAGCGCATCAACATCGAGCTGTCGCTCGCGAACAAGGTCGCCATCGCGGATGCCCTCGAGGCCTTCTTCGTGGGCGGCGACCTGCCGCTCGCGAAGGGCGACGACTCGAGCGAGATCGCCACCGCCGAACTGCTGGAAGACCGCGTGCAGCAGGCGCTCGTGCTGCTGCGTGAAGTGCGTTCGCTGTGGCGCTTCTGGCTGGAGCACCTCGACGCCACCGCCGCCGACGCCGAGCGCAGCTACTTCGAGCGGCTGCAGGACCACACGCTGCGCGCGTCGTGGAGGGCGCAGATACGCGCGCCGCTCGAGGCGATCTTCGCCGGCGCCGCGTTCCGCCCCGTGCTCGAGCGCTGCCAGGCGATCCACGACCAGGTGCTGCGCGGTCGCGTCTGGGTCGCGCTGCACATGCACGCCGGCGACGGCAACGTGCACACCAACATCCCGGTGAACAGCGACGACTATGCGATGCTGCAGACCGCGCACCGGGCGGTGGAGCGCATCATGGCGCTCGCCCGCCGCCTCGGCGGCGTGATCTCGGGCGAGCATGGCATCGGCATCACGAAGCTCGAGTTCCTGACCGACGCGGAGCTGCGCGACTTCGCCGACTACAAGCGCCGCGTCGATCCCGAAGGGCGCTTCAACCAGGGCAAGCTGCTGCGCGACGCGCAGTTTTCGGGTCGCGCGGTGCACGCCGACCTCGCGAACGCGTACACGCCGAGCTTCGGCCTCATGGGGCACGAGTCGCTGATCATGCAGCAGAGCGACATCGGCGCCATCTCGAACTCGATCAAGGACTGCCTGCGCTGCGGCAAGTGCAAGCCGCCGTGCGCGACGCACGTGCCGCGCGCGAACCTGCTCTACAGCCCGCGCAACAAGATCCTCGCCACCTCGCTGCTGGTCGAGGCGTTCCTGTACGAGGAGCAGACGCGGCGCGGCGTGTCGATCCGCCACTGGGAGGCGTTCGAGGACGTCTCGGACCACTGCACCGTGTGCCACAAGTGCGTCACGCCGTGCCCCGTCGACATCGATTTCGGCGACGTCTCGATGAACATGCGCAACCTGCTGCGCAAGATGGGCAAGAGCAGCTTCAAGCCCGGCAAGCAGCTGGCGATGAGCTTCCTCAATGCGACCGCGCCCGAGCAGATCAAGGTGATGCGCACGGCGATGGTCGACGTCGGCTTTCGCGTGCAGCGCATGGCCAACGACCTGCTGCGCGGCATCGCCAACCGCCAGAATGCCGCGCCGCCGACGACGGTGGGGATGCCGCCGCTGAAGGAGCAGGTGATCCACTTCGTCAACAAGAAGCTGCCGGGCAACCTGCCCAAGCGCACCGCACGCGCACTGCTCGACATCGAGGACAAGGCCTACGTGCCGATCATCCGCAACCCCAAGACGACGAACGCCGACACGGAGGCCGTGTTCTATTTCCCGGGCTGCGGGTCCGAGCGGCTGTTCTCGCAGGTCGGCCTCGCAACCCAGGCGATGCTCTGGGAGGCGGGGGTGCAGACGGTGCTGCCCCCCGGCTACCTCTGCTGCGGCTATCCGCAGCGCGGGGCCGGGCAGTACGACAAGGCCGACAAGATCATCACCGACAACCGCGTGCTGTTCCACCGCGTCGCCAACACGCTCAACTACCTCGACATCAAGACGGTGGTCGTGAGCTGCGGCACGTGCTACGACCAGCTGCAGGGCTACGAGTTCGACAAGATCTTCCCCGGTTGCCGCATCGTCGACATCCACGAATACCTGCTCGAGAAGGGCATCACGCTCGATGCGGCGACGGGCGCGGCGCCCGGGTACCTGTACCACGATCCGTGCCACACGCCGATGAAGCAGCAAGAGCCGATGAAGACGGTGAAGGCGCTGGTCGGCACGAACGTGGTCGAGAGCAAGCGCTGCTGCGGCGAGAGCGGCACGTTCGGCATCTCGCGGCCCGACATCGCGACGCAGGTTCGATTCCGCAAGCAGGAGCAGCTGAAGGCGGACGAAGCCGCGCTGCGCGCGGGGGACGGCATGGCGCCGAGGGGCGACGTGAAGATCCTGACCTCGTGTCCCAGCTGTCTCCAGGGACTGTCGCGCTACGCCGGGGACCTGAGCAACGGCCTGCTCGAGGCCGACTACATCGTGGTCGAGATGGCGCGCCGCATCCTCGGCGAGAGCTGGATGCCCGACTACGTGGCCCGTGCCAACGACGGGGGCATCGAGCGCGTGCTGGTCTAGGCGTCACGGCGCCACCGGGGCCCGAGTACGGCAACTGCCCGGCCAATGGTGGACGGGCACCGCCGAAGGAAGAGCTGCGATCAGGGTCGAGGAGGGCGGCCGGGCCGCCCGGGGGCAACGACGCCGGCCGCCGCCTCGCCGCCCAAGCGTAGGGGGAGCGCCCGAGTCGCGGCCCAGGCCGGCGTGGGCGACCGCCCAGGCGCAACGCGTGATGGCGTTCGCGCGCGCGCGGGCGGCGATGCCCTTGCAGGTGTCGTGGCGCACCCCGTGGCTATACTGCCGCGGCCTTCGCTCGCCCCGTCGCCACATGGCCGGCCTCGCCTCGGACACGCCCACGCCCACTGCCATCACGGTCCGACAGCAATCGCGCGTGCTCGAGGTGTCGTTCTCCGATGGCGCCACCTACCGAATCCCGTTCGAGCTGATGCGCGTCTATTCGCCGTCGGCCGAAGTCCAGGGCCACGGGCCGGGGCAGGAAGTGCTGCAGACGGGCAAGCGCGAGGTGACGATCACGGGCCTTGCACCGATCGGCAACTACGGCGTGCAGCCCACGTTCTCCGACGGGCACGACACCGGCATCTACTCCTGGGACTACCTGCACTTCCTCGGCTCGCAGGAAGCCGATCTCTGGCGTCGTTATGAGCAGCGTCTGAAGGACGCCGGTGTCGAGCGCGATGCGCCGATGGCCGCCGGCCAGGGCGCAGTCTGCGGCCATCACTGAGGCGCGCGTTGATCGACGCGATGGGCAGCACGCACTTCGGCTTCGAGACCGTCGACGAGTCGGCGAAGGCGAGCCGCGTGCGCGGCGTCTTCGATTCGGTCGCGTCGAAATACGACGTCATGAATGACCTGATGTCGCTCGGCATGCACCGCGCGTGGAAGGCGTACGCGGTCGCGGTGGCCCACGTGCGCACGGGCGACCGGGTGCTCGACGTCGCGGCCGGCACCGGCGACCTGGCGCGCGCGTTCGCGAAGCAGGTGGGACCTTCCGGCGTCGTCGTCCAGAGCGACATCAACGAGTCGATGCTGCGCCAGGGTCGCGACCGCCTGATCGATGCGGGCGTCGTCGTGCCGGCGCTGCTGTGCGACGCCGAAGCCTTGCCGTTCGCGAACGGCGCGTTCGACCTCGTGACCGTCGCATTCGGCTTGCGCAACATGACGCACAAGGAGCAGGCGCTCCTCGAGATGAACCGCGTGCTGCGCGCGGGCGGGCGCCTCCTCGTGCTCGAGTTCTCGCGCGTGGCGGAGCCGCTGTCAAAGGCCTACGACTGGTATTCGTTCCGCGTGCTGCCCCGTCTGGGACGACTGGTGGCGGGCGATGCCGACAGCTACCGCTACCTCGCGGAATCGATCCGACTCCACCCGGACCAGGCCGAGCTGAAGGCGATGATGAAGGGTGCCGGCTTCGGGCACGTCGACGTGCACAACCTGAGCGCCGGCATCGTCGCGTTGCACGTGGGAATCAAGTGCTGACGATGCGTCATGCCCGCACCGCGCCTGCGGCGCCCCCGGCGTCCGCTGCCGTCTCGGTCGCGCTGGCCGCGGCTGCGTCCTTCATGCTGTGCGACGAAGCTTGCGGAGCGAGCGTGCGCGGCCCGCTCTCGACCCTCGGTGCGCTCGCCATCGCCGGACCGTTGCTCCTGCTGCGCGAATGGCCCGGCGCGCTCGCGGGCTCCTGGGTGGCGGTGGGCATGCTGCTTGCCGGCGTGGTCTGGTTGTGCCGAACCCGACCACTCCCGGCATGGTTCCTCCGGTCCCCTGCGGCTCGGGTCGTGATCCGGCGACCGCCTGTGCCTGCGACGGCGCGGGAAATCGCGCGGCGCGACCCATCGCGCGAGACGCTCGACGCCGCGCGCCGCTGCTTCCTGGCGTTGCAGGCGGCCTGGGACGCGCACGACGAAGGCGGCTTGCGCGCGCGCACGACGCCGGAGATGTACCGCGAGCTCGAAGCGGAGCGCGCGCACCTTGGCAGCACGCCCAACCGCACCGATGTCCTGACGCTGGACGCCGAGTTGCTCGCGCTCGAGACGATCGGCGTGCGGGAGGTGGCCAGCGTCGCTTTCTCGGGCATGATCCGCGAATCGACGGAAGCCGGCGCGAGGCCCTTCCGAGAGGTCTGGATGCTGGTCCGCGATGCGGGCGCCGACTGGCGGCTCGCGCGGCATCAGGCCTTGCTGTAGGCGTTCGTTTTCGACGGTCGGTCGCGTCGTGGCAACGCGCTCCGACCGTGTGTCCTGAACCCCGACTCAGGGGGCTGCGCCCGGGCTCGCGCGGCCCTTACACTGCCCGCCCTGGAGCGGTCGCCGCCAGGCTCGCCGAGCACGCGAGGACGAGCGCCACATCCGTCCTCGGTCGCCGCCAGGGCCGTCGGGCCCGCCTCGCGATGCAACCAAGGAACTGACCGCGCAATGTCCCTTCGTCTCTCTTCGCACATCGATCGTGGCCCTCGTCTCCTGGCGTGGGCGGCGGCCCTGGCGCTCGGACTTGCGCTCACGGCCTGCAACCGCAACAAGGACGCTGCGGGCGCCTCGCAGACGGCGGCCAAGGTCAACAAGGAAGAGATCACCGTCCACCAGATCAACTACTTTCTCTCGCAGCAGCGTGCGCTGCCGCCCGCGCAGGCTGCGTCCGCCGGCAAGCTGGTGCTGGAGCGCCTGATCGACCAGGAGCTCGAAGTCCAGAAGGCCACCGACCAGAAGCTCGACCGCGACCCGCGTGTCGTCCAGGCGCTGGAGGCGGCGCGGCGCGACGTGATCGCGCGCGCCTATCTCGACAAGGTGGCGCAGGGTGCGCCCAAGCCCACGCCGGCCGAGATCAAGGCCTACTACGACGAGCATCCCGCGCTGTTCGCGAAGCGCCGGGTCTACACCTTCCGCGAAGTCGCCGTCGTCGCCGCGCCCGCGCAGGTCGACACCTTGCGCTCCAAGCTCGACGCGGCGAAGAACCTGCCGGAGTTCGTCTCCTACCTGAAGGCGAACGACTTCCGTTACGCGGAGAACGAGGTCACGCGTGCGGCCGAGCAACTGCCGCTCACCAACGTCGAGCGCATCGCCGCCATGAAGGATGGCGAGAGCCTCTTCACGCCGACGCCGAACGGCGCCGTGGTGCTCTATCTCGCGTCATCGCGAACCGACCCGGTCGACGAGCAGCGTGCGGCCCCGGCGATCGAGCAGTTCCTGCTCAACGAGCGCAGGCGCAAGCTGATCGAGGACGACCGCAGGGCCCTGCGGAACAACGCGAAGATCGAGTACGTGGGCGCGTACGCAGGCGGACCCGGCAAGGCGTTGCCACCCGAGCCCGTTGCTTCCGCTCCCGAGCTGCCCAGGACCAGCATCGCTCCGCCGCTCGACCCCGCCGCGTCGGCCGCGCCTGTGCTCGAGGTCGCGCCGCCCCCGGTGCAGGCGACCTCGATGCCCAGTCGCGCCACGCTCGACAAGGGTCTCCAGGGCATGAAATAGTCGGCGCGCCGGCGCTGCGTCCGGCGCTCTCGATGACTTTTTGACATGCGAACTTTCCGATTCCTGACCAAGATCCTGTGGCTCCTGCTGGCGCTGGCGTGCGCTCAAGCGGCGTGGGCCCAAGCCAACCGAGCCGGCGCTGTGCCCGGCGCTTCGACCTTTCCCCAGCCGCAGGGCGACAGGCAGCCGGAGAGCGTGCTCGGCCCCGGCGACGTCGTGCGCATCACCGTCTACCAGAACCCCGACCTGAACACCGAAGCCCGGGTCTCGGAGGTCGGCGCGATCAACTTCCCGCTCATCGGCTCGGTGGGCGTGGGCGGCTCGACGCTGAGCCAGGCTGAGCAGGCGATCGCCAAGAAGCTGCGCGACGGCGGCTTCGTGCTCAGGCCCCAGGTGACGATGCAACTCGTCACGATCCGCAGCAACCAGATCTCGATCCTCGGCCAGGTGAACAAGCCCGGGCGCTATCCGATCGATCTCGCCGGAAGCCGCGTGTCGGAGATGGTGGCTCTGGCCGGTGGCGTGCTGCCCACCGGCAACGACGTCGTGACGCTGGTCGGCACCCGCAACGGCAATCCGATCAAGATGGACATCGACCTGCCCGCGATCATGCAGGCCGGCAAGAACGAGCTCGACGTGCCCGTCGAGAACGGCGACATCATCTACGTCGACCGTGCGCCGCAGGCTTACATCTACGGCGAGGTCCAGCGGCCGGGCGCCATGCGGATCGAGCGCGGCATGACCTTGCTGCAGGCTCTCGCGAACGCCGGCGGCGTGACCGCGCGCGGCACCGAGAAGGGCATTCGCGTGACGCGGCGCGACGACAAGGGGATGGTGCACGTCTCCGAAATGAAGATGAACGATCTCGTCGAGCGCGACGACGTGATCTACGTGAAAGAGTCGCTCTTCTGAAGGCGTTGCCATGAGCTTGAAGCAATACCTGCGCATGCTGTGGGCCCGCAAATGGCTCATGTTCGGTGTCGCCGCGCTCGTGGCAGTGGTCGGGATCGCGATCACGCTGCTTCTTCCGCGCCAGTACGTGGCCCAGAGCTCGCTCATCATCGAAATGCGCATCGACCCGGCGCTCGGTGCGCTCGCCCCGGCGCTGGCGATGCCGAGCTACCTGCAGACGCAGATCGAGGTGATCAAGAGCGAGCGCACGGCGTCGCGCGTCGTCAAGATCCTGGGCGTCGAGCGTTCGCCGGCGGCCGTGCAGCAGTGGCGCGACGCCACCAAGGCCAAGATCCCCCTCGATCGCTACTTCGCGAACCTGCTGCAGCGCGGCCTGGGCGTGGAGCCGGCCTCCGGCAGCAACGTGCTCAACATCTACTTCTCGTCGCCCGATCCCATCTTCGCGCAGGCCGCGGCCAACGCGTTCGCGCAGGCCTACATGGACATCTCCGTCGAGCTGCGGGTCGCACCGGCGCGCCAGTCGGCTGCGTTCCTCGACGAGCAGACGAAGATCCTGCGCTCCAACCTCGAGCAGGCGCAAACCCGGCTCTCGAAGTTCCAGCAGGAAAAGGGCATCGTCGTGAGCGACGAGAAGCTCGACCAGGAAACGGCGCGCTACAACGCGCTCGTCGCCCAGCTCGCACAAGCGCAGGCCGAGCAGGTCGAAGCCGCCACGCGCCAGCGCAACACCGGCACCGAGACTTCGCCCGACGTCCTCGGCAACCCCCAGGTGCAGTCCTTGAAGTCGCAGCTTGCCGCCGCCCAGACGAAGCTCACGGAGCTGAGCACGATCGTCGGCGCCAATCACCCGTCGCGCATCGAGGCCGAGTCGCAGATCAAGGAGCTGAAGGCCCAGATCGCGGCCGAGACGCGCCGGGTCTCGGGTGGTGCATCGACGATGACCCGCGCGAGCGGGCAAAAGCTCGAGGAGCTGAAGTCGCTCGTCGAGCAGCAGAAGAAGAACGTGCTCGCGCTGCGCGCCGACCATGACCAGCTCGCGATCTACCTGCGCGACGTCGACACGGCCCAGCGCGCCTACGACACGGTCACCTCGCGGACCGGCCAGTTCACCCTGGAAAGTGCGAACAACCAGGCCAACACGCGCATCCTGAGCCCTGCAGTCGAGCCGCTCGAGCCGTCGCGCCCGAAGGTGCTGAACGGCATCCTCGTCTCGCTGCTCGCGGCCGTCGCCGCGGGTGTCGGCCTGGCGCTCGGCCTCGAGCTGCTCGACCGGCGCGTGCGCGATCCGGAAGACCTCATGCAGATTCCCGGCGTGCCCGTGCTGGGCGTGCTGCGGCCAGCCGGTTCCAAGCGCCCCGTGTTCCGACGCCTCGTCACCGGGACGCCGCTGCTTTCGCCGCCGACGCCTCTGCTTGCGGCGCCTGGAGCGCACGGATGAAGATGACGGTCTCGATGATCGGCGGGGCGCCTCGGGCGACGCGCTCGCTCGGCGGCATCCTCGTCGACAGCGGGTTGCTGAAGCCCGAGGATGCCGAACGCGTCCTGCAACTGCAAAAGGAAGAGAACCTGCGCTTCGGCGCGGCGGCCGTGAAGCTCGGCCTGCTCACCGAGGCCGACATCCAGTACGCGCTCGCGCGCCAGTTCTCGTACGCCTACCTGCGGCGCGGTCCGGGCGAGAAGCGCCAGGTCAGCGACGAGATCGTTGCCGCCTACCAGCCGTTCTCGCCGCGCGTCGAGCAATTGCGGGCCATCCGCAGCCAGCTCATGCTGCGCTGGTTCGACAAGGCCGAGCTGCGTCAGGTGCTGACCGTCATCGGTACCGAGCGCGGCGAAGGCCGCAGCTACCTCGCCGCGAACCTCGCCGTGGTGTTCTCGCAGCTGGGCGAGCGCACGTTGCTGGTCGATGCCGACCTGCGCTCGCCGCGCCAGCACGAGCTCTTCTATCTCGAGAACAAGATCGGACTCTCGACCGTGCTCTCCGGCCGTTCGCGCGAGGAAGCCATCGTCCGCATCGCCGACCTGGCGGGCCTGTCGGTGCTGCCCGCCGGGCCGGTGCCGCCCAACCCGCTGGAACTCCTCAACCGCCTGAACTTCGACGAGTTCCTGATGCAGGTGAAGGCGAACTACGACATCATCATCCTCGACACCCCGGCACTCGCCGAGGGCGAGGACGGTGCGATGCTCGCCGTGCGCACGGGCGCCGCCCTCGCCGTGGCGCGCGCCGGCCGCACGCGCATGTCCGACTTCCAGGACATGGTGCAGGGCCTCATGAGCGCGGGCGTCGCGATCGTCGGCACGGTGCTCAACGAGGCCCAGGCGAAGGCCAAGAAGAAGCGCTGGAACGGGACCCAGGTGAGGTGAGGCGGGTGCGCGGCGCACGATGCGTTGCAGCCGAGCGGATCCGAGCAGCGCCCCCGACATCGAAGCCGTGAGCAGTGTCCTTCCCTTTCCGCCACGCGCCATGAGCCGCGATCCGGCGGCGCAGGCCTTGCTGATCGCGCTCGCTGGCTTCCTCGCGATGATGGGGCCCGTCTACTGGTGGGCGGCCAACACCATCTGGCAAAGCGACGACCACGCCCACGGCGCCATCGTCCTCGCCGTCGTCGTCTGGCTGTTCTGGACGCTGCGCCACCGGCTCGTCGCCGTGGAGCGCCAGCCGGCCCCCGTGCTCGGCAGCGTGCTGTTCGGATTCGGGCTCTTCGTCTACTTCGTCGGGCGGATGTTCGACATCTCCATCCTCGAGATGGGATCGCAGATCCCGGTGATCGCGGGAGGTCTGCTGCTCTTGAAGGGTCCGGCGGCGCTGCGCGTGGCGTGGTTCCCGATCTTCTACCTGATCTTCATGATCCCGCTTCCGGGTGTGCTCGTCGACGCGATCACCGGCCCGCTCAAGCAATGGATCTCGACCATCGTGGTGAACCTGCTTTACGCCGTCGGCTACCCGATTGCCCAGTCGGGCGTGATCATCTCGATCGGGCAGTACCAGCTGCTGGTGGCGGACGCATGCTCGGGCCTGCATTCGATGTTCAGCCTCGCCGCGCTCGGCACTCTGTTCATGTACATCATGGACCGCAAGAGTCGCCTGCACAACGCCATCATGTTGGCGTCGATCATTCCGATTGCGTTCATCGCCAACATCTGCCGCGTCGTCATCCTGGTGCTCGTCACGTACTACCTCGGCGACGCCGCGGGGCAAGGGTTCCTGCACGGTACGGCAGGCTTCGTGCT
>Ga0335069_10014334_pt1 | contig 11102 bp, 13 predicted proteins | sample Lox_Sample_11_FD_206714 | JGI IMG/M metagenome (GOLD analysis project Ga0335069, IMG submission 206714) | Soil microbial communities from Loxahatchee National Wildlife Refuge, Florida, United States - Lox_Sample_1.1 | ecosystem: Environmental > Terrestrial > Soil > Wetlands | place: USA... | reverse complement strand
CGCCGATCAACATTCCCGAGAACCAGTCGCAACCGCCGCAGGCGACCACCAGCTTCGGCATGAATGCGACGCTTAATTCAGAATCGGCCATCGGAGCGACCACATCGGGGCAGGTGAAGGTCTACGACTCGCTGGGCCGCTCGTACGAAGCCACGGTCACCTACACCAAGACCGGGAACAATGCCTGGAGCTACAGCATTTCCATGCCGGACACGCTGACCGCCAATTCCAGCACCGCGGCGGGAGTCACGACCATCAATTACAACTTCGGATCGAGCGGCGGCGCGCTGGCGACGGTGAATCCGGCGACCAATCTGACGATTACCGGGCCCACGGCATCGGGCACAGGCACGATCACGGCTCCCGCGGTCGCCGCGGGCGACACGGTGAACACATACGCCACCGCGTTGCAGGCCGCGTTGACGGCGGCCGGCATCAACGGCGTCACGGTGACGGCCAATGCAGCCGGGCAGCTTAGCATCGTGGGCGCAAACATCTCCCCGTCAGGCTCGGTCATTCAGGACCCCGTCGCTTCGGCGAATGCCACCGGTTCGCTGGCATTCGATGCCAACGGAAATCTTGTCAGCCCGGCGACCGATGTAGCGGGCATCTCGTTTTCGGGACTCTCCGATGGAGCCGCAAGCCTGAACATGACATGGGATCTCTTCAGCACAAGCGGCAAGGGAAACATCAGCCAGGTGGACCAGACTTCCTCCGTTTCGTCTACGACGCAGAACGGTTATCCGAGCGGCGAGTATTCAGGCTTCTCCATCGGATCGGGCGGAACGGTGACCGCGACGTTCACCAATGGCCAGAAGCTCAACGTGGGTCAGCTCGCGCTGGGAAACGTAGCAAACCTCCAGGGCCTGAATCACTTGGGCAACGGTGAATATGCGACCACCCTGGCCAGCGGAACCGCGACCATTGGAGTTTCCGGGGCTGCCGGGCTGGGAACGATGGTCGGCGGCGCGCTGGAAGGATCGAATGTGAACATCTCCGCCGAGTTCTCCAACCTGATCATCGCGCAGCGTGCATTCGAGGCGAACTCCAAGGCGGTCACAACGTTCGACACGGTGACGCAGGAAACCATCAACATGATCCACTGAGCCGGGCAGGTCTAATGGTGTGGTTGAGGTCCCGCTCCACAAAGAATATTGGGCGCCCCAGGTCTCGCTTTTGAGACCTGGGAGTGGGGCACTCACCCGCTTGGAAACAGGTTTGTGAAAGGGCACGACTTCAGTCGTGCCGAAAGCCGGACTAAATGAGGCGGGCTTCAGTCGCTGAGGGATGCCTTCGGGGTTATGACTGAGTCGGGGGTTAGAACGAAGCCGCAGGCGCCGGGGTCGCTGCATTCGTGGCTGCCGAGGGGCCTTGGTGGGCGGGATAGGGTTTGTCACAGGAGGTAACCACTGTGACTCACCTACGCAAAATGATGCTCGAAGGACTCGAGCGTCGTAACTACACCGAGTCCACCGTTCGCCACTATCTGCGCTTCGTGGAGGAGTTCGCAGAACACTTTGGCAAGTCCCCCGACAAGCTTGGCCTGGAGCATTTGCGCAGCTACCAGGCGTATCTGTTCAAGCAACGGAAGCTCTGCCCGGGATCGGTCGAGCACCGCATCTCTGCACTGCGGTTCTTCTTCGTGCGCACTTTGCATCGGCATGAGTTCCGCGAGTTCCTGCCCTATCCCAAGGCGCGCCGGAAGCTGCCCAACATCCTGAGCCGGGAGGAAGTGACCCGGCTGATCGAGGCCAGCAGCAGCCTGTTCGAGCGCACCCTGCTGATGGTGCCCTACGGCACGGGCATGCGCCGCGCCGAGATCGCCCGGCTGAAGATCGCCGACATCGACAGCCAGCGCATGATCCTTCACGTAGTTAACGGCAAGGGCGGCAAGGACCGCGACCTGCCCCTGAGCCCGGCGCAACACCAACTACTTCCACGTCGTCTTCACCCTGCCCCACGAACTGAACCCCCTGGCGCTCACTTCTCCAAGGCCATTCCTCGATCTACTCTTCGAGGCCAGCTCTCAGGCCCTGCTCGAAGTGGCCGCCGATCCCCAACGCCTCGGCGCCGAGATCGGATTCCTCTCCATCCTGCACACCTGGAGTTCGAACCTGCTCGGCCATTACCACATCCACTGCGTGATTCCCGCCGGTGGACTGTCAGCCGACCACCAACGATGGATCCACACCAGCCACCCGCTCTTCCTCGTGCCCGTCCCCGTCCTGCGCACCGTGTTTCGCAACAAGTTCCTCGACGGACTCCGGCACCTCTACCGCAAGCAACAGCTCGACTGCCGGGGTCCGGCCGCCGACTTCGCTGATCCGGCATGGTTCGAAGTATTAACCGCCAGACTGGGCAACAAGAAATGGTTCGTCTATGCCAAGCCGCCCTTCGCCGGCCCCACCCATGTCTTGCGCTACCTCGCTCGCTACACCCACCGCATGGCCATTTCCAACCACCGACTGCTGACCTTCGATGGGCAAAGAGTCAGTTTCCTGTGGCGCGACTATGCTCACGGCAATAAGCAGCGCGTCATGACTCTCGATGCCCTGGAGTTCCTGCGCCGCTTCTTCCTTCACGTTCTGCCCAAGGGCTTCGTGCGCATCCGCCACTACGGCCTGCTCTCCAACCGCTTCCGCAAGCAGCTATTGCCGCTGGCACGCACCCTGCTCGCCTCCCAGGGCCGCGAGCCCCTGCCACTACCACCGCCGCCGGACCCCCACCTCTGGCACTGTCCCCGTTGCGGAAAAGCCATGCGTGTCGTCCAGCGCTTCACCCCCGCACAACTCTATTTCGCAGGCTTCGATTCTTCATGACCACCGCCGCTCATCCGCGCTATCGGCTTGCTCCACGCAGGTCTGCGACGCAGTGTGCGCACCGCAGGCAGAACCGCCTCAACAGCACGTTCCACGCCATCCCAAAACCGCTTCTCCACACAGACTTCACGCCAGCGCTCGACTCAAGCCATCATCACCGGCGAAAAACAATGCCCCCAAAATCACTCGTCCAACGACTGAATGGTATTCAATCTCCATAATCCCAACCTCCATCACCGCGACCCCGGCGCCTGCGGCTTCCTTCTTACCTGCAAATCGAAAACGCCTCGGACCAAGTTCAGAGGTTCACCCCAAAACTCGTCCCCGGGGCGTTTCCGATGTTGCGTAGCGGTCATTCGCCAGCTATCTCAAGTGGAAAACTGAATTGAGCTGATCGTGTAGCCAGGACTTGCTATTCTCGCTCCAGTGTGAGCGCATAGATCTCGTCGGTGCCGACATCGCGGAGGAGCAGCGGTGCGTCGTCCGGATCGAGGCTCATCCAGAAGTCGTACCAGCCTGCACCGCGAAAATCCTCGGGGAGATCAAACACGAGTTCCTCTTTGCCGCCTTGAACCAGCACACGATACACACCAACTTTGCCCTAGGAACTTGTTGAAAAAGCTTCGGCAGTCCCGGATCGTGACTTAAAAAGGGGTACGTGAACCCTCATCGATAGGTCAGAAGGCGCCTATAGGGCATTCTGACGTTCTCTGAATTGTGGGAGCGCCAAGCATTTTGCATTTTTCAACAAGTTCCTAGCCCGCATATCTCACACGCACTAATTTCTGAGATGTTGGAGGGCCGTGAGGGCGATGTGGGGCGTATGTGTACGGTGTGGCTGATGTTGTAGAGGGATTTGGGCAAGTGGCGGGCTGCTTTCTGCCGGGGAGAGCGGGTTTTTGGGCATAGCTCCACCTGGGGATGCGATCAGCCCGTGGTGCATAAGTGGTTGTCTGGGGTAATTGTCGATGGTTCAGCAGCGCAAGGCATAGTAGGCGTGGGCGAAGAGCGCTTTCCAGGGATAAGCGGAACTGAGTTGGAGCCACACGCGGCGCACGCTCAGGCGTACGATGGCGCCGATCTTGAACAGCTTGAGGCGGATGGTGTCGACGCGTGCCTCGGCCCACTCCGTGCCTTTGAGAGCCAGGCGGCGCATGGCTTCGACCAGGGTGTAGGCCAGGGCGGAGAAGTAGAGGCGCAGTTGGTTGGCTTTCATTTCGTCGGTGGAGAGCCGGTAGGCAAACAGGCACATCTGTTCCTTGATGCGATTTTCCATCTCCCCGCGGGCGCAGTAGAACTTTTCATATAGATCCTGGGCGGGCCACTGCTCGGCGGACAAGGAAGTGACCACGAAGCGGGGGTTCTCGCCCTTGTCGAGGTATTCGGCCTTGGCCACCACGCGGCGGGCGCGCGACCAGCTGTTTTGGTCTGGTAAGAAAACTCGGCGAAGATGCGGGCGGCCTTGCCGGTGCTTTGGTGCAGCAAGTGGGCCTGGTGCATCTCGCGCCCGATGATCCTTCCCAGCCGCTGGTTGCGCGCCAGGCCGAAGAGATAATCCACCCGGTTTTCGTCCCGCTCGCACCAGGCCATCAGTTCCTCGCGGCAGAAACCGGAATCGCCGCGTAAGACGATATTCACGGTTGGCCAGCGGCGGCGGATCTGGGCCACCAGCCGCTGCACTTCATCGAGCGAACCGGCCGCCCCATCCTGGTTGGCCGGCCGCAGGCGCACACCCAGCAGCTGATCGCCGGCGAAGATGTATAGCGGCAGATAGCAGTAGCTGTCGTAATAGCCGTGGAAGAAGCGCTCCGGCTGATGGCCGTAGATGGGGATGTCGGTGGCGTCCAGATCGAGCACGATGCGCTCCGGCGCGGTGGGGTGCGACTCCAGATAGATATCCACCAGCAACTGATCGATCTTGTCGGCCGAGTAGCTGATCTTGTGATAGCGGACGGTGCGCCCGGCCAACTCCAGCCGGTTCAGAGTGCTCTTGCCGGCCAGCGGCTCCTCCAGCTCCCGCTTGCCGCTGAGCACCCCCAGCAGCGGATCGGAGCGCAACTGCTCATGATCGTTCAGGTCCTCGTAACCCAGCGCCAGACCGTAAATGCGCTGCGCCAGCATCTCCGGCACCTGATGCTTGACCAGCAGCGGCATGCGCCCATCGTGGAAACAGCCCGCCAGACGACCCAGCAAGTTGATCTTGGTGTCCACTTCGCGCAGCAGCAAGGCCCCGCCGTCGCTGGACACGTGACCAGCCGTGAACCCGGCCTCCACCCGGCGCGAAAAATGAGATGCAGACGCCTGGAATTGAGGAAGGTATGCGGGACAAATTAGCCCGGATTCATTGAGCCGGAGGAGCGCCCGCGGCAGGATGCAGAGGTGATCGGGCGGAGCAACAAAGCCGGATGGGGTTGGAGATGGCAGACAGATCTCGCCTCCGGCGCACACCTCATCGGGAACTCAGCCGGGTCAATCCGAAGATGGAATTCTTCCGGGGAAGGAGAGGTTATGAAACGGCTAATTCCGTTCGCCGCACTAAGCTTCGCAGTTCTCGCCCTGATGGCATCCGTGCCTGCAGCGATCGCGCAAACGGCCGATATAACTTCGATCGCAAAACTGTTCCAACAGGCCAAAATTCATGCCGCAGAGGCAAATTACGATGCTGCTCTGCTGGATTCATTCGGGCATTCCGACATGGATTGGCGAGCCCACGCCAAGTGCCTGACCAACATCAAAGAGCACGCGAATGACCTGTTTGAGGACTATTACCAGTTGCAAAGAATAAGGGACAAGGGAACACCGGAGCAACGGGAGGTGATCGATCGCCTGGAGCCACTGTTGCGGGATATGGGAACGTCGCTGACAAACACCATTCAGACCCTGAATCTGCATCAGGGCCGAGTGCATATGCCATCGTTCCGCACCAACATTCACGCTGACTACGTGGCGATCAACAAGGTGTATGAACTGTTGTGCGCGTGCACGAACAAGAACTTCAAGGCCTGAATCTCGATTTGCATGAGGGGTCGCGACGTTGGCGCCGCCGGCCCCATCGTGCGTACCTGTGCTTTGCAGACCCTGCCTGTCAATCTCGGCTCTTTGACCCGCGGAGGTGGCATCGTGTCCAGGCATGCCATCAGGTTCTGGACACGGAGGCTGACCAGCTCAGGGGGAGTCTTTTTGAAGGGACTTGAACACGGGATTCAAGAGAGCATGTCGTTCCCTGCACGATCGGAATAGAGCGAGTAGGGCAACTCATTAGCAGTTACCCCGTTCGAGTTCCGAGCTTCCGCCCAAGAAGAGAGTTCTGGTCGGATTGTCGGCGACTCGGAAGTCACCATTCGGTTAAATGCAGACCTGCCACAGCAACTGTGATTCGTGTCAAGGTCATTCATGCGGGGTGGATTCGCCGGCCAGAATCACCTTCTCCGGGCGGGGGCGCACCTCGACGAACAGTCCCTTGCTGTGCGCCAGCACGGTGCCGCCTTCGTCGAGGATGTGGGCCTCGGCCCAGTGCTTCCGGCCTTCATGATGGTAGACGCGGGCCTCGAGCCGGAGCGGCGCGCGGGTGGGAACCGGGCGCTGGTAATCAACTTCCATGTGGCGCGTCATCGCTACGACGTTGTGCGAACGGACAGCCTTGCTCATGATTTCATCGAGCAGGGTGGCGATGATGCCGCCGTGGATAAAGCCCCGCGGCCCCTCGAAGCTGTCCGGTATTGAAGGCAGGCAGACAATTCTGCCGTCCTCGGCGAGCATGAACTCGAGATGCAGGCCGGCGGGATTCGCTGGACCGCAGCCGAAGCAGCGGTTGTGTGCCGTGTGCGCAAAGGGAGTGAGTTTTTCCGAATGCGATTTCATCGTGTTTGCATGGCCAGCGCGCCTTCGAAGGCGCCGGAAAGGACTTTCTCGTAGAGGTCCATGTCCACGTTGCCTCCGGTAAGCACAACGCCGATACGCTTCTCCCTGTTCTGATGCATTTCCTGCATGGCCGCGGCCAGCGGGGCCGCGCCGGCGCCCTCTGCAACGTTGTGCGTGTCCTGGTAGTAAGCGCGCATGGATTCCGCGATCTCCGCATCGGATACTTCCACCATGCGCGCCACGTTTTCCCAGATCACCTCCATGGCGGCGGCCGCGGGCGTACGGCAGGCAAGGCCGTCGGCGATCTGTGTTTGCGCGGGAGCGGGCACGATTTTGCGCTGGGCAAAACTCAGCGCATAGGAAGGAGAGGCGGATGACACCACACCGATGATCTCGGTCTTGAGCCCGAGTGCATTGCGCGTGGCCGAGACGCCGCAGATGGACGAGCCGAGCCCGATGGGCACGTAGACGAGATCGAGCGGAGGCGCGCCCTGAAAGAACTCCAGTGCGTACGTCGCGGTCCCCATCACCAGGCGCTCGTGGAAGCTGTCGACCATGGCCAGACCACGTTCGGCGGCCAGGGTGCGAGCGTACTCAAGCGATGCCTGGAAGTCATGGCCATGTTCGATCAACTCCGCGTTCTGCGCGATCATGGCGCGGTTCTTCTCCTTGCTGTTTCCATGCGGAACCACGATGACTGCTTTCAGGCCGAGGAGGCGCGCGGCCATCGCGACACCCTGGCCATGATTGCCGCGCGTGGCGGCCACGACGCCGGCCAGTTTGGGCTGGGTGTGTTTCAGCCAGTGCAGGTAGACCAGCGCTCCGCGCAACTTGAACGCACCGACGGGTGTATAGTTCTCGTGCTTCACCCACACTTCGGTTCCCAGGCGCTGGTTGATGAGCGGCCACGTGTACTGCGGAGTTGGCGCCATATAACGGTAGATGACCTTCTGCGCTGCATGAACCTGGGTAAGGGAAGGGAGCATCATGGAATCAGCATAGCCGAGCAGAGCCGTGACAAGGCCTGCCGGTGACGAACACAGAATTCACTTGGTGTGTCATGCACGGCGCCGCCACGACTTTTCATTCTTAGGAACAGGCAACTCCGGATGTCACTTAGAATCATGATGAAGCGGTACGTGAGCGGTCAGTTTGCAGAGAAGGCGCAGACACTGGATTCCGGCATTTATGGGCTGTGGCGCATGGATGCTGCCGTTCTTCGGGCTCCTCCCAGGAGCGGCGATCACCGGCTGCCATTCCGCGCCGCGGCTTACTCCGCAGCAGGAAGAAGGGAAGCATCTCTACGCGGTGCGCTGCGCGCATTGCCACGAAGAGAACGATCTCAATCTCAAGAAGGTCCCGCCAGACCTGCACGGGGTGTTCAAGCACGCAACGCTGCCCAGCGGAGGCCCCGCCACCGACGCCGAGGTGACGCGCGTGGTTCTCGGCGGCAAGAACCTGATGCCGAGGTTTGCCGGCCGGTTCAGCGACGAACAGATGGCCGCGTTAATTGCGTATTTGCACACCGGGCTGCAGTAGAGACCCGGCTGGACCTCCGCCCCATGCACGAAGACGTGTTCATGGGGACCCTGGGCCTCCTGTTTCGATCGAATTTCTCCCACGGCGTCGAGATGATCGGCATGAAAAATGTACCCCGGGGCAGTAGACGGATTCCCGTCCGCCTGCCTTGCCCAGGCCCGGATGCCGCTTGATTGAAACCAGAGTAAAATGGGGGCCGACTCCCGAGAAGTGATTCGCAAAGCTGACCGGAAGCCTGGACTATGGTGTCGCCTGGAGGAAGAGCCATGAAGGACAAGCAATCGAAAAAGAACCGGGATATTGAAAATCACGGATCGGTGACGGTCGACGATCATCACAAGAAGGCTGCCGATCATGCGCAGGGGAACGGAGCGGTCCTGCAAATCGGCAAGGACTGCAAGTACTGTAAGGAACTTCGCAGACTGCAGATTGAGCTGGTGAAACTCCAGGAGTGGATTAAACAGGAACAACACCGCGTAGTAGTCCTGTTTGAAGGACGGGACGCGGCAGGGAAGGGTGGCGCCATCAAGCGGATCACGGAGTGTCTCAATCCGCGCGTCTGCCGGGTGGTGGCGCTTGGCACGCCTACCGAGCGCGAAAAGACGCAGTGGTATTTCCAGCGTTATGTTGCGCATCTGCCCGCGGCTGGGGAAATGGTGCTGTTCGACCGCAGTTGGTATAACCGGGCCGGCGTCGAGCACGTGATGGGTTTCTGCACGGACGAGCAATACCACGAGTTTATGCAGAGCTGTCCCGAGTTTGAGCGCATGCTGGTCCGGTCCGGGATCCGGCTCATCAAGTACTGGTTCAGTGTGAGCGACGAGGAACAGGAAAGGCGGTTCCAGGATCGGATGGATAATCCTACCAAGCGCTGGAAGCTCAGCCCCATGGACCTCGAATCGCGCAAGCACTGGGCGGATTATTCCCGAGCCAAGGACGAGATGTTCGCCGTTACCGACACCAAGCTGGTGCCGTGGTACGTGGTGAACGCCGAGAACAAAGAAGCGGCCCGGCTGAATGTCATCCGCCACTTATTGTCACTCTTCAGCTACAAGGACCTGACTCCGAAGCCGATGCCGTTGCCGCCAATCGGGAAATCGAACTACGTGCGTCCGCCCATCCAGGAGCAGAATTTCATTCCCGCGGTGTACCGTTAGGAAAGCTCTGATGAAGCCGTAATACCATCGCTCAGGGGCTAAAGCCCGATTGGTTTTTTGGACCTTGCGGCACGGCTAAAGCCGTGCCCTTTCAAAGCGAGGACTTAATCAGAGGTTGGTTTGCGGCACCACGCATATCGCCATGCATAGCGACCACAGCTTTCGCGCCGTGGCTTCGGCCGATGCCCGTATGGGCAGTTGAGCGTTCGGGTCGGATGCCACCCAAGATCGAGATGGAGGCTGTTCGGTGATGAGGCCGTCGCGGTACTGCGCAAGATAAGGGGCGGCTCCGCCGGTCACGCCGGTTCCCGGGAATTCAATTCCGTGGGCGCCGGTGTGTCCCACGGTGTCGCTCTCGAACACCTTTCAAATGGCGGAGGGAGAGGGATTCGAACCCCCGGTACCCTTTCGAGCACAACGGTTTTCAACACCGCCGGAATACTTCGGTAAGCGATTGTAACTAGTGAACTTGGGCGGACCGAGGGCGGAGAATGTAACCCGTTTGTAACCCGATGGGTAAAAGTGCAAGATGGAAACGACCGCCGCACCCTGCTTGCGACGGTCGCCGATTTGCTGCTCTGTATAATTTGGATTGGATAGGTGGCCGAGCGGTTTAAGGCAATGGTCTTGAAAACCATCGTAGGGGAAACTCTACCGGGGGTTCGAATCCCTCCCTATCCGCCAGCCCCCTCACAGCCGCAACGCAGCGCGCGCCATGTTCCCCGCCGCTTCTACCGCACGATCCTCAGCGCGCTTGATAACGTGCGCATAGACCTCTGATGTAATCGCTGGTGTGGAATGGCCCAAGCGATGGGCTACGACGTGGACCGGCACGATGCCGTTCGCATTCTGGCCGGCGAGCTGGATTCGCTGGGGATGCTGGACCAATACAGCGACCGGAGATCGGAGCGCACTGTATGAGTTCACACCTGGAAGCACAAGCGCTGCGCTCTGCAGCGTTCCTCATTGCTGCAATTGCCGATCGTCGCTTCGGCTCGACTACATCTCGGATGAACTGAAGGACGCGATCGAAATTCTTCGTGGCGAATTGGATCAACTGGGTCTGATGGCCGATTACCGGCAGGCGGACGGAACCCTCGCAGCCTGGCCGCCTGACGAGAACGGGAGCATCACGGCAGTCCTGAGGCGCGGCGGCGCGTTAGACAACAAGCCGAGCGATCTGCCGCATTCGTACCGCGTCATGTTGTGATTACCGAAAGGGGTTTCGATAATCACACTGAAATCATGTGTTTGCAATCACTTACATAGAAATCCTCCTAAGTCCATAATTCACACATGTTCAGCCACTGGAACGGAGAAATCAGCGCGGACATCCGCGAGCAGTACGGAATCGTCATCGACAGAAGAGAAGAACCTGCAGGGGTTTGGATACGCGCGGAAGTACTCCGCACAACCGAAGATTTTTTGACTGCCGCGGAAATAGCGAACACATTCAAGAGCCTGTTGACCGAACAGGCCAGCTCGGGGCGCTTGGCATTCTGATCGACGTAAAGGGACGGAATACAGAACACACGCAATCGCAGATGCGGATCTCATCGCAATGTATATTTGGAGCACATCCAGATTCAAAATGCGGCTCGTCTGAGGAGGATTCTTTCGTGCTATTCAACAATGTTTCGATCTTGGATGTGCTACCCGATCAGCTTCGTCAAATAAAGAAGAAGGTTCAAGACCTCAAGGCGGACTACATTCTCAATGCAAGTGA
>Ga0335069_10014333_pt1 | contig 11103 bp, 13 predicted proteins | sample Lox_Sample_11_FD_206714 | JGI IMG/M metagenome (GOLD analysis project Ga0335069, IMG submission 206714) | Soil microbial communities from Loxahatchee National Wildlife Refuge, Florida, United States - Lox_Sample_1.1 | ecosystem: Environmental > Terrestrial > Soil > Wetlands | place: USA... | reverse complement strand
CGGCACGGTCTCGATGGACGCGTTCGCGGTCGAGCTCGACGCGGACGTCCGGGCCGGGACGCCGGTCACGATCATCGGGCGGGGCGTGCTCGCCGAGCAGCATGCGCGCGTCGCCGGCACGATCACGTACGAGCTCGTGTGCGGCATCGGCACCGACCCGTCGCGTGCCCGGCGCGTGATCGTCGATGCCTGACCGGTTCGCGCAGACCGCGGACAAGATGGCGGCGCGCCAGGACGAGCGCGCGGAGCAGCTCGCCGCCGCCGTCCGCGCGTTCGTCTTCCCTCGCGGTGACGAACGGGCGCTCGACGTGGGCACGGGGGCGGGCGCGCTCGCCCTCGCGCTCGCGCCGCTCGTCCGCGAGGTCGTCGGCGTCGACCGCGTGCCCGAGCTGCTCGAGCGCGCACGCGAGCGCGCGGCCGGGCTCGACAACGTCACGTTCGTGGAGAGCGACGCGACGGCGCTGCCGTTCGCCGACTTCTCCTTCGACCTCGTCGGGACGCTGCGGACGCTCCATCACGTCGCCCGACCGGAGCTCGTCGTCGCCGAGATGGCGCGCGTCGCGCGTCCGGGCGGAACGCTCCTCGTCGTCGACCAGATCGCGCCGGTCGACCCCCTCGCCGCGCTCGTGGTCGACCGGTTCGAGCGCGCGCGCGACCCCGGGCACACGCGCCTGCTGCCGGACATCGACCTGCGCCAGCTGTTCGAGGCGAACGGCCTCGTGCTCGTCCGCGACCGGCACGAGGTCGAGCGGCGCCCACTCGACGCGTATCTCGATCTCGCCGGCTGCGGCGGCGACGACCGCGAGCGCGCACTCTCGCTCGCTCCCGAGGGCCGCGACGACTACACCGCGATGCTCGGCTGGTATCTCCTTCGGCGCTAGAGGCCGATGGTGGCGTCGATCGCGGCGCGGAGCTGGCGGCGCTCGGTCTCGAGCGCGGTGAACGACGACTCGAGCCGGCGCTCGCCCTCGTTCGTCAGCCGGAGGTGCGCGACCCGGCCGTCGACGCCGGACTGCCGCCGCTCGAGGAGCCCGCTCTGCTCCGCGCGGCTGACGAGCTCCGTCACCGTGCTCTGGGCAAGCTGCAGCCGGCGCGCGAGCTCGGTCACGGTCGACTCCTCGCTCCGGTCCGGCGCGCCCTTGATCATCAGGAGGAGGAGATAGCGCTGCGGGGTCAGTCCCGACAGGCGGGCGGCGCGCTCGCTCTCGCGCATGAACGCGCGGAGCGCTGCCCGGAACTCCGCCGCGGCGATGACGTCCTCGAGCTCGAGCATTTCGTCCTTCACGTTCCGATCCTACGCCCGGCCCCGGAACGATCCCAGCACCCGCGCGAATGTATTCGGTAAGAAAGCCTGAAGCCTCCCGGCAACGCCGTAGTAGCGCGGGACGCTCGTCTCGCCCCAGCCGTGCTCGAGCGAGGCGAGGACGTGGCGGGCGACCGCGTCCGGGCCGATCACGAGCGGCTGGACCGCGGCCGGGAGCCACGCCTGCGGAAAGCCCTCGGTCTCGACGAACCCGGGCTTCACGGTGTGGACCCGGATGCGTCTCCGCCTGAGCTGCGCCGCGGTCGCGCGCGAGAACGCGAGCTGGGCGTGCTTCGAGGCCGAGTACGGGCCCGAGGGCGGGAAGGCGACGTCGCCCGCGACCGAGACGACGTTCACGACGTCGGACGGGGCGGCTGCCTCGAGGCCGGGCAGGAACGCGCGCAGGCACCAGACGCCGCCGAGGTAGTTGACGCGGACGACGTCCTCGATCGCCTGCGCGTCTCCTTCGAGGAAGCTCGCGCGCGCCGGCGCCCCGGCGTTGTTCACGAGCAGGTGGATCCGCGGGTGGCGCGCGAGCACGCGCGCGGCCACGGCCTCCACCGCCGCACGGTCGGTGACGTCGCAGACCTCGCTCTCGCCCCCGATCTCCTCCGCGAGCGCGCGGAGCCGGTCCTCGCGGCGCGCGAGCAGCACGCAGAGCCAGCCCTTCCCCGCCAGGCCGCGGGCGATCTCCGCGCCGATGCCCGAGGATGCTCCGGTGACGACCGCGACCTTGTCCACGCCGAAGTAGGATCGCACGAGTGGCCGGTGGGTTCGCAGGCAAGCGTGCGCTCGTGCTCGGAGTGGCGAACAAGCGCTCGATCGCGTGGGCGATCGCGCAGGCGCTCGCGGACGGCGGCGCCCGGCTCGCGTTCACCTACCAGGGCGAGCGCATCGAGAAGGGCGTCCGCGACCTCGCGGCCACGGTCGACACGGCGCTCGTGACCGAGTGCGACGTCCGCTCCGACGACGACCTCGCCCGGGTGTTCGGCGAGGTGGGGGAGGCCTTCGGCGGGGAGCTCGACATCCTCGTCCACTCGGTCGCGTTCGCGGCCGCCGAGGATCTCGAGGGCCGTTTCACCGACACGCCGCGCGACCGCTTCTGGATGGCGGTCGACGTCAGCGCGTACTCCCTCGTGGCGTGCGCCCGCGCCGCGGAGCCGCTGATGGAGAAGGCGGGCGGCGGGTCGATCGTGACGATGACGTATCTCGGCGGCGAGCGCGCCGTCCCGCACTACAACGTCATGGGGGTGGCGAAGGCGACGCTCGACGCGTCCGTCCGCTACCTCGCCTGGGACCTCGGTCGGAAGAACATCCGCGTCAACGCGATCTCCGCCGGCCCGGTGCGGACGCTCGCCGCGCGCTCGATCGCCGGCTTCCCGACGATGGAGGCGATCGTCGAGGAGCGCGCGCCCCTCCATCGCCACGTGAGCGCGGAGGACGTCGGCGCCGCCGCCGCCTATCTCCTCGGCGACGGCGCCGTGAACGTCACGGGTACCACGCTGTACGTGGACTCCGGCTACCACTCCATGGGCATGTAGGCAGACGACGGAAGTGCTGCGCACTTCCGTCGTCTGAGGTACCCGCTTCGCTCATGCGTGCGGGCCGCGGTGTCTGACACCGCATGGCGGTGTCAGACACCAATGGGCGCTTACGAGAAGGGCTTCGTCACCATGTCGGCGACGACGAGCAGGAGCACGGCGACGTCGATCCGCGCGATGAGGAGGATGCGGCTGATGGCGGCGAGCGTCTCGGGCGCGGTCGGGCCTTTCTCCTCCGACAGCTTGGCGATGCGCTCCGCCTGCGGGCTGAGGATCCTGATCCCCGTGAACATCGTCGCGGCGTAGCCGATCAGGCCGACGACCACCCAGAACTTCCCCCAGCCCCAGTCGGTGTTGATCATCATCGCGATCCCCATCGCGAGGACGATGCCGCCCGCCGGGGCGAAGAGCTTCTCTCCGACCCACGCCGCCCACCGGGCGAGCGTGACGACCTCGTTCGGGTCGTCCGCCATCTCGGCCTTCAGGCCGAGCACGGTGAGCAGCAGCCCGCCGCCCACCCAGAACACCGCCACGATCACGTGGACGACGCGGAAGAGCGCGTACCAGTGCCCGTACCACGCCGAGTCGAATGCGAAGACGATGCCGAGGACGGCGACGACGGCGCCGATCCCGAGGGTGAGCGGGGCGCTCGAGCGCCGCGAGGGAGATGCTGCGGGAGTGTCCATGGCTCCGGAGTAAAGGCGATGCGCCGGACGGCTACAAGGCCCGGGCGGCGGCGAGCAGCTCGTCGAGGTCCGGGAGATCCGTCGTTCCGTACCGCCAGGCGCCGCGCACGGTGCCGTCCCGGTCGACGAGGAAGGCCGAACGCTCCGAGACGTCGTGGAGGCCGCGGTGCTCGAACGCGACCCCGAAGCCGTGCGTGGCGTCGCCGTTCCAGTCCGACAGCAGCGGGAAGTCGAGGTCGAGCGCCTGCGTCCACGCGACGTGCGTCCACGGCGAGTCGCGCGAGATCGCGTACGGCTGGACGCCGGCGGCCCGGAACTCCTCGCTCCTGTCACGCAGGAGCTCCATCTCGTTCGTTCAGGTGGACGACCAGTCGAACAGGTAGAAGAGCAGGAGGATCGGCCCGCCCGCGGCGAGCTGCCTCGTCGTCGCCGTCTCCTGCGGCGTCGTCCACACCGTGACGTCCGGGATCGTGGCGCCCACCGCCAGCACGCCCGTCAGCCTACGGGAAGCGCGGCCTCCTCCGTCTCGCCCGCGATCTCGCGGACGACTTCGACGATGTCGCGGTTCGCGTTGAACACGCGGAGCTGGTGGTCGGCGCTGTTACCGCGCCGCAGGACGGCCTCGATCCCCTTCAGCTCCGCATCCGACCCGAGCTCGCGCGCGTGCGGCTCCACCATCCGCACCGTCCGGCGGATCGCCTGGGCGACCGGGATGCGGTTGCGCCGGCCCGTGTGCAGGTCCATGACAGGCGCGTCGAGCCCGTAGCGCGCGGCGAGCCACTTGTTCTCGGTGGTGAGGATCCGGTGGAACGACGGGATCTCCTCGCCCGCGTCGAAGCGCTCCGCGTAGTGCTTCACGAGCGCCTGGCAGAACGCGGTGATCGCGATGACGTCGTCGAGCCGCGTCACCGCGTCGCAGATGCGGATCTCGATCGTCCCCAGCCGCGGGTGGAGGCGGATGTCCCACCAGATGTGCGTGTAGTCGGCGATGCACCCGGTGCGCTCGAGCTGCCCGACCACCTCCGCGTAGTCGGCGTAGTCGCGGAAGCGCGGCGGCGGGCCCGAGCGGGGGAAGGCAGCGAACACCATGTGGCGCGAGGAGCGCAGCCCCGTGGCCTCGCCGCGCCAGAACGGGGAGCTCGCCGACAGTGCGACGAGCTCGGCGAGGTGGCCGATGAGGCCGTTCACGACCTGGATCGCCTTCTCCGGGTCGTCCACCGCGACGTGCACGTGCATGCCGAAGATGAGCTCGCGGCGCGCGATGTACTGCAGCTGGTCGACGAGCGAGCGATACCGGTCCTTCGCGGTGATCCGCTGCCGCTCGAACAGCGAGAACGGATGCGTCCCCGCCGACCCGACGCGCATGCCGCGCTCCCGCGCGACCTCGCACACGTAGCTGCGCAGCCGCTTCAGCTGCGCGGCGACGTCGGCAGGCGTGTGGCAGACGGGCGTCGCGATCTCGAGCACCGACTGCATCAGCTCGGCGTTGATGCGCGGCTCGAGCTCGTGCCCTTCCACGGCGGCGAGCACCGTGTCGATGTGCTGGACGAGGTCGAACGTCTCGCCGTCGAGGAGCATGTACTCCTCTTCCACCCCGAGCGTGTACGGGTCGCCGCTCCCGAACGCGTGGTCGAGGACGCTGCCGCCCTCCGGATAGCGGGCGCCCTTGCCCGTGATGCTCGGCGGGAAGATCTGGCTCACGCGATCACCGCGTCCGCCTCGATCTCCACACGCCACGCCGGGTCGAGCAGCGCGGCGACCACCACCATCGCGGACGCCGGCAGGATCCCGGAGAACAGCTCGCCGTGGGCGCGTCCGACCGCCTCCCAGTCGGCGGCATCGACGAGGTAGACGCGTGTCCGCACGACGTGCTCCGGGCCCGCGCCGGCCTCTGCGAGCGCGGCCACGACGATCTCGAGGCACCGCTTCGCCTGGAGGTAGGGGTCCGGGGAGTCGCAGCCGACCGGCGCCGTCCCGGCGACCCAGACGCGGTCGCCCTGCCGCACGGCGCGGGAGTACCCGACCGTGGCGGCCTGGGGCGACACCGCGGGGACGAGCAGGCGCTCCACGAACCTAGTATCGCGCCGTGCAGGCGCTCGCGGCCATCGACTCCTGGGGTGCGCGCACGGCGGCCGCCGGCGTGATCTCGCGCGGGGGCGAGCTCGGCGTCCGCGGCCCGCGCGACGAGCCCCTCCGCTGGGCCTCGGTGACGAAGATCGTCACCGGCCTCGCCGCCCTCGTGGCGGTCGAGGAGGGGACGGTCGACCTCGACGAGCCGGCGGGGCCGGAGGGGTCGACGCTGCGCCACCTGCTCGCGCACGCCTCGGGGCTGGCGACGGAGGTGGGGCCGCCGCTCATGGCCCCGGAGCAGCGGCGGATCTACTCGAACTACGGCATCGAGCTCGCCGCCGGCCTGGTCGCGTCGCGGGCGGGGATGACGTTCGCGGAGTACTTGCGCGCGGCGGTGATGGAGCCGCTCGGCTTCGCAGGCGAGCTTGCCGGCTCGCCCGCGTGGGGCTACCGCGGGCCGCTCGACGACGCGCTTGCGCTCGCCCGCGAGCTCCTCACGCCGACGCTCGTGGCCCCGGAGACGCTCGCAGAGGCGACGTCGGTGCAGTTCCCCGGGCTCGCCGGCGTCCTCCCGGGCTGGGGACGGATGGACCCGAACGACTGGGGCCTCGCGTTCGAGCTCCGCGACGCGAAGTCCCCGCACTGGACGGGCACGCTCGCGTCGCCGCGGACGTTCGGCCACTTCGGCGCGGCGGGGACGTTCCTCTGGGTCGACCCCGACGCCGGGATCGCCTGCGCGCTCCTCACCGACCGCGAGTTCGGCGAGTGGGCGCTCGAAGCCTGGCCGCCCTTCAGCGACGCGGTCTGGAAGCAGGCCCGTTCGTCGTAAGCGCTCGAAGTGAATCTCAGACGGTCGCGCGTCCCACGTCAGGAAAAGAGGACGCCGGCTCCGCCGGCATCCGCTCCGCGAAGCGGAACCTTTCACGGCGGGGAAATCGAAGGTTCCCGCCCGGACTAGTCGTCGGCGAACAACGGGCGAATCACCTCGTCGAAGGTCTCGCGGTCGCAGCTCGCGACCACCGACGGCGTGATCGCGGTCACCGTCGCCGTCCGCGGCATGTCCATCGCGAGCGCGACCTCGCCGAAGTAGTCGCCGGGGCGCAGGAGGTCGCGGCCGCCGTACCCGGACTGCGTCACCGAGAGCATCCCGGCGAAGACGACGTAGAAGCGGTCGCCCGGATCCCCTTCGCGCACGACGGCGGCCCCGGGGGCCACCTCCGCGCGCACCATGTCCTTCGCGAGCCGCGCGAGCGTCTCGCCGGGAAGGCTGGCGAAGAGGCCGATGCGGTTCAGCTCGTGCGCGGTCGCAGACGAGCGGGGCACCGCGTCATTGTCGCTGCGAGAGGCGGTACCACGTCGCGGACGCGAATACGCGGCCCGGCCGCACGACCGTGGACGGGAACTCCGGATGGTTCGGCGAGTCCGGGCAGTGCTGAGGCTCGAGCGCGATCCCGTCCCGCGGCCGGTACGCGCCGGCGAGGTGGTTGCCGGTGTAGACCTGGATCCCGGGCTCGGTCGTCTCGACCTCGAGCGCCCGGCCGCTCACGGGGTCCTCGAGCCGCGCGGCCGGCCTCGTCTCGTCGAGGACGAAGTGGTGGTCGTAGCCCTCCGCGATCGCCCTCGGGGCGGTGAAGTCGAGCGGCGTCCCGGCCACCGGGGCGATCTCTCCGGTCGGGATCATGTCGGCGCGCACCGGCAGGTACCGGGAGGCGGCGAGGGTCAGGACGTGGCCGTCGACCGAGCCTCCGCCGGCGAGCTGCCAGTACACGTGGCTCGTGAGGTTCACGACCGTCGGCTTCCTCGCCATCGCGCGGTAGTCGACGCGCAGCTCCGTCCCCGGGCCGATCGTGTACGTCGCGCCGACGGCCAGGGCGCCGGGGAAGCCCTCCTCGCCGTCGGCGCTCTCGTACCGCAGCATGAGCGAGACGGCGCCGTCGCCCGCATGCGTCCGCGCCACGCGCCAGAGCCGCTTGTCGAACCCGCCGCGCCCGCCGTGCAGGCAGTTTCCCGCCTCGTTGGCGTCGAGCCGGTGCTCTACCCCGTCGAGCTCGAACCGCGCCCCGGCGATCCGGTTCGCGTACCGCCCGACGATCGCCCCCATGTACGCGCGGTCCTCGACGTAGTCGTCGAGCGACGGGTAGCCGAGGACGACGTTCGCCCCGTCCGGGAGCCGGAGCTCCTGCACCGCCGCGCCGAAGGTCGAGATCCGGGCGACGAGGCCGCCGGCCTCGAGCGTGAAGAGGTCGACGTCGCGCCCGTCGGGAAGCCGCCCGAAGCGGGTCCGTGCGATCCCGGAGGCGCCGCGGAGGTCGATGGGTGATGGTGACGGAGATCTCGGCATCGTGAACATCGGAACTGCGAGACCCTCCAGTCACTAGGATCATCACAAGGCGCGAACCCTCGGGCTATCGGTGATTAGTACGTACGGCTACTTCGACGACGAGGCGCGCGAATACGTCGTCACCCGTCCCGACACGCCGCTGCCCTGGCTCAACTACCTCGGCCAGGACGACCTGTACGGGCTGTGCACGAACACGGGCGGCGGCTACACGTTCTGGCGCGACGCGCGCCTCCGGCGGCTGACGCGCTACCGGCACAACAACGTGCCGTACGACCTCGGCGGCCGGTACCTCTACGTCCGCGACGGCGACACCGTCTGGAACCCCGGCTGGAAGCCGACGAAGACGCCGCTCGACCGGTACGAGTGCCGGCACGGACTCGGCTACACGCGCATCGTCGGCGAGAAGGACGGGGTCGAGGTCGAGCTCCTGTTCTTCGTCCCGGTGGGCGCGAACGCCGAGATCTGGAAGACGACGGTGCGCAACCGCGGCGACGCGCCGAAGGAGCTGCGGCTCTTCTCGTACGTCGAGTTCTGCTTCTACGAGGCGCTGAACGACATGACGAACTTCCAGCGGACGTACTCGATCGGCGAGGTCGAGGTCGAGGGGCCGGCGATCTACCACGTCACCGAGTATCGCGAGCGCCGCGACCACTACACGGTGTTCGCGTGCACGCGCGAGACCTCCGGGTTCGACACCTCGCGCGACGCGTTCGTCGGCGTGCACAACGGGCTGCACGAGGCCGCGGTCCCGTTCGGCGGGGCCGCGACCGGCAGCGTCGCGCACGGATGGAACCCGATCGGGTCCCATCAGCTCGACCTGTCGCTCGCGCCGGGTGCGGAGGAGTCGTTCGCATTCGTGCTCGCGTACGTCGAGCAGGAGGGGGAGAAGTTCGAGCGCCCGGGGGTCGTGGACAAGGAGCGCGGCCGCGCCCTGCTCGCGCGGTACGCGTCGGACGTCGACGGCGCGTTCGCCGGGGTGCGCTCGTTCTGGGACGGGCTCCTGTCGTCGTTCGAGGTGGACTGCCCCGACGAGCACGCGCGCCGCATGGCGAACGTCTGGAACCCGTACCAGTGCATGGCGACGTTCAACCTCTCGCGCGCGGCGAGCCTGTTCGAGACCGGGATCGGCCGCGGCATGGGCTTCCGGGACTCGAACCAGGACGTGCTCGGCTTCGTGCACCTCATCCCGGACCGCGCGCGCGCGCGCATCCTCGACCTCGCCGCGACGCAGCTCTCCGACGGGACGTGCTTCCACCAGTACCAGCCGCTCACGAAGCAGGGGAACGACGCGGTCGGCGGCGGCTTCTACGACGACCACCTGTGGCTCGTCCTCTCCGCGTGCGCGTACGTGAAGGAGACCGGCGACGTCTCGATCCTCGACGAGCCGGTCGGCTATGCGGACACGCCGGGGAGCGGCGAGAGCCTGCTCCACCACCTCGAGACGAGCGTCGCGTACACGCTGTCGCACCGCGGCGAGCACGGGCTGCCGCTCATCGGCCACGCGGACTGGAACGACTGCCTCAACCTCAACTGCTTCTCGACCCAGCCGGACGAGTCGTTCCAGACCGCCGGCGACGTCGAGGGCTCGCGCGCGGAATCGGTGATGATCGCCGGCCTCTTCCTGTACGCGTGCCGCGAGCTCGCGGCACTCTACCGCCACCTCGGCCGGGACGCGGAGCGCCTGGACGCGCTCCACGCCGAGATGCTCGCCGCGGTCGAGGAGCACGCGTGGGACGGCGACTGGTACGTGCGTGCCTACGACGCGGCGGGCCGGCCCGTCGGCTCGCACGTGTGCGAGGAGGGGCAGATCTTCATCGAGAGCCAGGGCTGGTGCGTGCTCGGAGGGGCGGGCCGCGGCAACGGCCGCGCGCGGCGCGCGCTCGAGAGCGTCGACGAGCGGCTCGGCACCGAGTACGGGATCGTCCTCCAGCAGCCGGCGTATTCGCGCTACCACCTCGAGCTGGGCGAGATCTCGAGCTACCCGCCCGGGTACAAGGAGAACGCGGGCGTGTTCTGCCACAACAACACGTGGATCACGCTCGCGTGGTGCGCCCTCGGCGAGGGGGAGCGCGCGTTCGACACGTATCTCGCCGTCTGCCCCTCGGCGCAGCAGTCGCGGATCGAGACGTACCGCAGCGAGCCGTACGTCTACGCGCAGGTGATCGCGGGGCGCGACGCGGCGACGCCGGGCGAGGCGAAGAACTCGTGGCTCACCGGCACCGCGGCGTGGACGTTCGTCTCGGTCTCGCAGGGCATCCTCGGCGTGAAGCCGGACTACGACGGGCTGCGCATCGACCCGTGCGTCCCGCGCACGTGGAGGTCGTATCGCGTGCGCCGCCGCTTCCGCGGCACGACGTACGAGATCGCGGTCGAGAACCCGGACGGCGTGTGCGCCGGTGTTCGGTCGCTGGTCGTCGACGGGCGGCCGGTGGAGGGGAACGCCGTGCCGCTGGCGGAGGGCCCGGGGCCGGTGCGCGTCGATGTCGTGCTCGGCTAGCGCCGCGGGCCGGAGCGCGCTCATGCAGGCAGGCGCGGCTGGAGAGGCCACATCCTTCTGGCTAGACTCTCGCGCGTGCGCCGCGCCGCCTCCGCTGCCCTCGTCGGGGGTGTGATCGTCGCGGCGGTCGCGGCCGCGGCGCCGGCGAGCCGCGCGACGTTCCCCGGCCAGAACGGGCGGTTCGCGTTCGGGCTCGGCGGCACGATCGTGACCGAGAACCCCGACGGCACCGGGCGCGTTCGGGTCGTTCCGCTGACGACCGGAGTCGCGGTCGCCGCGACCGAGCCGGCCTGGTCGGCCGACGGAACGAAGCTCGCGTACTCGAGCAAGGAAGGCGGAACGGGCGGGATCTTCATCGTCAACGCCGACGGCTCCGGGGTGAAGCGCCTCACGAGCGATCCGACCGACGGAGAGCCGACCTGGTCGCCCGACGGCACGAAGCTCGCGTTCGTCCACGTCTCGAGCGGCCGAAGGCGGCTCGTCACCACGAACCTCGATGGATCCGGTCTCACGGTGATCACGCCGACGCTCGAGCGCGACGTCGACGATCCCGAGTGGTCGCCCGACGGGACGCGGCTCGCGTTCTCGGACTTCGCCGACGTCTACGTCGTCAACGCGGACGGCTCCGGCCTGGTCGATCTCACGGCGGACACCGGGGAGCCTCT
>Ga0335069_10014332_pt1 | contig 11103 bp, 9 predicted proteins | sample Lox_Sample_11_FD_206714 | JGI IMG/M metagenome (GOLD analysis project Ga0335069, IMG submission 206714) | Soil microbial communities from Loxahatchee National Wildlife Refuge, Florida, United States - Lox_Sample_1.1 | ecosystem: Environmental > Terrestrial > Soil > Wetlands | place: USA: Florida... | reverse complement strand
AGAACCAGGCCACTCTTCCCCAAGTGTCCACCAATAGCCATTAGTGGACACTTACATCCCCATAACACTTGTCAATACGGTGAACTTCGGACGCTTACGATGAAATGAAGGGTGAGAATGATGCGCGGAAGCAATATCACGCACGTACCAAAGGGTTTTGGTCAAAATCCACGCTGCTGGCCCCCAGGTTTTCATTGCGGCACCGCCGCGTCGTGCGAACTGCTTGACCCGGAATCAGCGAACCGGGAAGTGCTGGTTCAATGCCAGGTTCAGTTCCAAGACGTTAACGCGCGGTTCACCCAGGAAACCCCATTGCCGTCCTTCAGTGTGGGCTTCGATGAGTTGCTTGATCTGATCCAAAGCGGCGCCGCGGGCCTGAGCGACACGCGGAGCTTGGGCAAGAGCGGAGGCGGGACTGATGTCCGGGTCCAAACCGCTGGCCGAGGTGGTGAGCAAGTCGGCGGGAATGGGACCTTGGTAGCCGGGGTTCTCCTGGCGGAATTTGACGACGTCCGCCTTCACTCGATCGATCAGTTTCTGATTGGTGGGGCCGAGGTTGGAAGCGTTGGAGGCGCTCGCGTCGTACCCGTCGTTCCCGGCTGCGGAAGGCCGGGGATGAAAGTACTGGGGCTTGGTGAAGTTCTGGCCGAGTAAGGAGGACCCCACCGTAGTGCCATCCACCACCACCAGGCTGCCGTCGGCACGGTGGTGGAAAAGGAGTTGACACAAGCCGGTGACCAAGCCGGGGTAAACCAAACCCGTGAGGATGGTCATCAGAAGTGTGACGCGGAATGCCGGACCTATCTGAAAACGCATGACAAACCCTTTCTCCTGAGACTACGCCAGATGGAACAAACCCAATAGCCGGTCGATCAGCCAAATACCCGGAAAGGGCGCAATGATGCCACCGATGCCGTAAATCAGCAGGTTTCTCCGGAGCATCTGCGCGGCACTCTCCGGCCGGTATTTGACCCCCCGCAAAGCCAGAGGGACTAGGGCGATAATGATCAGCGCGTTGAAGACCACTGCGGCCAGCACGGCGCTCTGTGGGGTATGCAAGCGCATGATATTCAGCGCATTTAGAGCGGGATAAGTTGCCATGAACATGGCCGGGATGATGGCGAAGTATTTCGCCACGTCATTGGCGATGGAGAAGGTGGTCAGCGCGCCACGCGTAATCAACAGTTGCTTCCCGATCGCCACGATCTCAATCAGCTTGGTCGGATTGCTGTCAAGGTCCACCATGTTCCCGGCTTCCTTGGCAGCCATCGTACCGGTGTTCATGGCCACGCCCACATCGGCTTGGGCCAGGGCGGGGGCATCGTTGGTGCCGTCGCCGGTCATGGCGACCAGCCGGCCCTGCGACTGCTCCTTCTTGATATACTCCATCTTGTCCTTGGGCGTTGCCTGTGCGAGGAAATCATCCACACCGGCCTCATTGGCAATTGCCGCCGCCGTCAATGGGTTGTCTCCCGTGATCATGACGGAGCGAATTCCCATCGCCCGCAACTGTTGCAGGCGCTCGCGCATCCCCCCTTTAACGATGTCTTTCAGGTGAACGATGCCCAGCAGGCGGTTACCATCAGCAACAGCAAGAGGGGTGCCTCCTGTACGGGAAATGCGATCCGACATTTCAGGGAAGTTCGGGGGTATGTGGCCCCCTTTGTCCACAACAAATTGAATGATGGCATCGGTAGCACCCTTGCGGAGGCGGCGCCCATCGATGTCGACACCGCTCATGCGGGTGTACGCGGAAAAGGGAAGGAAATGGGCTTCGTGCTCGGACACCTCGCGCCCGCGCAGGCTGTAGGCCTGCTTGGCGAGTACCACAATCGACCGGCCTTCAGGTGTCTCATCCGCTAGGCTGGCAAGTTGCGCCGCGTCCGCCAGTTCCGGCCCCGTGACTCCATCCACGGGAACAAACTCCACCGCCTGGCGGTTGCCCAGGGTGATCGTGCCTGTTTTGTCCAAGAGCAGGGTATTGACGTCTCCCGACGCCTCCACTGCCTTGCCGCTCATGGCCAGCACGTTGTGCTGGATGACGCGATCCATGCCGGCAATGCCGATCGCCGACAGCAACCCGCCGATGGTGGTGGGGATCAAACATACGAGAAGGGATACCAGCACGGCAACGCTGGGAATCTGGCCGGCACCGGCGGAGTTTACAGCATAGGAAGAAAAGGGCTGTAGAGTTACCACCGCCAGCAGAAAAATGAGGGTCAAACCGGCAATCAGAATATTCAAGGCAATTTCATTGGGCGTCTTTTGGCGTTCGGCGCCCTCCACTAAGGCAATCATGCGATCCAGGAATGTCTCGCCGGGATTGGAAGTGATTCGAATTCTGATACGGTCGGAGAGTACCCTGGTGCCGCCTGTGACGGCGCTTCGGTCGCCTCCCGATTCCCGGATGACAGGGGCGCTCTCGCCGGTGATGACCGATTCATCAACCGTGGCAATTCCTTCGATCACTTCGCCGTCCCCGGGGATGACTTCGCCCGTCTCACAGATCACCACATCCTTGGCGCGCAGCTTGGAGGCCGGAACAGTTTCGGTCTCGTCGGAAGAAACGACCCGGTGCGCCATGGAATCCGTCTTGGTCTTGCGCAGCGTATCCGCCTGAGCCTTGCCGCGCGCTTCCGCCATGGCCTCGGCAAAGTTGGCGAATAGGACCGTAAACCAGAGCCAGAGCGCAATCTGCACGGAAAATCCAATGCCCCCGGCGTGAATAAAAACATCGCGTACCAGAAACACTGTAGTAAGCGCCGCGCCTACCTCAACGACTAGCATGACGGGGTTTTTGGCGAGGGTGGCCGGATTCAATTTCACGAAGGAATCCCGCACGGCCCTCTTGACGATGGGCGGGTCAAAGAGCGGACGGGAGTGCACCAGCTTCTTGGGAAGCAATTCCGTCTCATCCATTACCGGCGGTGCTACGAGGGTTCCCATAGATTCAGCTCCAAATTGAAGAAAAGGCCATCGAGAAGAGTTTTCCCTGCCGCATCAGGAAGTGCTCGACGACAGGTCCAAGGGACAGGGCCGGGAAGTAAGTCAGCGCGCCAACGATGATCACCGTCCCAATTAACAGGCCGACAAACAGAACCCCGTGTGTAGGTAGCGTGCCGCTGGTGACGGGAATTTTCTTCTTGGCGGCCAGGCTCCCCGCCACCGCCAGCATGGGAATGATGAACAGAAAGCGGCCGATCAGCATGGCGACCCCCAAGCTGAGGTTGTACCAGGGGGTGTTGCCGCTAATACCTGCAAAGGCGCTGCCATTGTTCCCGTTCGTACTGGTGTAGGCATAGAGAATCTCACTGAACCCATGAGGACCGTTGTTGTTGACATTGGCCGTAGCAGCCCCGGGAGGGTTCCAATAGCCGTTCTGCTTGAACTTGGCCACCGAGCTGATTCCCGTGAACACCAGGATGTTGGCGGCCATGATGATGAGCGCCAGCATCGCCATTTTCACTTCCTTCTGCTCGATCTTCTTCCCGATGTATTCCGGTGTGCGTCCCACCATAAGCCCGGCAATGAAGACTGCGAGGATGGCAAACAGCAACATGCCTTTGATGCCCGCGCCGACCCCGCCAAAGACCACCTCGCCAAGCTGAATGTTGAAAAGAGGAGCCAAACCACCCAGCGGGGTGTAGCTATCGTGCATGCTGTTCACGGCCCCGCAACTGGCGTCGGTGGTGACCACCGCAAACAAGGCGGAACTGGCGATGCCGAATCGCACTTCCTTGCCTTCCATGTTCCCACCCGGCTGGTGATGGCCAACCTTCGTTTCCAAGCCAAGTTTGGCGAGTTGTGGGTTCCCCGCCTGCTCGGCCGGATAACAGATCAGTACTCCGGCCAGGAAAAGGACGCCCATTGCTCCGAACAAGGCCCACCCCTGGCGTTTGTCGCCTACCATGGTGCCAAAGGTGTAAGTCAGGCCGGCGGGGATGGCAAAAATCATCAGGAGTTGGACGAAGTTGGTGAGCGGAGTGGGATTCTCGAAGGGATGGGCGGAGTTAGTGTTGAAGAATCCTCCCCCGTTGGTTCCCACCATCTTGATGGCCTCCTGGGAAGCCACCGGCCCCTGCGCGATGGTCTGCGTTGCCCCTTCCAGCGTATGAGCTGTTGTGTAGCCTTTGAAATTCTGAATCACGCCCTGGGAGCAGAGAAAGAGTGCGCCGACCAGCGAGAGCGGCAGGAAGATGTAGAGCGTGGCCCGCACCAGGTCCACCCAGAAGTTGCCGATGTTGTTGGCCTGCTTGCGCGCAAAACCGCGAATCAGGGCTATGGAAACCGCCACGCCGGCGGCGGCGGAGAGGAAGTTCTGCACCGTGAGCGCGGTCATCTGCACGAAGTAACTGAGCGTGGTCTCACCACCATAATTCTGCCAGTTGGTGTTGGTCACGAAGCTGACCGCCGTGTTGAAGGCGAGGTCAGCGGTCATGGGAGTGGAACCCGTGGGTGCTTTGGGTGTCCCGAAGTGCATGTAGTTCAAGGGCAACAATCCCTGCAACCGCTGTAGGGCATAAACGAAAAGGAAGCTCATCAAACTGAAAGCGACCAGCGAGGCGGTGTACTGTGTCCAGCGCTGCTCGAAGTTCTCGTGGATCCGGCACAGGCGATAGATCATCTTCTCCATCGGATGCAGTACCGGATGGAGAAAAGTCCGCTCGCCCTCGAAGAGCCTGGTCATGAAGACACCCAGGGGTTTGGTGACCAGCAGAATCAGCAGAGAATAGATCAGGACGTTCAGAATGCCATTCGGGGTCATCGTTTCCTCTCAGAACCGCTCCGGCCGCAAAAGCGCGTACACGAGATAGGCGAAAAGGAAGAGTGCGGTAACACCAGCAATGATGTAGTCCATGGGGCTCCCTCCCTAAAGACGGTCGCAGGCCAATGTGAAGAGCCAGCAACCGACAAAGAACAAAACACCCACTAAAACGTAAGCAAAGTCGAACAAGGCAATGTCACCTCACCTCGGCAAATATCACCTGATACCCGCTCTTTTGGAGTGCCCGTGCCAACCGAAGGGAAGAATTGGGCCAATAGCGTCTCTTGCCGCCCACGAGGACCAAAGACTCTGGCCGCAAGAGAGATTTTAGCGTGAGTATCTTGTCGCGGCACAGGTAAATCTCCGCCGCAATCTCCCCCTGAAACATGGCGGCAACGTCGCGTACTTGGCGCTCCAGAAATCCCACCGGCACAGCAGGCCGAGTGAGGGGTAACGCATAAGTCACTTCATACAGCATGAGCAGGCGAATATGTGACTCCAGCCTTTGGGCCAAACCCTCAGCCATTTGCAAGGCTGCTAGAGTTCCTGCCATGTCGGTGAAGATCACGAACAGTCGCAGTCCCTTATCGGTGCCCCTCTCCAGCGAGTCGTCATACTGAGGAACATAAGCATAAACAGGAGACACCGGACTGCCATCATCGCCTGAGAATTTTTCCATGGGGGCCGCCTTACCCATCGTGCCCGGACCCCCATAAAAAAGTCATAAAGACTTGGTCAAGATTTCGTTAGTCCTTGGGAAGGTTGAGCCGATAGCCAACCCAGGGCTCGGTAATAAGATAGGCGGGGTGCGATGGGTCTGGTTCGATCTTCTTGCGCAGTTGGTTAATGAAGACGCGGAGGTATTCCACTTCCTCCCCATAGTCTGGCCCCCAGACAGCCTGGAGAAGCTTGGCATGGGGGATGGCCACATTTGCGTTACTGGAAAAGTAGCGGAGAAGGTCAAACTCCTTGGGGGTCAATCGCACGTCCTTTCCATTCACGGTCACCCGGCGAGCGACGAAGTTGATTTCGGTTTGGCCCAAATCCAGGACTTCTGCGTTGCTCGAGGTCGAGAGTGGTGCCCGGCGGAGGGCGGCGCGAATGCGGGCCAGGAGCTCGGGCATGCTGAATGGCTTGGTCACATAGTCGTCTGCCCCCGCGTCCAGGGCTTCCACTTTCTCCTTTTCCGTATTGCGAATGGAAAGAATCACGATGGGAATTTCGCTCTGGGCACGTATGCTGCGGCAGGCTTCCATGCCACCGATCCCCGGCATATTGATATCCAGAAGGACCAGGTCGAATCGGTCCTCGCGAATCTTTTCCAGGGCCTCCTCGCCATTGCGTGCCGTGCTGACCACATAGCCGCGCGCCACCAGCGTGGTTAGCATCACGCGGCGAATCTGCGGCTCATCATCGACCACGAGTATCCTGGCGCTGGTCATGGTTAAGACTCCTTGGGAGCAAGCGGCACGGAAAATGAGAATATAGCTCCCTTTCCCGGTTTACTCTCCACCCAGATTCTTCCGCGGTGAGCACGCACAATTTCCCTGGCAATGGTGAGGCCCACGCCCGTGCCGGGTATTCTCTCGCGCTGGTCCTTTCCGCGGTAAAACTTGTCGAACACTCTCCGTTGTTCCGATTCAGAAATCCCCGGCCCGGAATCCTCCAGGCTGACGATGACTTCCACTTCATCCGCGGTGGCCCGGAGGGCAAGGGGGGTACCGGGCGGGGTATACCTGAGTGCGTTGCTCAAGAATTGCCAGATGACGATACCCAGGAATTCGGGGTCGGCGCTTACCAGGGGCAGGCTCTGGGGAACCTCCACTTTCATTTCGCGGCCCTCCAGGCCTTCTCCCAGCTTGCCCAATTGCGCCTGTACAATCTTGCTCAGAGGTTGCGGGCTGCGGTGCAGGTGGAGTTGGCCGGCTTCAATCCGCGATAGTTGGATGGCCTCCGTGAGCATGGAGTTCAGCCGGTCCGTTTCTTCATCGACAATGCGCAGCAGTTCGTGGCGAGTCGGGTTCATGTCGCTGTCAGACAACATGGAGGTTACGGCCGCTTTGATGGGAGTAAGCGGCGTTTTGAACTCATGCGCCAAGGCATCAAGCATGGTGGACTTCAGTTCCTCGCTTTGCCGGGCGGCTTCGGCCTGTGTGGCAGCGTCCTGCGCCTGAGCGCGTTCCAGTGTGATTGCCGTGAGATTTCCAATAGCTTGCAAAGCCGTCTCGGAGACCTGTGAACCCTGAATACCCAGGCTCCCGATCGGCTGGCCACCCAGGCTGATGGGAATGACTGTGGTTCTTGTGGCAGCGTCGTGAAAGACCGTGCCCTGCAAGGCGATGGCCCGCAGTTTGGACACCTCCAGGGGTATGTCATGCGGGCCAGCCCGGTGAATCCGATCGCTGCTGCGATGATAGAATGCCACTCCCGTCAACTCAAATACCTTGGCAATGGAATTGGCGATCTCCTGCGCCATGGGGCCATGGACTTCAAGGAGAAGCAGATTCCGGCTCAAGGTGTAAAGGCGTTCCATCTCCTGTTGGCGGCAGGTCGATTCCAGCGCCTGCTTCCTGACACTCGCCGAGAGGTGGCTGCTGATCACCGCAGTCACGACGAAGGCTGACAACGCCACCCAATTTTCTGGATCTGCGATAGTGAGAGTGCCAATGGGGGGAAGAAAGAAGAAATTGAAACAGACCATGCCGGCAACAGAAGCCAGCAGCCCTTCCAAGAGTCCCCAGCGCGTGGCGCTCGCCATCACCGCCAGAAGGTAGGAAAGCGCCACCGTCGCGTTATTAGCGGCAAAGACCCGCGAGTAAAAAAGGGTGATCCCGCAGATAATTCCCAGAGTGGCGAGACTGCGGACCACTCGGACCGGTTGTGGAACCAGATTCTTCCTCAAGCTAAGGACCTCAGAATACCTGCCATTGTACTCGCTTGTAGGTCCGTAAGCTTGGGGGATTGATGTGAGAGGATTGATGTGAGGAAGACGATAAGGTCAGGCAGTCCTGTAACGCTGCGCCACGGAACGCGTGCGCGCCAGAGGTATGATGTGGGGCCCTAAGCCGTTACGGAACTCAAGGCTTGACGCCAGCCACGCTTTTCCCTAGGTGAGGTGAGGAATTAGGACATCTTCCGGATGAAGTCCGTCCGTCAACGGTTAGTCGCGCGGGCCCTTCGTCATCGCGCGCACCAACAAGCGTTGGGAGAGCCTCCGGGTGGGAAGTGAAAGTTGCGGATCCGCCATGCGCGTCGCTGCGATGAGAGCTACCAGCACTACAATGAACTGAATCAGGAAGAATATCATGGCGATTTGAGGTACGGTGCTCATCCTAACCTCCCGGCGATTGCCCCAGTCAATTGCGACTTTCAAGATTGTTATCGGCGGGCGATTAGAGTTTCGTGAATAGATTTTGTCGTAGAGTGGCGGAAGCTTGGGTCGGCGTGTCACCCGATTTAACAGCGAATGGCGTGAGTCGCATGCACTTCACGTTCTTGCTTGGAGGCCCGCAAGACAAGGTGCCCATAGGCGCGCGCACGCCACGGTCCGGCCCTCCGGACACGTTAGAGGCCGGTGGGGTGTGCAAAATGTCCCCTGCTGCTCGAACACCTCAGACCGACAATTTATCTGGTCGCTGCTGGACATAATGCCCGAGTTCTTAACGGTGGCTCGATTGCCGAAGATAGCCTCCCGGCGGCGTGCGGCGGCGTGCCGGATCTGGGGGGCATTTCCCGGGCCCAACCGGCGATTTTTCCAACCGGGGTCCCGGGAACTCGGCACGAAGGCCGGGCAGTTCCGTGTTGTAGGCGACATTTCGACCCTACGGCGAAGGAGCCCATCCAGTCGGACTGCCTCCTTACCTGTGCCTCCGGTTAGGACCCTGGGGTCATGAACCTTCCGCCTCTCCCCGGAAAATGGGCTGTGGCCGGAAGCGAAAAGGAAAACAGTTCCAAGTTAACAAACTGATTCAAATATACTTAGCCAGGTCTGCCGGACGAAGGGCGCCTTCCGATGCGCTCCCCCCGTCCTTGCCGGGGGCGGAGGTGCACCGGCGCCCCGGAGGGGGCCAATCGCTGGCCTACCCGGGCGAGGGAAGGATTAAAGATTTTCAGCCGGAAGGTCGATTTATGTATGCCCACGGGCGGCAAGACGTGTTATGATGAGCGACGCCGAACGCTGGATGTGGCGAGCACGCTAGCCGAGGTTTTGCCGGAGGGACCGTAGCCCACGGCGGAATTGCGGCGGCTCCCATACCTCCGCCCCTTCCAGAGAAGGGGGTGGGCCCCGGGGGGGCGGCGGGAGGCCGTCCGGGCGGATACCCGGCAGGATTCTAGTTAGAGGCTTTCGTACTAGCCTAAATATGAGCAGGATCAAAATCCGATTTCAGACGCGAGGTGAGCAAGCATGGAACCCATGACAGCAGCGAAGGTAGTCCGCAAAGTTCGCAAGCGGATCGAGGTAAGCCAGGAGGGCCTGGCGCGGTTACTGAACGCCACCAAGGGTGCGGTGCAGCACTGGGAGAGGGGACGAAATAACCCCGACCTGGCGCGGCTGAATGCCCTGCGGCAGCTCTGCCCGGCGGGCGCGGAGCGGAAGGAACTGGACAACCTGATCAAGCAGACCCAGGCGCGGCTGGCCCCATTGCCCGAGTTCAAGCCCGGCGAGCTGGCCAAGGCGGTGGAAGGCGGCACGGTGGGCACAGTGGGAGTGCCGGGCGGAAGCTTTATCTACCTGCGCAGGGAAAACCACAAGTTGCAGCGGCAGGTAACGCGCCTGGAGGGACTGCTGCAGCGCCGGACGGAGCAAGTCCGTATTCTGGAAGACCTGGCGACGGAGTTGCAGCGGGAGATGGCCAAACTCAAGGCGGGGCAGGAAGCCGCGCCCGCGGCCGTGCCCAGCGCTGCCGCGCCGGCGGAAGGATAACCTCGCCGAGCGTCTCGCGAGGCAAAATCGCAAGAATTCCGAGCGTTTCAGTCGAGGGGTGAGGTGTGGGTGCAGAGCGGCGCGCCCGGACGCGCCGGCCCTCGGAGCGCCGTCGCACCCGGCGCCGCCGGAGTTTTCCACACGGATCCCTCCCCGGCTTTTTGTCCCAGCTTGAGAGTCAGGCTGGGCCAGGGGAGACACCCGTGCAAGTCCGATGCGCGCCGAAGCAAACCCTGCTGCACTCGGTTCCTGGCATACATGAGTGGGTTTTTCGGGATGAGATGGTGAGATGCCCAGGATTTGCGCGCGCCTGTCCGGGCGAGTCGTTCGCGCCGGGCGTGGCCTATGTCTTACGCAATTGCATGACCCGGATGGAGAGCATCATGGGCGTGGCGCTGTCGCCGCCTTCCCGCTCCAGCATTTCCAGAAAAGCGATGGCTTGTCCTAAAAGCTGGCCGGCGTTTTCCCGCTGCCGCAATTCCAAGAGCAGTCCGAAGGCTCGCTGTGCCAATTTTTGAGTAGTCCTGGTTGTAGTTTTCATACTTACAGTATCCTCTTTTCCCGAATTACTCCCGCCACTGGCCGCCGGCAATGCAAAAGACGGTTTGGGGTCCCCAAACCCGAAACCGGAGGGCCCTCCCACGCATAGCAGATCGAAGGGATGCCGCCGGCCGGACGCGGAGGCCGATCCTAACCCCACTTTTAGGCTATTATGAGTAAATATGTCAATGACACTTCAGATGTTAGCCGTCGTGTTCTGCCCACAACGCCGGATTGAACCAATCGATCTTCGGCTGAGGAAGTCGATGATGCCCCCGGCGTCCAACAGTGCGTTGTTGATAAACTCCTTTCCAGCCCCAAGGGTGATATATTCTGCCCCGCCCGGGGCCCTGGCTGTCGGCGCGCATTTAAAGACGTAGAAATTTGAGCAGAAGCCGGTGGGGCGCGATGGCGGTGAGCCTCCTGGCCGTCGCTAAACACGCCGTCAAGCATGCATTACCCGAAGTGGATCCCACTCTACCGGCGAGATTGATTCCCGTGCGGGCCGCTTAACAATCTCAACCGCCGCGAAGGGCACTTCCGCGCCTTGGGCGTTTAGGATCAATTTGAGCCCCCGGCTTGAACCTTGGTATCGCTATCCGACCTCGGATTGAATCAGACGATGAGAGAAGGGTTTGTCGCCCGCCCCGAGAAGCGAAAAGGTGCGAGGCTAGAGGATAAGTTGCAACTCTAACCGAGGATTAGCCGAACAAGAAAACACTCACTATGCAAAAGCGCCGCGGTTCCTGCCGCCATTTGAAGTGCGTATCAAACCACACGCCAGAATCTGAGGCGTTTGTGGCCGACGGCTTACTGGCACCGCCATACTCGACCATTAGCGTTGTGACAGCGTTGGTTTGATGCGTCAAACCCC
>Ga0335069_10014331_pt1 | contig 11104 bp, 6 predicted proteins | sample Lox_Sample_11_FD_206714 | JGI IMG/M metagenome (GOLD analysis project Ga0335069, IMG submission 206714) | Soil microbial communities from Loxahatchee National Wildlife Refuge, Florida, United States - Lox_Sample_1.1 | ecosystem: Environmental > Terrestrial > Soil > Wetlands | place: USA: Florida... | reverse complement strand
GCGGGGCAGTGAAGCCGAACAGCGCATCGAGGAACGGCAAGCGATGCGCGTATGAGTCACGGGCCACCGCAAGAAGCTGGAGAACAATCCGCAGATGCCCAAGCTCATCGTCACCGAGTCCGGCGTCGGCTATCGCCTCCGGTTGCTGCCTGCGGACCGACGGACTGGGGACCCGGGCCCGGGACGAACCCCTTGCGCATGGTGTTTTCACACGCGCTTCGGGGGTCCACGAAGTTCCGCAGGTACCCCGGCCCTCCCGCCTTGGTCCCGCCACCGCTCAACCGAAAGCCCCCGAAGGGCTGCCGGTCTGCCATGGCCCCGGTGATGGGGCGATTGAGATACAGATTGCCAACCCGGAAGCGCCGTCGCGCGGCTTCGATGCGCGAGGGACTGCGGGAGTACAGCCCGCCGGTGAGCGCGTACTCGCTGTCCAGGGCCGCCTCCAGTGCCTCCTCGAAACCAGGCACCCGGATCACGGCGAGCACCGGCCCGAAAAGCTCCCGCCGGGCAATGGGATGCATCCGGTCATCCACGCCGAAGATTGCCGGCGGCACGAACCACCCCGACTCGGGGACGGACCCGCCCCGGTACAGCGCGTGGACGCCCGGACCGGGGTCGCGGATCATCGAGGTCAGGCGGCTCCACGACGGCTCGTCGATGACCGGACCCAGCTCGCAGGACGGGTCCTCGGGGAGCGCGATCCGAAGACTCTTCACCGCCTCCACGAGTCGTGGCAGCAGCCGTCCGTAAATGCCCGCCACGACGATGAGGCGCGAGCAGGCGGAGCATTTCTGCCCCGCGAACCCGAAGGCGCTGGCCAGCACCCCGGGAACCGCCTCGTCCAGGTCCGCATCGTCGTCCACGATGATCGCGTTCTTCCCGCCCATCTCGCAGACTACGCGCTTGAGCTGGGACTGCCCGGGGCTCACCCGCGCGGAACGGGCGAGGATCTCAAGGCCCACGTCCCGGCTGCCGGTGAACGCCACCTGGGCGACGCCGGGATGCGAAACGAGTGCGGCCCCGGCTTCTTCACCGGTCCCGGGAAGGAGCTGTGCCACTCCCTCGGGAGCGCCGCTGGCCTGCAGCGCCTCCCACAGCCGAAGGGCGGAGGCGGCGGACTGCTCTGCCGGTTTCATGATCACGGTGTTCCCGCTCACCAGAGCGGCGCAGGTCATCCCGCAGAGGATGGCCAGCGGGAAGTTCCACGGGGCGACGACGGCAGCGACCCCCCGGCCCTCGTACCAGGTGACGTTATCCTCGCCGGGCAGGTCGTCCCGTCGATGAGGCGCGAGCTCGATGCGGGCCCGCCGTGCGTAGTAGCGGCACAGGTCGACGGCTTCCGCCACGTCGGCGTCCGCTTCCCGGATGGGCTTGCCGACCTCCAGGCACTGAAGCGCGGCGAGGTCCACGCGGTCGCGCTCCAGCGCGTCCGCGAGCCTTTCCAGGAGGCCGGCGCGGACCTCGATGGAGGCGTCCCTCCAGCCCGGCCACGCTCGACCGGCGGCCTCCACGGCCCGCGCCGCGTCCTCCGCCGCAGCGCAGCTCATCACGGAGGCGTCCTGGCCACGTGAGCCGGGGCAGTGGTGCACCAGGGGCGCGCGCTGCTCACTGTCCCCGCCTGCGTGGCCGCCCGCGATCCTGAGCGGGACGTTGATCGGCAAGCCGGTGCGCTGCCTGGCCAGGGCCGCGGCGAAGCGCTCCCGGACTGCGGGATCACAGAAATCGGAGGAGGGGCAGTTGATGAAAGCGGCTGAGGGCTGCGCCGCTTGTTCGCCGCGCGCCGCGGGGTCACCCTGGTCCGCAGGCTCCACCCGGTCCACGGGCCTGGCGATGAGCTCCTCGATGGACCGCTTCTCGTGCGCGGCCTGCCGCAGGAACCCCGTGTTGGCGCTGTTCTCCAGCAGGCGGCGCACCAGGTAGGCGATCCCCGGCAGCAGCTCACCGATCGGGGAATAGACCCGCACGCGCACGCCCATGTCGCGCAGCGCGTCCCGCTGGGCGTCCGCCATCCCGTAGAGGCACTGGATCTCGAACGAGCCCGTCGGGACTCCTGTTTCCCGCGCCACGGCGATGGCCCGGGAAACCGAGCGCAGGTTGTGACTTCCGATCCCGGGGTACACCCGGTCGGTGCTGCGCAGCAGCAGTTCGGAGAGCGCCTCGAAGGCGACGTCGGTCCGCTCCTTGCCCACCAGGACCGGGCACGGGAGCCCGCGCAGCCGCGCGTGGGCGACCTCGTAGTCCCAGTAGGCGCCCTTCACCACGCGCACGCACAGCGGAGTCCCCCGCCGGCGGGCCAGGGAGAGAAGCCGATCCGCGTCCCTGTGGGCCAACACCAGGTAGGCCTGCACGACGATGCCGAACCATGGCCACCCGGCGAGCCTCGGCCGGCTCACCAGGTCCTCGAATACGTCCCAGGCAATGCCATGCAGATCCCACTGTTCCATGTCGATGGTGAGGGACGCCCCCAGGCTCATCGCCTGCTCGTACAAGGGAAGCAGGCGGCCGGCGAGGAGCTGGACACAGCGATCGTGATCCAGCGGATCCAGCCGAGGCGCCAGGGAAGAGAGCTTCAGGGAGATGTTGGCGCGGGGGACCGGACCGCGGGGACTTTCGTCCACGAGCGGATGCGGCGCCCAGCGCGCCGCCTGCGCCGTGAGCGCCTGCAGCAGCTCGGCATAGCTCCGCAGGAATGCGTCGGCCTCGACCTCACTGACCGCCGCTTCACCCAGGAGATCGGCGCTGGAGGCGAATCCCGCCCGGTGCAGCTCCTCCAGCCGGCCCAGGGCAACCGGGACGGCGGCGCCGACGATGAAGCGCTCCGCCATCTGCGCGGCCACGGAACGGATGGTGCGCGCAGCGATCCCGGAAAACGCCCGGGCGCCCGCCGCCTGCAGGGCGGCGGAGAGCACAGGCGGGAGCCGGCGGGGACGATCCAGCAGGTACTCCCGCACGTGGCGGCTCACTTCCTCGTCACCGGCAAGCACCGGCAGGACGTCGAGGAGCCGGAAAAGATCGGCGCGAAGCGCCTCGTCCCCCATTGCGGAGTCCATCAGGCGATCGAAAAGGGACACGGGAGGCCGAGGGCGGGCGCGCATCCGGGCATCCAAAGTCCGCGCGACCTTGAGGACCTTGGCTTCCCCTGCCTGCGTACCGGTCATGACTCGGCCTCCGGTCTCACCCTACCGCCGGCGGGCGCTGCCGAGCCTCTCGTCCAGCCGGTAATAGCGGTTTGCCTGCTCCGGCGTCAGGTAACCGTTTTTCACGTCGTCCTGGACCAGGGCGAGGTCCCGTTTCATCGGGTCTCCCCAGCCCGCTCCCGTGCCGGTAATGATGCGGATGATCTCTCCCTTGTTCACGGTGAGCCCGCTCACCACGGAGTGGTCCTCGGTGGAACCGTCCGCGCGCACGATGACCACGTGGTTGGGCGAGCCCTCGCACCCTCCGCCCAGCGGCCACGGGCGGACCCGGGAGCGGGTGTAGGCCACCGTGAGCCACGCGTTGTCCGAACGCATGCGGTAGTCGATGCGCACTCCCTTGCCGCCCCGGTGAAGACCCGCGCCTCCCTCCTCGTCGTGGAAGCTGAGGTAGTCCACGGTCACCCCGTAGCGGGCCTCGGCGACCTCCGCGGGGCAGTTGTACGTCTCCCCGTGCAGGGCGGAGAACTGGCCGGGGGCCCCGTCCGCCCACGGGGAGCCGCCCCAGCCGCCGAGCTCGGGCTCGATGACGGCGTAGGTGCGCCCGGTATCCGCGTGGATTCCCCCGAACAGCGTCCCGCACACCGAGGCAAAGCTCCCCGCCGGAAGTCGGTCGGGGAGCCGCTCCGATATGCAGCGAGTGACGAGGTCTTCCAGGCGGATCGTCATCTCGTAGTAGATCCCCATGGCAGCGGGGAACCTCGGGTCGAAGATGCTGCCGTGGCGGGTGAGCACCCGTAGCGGGCGGAACGTGCCCCCGTTTGCCACGCGCTCGGGAGAGGTAACCGTCTTGAAGGCCATCTGGCAGGACACCACGGCCTCGTCCCGGCTCATGTTGAACGGCCCCTTGTCCTGGTCCGGGTTGTCGCGCAGGTCGACCACGAACTCCCGGTCCGTGACTTGCACCGAGACCTTCCACGGCGGGCCCTGGTCCTGCTCCTCCACCAGCGAATAGGTCCCGCGTGGCAGCTTTCCAAGGGCCGCCAGGCTGACCTGCTCTCCGTGTTCCATGTACTTCTCCACCGCGTGCAGGAACGTGTCCTTACCGTACTTCTCCGCGATCTCCAGCACTCGCCGCTCCCCGACACGTACGGAGGCGACGCCGGCCCACAGGTCGCCGGTGAGGAAGTCCGGCATCCTGCAGTTGGCGGTGAGCACGTCGAACACGGGCCGCAGGGGCTGGCCGCGGGAAAAGAGCTTGATGCCGGCCAGGATCATGCCCTCCTGGAAGATCTCCCGGGCGTCGGTGGACATGCTGCCCGGCACCATGCCTCCCACGTCGTTCCAGTGGGCGATGTTCGCCGTCCAGGCCACGAGGTCCGCGCCGCAGAACACCGGCATCACGAGGATTACGTCGTTCAGGTGCGTGACGCCCCCGTGGTAGGGATCGTTCGTCATGAAGATGTCGCCCGGCTCGATATCGCCGGGCTTGTCGAACTTGGAAAAGACTGCTTGCACCGTCTTGTCCAGCACGCCGACGAAGGCCGGAATCCCGGCGCCGGAGCCCGCAAGCTCCCCGTGGCGATCCGTGATGCCGGTGCCGCAGTCCAGCACCTCGTAGATGATGGCGCTCATCGCCGTGTGCCGAAGCGCGGCGAACATCTCGTCGGCCGCGGCCTGCAGCGAGCTCTGGATGATCTCCAGCGTGATGGGGTCGTAGCGTGCGCTCATCGCTTGCCTCTCTTCCCGGGCCGGGCCGCGGGCTTCTTCTTCGCAGCGGGAGCTTTCCCGCGGGCCTCCACGCCGATGATGTAGTTGCCGTACTCGTCCATGCGGCAGGGCATCCCCGGCGGAACCACTACCGTGGTGCCCGCCTCCTCCACCACCGCGGGGCCTCGGAACCCCATCCCCGGCTGCAGCCGCGTGCCGTCGTAGATGAGGGCGGCGTGAACGCCGGCTTCCGCGAAGTCGACCTGCCTCCGTCCTTTCGCCGCCTGCCGGGTTCCGGCGGTGGACCGGGGACGTTTCCGCGGAGAGAGCTTGTCCACCGACGCGATGGCCACGAGGTGGAAGCATACCAGCTCCACCGGCGCCTCCAGGCGGTAGGTGTACTCGCGCTGGTAGGTCGCGTGGAACCGCTCGCGGATGGCCGCGAGGTTGCCCGCAGTGACCTCGCCGCCTGGAAGTTCGATCTCCACTGAATGTTCCTGGTTCTGGTAGCGGCAGCGCGCATAGCGAAGAAACCGCACCCTGGAGCGTCCGATGCCCTCTTCCTCGAACCGCCGCAGCGCGTCGCGCTCGAGCGAGGCGAACGCCTTGGCAATCTGGCCGGAGGGCGCCGCGGAGCCGTTCCCGCCTTCCGACAGCTCCACGATCCGCGTGAGCAGGAAATCCCTCCGCAGGTCGGTCAGCAGCATGCCCCAGGCGGAAAACACGCCCGACAGGCTGGGGATCACGATCCGGCGGATCCCCAGGTCCGCCGCCAGGGCGCACGCGTGCAGGCCCCCGCCGCCGCCAAAGGCAATCAGCGTGAGCTCGCGGGGGTCCAGGCCGCGGTTCACCGAGATGAGCTTGACGGCGTTCACCATGTTGTTGTTGGCGATGCGGATGATGCCGCGCGCCGCCTGGGCACGGTCCATGCCCGCCGCCTGTGCCAGCCGATCCAGCGCGGCGTTCACCGCTTCCATGTCCGCGGTGATCTTGCCGCCGCAGAAGTAGCGCGGGTTGATGCATCCCAGCGCCAGATTCGCGTCCGTCGTGGTGGCGTCCGTTCCGCCGCTGCCGTAGGCCGCCGGCCCGGGCACCGCGCCGGCGCTTCGGGGACCCACGTGCAGCCGCCGGAACTCGTCGACCCACGCGATGGATCCGCCGCCGGCGCCGATCTCCACCAGGTCCACCACCGGGACCATCACGGGGTACCCGGCGGAAAGCTCGGTGCGCTCGACGAAGTAGTTCGTGTTGAGCTTGACCTGGCCGCCCGTGATGAGGCCGCATTTCGCGGTGGTTCCCCCGATGTCGATGGCAATGGCGTCCGGCTCGCCGATGAGGCGCCCAAGGGCCGCCGCGCCCCAGACGCCGCTCGCCGGCCCGGACTCGATCATCGTGATGGGGACCTGGCGGGCGCTCTTCACGGTGTCCACGCCGCAGTTGGACTGCATGATGTACGGCGTGCATCGCATGCCGGCCTCCCCCAGGCGTCCCGTGAGCCGGTCCAGGTAGCGATGCGCAATGGGCTGGACGTAGGCGGAGAGCACGGCGGTGCTCGTGCGCTCGTACTCGCGCCATTCGCGGGTGATCTGGTGGGAAGCCACGACGGATACCTCGGGCCACAGCTCGGCGATCCTGGCCACGACGGCCAATTCGTGCTCGGGGTTCGCGTAGGAGTTGAGCAGGCAGACGGCAATGGATTCCACCTTCTCGGCGCGGAAATCGTCGAGGACACCGGGGAGGGGAGAGAGATCCAGCGGCGAGGTTTCGACGCCTTTGTACGAGATTCGGCCCGGCAGCTCGCGCCTCAGGTAGCGGGACACGAATGGCTGCGGCTTGCGGTAGCCGAGATTGAAGAAGTCGGGGCGGTTCCCTCTCCCGATCTCCAGCACGTCGCGGAACCCGGCCGTGGTGATGAGCGCGGCGCGGGCTCCCTTGCGCTCCGTGATGGCGTTGATCACGATCGTCGTCCCGTGGACGAACGAATCGAACTCCGCGGGCGCGATGCCGCAGGAGCCGATGACGTCCATGACGCCCTTCTCGTAGTTGCCGGGCGTGGTGTCGCTCTTCCCCGTGCCCACCGATCCGTCGGGCCGGACATAGACCAGGTCCGTGAAGGTGCCGCCGATGTCCGTGGCCACTCGTATACCGCGGGACACTGTCGCCGTCCTGCGTTTCATGAGGCTCCTCCTTCGGTTCGCCGTCCCGGCTGTGGGAACAGGTGGCAGCGCACCTGGTGGCCGGGGGCACTCCCCGCGTCCGCCATCACGGGGTCCATGCGGGCGCAAACCTCCATGGCAAACGGGCAGCGCGTGCGGAAGCTGCACCCCGAGGGCACGTCCACGGGGCTTGGAATCTCCCCGGCGGAGACGACCTTGCCCGGCTTCAGGCTCGCCTCCGCCTCCGAGATCACCGGGATGGAAGACAGGAGCATCTGCGTGTACGGGTGCAGCGGATGGGCAAAGAAGTCCACCGTGTCCGCCACCTCGCAGATCCTGCCCAGGTACATGATGGCCACCCGCGAGGCCGTGTTGCGCATGAGGCTGAGGTCGTGCGTGATGAAGAGGTAGGACAGGCCGAGCTCCTTCTGGAGCCGCAGCAGCAGCGTGATCGTCTTGGCCTGCACCGACACGTCCAGCGCCGAGGTGGGCTCGTCCAGGATGACGAGCGCCGGGTCGCTGGCAAGGGCGCGCGCGATCCCGACGATCTGCTTCTCACCGCCGCTCAGCGTGTTCGGGTACTTGTACATGTACTCCGCGGGCAGATCGACCAGGTCGAGCAGCCGCAGGACCTGCTCGACTCGGTTCTTGCCGCGCTGGTGGACGCGAAGCGGCATGGTCAGGATGTCACCGACGGTGTGGCGGGGGTTCAGCGAAGAGCCCGGGTCCTGGAAGACGATCTGGATGGCCTTGCGCAGGTCGAGCGGCCTGCGCCTCCCGGCTTCGAACAACGGCCGGCCGCGGAAGAAGATCGCGCCGGACGTGGGGCGGTACATGCCCACGGTGGTGTAGGCCACCGTGCTCTTGCCCGAGCCGGATTCCCCCACCAGCCCCAGGGTCTCTCCTTCCCGCACCCCGAAGGAGACGCCGTCCACCGCCTTGACGGTGACGTGCGTCCCGTTCGCGCCGTCCCCGCGGTCCCGGCGGGCCGCCCGTGCGCCGCGGGAGGCGCGAACCACGAAGTGCTTTTTCAGATCCACCACGGTGAGAATCTCGTCGTTCATGACCCGTGCCCGGCCTGGTACAGGAAGCAGGCCGCCAGGTGCCCGTCACCGATGCGGAAGGCGGGCGGCTTGCGCTGGCGGCAGACGTCCATGGCGTGCGGGCAGCGCGGATGGAAACGGCACCCGTCGGGCGGATCCAGGTAGTCGGGGATACGGCCGGGAATGCCCGTTGCGATCCCGCCGCCGGTCAGGCGCGGCACCGTCTGCAGCAGGCCCTGCGTATAGGGATGAGCCGGCCGGGCAAACAGCTCGGGGGTCCGCGCGGTCTCCACGATGCTGCCGGCGTACATCACGTAGACGCGGTCGGTCATCTGGCGGACCACGCCGAGGGTATGAGTGATCAGGATGACCGACGCGCCCCGCTCGCTCACCAGGGCCTGGAGCAGGCGCAGGATCTGGTCCTGGATCGTCACGTCCAGGGAGGTTCCCGGCTCGTCGGCAACCAGGAGCGCGGGTCCCGTGGCGAGCGCCATCCCGATGCAGACCCGCTGGCGCATGCCGCCGCTCAGCTGCACGGGATAGCTGCCCAGGAGCCGCTCGGGATCCGCCAGCGCGACCTCCCGCAGGGAAGAGACGGCGGCCTCCCTCGCCGCCCGCGCAGACAACGGGGTTCCCGCGGCCGCGGAGGCGTGCCGGATGACCGCCTGGAGCTGCTCGCCCACCGTGAAGACGGGATTGAGGGCGGCGGTCGGATCCTGGAAGATCATCGAGATCCCGCGGCCCCGAAGCCGGGAGAGCTCCCGCGCGTTCATGCCCAGTACCGGGCGTCCCTGGAAGAGGATCTCCCCCGAGGAAATCCGCGCGGAGGAAGGGAGCACGCGCAGGATGGCCTTCATGGTCGTGGTCTTGCCGCAGCCGGTCTCCCCGACAAGGCCCACCTTCTCCCCTCGGCCGACATCGAGATGGATCCCGTCCAGCACCTTGAGCGCGCCGCCGAACACGGCGAACTCCACCCTGAGGTCCGTGACGTGGAGGAGAGGTTCCCCGGCCATGCTCAACCCTGCTCCGAGGCGAAGAGGTCCCGGATCCCGTCACCCAGCAGGTTGAATCCCATGACCACGACGACGATGGCCAGGGCTGGGAACACGGCGATCCACCACTGGTCCGGGAGGTAGCGGGCGCCGTCCGCGACCATGGAGCCCAAGCTCGGCTCCGGGGGCTGCACGCCCAGCCCCACGAAGCTCAGCATGGAGCCGATGATGATCACCCAGGCCACGTCGAGGCTCATCTTCGTCAGGATGGAGGACACCGTGTTCGGAAGGATCTCTCGAAACAGGATGTGCCACAGGCTCGCCCCGTTCACCTCGGCAGCGGCCACGAAGTACTCGTTGCGAAGCTGGCTGGAAAGGCCGTAGACCAGGCGCGTGTACCACGGCCACCACATGAGGGAAACCGCCATCATGCCGTGCCAGAGGCTGGGCTGCAGGACCGAGGCCACCGCGAGCGCGAGGATCAGCGGCGGGACGGCCAGGAAGATGTCCGTCACCCGCATGATGAGCGTGTCGACCCACGTCCCGCGGAAGTAGCCGGCCAGCAGGCCGAGGAACACGCCGGGCGGGACCACCAGGGCGAGGACCAGCCCCGCCATCAGCAGGGACGAGCGCAGGCCGAAGATGATGCGCGTGAGGACGTCCCGTCCGATCTGGTCCGTCCCGAACACGTAGCGCGCGTTCGGAGCAACCTTGGCGTGCGCGAAATCGGTGAACGCCCCGGCGTGCCTCGGGAACGGGGTCACCCACGGGGCCAGGAGCGCGGCGAGGATCACCGCCGCCACAACGGCGAGGCCGACCACCGACAAGGGATTGCGCGAGAACTTGTACCACGCGCGGCCCAGGTTCTCCCGGCGGGATGCCCGCTGCAGCTCCTTGATCCGGCGGGCACCCACCGGCCCGGCGGACGTGCCCTGGGCTCGCGCGGCGGAGGGGTGGCTGCTCACGCGGCCTCCTGACTTCGCGTGGCGGCCAGCCGGATTCTCGGGTCGAGAGCGGCCACGACGAGGTCCACGGCGATGTTCACCAGGGCGAATACCGCCCCCAGCACCAGGATCACCGCCGAGATGGCATTCAGGTCCTTGTGCAGCATTGCCGACAGCCCGTAGCGCGCGAGCCCGGGCCAGTTGAAGATCAGCTCCACGAGGAACGCGATGCTGAACAGGGAGGCAATGTCCAGTCCGAGGATGGAAACCGTCGGGATGAGGGAGGGCTTGAGCAGGAAGCGGCCCATGACCTCCCGCTCGGGAACGCCCAGCGCCCTGGCGGAGACGATGTAATCCCGCCCCATGTTGTCCGCCATGGAGGAACGCGTGATCCGGGATTCCTGGGCGATGGATCCCATGGCCAGCGCCAGCGCCGGCAGCACCAGATGGTGCAGCGCGTCCACGAACGCGTCCAGCCTGCCGGCGAGGAGGCAGTCCACGGTCATGAGCCCGGTCACCACCGGCGGAGGCGGAATCCGCTCGCTCAACCTGCCGATGACGGGAAAGGCGTGCAGCACCCAGCCGAACAGCAGGATGAACAGGATCGCGAAGACGAACGAGGGGGTGACGACGCCGGTGTAGGAGAACACGCGCACGGTGCTGTCGATCCACGTATCCTTGTGCCGGGCGGACAGTACGCCGAGGCCGATGCCGCCCAAGGCGGCCAGCAGGCCCGCGGCGAGCACCAGCTCCAGGGATGCGGGGAAGAACTCGATGATGTCGCTCATGACCGGCCGCTGTGTCACCAGGGAGAGCCCGAAGTCTCCCCTGACGGCGTCACGGAGCCAGAACACGTACTGCACGGCCAGGGGCTGGTTGAGGTGCATCTGCTCGCGCAGCCGGTCCACCACCCACTGCGGCGCCATCATGCCCACGGCCATCCTGGCGGGGTCGCCGGGCATGATGCGGGCGATGACAAAGATGACCATCGAGAGGCCGATGAGGACGACGACGGTGGACAGCAACCGCCGGCCGATGAATCCAAGGAGCGGCATTCCGCGGGGGTGAGCGCAGGGAGGGCGAGTGGCCCTCCCTGCGGGGGCCGGCTCCGGGCCGGCCCCCTGC
>Ga0335069_10014330_pt1 | contig 11104 bp, 9 predicted proteins | sample Lox_Sample_11_FD_206714 | JGI IMG/M metagenome (GOLD analysis project Ga0335069, IMG submission 206714) | Soil microbial communities from Loxahatchee National Wildlife Refuge, Florida, United States - Lox_Sample_1.1 | ecosystem: Environmental > Terrestrial > Soil > Wetlands | place: USA: Florida... | reverse complement strand
CGCACGGGCCCGACCCCGCCCTGCTCCGCCGCGACGTGGCGCAGCATCTGCGCCGCGTGCGCGCGGTGATGGCCCTCTTGCGCCCGGTCCTCGCAAGCATTCCGCCTCCCGCCGCCGTCCGTCTCGTCACCGAAATGCGCAACGGCGTGGTGGTGCGCGAATATGCCCGCCGTCTCGTGAAGCGCCGCCGCGCCCAGCCCCTCGCGCTTCGGGGGCAGGAAAATCTGTCGCTCGAAACGCCAAGAATCCCGCTGTGCGAGGTCGGCCGACCCGCTATAACCGCCGGCGGTCAGGCGGGAATCGCCCGCGGGCCCCAACATAATCCGGGTACGGACAATGGCGAACGTGGCGGTGATCGGCGCCCAATGGGGCGACGAGGGCAAGGGCAAGATCGTGGACTGGCTTTCGGCGCGCGCCGACGTGGTGGTGCGTTTCCAAGGCGGTCACAATGCGGGCCACACCCTCGTCATCGACGGCGTCACCTACAAGCTGAGCCTCTTGCCCTCGGGCGTGGTCCGCCCGGGCAAGCTCGCGATCATCGGCAACGGCGTGGTGGTGGATCCGTGGGCCTTGGCCGGCGAGATCGAGCGGCTGAAAGGCCTCGGCGTTTCGGTCACGCCCGCCAACCTGATGGTAGCCGAGAACGCCGCCCTCATCCTGCCGCTGCATCGCGAGCTCGACGTGTTCCGCGAGACCTCGAATACCGTGCAGGCGCTGGGCACCACCAAGCGCGGCATCGGCCCGGCCTATGAAGACAAGGTCGGCCGCCGGGCCATTCGCGCCGTGGACCTCAGGGATTTCGCGACCCTGCCGGCCAAGATCGCGCGCCTGCTCGCCCATCACAACGCGCTCAGGCGCGGCGTCGGCGCGGACGAGATCGCCGTCGAAGCCGTGCTCGCCCAGCTTGAGGAAATCGCCCCCAAGGTGCTGGCATTCGTGGGCCCGGTGTGGCGAAAGCTCGACGAGGCGCGCAAGTCGGGCAAGCGCATCCTGTTCGAGGGCGCCCAGGCCGTGCTGCTCGACGTCGATCACGGTACCTATCCCTTCGTCACCTCGTCCAACACCGTGGCGGGACAGGCGGCCGCTGGCTCGGGCATCGGCCCGCACCAGATCGGCTATGTCCTCGGCATCGTCAAAGCCTACACCACGCGCGTCGGCGAAGGCCCCTTCCCCACCGAGCAGAAGAACGAGATCGGCGAGAAGATCGGCACCCGCGGCGCCGAATTCGGAACCGTCACGGGGCGCAAGCGCCGCTGCGGCTGGTTCGATGCCGTGCTGGTGCGCCAGACCATCGTCACCGGCGGGGTGGACGGCATCGCGCTCACCAAGCTCGACGTGCTCGACGGTTTCGACGAGATCAAGGTCTGCGTCGGCTACCGCCTCGGCGGCAAGGCGCACGACTACCTGCCCGCCGACGCCGTGGAACAGGCGGCGATCGAGCCGGTCTACGAGACGCTGGAGGGCTGGAAGGAATCCACCCGCGGGGCGCGTTCCTGGGCGGCGCTTCCGGCCAATGCCATCAAATACGTGCGCCGCATCGAGGAGCTGATCGATGCGCCCGTGGCCCTCTTGTCCACCAGCCCGGAGCGCGAGGACACAATCATGGTGCACGATCCCTACCTGGGCTGATTGACCTCAATGCCAGTGCGCATATTGAACGAATTGATCGGACGCTCTTGCGCTGTTATCCAGTGAGCCATGTCGAAAAGCTATAATTGTTCGAAGTGCCCGGGCTATTGCTGCTCCTATCACATCATCCCGGTGACCCGCCGCGACCTTCAGCGCCTGGCCGATCATTTCGGCATCAGCTTCGCCAAGGCGCGCGCCAGATTCGTCACCAAGGGCCGCGAGGAGGACAAGAAGGACGGCGAGTTCAAGATGCGCCGCAAGGCCGACGAGCACTTCGGCAAGATCTGCCGCTTCTTCGACACCGAGGCCCGCCGCTGCACCGTCTACAAGGCCCGCCCGCACATCTGCCGCGCTTATCCGGTCGGCCGCTGCGGCTACTACGACTTTCTCGCCAACGAGCGGCGCACCCAGGAAGATCCCGAGCTGATCGCCTCGACCTGGAACGAGTGAGCCGGCGCGATCAGCGCCAGTCGACCATGTGATTGAGCGGGCCGTGTCCCTTGCCCAGGCCCGGCGCGTCGGCAATCGCCGCCTGCACGTATTCGCGCGCCTTGGCAACGGCGACCGGCAGCGGCATGCCTTGCGCCAGCCCGCAGGCGATCGCCGTGGCGAGCGTGCAGCCGGTTCCGTGCGTGTGCCGCGTCCTGATGCGCGGGAACGCGTAGACGTCTTCGCCCTGTTCCCACACCAGCAGGTCGTCGACGGTGGCCCGCGTCGAATGGCCGCCCTTGATGAGCGCCGCCTTCGCACCCATCTCGAGGAGGCGCGCGGCCGCCTTGCGCAGGCCCTCGCGGCTCCCCGCCTGCACCCCGGTGAGCCGCCGGGTCTCGGGAAGGTTGGGAGTGACGAGGCTGGCCAGGGGGAAGAGGTGCTTGACGACCGTCTTTTCCGCCTCGGGTTTCAACAGCGCCGCGCCGCTGGTCGAGACCATCACCGGATCCACGACCAGCGGAATGCCGCGCGCGTGTGTTTTCAAAGTTTCGGCCACCGCTTTCGCGATCGCCGCATTGGCGAGCATGCCCGTCTTGATCGCGTCGGCGCCGATGTCCTGAAGACAGGCGATGATCTGTTCGCGGACGATTTCCGGAGGAACCGGATGGACCGCGGTCACGCCGCGCGTGTTCTGGGCCGTGACCGCGGTGACGGCGGTCATCGCATAGACGCCGAAAGCGTGCGCCGTCTTGATGTCGGCCTGGATTCCCGCGCCGCCGCTCGAGTCGGAACCGGCGATGATGAGAAGCCGCTTGGGCTTCACGCCGTGGCTTCCTCGATGGCCGCGGCGATCTCGGTGACGACGGCCTGGATCATCTTCTCGTCGTCGCCTTCCGCCATGATGCGGATGACCGGCTCGGTTCCGGACTTGCGCACCAGGATGCGGCCGTTGCCGTTCAGGCGCTTGCGGCAATCCTCGATGCGTGCCTTGACGCCTGCGTCCTCGAGCGGCGCGCCTTTGCGGAAGCGCACATTATGCAGAACCTGAGGCAATGGTTCGAACAGGTGGCAGACCTCGCTCGCCGGCTTGCGCTCGCGGGCGATTCCCGCCAAGACCTGCAGGGCGGCGATCAAGCCGTCGCCCGTGGTGCAGAAATCCCTGAGCACGATGTGGCCCGACTGCTCGCCGCCGACATTGTACTCGCCCTTGTGCATCTCCTCGATGATGTAGCGGTCGCCGACCGCCGTCCGCACGAGCTTGAGGTTGAGCGTCGACAGGAACCGCTCCAGCCCGGCGTTGGACATCACGGTGCCCACCACGCCGTCGCCCTTGAGACGGCCGGTCTTGCTCCAGCCGTGGGCGATGAGCGCCAGCACCTGGTCGCCGTCGATGATGCGTCCGCGCTCGTCGGCCAGCACCACGCGATCCGCGTCGCCGTCGAGGGAAAGCCCGAAATCGGCACGCACCTCGCGCACCTTGGCGCACATCGCCTCCGGCGCGGTGGAGCCGCATTCCAGGTTGATATTGGCCCCGTCGGGCTCGACACCGAGCGAAATGGTCTCGGCACCGAGTTCCCACAGCACTGCGGGAGCCACCTTGTACGCAGCACCGTTGGCGCAATCGACCACCACGCGCAGCCCGTCGAGCCTGAGGTTGCGCGGAAAGGTGCCCTTAACCAGCTCGATATAGCGGGCCTGGGCGTCGTCGACGCGCTTGGCGCGCCCGATCTTGGGCGCGGCGGCAAGGCCCTTCTCGAGTCCGTTGAGCATCAGGGACTCGATCTGCGCCTCGCGGGCATCCGAGAGCTTCTGGCCGTCCGGCCCGAACAGCTTGATGCCGTTGTCGATGTAGGCGTTATGCGAAGCCGAGATCATGACGCCGAGGTCGGCCCGCAGCGACCGGGTCAACATCGCCACGCCCGGAGTGGGCAGCGGGCCGAACAGGAACACGTCCATGCCCACCGACGTGAATCCCGCGACCATCGCCGACTCGACCATGTAGCCCGAAAGCCGGGTGTCCTTGCCGATCACGACGCGGTTGCGATGCTCGCCTCGCGTGAAGATGCGCCCCGCCGCCATGCCCACCTTCATCGCCACTTCGGGGGTCATCGGGTGGGTGTTGGCGAGACCGCGGATACCGTCCGTGCCGAAGAACTTGCGTGTCATGGTGAAATGCCCCTCAAGCGTGGACAGGGTGCCGCTTTTTTTATAGCAGATTTGCGGACTTACGAACCTGACGTTGTGTTACCGGTTAATGCAGCGGCCCAAACGGCAAGGCCGTCGGCCAATGCCGCCGGGTCGTGCGTGCGGATATAGTCCGCCCCCCGCAAAACTGCAAAAATTTCAGCCGCCAGCGTGGCATGGCCGGCATCGGCGGCGTTGCGTCCGGCCGTTCGCCGCAGGAACGACTTGCGGGACACCGAGATCAGGACCGGCAGGCCGAAGGCCGATTTCAGTTCGGGGATGCGCCGCAACACCTCGAACGAGGTCTCCGCCGTGCTGCTCAGGAAAAGGCCCATGCCCGGGTCGAGGATCATGCGCGAGCGTTTCACTCCCGCGTGCTCCAGCGCCGACAGGCGCGTCTCGAAGAACTGCACGATCCTTCCGACGATCGCGTCGGGCGGCACGTCGACCGAGGTCGCTCTGCCGCGCTCCTGCACGGCGTGCATCACGATCAGCTTGGCGTCGCTGTCGGCCAAGGCCGGATAGAGTTCCGGGGCTGGAAAGCCGTGAATGTCGTTCAGATACTCGACATTCTGTGCGATCGCCCACTTCTGCACCGCAGGCGCGAAGCTGTCGATCGACACGGCCAGGCGTTCGCTCTTGAGCGTACGCACGACGGGGCGAAGCCGCGCAACCTCCTCCTCCGCGGAAACGCCCTCCGCGTTCGGATTGCTCGCTGCCGCGCCGATGTCCACCACGTGCGCACCGCCGCGCACAAGCTCGCGTGCATGCGCAAGCGCCGCATCGGCTTCGAGATAGCGCCCTCCGTCCGAGAAAGAGTCGCGTGTGACGTTCAGGATGCCCAACACAACGGGATGCCGAAAGGCGCCCGCGGCGGCCTCGAGCGATCCGGCATTTGCCCCGAGGGTCACCGGCCCGGTTGCGGTTCGGGCGCGATGATCCCGCCCTGCCCGCGCGGCACGCCGGCCTGCGGCACGCTGGGCCCGGGCCCGCGCTGCGGTTCGGGCTCTTCGTACGGGGTCCTCACCGGCGGAATGCCCTTCAGCAACGCTACGATTTCGTCGCCGGACAGCGTCTCGTATTCGAGAAGACCGCGCGCCAGCACGTTCAGATCGCTCATGCGCTCGCTCAGGATCTGGTAGGCGCGCCGGTAACAATCGTCGATGATCCGGCGGATTTCGGAATCTATGCGCTGCGCCGTCGCTTCCGAAACGTTCTGCTGGCGCGAAACGCTGTGGCCGAGGAATACTTCTTCCTGGTTCTCGGCATAAGCGATGGGGCCGAGATCGTCGGACATACCGAAGCGCGTCACCATCGCGCGGGCCATACGGGTGGCCTGTTCGATGTCGCTCATCGCGCCGGTCGTCACTTTTTCATGACCGAACACGAGTTCTTCGGCGATGCGGCCGCCGAAGGCGACGCACAGGTCGGCAAGCATCTTCTCGCGCGAGATCGAAAGCTGATCGCGCTCCGGCAGTCGCATCACCATTCCCAGCGCACGTCCGCGCGGAATGATGGTCGCCTTGTGGATCGGGTCCGAACCCTTCACGTTCAGGGCGACGATGGCGTGGCCGCCTTCGTGATAGGCGGTCAGTTTCTTTTCTTCCTCCGTCATCGCCATCGAGCGGCGCTCGGCGCCCATCAGGACCTTGTCCTTGGCTTCTTCGAGCTCGCTCATCGTCACGACGCGTTTGCCGCGCCGCGCCGCCAGCAAGGCCGCCTCGTTCACCAGGTTCGCCAGATCGGCGCCGGAGAAACCGGGCGTTCCGCGCGCGATCACGCGCGGATCGACGTCGGGTGCGAGCGGCACCTTGCGCATGTGCACGCGCAGGATTTTCTCCCGTCCGCCGAGATCGGGGTTCGGCACGACCACGTGGCGATCGAACCGTCCCGGGCGCAGCAGCGCCGGATCGAGCACGTCCGGCCTGTTGGTCGCCGCGATCAGGATCACGCCTTCGGTGGATTCGAAGCCGTCCATTTCCACCAGCAACTGGTTGAGCGTCTGTTCGCGCTCGTCGTTGCCCCCGCCCAGGCCCGCACCGCGATGGCGGCCGACGGCGTCGATTTCATCGATGAAAACGATGCAGGGCGCGTTCTTCTTGGCCTGCTCGAACATGTCGCGGACGCGGGAGGCGCCGACGCCGACGAACATCTCCACAAAATCGGAGCCCGAGATTGTGAAGAACGGCACGTTGGCTTCGCCGGCGATCGCGCGGGCGAGCAGCGTCTTGCCTGTGCCCGGCGGACCTACGAGAAGCACGCCCTTGGGGATACGCCCGCCCAGGCGCTGGAACTTCTGCGGGTCCTTCAGGAAATCCACGATCTCCTTGAGATCGTCCTTGGCCTCGTCGACCCCCGCCACATCCTCAAACGTGACGCGGCCTTGGCGCTCGGTCAGAAGCTTGGCGCGCGACTTGCCGAACCCCATTGCCTTGCCGCCGCCCGCCTGCATCTGGCGCAGGAAAAAGACCCACACCGCTATCAGAAGCAGCATCGGGAACCAGTTCAGCAGCACATTCAGCAACGGCGGCATGCTGTCGTCGGCCGGCGCGACATTGACCTTGACGTTCGGATGCTCGTTCAGCAGCGACCAGAAAGTGGGATCGTTGGATGGGATTGTCGCCGTGAACTGGTTGCTGTTGGCGGTTTCGCCGCTTACCTGTTCGCCCTGGACCTTCAGGCTCTTGACGTCGCCAGACGCGATCTCCTGCCGCAGCTGCGAATAGCCCCACGGCGGCGAGCTGGAGTGCGAGCTTGATCCCTGGAAGAGGTTGAAAAGCAGCACCAGCAAAAGCGCAATGAGGATCCAGAGCGCCAGATTTCGGAGGTTGTTCAAGGCTATCCTTTCTCCGGGTCCCCCTGCGAGGACAAAGCGGAAGAACTCTCACATTAAAATAGTGCGTTTCCGCGCCTTTGCCAGATTGGAAACGTTAAGGAATTTGTCTCGGCCCGGCAATCAGTATGACCCGACGGGTTTAAGAAGCAGTTGGGGCCTGCCCTCTTATTCCCCCTGTTTGGCTGGGTTTCTCGGGCAGAATCAGCAACGTCCCCGCCCCGAAAAGGGAAGATTTCCTCGCCGCCGGTGCAATCCTGCAACCGTGGAGGGTCCGGCCGCGCCCCACCGTTCCCCCAGCGACAGCTTCCAGCAACGCTTCAAGCCGGTCGAAGCGGGGTCGGTAGGAGTGGCGGCCGACCAGCATCAACATGCCCGCAAGCACTCTCAGCGCCAGCTCTCTCGGCGCCCCGCTCAAGGCGTGTGGATCGACCGCCACCCCGTCGCGCCAGGGACGGAATGCCCGGACGAGAATGGCGTGGCTGACGGCATCGAGTGCTGACCGGGCTCGGCCCAGGTGGCCGGCGGCCTCTGCCAGGCGCGCGCGAGTCAGTCCCAGTTCTTCGAGTTGCGGCCAGGCTGCGCGGATGCGGGCCCGCACGAACCGGAAATCGGCGTTCATGGGATCCTCGATCCAGCGCTGGCCGTTTGCTTCCAAGTAGCGGCGGAGTTCCTGGCGGTCGAAGCCCAGCAGCGGCCGAATCAGGGCTAATTCCGCATAGCCGCGAAGCGGATACGGCGACACAGTTCGCATCGCCGCCAGACCGTCGACGCCGCTGCCGCGTGCCAGCCGCAGCAGGAACGTTTCGGCTTGGTCGTCGCGTGTGTGGGCGACATAGACCGCCCCGGTCTTCCGCTTCGCCGCCCAATCGCCAACGAGCGTGTAGCGGATGTCCCGGCAAGCCGCCTCGACGTCGGCGCGCGGCTTGGCGTCGGTGTTTCTAAGCACGCTGACGACCAGCCCGGCTTCCTTCCCCCAGCGGGCGACTTGTCGTGCTTCGCCACGCGATTCGGGGCGAATGCCGTGGTCGACGCAAACGACCGCGGGTGGCGGCAGACCGCGTACCTTCGCCCAGTCGCGCAGGAGGAACATCAGCGCCAGCGAGTCGCTGCCGCCGGATACTCCAACAACAGCCGGCCACGGCGCGCCGACGGATGCCATCGCCTCGGCGAAGCGCTCGTCTATCTCCCGGCGATCACTTGCATGACGCGGCGTGCGCCGCCGCTGCTTGCGCGAGGATCGTGTCGGGGGCGTGCTTGTATTTCGTCTTGATGGCGCCAAGAAAGACGCAACCTTCCTTTTTCTTGCCAAGCGCGATCAGCGACTGGCCGAGCTTGAGCGTGCTTTCGGGGCCCTGCGCGCTGGTCGGGTAGTTCTTGATTTCCTGCGCGAAGGCCTGGGAGGCGGCCGCGTAGTCCTTCTGCACGAACGCTATGTTGCCGACCCAGTACGTCGCCTGGGCCGCAAGCGGATCCTTGGGGTTTGCGTCGACGAAGCTCTGAAATGCGGCGCGCGCTTCGTCGTAGCGGGCCCGCGCCAGCAAGTTCATCGCTTCGTCGTATTGCGAGCGCACCGAAGCATCCGGCGCTGCGGCCTGTGGAAGCGTGCCGAGCGTCCCACCTGATTGAGGCGGCGCGGAAGCCGGCGGAGCGCCGCCGGTTGTCGGCGCCGGAGCGGAAGAAGCGCCCGAGTCGCAAGGGAGCCCGTTCGAGCTTGCGGTGGTGCCGGTTCCGAGTTGCTGTGCCGCCAGAGTGCAGAGCTTGTAGTCGAAGTCCTTCTGCTGCTGGTCGATCCTCGCCGAGAGTTCGCGGATGCGCTGCGAAAGCTGCTCGTTTTGGCCCGTGGTCTGTTGCAGCGCCCGTTCGAGATCGCTGATGCGCCGCGTCAGGTCGCTGATCTGCGAGTCCTGGTCCATCTCGTGCTGGCGGGCAGCCTTTTCCTCGTCGCTTTCACCGAACAGCCCGGCCAACTGCACGCCACGCGCGCGATCGGAGGCAGGCGCCACTCCGGTTTGAACCGCTGCCGCAGGCGCAGCAGATGCCAGGAGCACGGCGGCCAACAACGCTATCGATTGCGGTTTCATGGGCTCACTCTCAGCCATTACTTAGCCCAAATCGGGGCCCGAAAGAAAAAGGGGCGCCCGCGCGGGCGCCCCGCTCGTTAAGCTCTGGCGGCAGAACTCACGAATTGGCGCCGGAGGCGATGGTGGTCACGCCGCGGCGGTTCTGCGCCCAGCACGATTCGGTCGACTCGCTGCAAATCGGCCGCTCCTTGCCGTAAGAGACGGTATCGACCCGCGCGGCCGAAACGCCGAGACTCACGAGATACTCCTTGACGGCATTGGCGCGACGGGCACCAAGCGCGAGGTTGTATTCGCGCGTGCCGCGTTCGTCGCAATTGCCTTCGATCGTCACGCGCACGGCCGGATACTTGCCGAGCCACGCAGCCTGACGCTGCAACGTCGCCTTGTCCGCATCCAGGATCGCGTACTTGTTGTAATCGAAGTGGACGGTATCACCGACGTTGACCCGCAGGTCTTCTGCGCTTCCGGGTACGATCGAAGGCGCCGGCGCGGACACCACGGGGGGCGGTGTCGTCGGCTGCGCCGGAGGCGGCTTGGTCTCGCATCCGGCGAGTACAACGGCAAACGCAATCGCGGCCAGTTTGAGGCCGGCAGACAAATTCTTCATGGCTATCGCAACTCCTCAGCACGGACGCTCGGCATCCTGATCGGACCGTCGTCCACTAGCGCACCCACCGAAACACTCCCACGTGACGATTTTAAGGAGAATACACCTATTGGATCAAGGGCGACCACGCAGGATCCGAAGCTCCACCCGGAGGAGTCTGAACCTGACGTTCATTCCGGCCGGTCACGTCGATGGACCAGATCTGCGAGCCGCGGCCTCCCTGGAGTGTTCTGGTAAACATCAGCACGCGCCCGTTCGGCGCCCAGGTAGGACCTTCGTCCTCCCAGCCGTGCGAAAGCATGCGCTCGCCGGTTCCGTCCGGCCGCATGACGCCGATGCGGATGGCGGCATTTTCCACTTTGGTGAAGGCGATGAGATCGCCGCGCGGGCTCCAAACCGGTGTTCCGTTGCGGCCCGCGCCGAAGCTGATGCGGTGCTGGTCGGAACCATCCGCGTTCATGACGTAAATCTGCTGCGAGCCGCCGCGGTCGGATTCGAAGGTGATCTGTTTCCCGTCGGGCGAGAACGACGGCGCCGTATCGATTGCCGGATCGTAGGTCAGCCGCGTCGTCTTGCGCGTGCGCAAGTCCATCACGTAGATGTCCGAGTTGCCCGCATTCTCGAGCGACATCGCTATGAAATTGCCGTCGGGAGAAAAGCGCGGCGAGAACGTCATGTTCGGGAACTCTCCAAGTTTCTCCTGGCGGCCGGTGTCGATATTGAAGAGATAAACGCGCGGCTTGCCCGAGATGTAGGACATGTAGGCGATCATCTGGTCGTTGGTGCTGAAGCGCGGCGTCAGCACGAGATAATCGCCGAACGTGAGAAATGTCGAATTGGCTCCGTCTTCGTCCATGATGGCGAGGCGCTTCTTGCGCGCGGTCGCCGGTCCCGTCTCGTTGATGAAGACGATACGCGTGTTGAAATAGCCTTTCTCACCCGTGATCCGCTGGTAGATTGCGTCCGAAATCATGTGAGCGATCTGGCGCCAATTCGCGGGTTGCGTGAAGTACTTCATTCCGACCATCTGTTCGCCGCTGTAAACGTCCCAGAGGCGGAAATCGACGCGCAGACGGCCGTCCGGTTGAAGCGCCGCCTGACCCGTGACAAGCCCTTGCGCCGTGATGATGCGCCAGTTCGCGAAGTTCGGCGTCACGTTTATGTCCTTCACGGGCTCGATAAAGGACTTGGGATCGAGCGACTTGAACAACCCGGAGCGATCGAGGTCGGCGCGGACGACGCCGGCGATTTTCTGCGCCGCGGTGGTATCGCCCAGGTTCGGTGCCACGAAGTCCGGAATGGCGATCGGCAGCGGTTGGATGTTCGCCTGGTTGA
>Ga0335069_10014327_pt1 | contig 11107 bp, 11 predicted proteins | sample Lox_Sample_11_FD_206714 | JGI IMG/M metagenome (GOLD analysis project Ga0335069, IMG submission 206714) | Soil microbial communities from Loxahatchee National Wildlife Refuge, Florida, United States - Lox_Sample_1.1 | ecosystem: Environmental > Terrestrial > Soil > Wetlands | place: USA... | reverse complement strand
CCGCATGACGACCTTTTCGCCCCAGAGGGTCGGCAGCACCGAGACGCGAAAGTCCATCTCGCGGCCCTTGCCGAGCTTGAGCTTGATGCGCCCGTCTTGCGGGAGTCGCCGCTCGGCGATGTCGAGCGTCGCCATGATCTTCATGCGGCTCGTGATCGCGTTCTTCAGCTTGAGCGGCGGCGTCATCTCCTCGGTGAGCACGCCGTCGATGCGGTAGCGCACGCGCAGTTTCTTCTCGTACGGCTCGAGGTGGATGTCGCTCGCGCCCTTCTTGATGGCGTTGAGAAGCATCATGTTGACGAGGCGGACGACCGGCGCATCCTCGGTCGCCTTTTCGAGCTCGAGGAGGTTGACGTCCTCCTCCTCGCCCGTGAAGTCGATCTCGGCCTCGTCGAAGCCGGCCATCACCTCGTCGTAGGAGGGGCCGGCGTTGTAGTACTTCTCGATCGCGCCGTGGATCGCGCTCTCGCTCGCGATGACCGGCTCGATGTTGTAACCGGTGAGGAACTTCAGGTCGTCGATGGCGTTGAGGTTCGTCGGGTCCGCCATCGCGACGATGAGCGAGTTGCCCGTGCGCGAGACGGGGACGACCTTGTGGCGTTCGCACGGCTCCTTGGGCACGAGCTTCAGGATCTCCGCGTCGATCTCGTACTCGTCGAGATTCACCGTCGGGACGCGGTACTGCTGGCTCAGGAAGCTGGTGATTTCCTCGTCGCTCACGTACCCGAGCTTCGCGAGCGTGTAGCCGAGGTTCTGCCCGGACTTCTGTTGCTCCTCCTGCGCGTGACGGAGTTGCGTGAGCGAGATGAGCTTCTCGCGGACGAGGAGCTCGCCCAGGCGGTTGTTATTCGCCATGCTAGCCCCCTAGCTTACAGGAGCGCGAAGGGCGGCGACAGACGTGGGTGGGTTTTTCCGATTCCTCGGCCGCACGCCGCGCCTCGGCGCGGCGAGGGCCTTGTCTCGTGCACGCTCCGCGGAGCTCCGGGGCGAGCTCGCGCAGGCTGCGGCGCTCTACGCGGAGGCCGGGCGCTTCGACGAGGCGGCTCGCGTGATGGTGCTTCGCGGAGACGCCGAGCCGGATCCGGCGGTACGGCTGAGGCACTACGTGCAGGCGGTGGAGACCGCGCCGGCCGGATCACCCGCCGCGATGCACGCACGGCGCAAGCGCGGGAACCACGTCATCGCCATGAGCGCCGACGCGCGGACGACCGAGACGACGCGGCAGGACTTGCTGCAGGCGGCGCGGGAGCTCGAGGAGCTCGGGGATGCGGAGGCCGCCGCCGCGGCGTCGGTCGCGTATGGGCGCGCCGGAGACGTCGAGGGGCAGGCGCGCGCGCTGGCGAGGGCGGGAGACGTCGAGAAGCTCGATGCGCTCCTCGTCGAGCAGCAGGGGAAGGACCGGGAGGCGCTCGCAAGGCGGGCGGCGCACGACCAGGTGGCGATGCTCCTGGCGACCGGACGCCGGCGTGAGGCCGTCGAGACGGCGCGCGGGTCGACCGACGCGGCCCTGCGCGAACGCGTCGCAAGCGTGGGGGCGAGGCGCGTCGCCGGGGATGTCGTGGCCCTCGAGCTGCGCGGCCGTCCACAGCGCATCGTGCTCGGCGAAGAGGTGGTCGTGGGAAGGGTCGCGACCATCTCGATTGCCTCGACGGCGGTGAGCCGGAGGCACGTGGCAGTCGCGCGGCGCGGGCCGGACATCGTCGTGCGCGACCTGGGGAGCCGCAACGGCACGACGCTGCGCGGGCTCGCGCTCGCAGGGGAGGCGCGCGTCGGCGACGGGATCGAGGTGCGCCTCGGAGACGAGGTCCCCATGGTCGTGCGGCCCAGCGAGGAGCTGGGCGGCGCGGCGCTCATCGAGCTGGCCGGGGAGCGGTACGTCGCGCCGCTCGGCAAGGCTGCCCTCGGCGTCGGCGCGTGGATGCTCGAGCGCGGCAGCGACGGATGGGCGGAGCTCGTCACGTCGGACTCGCCGCCCGCTTTCGCCGACGCGATGCAGCTCGCCCCGCGCGTGACGCTGCTCGCTGGCGACGCAATCGCCGCAGAGCGTGGTGGCGACGTCGTGCTCCGGATTCGGGACCGCCCGTGAGCGACGAGATCGACCGCCTGCTCGCGCCGGACACGCCGCTCGAAGAGGCGCTGCGGGTCTTCGGGCACCTCCGCACCACGCCCGACGAAGGCCGCGCCATCCAGGCTGTCCTGGCGCGCAGCGCCTACGCGTCGGTACCCGAGCCGCTGCTCGTCGCCGCGGCGTCGGCCCTCGTCGATCGCGGCGACGGCGCAGGGGCCGAGCGCGTTCTCGCCGGCTTGGCCTCCAGCCCGGCGCTGGTCCTTCGCGCCGACCTCCTCGCGGGCGACGCGGGGCCCGGTTCGCGGCTCGCCGAGGCGGTCGCCCTGGTCGAGCGTGTGCTCTTGCGCGACATCGACTGGCCCGGTGCGCGCGAGCGCCACGAGCGCTGGGGCCGCGGCCTTCGCCTGGCGGAGCCCGCACGACCGCGCGACCCCGGAGCCACACTCGTCACGAGCCAGCCCAAGGCTCCTTTCCGCCTCGTGCGCGAGACGGGTCGCGGCGGCTCGGGAGTCGTCTACGAGGCGACGGACGCGGAGCTCGGCCGGCCCGTCGCGCTCAAGGTGTACCACCGCCCCGATCGCGACCGCGCGCAGCTCCTGCACGAGGGCCGCGTCGCGGTGCAGCTCGCGGGCCCTGGCATCGTGCGCGTCTTCGACGTGGACCCGGCGCAAGGATGGCTCGCGATGGAGTGGGCGCCGCTCGGGGCGCTGCGCGCGCGTCTGCAAGTGCGCGACACGGCGACGCTCATTCCGCTATCGCGCTGGGCAGTGCCCCTCGCGCGCGCGCTCGCGCGCGTGCACGCCGCGGGATGGGTGCACCACGACGTCAAGCCGGCCAACGTCCTGCTTCGCACGCCGGACGACCCGCTGCTCACCGACTTCGGCACGGCCCGCCGCGCCGGCGAGCCGAGCCCGCCGGGGAGCATGGGCTACGTCTCCCCCGAGCGGCTCGCCGGGCGCGCGAGCGACCCGCGCGACGACGTCTACGGCTTCGGCCGCGTGCTCGAGGACGCGCTCGACGTCCTCGTGCCTGGCATCGCCGACGCCGCGTCGAAACACTGGCGCTTCCTCTCTGCTCTCTGCACGGGGCGCGACGCGGATCGCCCCGCCGATGGCCCGGCACTCCTCACGCTCGCCGGATCGCCATGAGCAATCGACGGCTCGTCACGGTACGGTAGGAGCATGAGGCAACCGGAAGAAGTCTGCGCGACCTGCGGAGGCGACGGGTACATCCAGAACTCGTTCGGGCTGAAGGACCGGTGCCCGAGCTGCCGCGGCAGCGGGCGGCGCGCCGAGGACATGGGATTCCGGGACGTCACGAAGACCAAGCCGTCGCACTACAACAAGACGAACACCAAAGGAGCGCCGGCGCCGAAGCCGACGTGGCCCGTCACCTTCGAGGGCGGACAGCTCGCCGGCGAGGTCCGCGACAGCAAGACGATCTCGCAGGAGTCGAAGGACCGCCTCATCCGCGAGATCATGGAGCACGAGACGAGCCACGGTCAGTGCACGCAGACGTTCATCAAGAAGGTGCGCAAGCAAATCCGGCCCAGGCAACCGTGATGCGCATCCCGTAACCCGCATCCGGCATCGAAGGCAGGGTGGGCCGGACTCCCGGCCGCGCTACATTGCCCACCATGCCGACGACTTACACCGACCTCATGGCCGACGTGCGCAAGCGCACACGTCAGGTGTCGCTCGAGGAGCTCAAGCGGCGCATCGACGCCGGCGAGAAGCTGACCCTCCTGGACGTGCGCGAGAAGGACGAGTGGCGCGGCGGATTCATCCCCGGCGCCGTGTCGATCCCGCGCGGTTTCCTCGAGATCCAGGCCGAGCAGAAGCTGCCCGACAAGAACGCACACATCGTCGCTTATTGCGCCGGGGGCACGCGCTCCGCCCTCGCCGCGGCGACCCTGCAGGACCTCGGCTACACGAACGTCGAGACGGCGAACCCGGGGTTCGTGCGCTGGAAGGACCTGAAGTACCCGATCGACACGCCGCCGGACCTCAACGACGCGCAGCGGGAGCGGTACTCGCGCCACATCCTGCTCCCCGAGGTCGGCGAGGCGGGTCAGGCGAAGCTCCTCCAGAGCCGCGTCCTGCTCCTCGGCGCCGGCGGCCTCGGGTCCCCCGCGGCGATGTACCTCGCAGCGGCCGGCGTCGGCACGCTCGGCATCGTCGACGCGGACGTGGTCGACGCCTCCAACCTGCAGCGCCAGATCGTCCACGCCACGAGCCGCGTGGGGACTCCGAAGGTCGAGAGCGCCGCCAAGACGATCGCCGAGCTGAACCCCGACGTGAAGGTCGTCCCCCACATGGAGCGCATGACGAGCTCCAACGTCGAGCGACTCTTCTCGGACTACGAGGTCATCGTCGACGGCACCGACAACTTCCCGACGCGCTACCTCGTCAACGACGCGAGCGTGTTCCTCGGCAAGCCCGTCGTCCACGGCAGCATCTTCCGCTTCGACGGGCAGGTGACGACGTTCATCCCCGAGAAGGCGGCGAAGAAGCTCGGCATGCCCGAGCCCAGCCCCTGCTACCGCTGCCTCTATCCCGAGCCGCCGCCGCCGCACCTGGCGCCGAGCTGCCAGGAAGCCGGCGTCCTCGGCATTCTCTGCGGCATCATCGGCACCCTCCAGGCGACCGAGGCCATCAAGATCCTGCTCGGCCGCGGCACCACGCTCGGCGGACGGCTGCTCACGTACGACAGCCTCAAGATGAAGTTCCGCGAGCTTCGTCTCCGCCGCGCGCCCGACTGCCCGGTGTGCGGACCGAAGCCGAGCATCACGAGCTACATCGACTACGAAGGCTTCTGCGCCGTCGGCTGAGATCTCGCCGGCTGCAGAGCTGCGATCTCACGATCGCTGCTTACGTTTCGCCGTGGTCACGAATCGCGTGAAGGAGGTGGCCATGGCGACTCTGTCGAGATGGAATCCGTTCAACGAGATGCAGCGGCTGACCGACCAACTGTTGCGAGGCTGGTCCGGCCAGGGCGGCGAGATGCAGAACTTCGCCCCAGCCGTCGATATCTACGAGGACGACGGGATGATCACCGTGTCGGCGCAGCTCCCCGGAGTGAAGGCCGAGGAGGTGAACATCGAGGTCGAGAACGGCGTGCTGACCATCAGCGGCGAGCGAAGGCTCGAGCGCGAGGACAAGCGCGAGGGCTATCACCGGATCGAGAGCTCGTACGGCTCGTTCACGCGGTCGTTCGTGCTCCCGGAGTCCGCGGACTCGGAGAAGGTCGAGGCGAACCTGAGCGAGGGCGTGCTCACCGTGCGCATTCCCAAGCGGCCGGAGGCCGCCCACAAGCGCATCGAGGTGAAGACGAAGGAGCCGCAGATGGGCGCCGGCGAGGGCACCAAGATCGAGACGCAGAAGAGCGGCGAGCCCCAGAAGGTCGAGAAGACCGAGACGCAGAAGTAGTAGCGCGATGGCCTGTCTTTCGGGCATACCCTCGGCGCGCCATGACGGGTGCCGAGTTCGAGTCCGCCTTCCGGAAGCTGGTTGCGGGTGCCGCGCGCGGCAGCGAGAACGTGGGATGTCTCGACTGCGAGCGTTGCGAACGCTGCAGCGAGTGCACGTTCTGCGTCGCCTCGCGCGGCCTCGCGCGCTGCCACTACTGCGACGAATGCGCCGAATGCACCGACTGCACGCGCTGCGTGAGGTGCACGGGCTGTCTCGCCTGCCAGCACTGCCTCGAGAGCGAGCGCTGCATCGGCAGCGCGTACCTCGTGCGCTCCATCGGCTGCAGCGGCTGCACGTACTGCTTCGGCTGCGTGGGCCTCGCACGCCGCGACTTCTGCATCCTCAACGAGCCTTACGACCGCGCGACGTACTTCGAGATCACCAACCGGCTCGCGCGCGAGCTGCGCATCGCGCTGCCATGAGGGCCGTCGTGCAGCGCGTGAAGAGCGCGCGGGTCGAGGTGGACGGGGCGGTGGTCGGCGCCATCGAGCGCGGACTGCTCGTCTACGTGGGCTTCGGCAAGGGCGACACGGCGGACGACCGGGCCTGGGTGCTGTCGAAGATCGTCGCCTTGCGGGTGTTCGAGGATGCCGCGGGCAAGATGAACCTCGGCTTGCAGGACGTGGGCGGCGCCCTGCTGCTGGTGAGCCAGTTCACCCTCTACGGCGACGTGCGCCGCGGCCGCCGCCCGAGCTTCGACGACGCGATGCCGCCCGAGCAGGCCGCTGCCGAGTACGAGGCGGCCGTGCAAGACGCACGAGGGACGGGCCTGCGGGTGGAGACGGGACGGTTCCGTGCGGACATGCAGGTGTTCTCGGTCAACGACGGGCCCGTCACGCTCTGGATCGACTCGTCGGCGCGGGCGGCGGGCGCGCAGTAGACTGCACTCGTGCCCGAGGAAGAGCAGAAAGACCCGGTGCTCGAGGCGCTGTGGAAGCGCGTCCTCGAAGCGTGGGACGACGACAAGACGCACGCCGCTCTGCTCGATCACGCGATGCGGGCGCAGGCGCTGCCGGAGATCGCCGGGCGCTACCGATCGCTCAGCGAGGACCCCGCCAAGGGCCAGCTTGCAAAGAAGAGGCTGGACGCGATCGTCCTGGCGGCGACGCAGATGCTCCTGTCGATGAAGACGCCGAAGCCCGGCAAGACGCCGCTGCCCATCACACTGAGCGCCGCCGGCGTGGCCGCGCTGCTGCTCGGCTGGCTCGCCTGGGAGCTCTGGGGCCACCACTGACGGCGGCGAGTCGCGACGCCAGATCGATGGCGGCCGTCATGCCTCGCGGATCGGCCGTCCACGTTCCGGCGCGGTCGTAGCCCGTGCCGTGATCCACGCTCGTGCGCACGATGGGCAGCCCGAGAGACACGTTGACCGCCTCCCCGAAGTCCACGAGCTTCATCGGGATCGTCGCCTGGTCGTGGTACATCGCTACGACGCCGTCCCAGCGACCACCGACGGCGAGGCGGATGGCGCTCTCTGCGGGCACCGGTCCGTCGACGACCGCCGGGACGCGGGCGGCGCGGAGGCGCGCGCGTGCCCTCGCGATGCCGGGGCCGATGCGTGTTTCCTCTTCGCGCCCCAGCAGCCCGCCTTCGCCCGCATGGGGATTCAGCGACGCAACCGCGATGCGAGCCGGCCGCTTCTCGAGGCGCGAGACGAGCCACGCGAGCCAGTAGGTCGCGCGCTCGACCGCCGTGGGCGTGATGGCCGCTGGCACGCGCGCGAGCGGCAGGTGCGTCGTCACGAGCGACGTCGCGATGCGCGGCGACCAGAAGGCCATGACGACCTCGCGCGCGCGCAGGCGACGCTGAAGGTGCTCCGTGTGGCCCCGGAAGACGCGCGCCGCGCCCACGCCGGACCGAACGATGGCTTCCTTGCTCACGGGTCCCGTGACGAGGGCGTCGGCGCCGCCGGCCGCCACGAGGTCGCACGCGACGTCGATCCACGCGAGCTGCGCGGCCCCCGACATGGCCGAGGCTTTGCCCGGCGCTCGGTCACGCAGCGCAAGATCGTCGGTCGGTTGCCACACGGGCACCGCGCCCCCGGAGAGCGTCCACGCGTCCTCGGGACCCTCCACCCGGACGATCCTCTTCTGCGCGATCCCCCGGCCCTTCGCCGCCGCGCGGATCGCCGCCTCGTCTCCGACGAGCAGCACGGGCGCGCGCTTCTCTCCTGCAGCGGCCACGACGCTCACCTCGGGTCCGATGCCACACGGGCAGCCGACGCTAACGACGATCCTCGCCCTCATCGCTTCCCGTGCTCGCTCGGTGCCCGCAGCTTGTAGCCAGCGCCACGGAGCGTCTCGAGCGGCAGAGCCTCCCCGAGCTTCGCCCTCAGCCGGCGCACGTGGATGTCCACAGTGCGCGCCCCGCCCTCGTAGCGGCTCCCCCACACGCGCGCGAGGAGCGTCTCGCGCGAGAAGACGCGACCGCGGTTCGACGCGAGGAAAGCGAGCAGCGCGAACTCCTTCGCCGTGAGGACCACGCTGCGCCCCTCCACCGTCACCTCGTGCGCCGCGCGGTCCACGACCAGCGCGCCGACCTTGAGCCGCTCCTCGGTCGCGAACTCGCTGCGATCCCACTCGAGGGCCCTGATGCGCGCGTACAGCTCCGCCGGCACGCACGGCACCACGATGAAGTCGTCGAACCCGCTGGACGGGTCGAAGCTCGTGATCTGGCGCGGCGGGAGCGCGACGATGGTCGGCGTCTCCGTGAGATCCGGGACCTTGCGCGCCGACCGCAACGCCGCCGAGGCGAAGTCCAGCCGCTCCCCGGCGTCGAACACGATGGCGCGCACGCCGCCGCCGGCCGCGCGCGCACGGTCGGCGGCCGGCCCGAACTCGTCCCAGAGGTCGAGCGTCGTCACCTCGGCGCCCAGTTGCCGGAGCATCTGGGCGACACCCTCGGGCGCGTCGACGAGCTCACGGTGGCCCGCAACGAGCACCGTCAGGCCAGCGTTGCCGGAAGCGGGCGCCACGAAGCGCCATGGATATCACTGCATCGCGAGCTGCACCACGTCGAGCGGGAACGAGTCGTTCAGGCTCCACAGGTTGGGAGCGGAGTACGCCGGGATGCCGTTCCAGCGGAACAGCTCCTGCGTCGCGCACTGGCCGAGCACGCACTCGCACGCGTCGAACTCGCCCGACAGCACACTGATGTTCAGCGACGCCTTGGCGCTGAGGTTGAGCGCGAGGTCGTTGGCTCCCGTGGGATCGGCCCCGAGTCCCGCGTTGACGTTGATCGGCAGCGACGCGGTCACCAGATCGATGGTCCCTTGCACGCCGACACCCGTCCCGAGCGCGCCCACGAGTGCGGTGCCGACCATCTGCGCCGAGACGCTGGGCGTGACGTTGGCGCCGAGGGAGAAGCTGTTCTTGGTCGCGTCGGTCACGTTGGCGCAATTGAGGGTGGGAGCCGTCCCCGTCAGGGCGACGGACAGGTCAGCCGAGGCGCCGACCGAGAGCTCGAGGTCGACGAAGTAGATCTGCCCGTCCACCGTGAAGATGTTCTGGTCCCAGTGTTCCTGCGCGATCGTCTGGTTGAGGGCCGCTTGCTGGTACTGCTTGTCGGGGAAGGAGTAGATCGAGTTGCCTCCGATCGTCAGATGGCTCTCGGTCTCGAACCCGTTGAAGTCCGGAGGATTGGCTGCACCGCCGTCGACCAGCTCACCGGCGCCGATTTGCAGGCTGGCGTCGAGGACCGTGAGTCCTTGGCCGAGCAGCGTGGCGCTGGCGTTCGCGGCGCCATACACGCGTCCGGACAGCCGGCAAAGAACGCTGCCGTTCTTCTCGCCGTGCACCTCCCAGAAAGCACTTTGCGAATACTGCGCGCCCGCGAACTGCCCGCCGACCGACCACGACTGCGGAGCCGAGAAGAGGTCGTAGTGGATCGTGTCCGGTGTGGTCTGCAGCCAGGAGAGCTTGTTCTTCATGTCGCCGACGAGGACCATGGTCTCCGCGAGGCCGTTGTACGTGTCGACCTCGTCGTCGATCGCCGGCGGAGCCGAAGAGCCATCCAGGTACTTGAGCGCACCGTCGAGCTGGGGGCTCGGTGAGCCCGTGCCGATGACGCTGTCGCACTGGGCGAGATCCTTCGAGACGGAGTCGTCGATGGCGGTCAGGTACTCCGCCCCGATCATCGTCGGCGACCAGTCACACTTGTTGTGATTGATGCCGAGGCAGCCGTTGTCGACGGCGCCCGTGATCGGGTCGACGTTCGTGTACTCCGCGTAGAGCGCGGAGGAGAGCGCGACCGCCGCGTCTTCGTCCGCCTTCAGCTGCGCGTACGGGAATGCGTTTCGCGCGTTGATGCACGCCTGCGTCGGAGGAGGTGGAGCCTTGCAGTACTGGGGCGTCTGCGGCGTGCACTTGCAAACTGTCGGAGGGCACTGCTCGAGCCCGCCGCACGCCTGTTCGATCATCTTGTCCTGAGCTTCGACCGCCTGGTTGTAGTTGAAGACGGCGACGTTGTAGGCGTCGACGAGCGACATCATGTTGACGATGCGCTGCTGGATGACGGCGCGATGGCTCATGGTCTCGCCGTAGGTCGCCTGCTGGTCGTGCATCTGCACGTGCCACGGCGAACGCGATCCGTTGATCGGGTAGCAGTTCGAGTTGGACGTGAAGGCGGACGAATAGAGGTAGTTGGCCACTTGTTGGAACTGGGCTTGCTGGGCCGAGGTCGCCGGTGACCCGGCCGACGCCGCCATGAGGAGCGCGTTCTCGAACGACGTGATGCTGGCGGAGGTGCGCATGGGGTTCTTGACCTGGCACGTCGGCCCGCCGCGCGAGGGGTCGAGCAGGGAGCCCGGCGCCGGCGAGATGGCCCCCTGGAGGGCGCTCCTGGCGAGCATGGTGCGGCCCTCGCCTCCCACGCCCGAGCTGACCCAGAGGTTGTAGACGCAGTCCGGGTTGCCGCCGCAGGTGGCAGCGGCCTCCTGCCAGCGCTTGTAGTCGTAGTAGCGCTTGTAGGCGTACTCGTCGCACGAGTTGACCGTGTCCCCGTCTGCTTCCCAGCTGGGGTGCTGCGGAGTCGTGTTGGCGACCGGGATGGCCTGATAGCCGAGCGCGAAGTTCGCCTGGGCTCCCGCCAGCACGTTCGAGAGCAGCCCGTACGCGTTGTTCTTCGTGACCGACATGGCCCCCGTGAACGGCGTGTACGCGGCCTGCACGAGCTGTCCCGGTTGCAGTGGCGCCTGCACGGCCATGCCGAGCGGGATGCGGAACGGCACCGTCGGCTGGCCGGTGACGACCTGCTGCTGCCACTCGCTGATCGTCGTGGCATCGCCATGCGCCAACGGCGCGAAGGCCATGATCGCGAGCGGGAGACCCAGCCAAGTTCTTTTCACGGGAGTTGCCTTTCTCGAAGGTGTCGGAGCGATCACGAAAGCTGATCCATCAGGAATCGAATGCGGCGTGCGAGCTCGGGGTTCTTGGTCCGAGCGAGCAGGAAGGCGTAGACGGCGCGCGCGTCGTCGGGCGGGTTGGTGTGCCCCGCGAAGAAGTCCGCGTACGTGCCGTCGAGCGAGGCCGGCGTCTGCCCGCTGAGGACATCGACGGCGATGGCGTGGACG
>Ga0335069_10014326_pt1 | contig 11107 bp, 7 predicted proteins | sample Lox_Sample_11_FD_206714 | JGI IMG/M metagenome (GOLD analysis project Ga0335069, IMG submission 206714) | Soil microbial communities from Loxahatchee National Wildlife Refuge, Florida, United States - Lox_Sample_1.1 | ecosystem: Environmental > Terrestrial > Soil > Wetlands | place: USA: Florida... | reverse complement strand
GGCGCCAACGCCGCCCCGAGACGCAAGGCGCCGAGACTCCGGACAGCCGTACGCCCCCACGCTTCATCAAACGTTTACACGACCGTCATCAAGTCGTTGCAGAGCCGGTGCTAGGTGACGTTGCGCACGCATTCATCAGCATTGCTTGAGAAGTTGAAGATCGTGGAGCGACCTATGGAGAAGACCCCCTTTCTGGCGACTTTTGTTCGACTGACGTTGACCGGACTGGTCGTCGTACTGGCAAGCCGCGTCGGCTACGCTGATCCGTTCACGTCCGGAAACGTCGTAGTCTACCGGGTCGGTGACGGCAGCGGAACGCTGACCGATAACGGCAATCCGGTATTTCTCGACGAGTACAACGTCCGCGGGACAAGCGCCACGCTGGTGCAATCGATTGCGATGCCGACGCAAGCGTCGGGCGCGCAAATGCAACTCATTGCAACGAGCAACTCTTCAGAGGGTCTCATCGCCCGCTCGACCGACGGACAATATATTCTGCTCACCGGCTACGCGTCGGACCTCGGCGGCAACGCGGCGCTCGACACCGTTGACGCGACGACCGTGCCGCGCACCGTTGGGCGGGTCAAGTACGACGGCACCATCGACACCTCCACCGCACTGACGGATATGTCCAGCAAGAACAACATCCGCAGCGCGACCAGCACTGACGGCATCGACATTTGGGTTGGCGGTGCAAGCGGTAGTTCGGGCGGCGTCCACTACACGACACTCGGCGCAACCACCTCAACGCAGCTCTTCGCGGCCATTCCGAAAGGGGTTCGACAGGCGCATATCTTCGGCGGTCAACTCTACTTTGATTCGAACGCAACCGGCTTGCTGAACGTGAGTACGGTCGGGGCCGGGACGCCCAAGATGGGAGGGCAGATGGGCACCGAGCTGCCGGGCCTGCCCGACACCGCGGGGAACGACGGTTACGTCTTTATCGACTTTGGCGACGGCAACGGCTTCGCGACCCTGTACGTCGCCAACGACACCGTCGGCCAGATCCTCAAATACTCTTTGGTGGGAAATGATTGGGTGGCCAACGGAACCATCACCGCCGCCGGCGTTCGCGGCCTCGCGGGGTTCGCCAAACAAGGCATCGTGACCCTTTACGCCACCGGCACCACCGGGACCGATGGCACCCTCTATACGTATAGCGATCCGACCGGGCACAATGGGGCCGTCTCGGATACTGCTGTCATCTTGACTTCGGCGCTCACCAACGAAGCCTTCCGCGGCGTCGCGCTCGCTCCTGTTGGCAACAATCAGCCGCCGACCCCAAGCGCGACTGTGCCGGCGTCGCCGACACCGACGCCAACGGCCACAATCCCTCCCACCAACACGCGACCACCGACGGCTACGCCGACCGTGAACCTTACGCCGATTGCGTGTGTCGGTGACTGCGACCACAACGGGAAGATAAGCGTGGACGAATTGGTGACCGGCGTGAACCTCGCGCTGGCAACCTTGACGCTCGATCACTGCCCGGAGTTCGACTGCAATCACGATGAGCACGTGACCGTCGACTGCCTCGTCAAAGCGGTCCAAGGTGCGGTGAATGGGTGCACGGATCAGTGAGGGACAGGGGTCGGTGCGAAGCCAATCCGCATCGTCCCGCAACTGATTTCAATCGGGAGGCATTCGGTGATGAGTATCGTTCGTGGTCCGGGAAGAGACGGTCGGTGGACATCTGCACTGGTGCTGGTTTCGACGATCATGGCACTCGGCGGCTGCGGCAGCGACTCCGGTCACGATCAGGGCACCGTCCACTGGTCACTCGACGGGGATCCGCCGACGGCCGTAAACATCACCGGCGGGCCTTGGACGCTGACGCAGTTGGCTGCGGGCAATTCCAATCCTCCTAAAGTTCCGAATCCATCTTACGGCTACACCGCGAACTTCGGATCGGCCAACTCCGGGAAGACCAGCCCGATGCAGCCGTACTATTTTGGATTCACTCGACGCAGTGGTGACACGCTCCAAGGATATTTCGATTGGCGACCCAAGGAGATCAACGAAGCCATCGTCGCGGCCAATTCGACCGACGGGGGCAAGACATGGCAATTTCAGCAGATCGCGCTGGTGCTGACTAATGCGGTTCCGCTCAGTCCGCAGTCGACCAATCCCGACAGCAACCTGGCCGATGACGGCTTCGGCCACCCGGCAGTCTTGCGCATTGTCGATCCTGACCCGCTGCCGACCCCGACCGTAGGCAGCGAGCCGCCGCTGCCGACACCGACCGCAGTGCAGGGTGCACTGCCCGACACGTTTTTGTACACACTCGACCGCTCGACCGACGCGGTGCACCGTCTTGGCTTGGTTGTCAGCGCTCTATCCCCCACCGCTGATGCGCCTTTGAACGGAGCACTAGCGAACATTCCGCTGGTGAACGACTTCACCGATGAGTCGCAGGTGGTGCGAACGCAAGGGCTGAAGAACCCCGACGGCATTCTTGCGGTGGTGCCGGGAACAACCAAGCCGGTCAAAGTGCTTTACATACAAAAGATCGGCAACGGCGATCTGACCGGAGCCACGCGCTTGCCGGGAAGCCAACAATGCCAGACGCAACCCTACACGCCGACCGCTGCCAAAGCGCCCAACCCGCCGAATCACGACGTCGTCGCCGTGCGTGCGGCGGTGACGTACGACGGAGTCAATTTCATCGATCTCGGGCAGGCCGTCGGTCTCATGGATCCGACCACAACTTCGTACACCGGCACGCGCTGGGTCGCTCCCGGCGGAACGATGCTTGATCTCGGCGGCGGGCGGTTCGGCCTTTTCTTCTCGGGCGGCAACTGCATGGACGCAGATTCCGACGCCTTTCATTACATCGGGTATGCCGAATCGACCGACCCGGATCTCCTGAACTGGACGATCATCAACGGCATCAACAATCCGATCGCGTCGATTTTGCCCCACACCGTTCCGGTCGATGGCGTGCCAACGGTCATCCCGGCGCAGACACCGGTGGTTGGCCCCACGCTCGATCCGTTCGACTCGCGGGTCTACGCGCCGTCCGGTATCGTGCTCGACTCGAACACCCTTCTGATCACGTTCGCCGGCTACCATGTTCAGAGTCCGAACGATGATCTGCTGGACTATCGGACAATCATGACCGTTCGGCTCAAATCATCGCGCTCACTTTTGCCATCGGGCTGAGCCTCACCATGTGGCCGACTGCTTCGAATCGATCGGCGCGCTCCCCGGCCAAGCGTTGAGGCCGACACTCGATGACGGATCACCACCGGCGAACGTCGATATTCCTGTCGGCAACACTCGCGTCAGTGACGCTGTTCGGGATCGCCGGTGTGAGTCGTGCGGGTTCGTTCACGGCCGGTAACCTGGTGGTGTATCGCGTCGGCGACGGGACCGCGACGCTGGTCAACACCGGCAACGCGGTCTTCCTCGACGAGTACACCCCGAGCGGCACCTTCGTGCAGTCGGTCGCATTGCCGACCACCTCGAGCGGGGTGAACAGCCAACTGATCGCCAGCGGCACTGCAGCCTCTGAAGGTTTGCTGACGCGATCCGTCAACGGGCAGTACCTCCTGCTCACCGGATACGCGCGCAATCTCGGCGGCGGCACTTCCTTGTCGGGGACCACCGCGACGGCGGTGCCGCGCACCGTCGGCCGCGTGAAATACGACGGCACGATCGATACCTCGACCGCCCTCAGCGACTTTGCCTCCGCCAACAATCCGCGCAGCGCGTGCAGCACGGACGGCCTCGACATCTGGGTCGGCGGTGCCGCAGGCGGCGTTCGCTACACGCGCTACAGCGCGTTCGGCAGCACGAGTTCGGCCCAGCTCAGCACCGACAGCACCAACATCGAACAGGTCGGCATCTTCAGCGGCCAACTCTACGCCTCGACGCAGAAAGGTTCTCTGCGCGTCGCGACCGTCGGCTCGGGTACGCCCACGGCGGCCGGACAGACCATCACCAATCTACCGGGCTTCCCCACGTCCACCGACAATCCCAACGCATTCTTCTTTGCCGACCTCGACGGCAGCCCCGGGCTCGACACCCTGTACGTCGCCGATGACATAGGCGGCCAGCTTCAAAAGTTTTCGCTCGTGAGTGGGAGTTGGACCGGCTCCGGTACCATCACCGCCGCGAACGCACACGGACTCACGGGCGTAGCCAGCGGAACAACCGTGACGCTGTACGCGACCGGAACGTCCGGGACCGACGGAACACTCTACAAGTTCGTCGACATCACCGGCTACAACTCGAACGTGTCCGGCTCCGCGAGCGCCATCGCTACCGCGGGGGCAAACCAAACCTTTCGCGGCGTCGCATTGGCTCCGGTCGCGACCTTGCCGCCAAGCCCCACACCCACCGGCACTCGCACCCGCACAGCCACGAGCTCATCGGCCCCAAGCACCCCGACTCGAACCTCAACCAGCAGCCCCACGCCAGGCACCAGCGTACCAGCCTCACCGACCCCGGCGGTCACCGCCACGCTGACGCAGAGTTCAACCGCGACACGGACCACCAGTCCGACGCCGCTCGGCGCGACCGCAACCCCCGCCGCGGAGGGCGCGTTTGAAGCCGGCAATATCGTGGTCTACCGGGTCGGCGACGGTGTTGAGAGTTTGTCCAACAACGGCAACTCGGTCTTCGTCGACGAGTACACGCCCGCCGGCACGTTCGTGCGGGCGGTCGCGGTGGGCATCAAGGCGCAAGGGAGCACCGGCTCCGGCAGCGCGATCGAAGGCCTGCTGTCGAATTCCGCCGATGGTCAATACGTGCTGCTTGCCGGCTACGCCACCACGGCCGGCTCGACGTTGAGTACAACGAGTTGCGGCGCCGGCGGGGTGAACCGCATCGTCGGTGTGGTGAAGTACGACGGCACGGTCGACATCTCGACGGTACTCACCGACTTCTCGTGCGCAAGCAATCCACGCAGCGCGACCAGTACCGACGGCGCGCACATCTGGGTCGCCGGCAACGGCGGCGGCGCACGTTACACCACGCTCGGCGGCGCGACGTCGGAGCAGGTCAGCACGGGTGCGACCAATGTCCGGCAAGTGCTCATCTTCGATGGGCAGTTGTACGCGGCGATCAACGGCAGCAACGTCAGCACAATTGGAATGGGCCTCCCAACCTCGGGCGATACCGTCACGACGCTGCCGGGGTTGGCGAGTAGCGGGACGAGCCCCGATGGGTTCTTCTTCGCCGCGCTTCCAGGCGGCACCGTACTGTACATCGCCGATGACGCCGCCGGTGTGATTCACAAATGGTCGCTGGTGAGTGGGACCTGGAGCGACAACGGCACGCTTTCCTATGCCTCCGCACGCGCCGTCGTCGGCACCGTCAGCGGCACGACCGTCACGCTCTATCTGAACAACGGTGGCAGCACGATTTCGACGCTGACCGACAGCAGTGGCTACAACGCGATGATCACCGGAACCGCGACGTCGTGGGTTACGGCGCCGGCGAACGAGGTTTTCCGTGGCATCGCGCTCGCGCCGGTTTCCGCCGTCGCTGCGCCGACCTCCACCCCGATCGCGAGTTCGCCACCGACGCGCACGATCACGCCCGGCGGCCCGACGTTGACGGTGTCTCCGACTCCCACCCGTACCGCCACATCGGCGTTCACCCTGCCGCCGGCGACCGCGACTGCTCCGGCCAGCGCAACACCGGCGGTCGGATCGTTCACAGCCGGCAATATCGTCGTCTATCGCGTGGGCGATGGTGTCACGGTGCTCGCCGGCGTGGGGGCGCCAGTCTTTCTGGATGAATTCACGCCGGCGGGAATCCTGGTACAGTCGGTACCTCTGCCCACCAGCGCTAGCGGGACGAATAAAGCGCTCATTGCCAGCGGTACGGCTGGCACGGAAGGCCAACTGACGCGTTCCGCCGACGGGCGGTATCTGCTGCTCACCGGCTACAACGCCGCGCCCGGCACCGCAAACTTGACGAAGTCAACCGCCGACTCGGTCGCGCGTACGGTGGGGCGCGTCGATGCGGCAGCGAAAATCGACACCACCACGGCATTGACCGATTTCTCCAGCGGCGACAAGCCGCGCGGCGCCGCCAGTACCAACGGCACCGACATCTGGCTCGGTTGCGGGGGCAAGGCGACCGGCACCACCGATAGCGTGCACTATACGACGCTCGGCAGCGCGACGTCGATTCAACTCAGCGCCACGTTCGGCGATAGCCGCGAGATCAACATTTACGGCGGCCAGTTGTACATCTCGTCGCAGAACAATCCCAACGCGCTGATCGGCGCCATCGGCACCGGCACACCCACCACCGCTCCACAAACGACCACCGCGATCCCTGGGTTCGCGGTCGGCGGCGCGCCCGAAGGGTTCTTCTTCGCCGATCTCGACGGCAGTCCCGGACTCGACACGCTGTACGTCGCGGACGAGGTCGCGGGGATTGAAAAGTGGTCGCTGGTCGGCGGCAATTGGACGCTCAACAACGCCCTCGCACCCACGTCCGACGTGCTGTACGGGCTGACGGGCGTGGTAAGCGGGAACGCCCTCACGCTGTACGCGACCGGAAGCGGCTCGAACAACGATCAGGGGACGCTGTACGCGCTCGCCGACAGCAGCGGCTACAATAGTTCGATGAACGGGACGCTCAACCTATTGGTGACGGCGGGGCCGAATCGCACATTCCGCGGCGTCGCGCCCGTCCCCGTTCAACCGATGGCATCGGCCTGCGTCGGCGACTGCGACGGCAACGGCGTGGTGAAGATCAACGAAGTGCAAGCGTGCATCAACATCTTTCTCGCTGCTCCGCTGAGCACGTGCGCGAACTGCGACCAGAACGGCGACTTGCAGGTGAAGATCAACGAGGTACAGGGTGCGGTCAACTCGTTTCTCGACGCCAGCACCTGCCCGCACGTAATGAGCCAGCCGTAGTCGGCACTCACTCGCGACCGTCCCAGCCCGCAATGATCCTCTTTGCTTCGCGCCCCTGTCGGTGAAACTCAAGCTGGCGCTTCAACTCGCCGATCCAGCCGCGCGGGGGCGGCGGATCGAGCGAGCCGCTGCGTGAGCGCTCAATGAAACGGCCGGCGCGCAGACGGCCGCGCCGGACGAGTTGATGGAGATCGTCCATCGTCGGCTCGACGTGTTGCAGCACGGTCGCCGACGCGTTGTCCGCGAGCGTCGCGCCCGCGTCGAGCGCGACGACAGGCCATGATGTCTCATTCATCGCCGGAGCCGCAATCGGCACAATCACCGGAAATCCGTCACCATCAAGGGTGACCAGCGTCGCGTGATCGTCGCCGATGCACGGGCGTGCCACGAGCGGCTCGAATTCGATGAAGACGCGGCCGAAGTACCACCAAAATAGATAGCGGTGAAACGGTACGCGCCGGATCTCGTGCAGGGGCGGGAATTTGCGCTCTTCGGCCGGCAGAAACCGCGCAACAAACTCGTCGCCGGAGATGTCGGCGTGTACACGCGCCCGACCGGTGACCTGCCAGCCGCCGACGAGCATCGCGACGCGTCCATCGCGTCGCACGTGTTGCGTCTTCTTCATGAAGGCCAATGTCGAGGTCACCACGATCTTGGCTGCGTCACGATACGGCGTCACCGGCCACGCCATTGGGCGGTCGTGGGGCCCGTGAAAGGCAAGGATGGCAACGACGGCATCGTCCGCAGCGCGCAAGGCGGACGCGAACGGGTCGTCGGCGCGCGCCGGTGTCGCTGCGCTGAGCACCATCAGGGCGACGAGAAGCGGTGCGTGTCTTGCCATTTCCGAGCAGCGATATAGACGAATGGCGGGGTTGCGGCGACACGGTCGTGCGTCGCACAAACTGCGATGAGCCGAAACATCGAACTCAAGGCCCGTTGGAGCGATCTCCCTGTGGCGGCTCGGATCGCCGAGAACATGGGTGCAACCTTGCACGCAGTCGAGCGTCAGCACGACAGCTACTTCCACGTCACCAACGGCCGGCTGAAGCTGCGGCGCCGCTGGATCGATCGGCGCGAGCTGCCGAGCGAATTGATTTGGTATCAGCGACCCGATCGCTCGGCGGCACGTGCGAGCGACTATTCGCTGGTGCCGGTCGATGCCGGCGAACAACTGCTCGCCCAACTGACCGGCGCGGTCGGCGTCCGAACCGAAGTGATCAAGGAGCGGACGGTCTATCTCCACGACAACGTCCGCATTCATCTCGACGACGTCGAAGGTCTCGGCAGCTTCATCGAGTTCGAGGCCATCGTCGACGACACCTGCGATGATTCCGCGGCGCACGCCAAGCTCGACCGACTGCGCACGGCCTTCGCGATTCGCCCGGCCGACGTTATCGGCGGTTCCTACGCCGACCTTGACCGAACCGCGCGCGCGCGAGTACGATCGCGCGGCTGGCAGGAGGACACCCCATGAGTCATCGTGGATACGCTCGGACCAACGAACTTTTCGAACGTGCCGCACGCGTGGTGCCGGCCGGGATTTACGGACACCAGAGCCCGGTGATGCTGGTGCCCGGCGAGTATCCGTACTTCTTCGATCGCGGTACGGGCTCGCACGTGTGGGACGTCGATGGCAACGAGTACATCGACTACATGTGTTCCTACGGCCCAATCGTCGTGGGTCACAACCACCCCAAGGTCGAGGAAGCTGCAGCGGCACAGCGGCGCAAGGGCAATTGCTTCAACGGCCCGACCGAACTGTGGGTCGAGCTGGCGGAGTATCTCGTCGAGCTGACGCCGTTCGCCGATTGGGCCGCGTTCGGGAAAAACGGCTCCGACGTGTGCACGTGGGCAATCGAACTGGCGCGCGAACACACCCAACGCCCGAAGATCGTCAAGGCCGAGGGCGCCTATCACGGCACGCACTCGTGGTGCACACCGCTGCCCGCGGGCACAACGTCGGCGGATACCGAGAACATCGTGACCTTCAAGTACAACGACATCAACGACCTGCGCCGCGTGGTCGACGAGCACGACGGGCAGGTGGCGGGGATCATCGTCACGCCGTTCCGCCACGAGGCGTTCCACGATCAAGAGATGCCGGTCGAAGGGTTTTTGAAGGGAGTGCGGCAGCTCTGCGACGACAAGAAAATCGTCTTCATCCTCGACGATGTGCGCGCCGGCTTTCGCCTCCATCTCGGCGGTTCCGGCGAAGTGTTCGGCGTGCGACCCGATCTGTCATGCTACTGTAAGGCAATTGCAAACGGATACGCGCTGTCCGCGTGCGTTGGACGTGACGCGCTCCGCCCCGCCGCCGAGTCGGTGTTCTTCACCGGGTCGTACTTCACCTCCGGCGTGCCGATGGCTGCCGCGCTTGCTTGTCTCAAGGAGTTGAAGGGAATCGGCGGGGTCGAATACATGCAGCGCATCGGCACGATGTTGCGGCGCGGCTTGGAAGATCAAGCCCGTTCGCATGGTCTGGTGATCACCAATTCCGGACCACCGGCGATCCCGTTCATGAGCTTCGTTGCCGACGAGGGGAGCTTTACTCGCAACCGCCGCTTCTGCGCGGAATGCTGCACGCGCGGCGTCTATTTCCACCCGGTCCACAATTGGTTCCTGTCCACCGCGCACACCGAAGACGACATCCAGCGTACGTTGGCGGCGACCGACGAGGCCTTCGCGATCATCAAGCGCGAGTTTGGAAACTGACCATGGATCTGTCGTACACTCCCGAGCAAGAAGCCACACGCAAGCAAGTACGCGCGTGGCTGAAGGCCCACTTCCCCACGCGCGAACGGAGCGAAGAATCGCTTGAATACGGCGACCCGGGCCGCACCGCCAAAGCCAAAGCGTGGCAGCGCAAACTCTACGACGCCGGCTACGTCGCGATGGGATGGCCGACACACTACGGCGGACACGACGCCGACATCATGACCCAAACCATCGTCAACGAGGAGCTGGTGCTCGCGCGCGCACCGGGTCTGATCGGCATGATGGGCGTGCAGATGGTGGGTCCGACGCTGATGCGTTGGGGCACGGAAGAGCAAAAACAGCGATATCTTCCCAAGATCCTCACCGCCGACGAGATTTGGTGCCAAGGCTATTCGGAACCCGGCTCGGGGTCCGATCTCGCGTCGGTGAAAACCCGCGCCGAACTGGTTGGCGACGAGTTCATCATCAACGGCCAGAAGGTGTGGACCTCCTACGCGCAGCTCGCCGACTGGATGTTCTGCCTCGTGCGCACCGACGCGGATGCACCCAAGCATCGCGGCATCTCGTACGTGTTGATCGACATGAAGACGCCCGGCATCACCGTGCGCCCGTTGATTCAGATGACCGGCGACGCCGGCTTCAACGAAGTGTTCTTCGAGGACGTGCGGGTGCCGCGCAAGAATCTGGTCGGCGAACTCAATCAAGGATGGTTGGTGGCCAACTCGACATTGGCGCACGAACGCAACATGCTGGGATCAACCACGCGCACCCAGCAGATGTTCAACGGCGTGCTCCACATTGCGCAGACGCGCCAGCGTTACGGCCGCCGAGCGGTCGATGATCCGGTGATTCGCCAGAAGCTCGCGGATCTGCAGATTCGGGTCGAATCGATGAAGCTGCACTCGTACCGCCAACTCACCGACGCGGTGAAGGGGCGCGCGCCCGGCATCGGTGCATCCGTGAACAAGCTGGTCAGCACCGAACTGAATCACGACATGGCGTCGCTGGCGATCGAGCTGCTGGGCTCGTACGGCGCGCTGGCGCGCGGCGCCAAATACGTCACCGATCGCGGGATCTGGCCGTGGGAGTTCATGTTCACACTCGGCATGATCATCGGCGGCGGCACCTCGCAGATTCAGAAGAACATCATCAGCGAACGCGGCCTCGGCATGCCGCGGCACTGAGCGCGGCTTACCGACCGGCTTGGACTACACGGCTCGCGCCGTGTTTCAGAATCACGACACGATCGGCGAGATCGTTGGCGGCGGCGAGTGCGTGCAGCCAGCGCGGCGGCTCATCGATCGGCTCGTACGAGACCGCGAACGTTCCCCAGTGAATCGGGACCAGGAAACGCGCGCGCAGATCAACGAATGCTTGCAATGCGTCTTCGGGATTCATGTGTACGCGGCGAAACGCCGGCGGACTGTAGGCGCCGATCGGCAGCAGCGCGACGTCGATCGGGAACTGTCGGCCATACTCGCGGAAGCCGGGAAAGTACGCGGTGTCACCGG
>Ga0335069_10014324_pt1 | contig 11108 bp, 11 predicted proteins | sample Lox_Sample_11_FD_206714 | JGI IMG/M metagenome (GOLD analysis project Ga0335069, IMG submission 206714) | Soil microbial communities from Loxahatchee National Wildlife Refuge, Florida, United States - Lox_Sample_1.1 | ecosystem: Environmental > Terrestrial > Soil > Wetlands | place: USA... | reverse complement strand
GGAACGTAACCGACGTGGCGGCACTGGCGGCATCGAGCCGCAGTGTGGCGGCGGCACTGGCGGAGTTGATCACGAGCCCGAAGGTCCCGGCGCCGCCATGGCTGACCGTGCCGTTCACCTCCAGCGTGCCGTTGGAGGCCGTGATATTGGTGGTAGTCCCGCTGGCTGCGGTTACGCTTATGTTGCTGGTTATCTTGCCTACGCCGGTAATACCGCCGCTACTCGACAACGTCGTCCCATTCGTGACGGTCAGTACAGTCGACGATCCGGAAATTGTCAGGGAGAGCGTGCCGTTTATCGTCAGGGAATTGATCGTTGTGCTGCCGCTCAGCGTGGGCGAACGGGTTGCCGAGCCTGGGACGGTGACATCGTCTCCGGAGCCCGGCTGGCCAGTCGGGTTCCAGTTGCCGCTGGCAGTCCAGCTCGTGGAGGAACTGCCCGTCCAGGTCTTTGCCGCCATCGTCCTGCTCCCTGCCTCTCGTCCGGCTCGCCACGGACCCGCCGCCTTGCCTCTCCGCCGGCGGCGCGGTCCGGCGTCGCCTTCCTGACTATACCAACGCGCAAAAGGAACAATCCGTAATCGCACTTTTGATAAATGACCTAGCTGTTTTTGATATTCATCAATCGCACAGCGGCAAACGCCATTGACCTTTGTCAGCGGGACCATTGCCGTTTGCCGGCGAGCGTCGTAACGGTCCCGCTGTCCTTGGAATGACCCGCGGGGGGAGAAGATCAGACCTGGAGTGGATGCGCTCGGCCGGCTGTCGGTGTTCGCCTCCCTGGGCGCGGCCCAACTGGCCACCCTGAACGAGGCCGGCGACCTCGCCCGGCTCGGCCCCGGCGAGCCGATCCTGTCGCAAGGCGAAACGCCGGCCGAGCTGATCTTCCTGGTCACCGGCGCCGCCGCCGCCACCCAGCATGACGGTCCCCGCGGCGAGGCCGTCACCGACGTCCTGCTGCCCCCCATCGCCATCGCCTGCCCGGCGGCGCTGCTGGGCCTGCCCTCGCCGGTCGGCGTCCGCACCATCGTCTCCTCGCGGCTCGTCATCGTCCCGGCGGCTGCCGTGCGTTCGCTGATCGAGCAGGATGCGACGGTGGGCCAGCGCTTCCTCGCCTACGCCCTCGGCGAGCTGCACAGGATGCAGGCGGAAACCTGCAAGTTGAAGCTGCGTTCGTCCGTGCAACGCCTGGCGCAGTACCTGCTCGCCCTGGCCGGCGAGGCGGAGGAGGTGCCGGCGCGTTTCGTGCTGCCGTTCGAGAAGCGGTTCCTGGCCGGCAAGATCGGCTGCTCCCGGGAGAACCTGTCGCGTGCCTTTGCCGCGCTTCGCCGCCTCGGCGTCGAGACGCAGCGCGGGGTCGTGGTGATCCGCGACGTCGCCGCCCTGCGTGCCTTCGCCGGGCCGTAACGGGATGAGACTTTCTGCCGCACTGCAAAAAGTCGGTTCCATCGCCGGCCCGGCACGGCTATACTGCCGCTTGATCACGGTTGTGTGATCGACAGCCGATCCACCAGGCCAAAGCCCGGTGCTAGGACCCCAGCAACGCGATGAACATCACCCCTTCCCCGGCGGCCACGCTGTTTCTGGCCCCCCTCGCCCACGACGTCGGCCTGACCTCGATGGCGCTCGGCCTGGTGCGCGCCCTGCAGCGCGACGGCATCAAGGCCGGCTTCGCCAAGCCGATCGCCGAACCGCCGTCGCCCGGCAGCGAGAAGGATCTGTCCAGCCACTTCGCCCGCCGGCTCTGCCAGCTCTTCCCGCCCAAGCCGATCCCCTTCGCCACCGCCGAGACGCTGGTGCGCACCGGCCAGACCGACACCCTGATGGAAGAGGTGGTCAACACCATCGAGACGGTGCGCACCAGCCATGACGTGGTGGTGGTCGAGGGCCTGGCGCCGGAAGCCGACTTCCAGTTCATCGGCCGGCTCAACGCCGAGATGGCGCGCAGCCTGACCGCCAGCCTGGTGCTGGTGCTGTCGGGGTCGCAGTGCGACGCCCACAGCATCACCGAGTGCCTGGAACTGGCCCGTCGCCAGTTCGCCGACGACGGCGCCGCGCCCTTCGCCGGGCTGCTGGTGAACAAGGTGCAGACGCCCGGCCAGGCCGCCCGGGTGCGCAATACCGTGCCGGCCACCGTCCCCCTGCTCGGCGCCGCCGCCTTCCAGCCCCGCTTCACCGCCCCGCGCCTGCGCGACCTCGCCGCTTCGCTCGGCTTCTCCGTGGTGCATCCAGGCAACCTGCCGCGCGCCCGGGTGAGCGAGATCGTGGTCGGCGCGCAGTCGGTGGAGTACGTGATCGAGCGGCTGAAGCCGGGCGCCCTGATCGTCACCCCCGGCGACCGCTCCGACGTGGTGCTGGCGGTGGCGTTGACGGCGATGCGCGGCGTGCCGCTGGCCGGCCTGCTGCTGAGCTGCGGCGGCGTGCTGGCGCCGAGCGTCTCGGCGCTGCTCGCCTCGCTGCCGCTCAACGACCTCGCCGTGCTGGCGAGCGACGGCGACACCTTCGCCACCGCCTCGGCGCTGATCCGGCGCGACATGCATATCGGCGCCGACGATGCCGAGCTGATGGACCAGATCATCGAGTACATCGCCGAGCAGATCGACACCGCGCCGCTGACCGCGCAGATCGGCGCGCCGAGCGAGCCGCGCATGCCGCCGCCGGCGTTCCGCCACCGGCTGATGCAGGCGGCGCGCGCCGCCGGCAAGCGCATCGTGCTGCCCGAGGGCGACGAGCCGCGCACCGTGCAGGCCGCGGTGATCTGCCAGCAGAAGCGCATCGCCACCTGCGTGCTGCTGGGCGACCCGGCGCGCATCCGCCAGGTGGCGGCGGCGCAGGGCCTGGAGCTGCCGGCCGAGCTGGAGATCATGGACCCCGAGACGGTGCGGGCCCGCTACGTGGCACCGATGGTCGAGCTGCGCCGCAGCAAGGGCCTGACGCCCACCCAGGCCGAGCAGGCGCTGGAGGACAACGTGGTGCTTGGCACCATGATGCTGGCGCGAGGCGACGTGCACGGGCTGGTCTCCGGCGCCGTGCACACCACCGCCAACACCGTCCGGCCGGCGCTGCAGCTCATCAAGACCGCCCCGGGCAACACCATCGTCTCCTCGGTGTTCTTCATGCTGCTGCCCGACCAGGTGCTGGTCTATGGCGACTGCGCGGTGAACCCCGACCCGACCGCCGCCGAACTGGCCGAGATCGCCGTGCAGTCGGCGGAATCGGCGATCGCCTTCGGCATCAACCCGCGGGTGGCGATGATCTCCTACTCCACCGGCAGCTCGGGCAGCGGCGCCGACGTGGAAAAGGTGCGCGAGGCGACGAAGCTGGCGCAGGCACGCCGGCCGGACCTGCTGATCGACGGGCCGATGCAGTACGACGCCGCCTCGGTGGAGAGCGTCGGCCGGCAGAAGGCGCCGGACAGCCCGGTGGCGGGGCGGGCCAACGTGTTCATCTTCCCCGACCTGAACACCGGCAACACCACCTACAAGGCGGTGCAGCGCTCGGCCCACGTGGTCAGCGTCGGGCCGATGCTGCAGGGCCTGCGCAAGCCGGTGAACGACCTCTCGCGCGGCGCGCTGGTGGACGATATCGTCTACACGATCGCGCTGACCGCCATCCAGGCGGAGCAGGCCGAGCAGCAGCAGCAGGCCGAGCAGGTGGCCAGGCCGGCCGCCTGACCGCCCCGGGCGGGCGGAAGAGGCGCGAAGGTCTGGAATTTGCGTGCCAAAGCGCGCATATAGGGCGGATCGGCGCCTCGGTCCGGGCCGCGCGTGCCTCGGTGCGTCTTCGCCTTCGACACTCCCCACAACTGCAGGTGTTTCGGCGGCGCTGGCGTGGATTGCCGATAGGGCGCCCCCGAGGGACGGACGGGAAATCCGCAAGCAACGCCGCCGTAGTGGCGCCGAGTATCTGGAGGTCGCGAGAGTGGTGCGTCATAAGTTTGCGGTCGGGCAGGAAGTGGAGTTCCTTCCCGGTCGAATGGATTTCAATGTTCCACGCGGCATTTACACGATCGTTCGCCAGCTGCCGATGGAGGCGAACGACTATCTCTACCGGGTGAAGAATGTCCGTGACGGCCATGAACGGGTGATGCGCGAGAGCCAGCTCGCCGCCTGGACGGTGCAGCGCGACGGCACCCGCCGCGAGACGCCGCCCCGCTAGGGGCCGCCTGTCCAGCTTCCAACTTAGCCAGCGCTCTCAATGGTCCTCAGCTCGGGGTCCAGCTCAGAATGGACCGGCGATCGGGGTGAACGTCGGTGAGATTTCGGGCAACTGGCTGTCGTTTGACGGGGTGGCTTGAACGCTCTTGAGTTCCGACGAAGGCGGTGCAAGCGCACTGATGGCGGAATGGTGCAGTGCAAGCGCACTGCACCCTACACTTGCTAGGATGTGCCACGTCCAGGAGGGAGACAGGAATGGAGGATCTGGCGATCAGCAAGGCGTTCACGCTGATCGAGCCGGGGCCGGTCGTCCTGGTGACGACGAACGACGGCCATAAGGACAACGTGATGGCCATCTCCTGGACGATGGTGCTGGACTTCACGCCAAGATTCGCCATCACCACGGGGTCCTGGAACTATTCTTACGCCGCTCTGACGAAGACGAAAGAGTGCGTGATCGCGATCCCCACGGTGGACCTCCTCGACACCGTCGTCGGGGTGGGAACGTGCTCGGGGAAGGACATGGACAAGTTCGAGAAGTTCGGGCTCACCCGTGTGAAGGCGAAGCATGTCCGGGCGCCGCTCATTGCGGAGTGCCTCGCCAACATCGAATGCCGCGTTGCCGACATCGTCAAGCGCCACGACATCGTAGTGCTCGATGGTATCGCCGCCTATCTCGACGGCGCCCGCAAGGAGAAGAGACTGATCCACGCTGTCGGCGACGGCACTTTCGTGGAGGACGGCCGGCATTTCGACCGGAGAGAGGCGATGCGGTCCAAGCTACCGAGCGGCGTGTAGTTCCCGCCGGCGCGTCTGGCGCGGCCAGAAGGTCCGAGAAGGGCGAAAGCGGCCATTGGATAGGCTGGCTGGCATAAGGCAAGGCCCTCGCGGGCCGGCCGGCAGCGTTGCGCCGCTGCCCGGATGCTGAACTTGTCCGGATGCGCCCGAGGGGAGTTTAATCCGGCCTGAACAGGTTGCAGGCTCTCGGAGCACCCATCTCTTGGACGATCTCGAAGGGTCTGCCGCCCGGACGGAGGCGAACAGCTCGGCCGTCGCTCTCGTAATGAGAATGCCGCCGGCGATCGACGCCGTGCTCCGGGCGACCCGCGTTCCCATTCCCACGGCGCCGATGCGCAACAGAGGAGAAATGCGATGATCCGTGGTGCAGTTTTTCCAAGCCGCTACATCCAGGGCGCCGGCGCCATCAAGGAGCTGGCGCGTCACCTGCAGCCACTGGGCAACAAGGCGCTGGTCGTCCTCGATCCCGGCATCGCCGAGATGATGATGCCGTTCCTCAACGACGCCTGCCGCGACAAGATCGCCCTCGTAATCCACCGCTTCCCCGGCGAATCCACCGAGGCGGCGATGCGGGAGGCCGCCGCCGTCGCCGACCGGGAGAACTGCCCGATCATCATCGGCGTGGGCGGCGGCAAGGCGATCGACACGGCCAAGGGCGCGGCCTACTTCCATCCGGCGCGTCTCATCGTGATTCCCACGATCTGCGCCTCGGACGCGCCGTGCAGCAAGAACGCCGTGGTGTATCGCCCGGACGGCACGGTGGAGCGAGACATCCACGGCCTGTTCAATCCCGACATCGTGCTGGTGGATTCCGCGATCATCGCCAAGGCGCCGACGCGCTATCTCAGCGCCGGCATCGCAGATGCCCTCGCCACCTGGTTCGAGGCGGAATCGAGCTGGATGACGCGGCACACCAACTTCACCGGCTACGCCCCGAGCCGCACCGCCTACGCCATCGCCAGGCTCTGCTACGACACGCTGCTGGAGAACGCGCCGCTCGCCGTCAGGCATGCCGGGCTCGGCCTGGTCACGCCGCAGCTCGAAGACACCATCGAAGCCTGCACGCTGATGAGCACGGTCGGATTCGAAAGCGGCGGCCTTGCGGCGGCGCACGGCTTCCACCAGGGACTCGCCCAGCTCCCGGAGTGCCACAGGTTCCTGCACGGCGAGAAGGTGGCGGTCGGCATCGTGGCGTCGCTGTTCCTCACCCAGCGTCCGGCGGCGCTGATCGAGCAGATCTATCGCTTCCACCTGGCGACCCGCCTGCCGGTCTGCCTGCGCGACATCAACGTCACCGACAAGTCGCCGGAGCATCTCGGGGTCGCGATCGAGCGGATCACCGACCCGGGCGAAGTGACGGCGTGGGAACCCATCCGCTACGGCGCGGAAGAGTGCCTGAACGCCCTGCTGGCCGCCGACGCCTATGGCGAGGCCATGAAGGCTGCCGTGGGCGCCGCAGCAGGCGACGCCAGCCGCTGAGCATGCGACGGTCGTTCCGGGTCGGCCTGGCGGCGCGGAACGACCCTCTGCCGCCTTCCGAGCCCGCCGCCCGATCGTGATCTTCCTGGCTTCCAAGCTCCTCTGGATGCTGGCGCGGCCGAGCGCCGCGCTGGTGCTGCTGGCCACGCTCGGCCTCGTCCTGTCCCTCACCCGCTGGCGCGGGCTGGCGCGCGCGGCCGTGCTGACGGGGGTGGGCGGGCTCCTGGTCCTGCTGCTGCTGCCGGTGGACCAGTGGGCGTTGCGGCCGCTGGAGGAGCGTTTCCCCCGGCCGGCGCCGCCCCGGCAGGTCGATGGCATCGTCGCGCTCGGCGGCGTCATCGAGGAGTTCCTGACCGCGGATCGCGGGCTTCCGGCGCTGAACGACACGGCGGAGCGGGTGACCGAGTTCACCGCGCTCGCCCGGCGCTATCCGCAGGCGCGGCTCATCTACGCGGGCGGTTCCGGTTCGCTGCTGGAAAGCGGGGTGCGCGAAGCGGACGCGGCGCGCACGCTGCTCGCCTCGCTGGGCGTCGATGCGGAACGGGTGGAGGCGGAGCGCAATTCGCGCACCACCTGGGAGAACGCCGTGTTTTCCTACCGGCTGGCGCAGCCGCGGCCCGGCGAGGTCTGGCTGCTGGTCACCTCGGCGAGCCATATGCCGCGTTCGGTCGGCGCTTTCCGGCGGGCCGGCTGGCAGGTCCTGCCCTGGCCGGTCGGCTACAAGACGTACTCCGCGCACCACCTTGCCTGGGGCATCCAGGAAACGTTTCCGGCGCGCCTCGCCAACTTCGATTGGGCGGTCCACGAATGGCTCGGCCTGCTCTCCTACGACGCGCTCGGCCGCAGCAGCGCTCTGTTTCCCGGCCCCTGACGGGATCGGCCGTTGGCGGACCCCGCCGGAATCTGCCCGCCGGATGGGTCGTCATCCCCCGGCGAGGGGCGTCGGTAGAGTCCCCACCCCTGCCCGCCCCGGCGCCCCGAAATCAAACCGCCGGCCCGGAAGCACCGGAACCGGCGGATGGGCAGCGAAAGGGTGGGGACTCTACCGACGCTCAGCGCAGCAGGAGCTGCTGGCGCTCGGAGACCGGCGGACGCGACGGCAGCAGCAGCAGCCCGTCGTCCACCATCTCGACCGCGGCCTCGGGATAGACCGCCAGCGCCAGCTTCAGGTTGGCGATGAAGGTCGGCTTGAACTGGCGCAGGCTCTTGAAGCCGGCGCCGAACTGCTGGTGCAGGCGCGACCAGCGGATCGAAGTGGCGCGCGGCAGCACGTGCAGCCGGTAGGCCAGCCAGACATACAGGTCGAGGCACATCGAGTTGTTCTGGATGGCGCGGATCGCCGGCTCCCACAGCGGTACCGGATGCCGCGCCAGGGCGTCGTAGAAGGACTGGCTGAGCCGCACCGTTTCGACGAACAGCGCGCCCTGCTGCTCGTCGAGCGAACTCTTCTCCAGGAACAGCACGCCGTCATCGACGATGCGCTCGCTGGAAAAGCCCGTTCCGCCGTTGGCGTTCTGGTAGAAGAACGTCAGCTTGCAGATGGAAAGCCGCGTCGCCTGGTCGCGCACCTCGCGGATGCTCTTGCCGCCCTGCGCGATGCCCATGCGGCGCAGCCAGTCGCGCATCGACCGGCCGAGTTCCACTTCCCGCGAACGCGAACGCAGCGCCTGGGTCTGCAGGAACAGCAGGATCAGCCGCGCCCGGCTGCCGTACGGCACGCCGACGAACTCGCCTTCGCTGCTGCCCGGACGGATCAGCCGGCCCGGCTCGATCATCAGCGTCAGCCGCTCGCTCTTGCGGATCCACTCCTTGTCGCTGGGCAGGCGCTTGTGCGGCAGCGAGGCCTGGCAGAAGCCGCTGTAGGTGACGCCAATGGCGTCGTCCTCCTCGGCGAGGATGTCGGCCGCGACGCGGACCAGATGGCGTTCGGACGGATCGACCTTCTTCAGTGCCTCTTCCCGGCCGTGCTGGATGACTAGCTTGTGCAGCGTGCCCACGCTCACCTCGCGCGTCTGAAACGAAATCCCCGGCGTTTCATAGCGCCTTTGCCGGTGCTTGTCGCCGGGGACTCTACCGACACAGGCTATTAGGAAGATTATTTGAATCTTCTATTAGAATGTGTCGGCAAAGTCCCCGGGATAACACGGGCTTTTGCCCCGTCGTGTCGGTAAAGTCCCCGCTTCGCGTCGGCAGAGTCCGCGGAATGTTTCGTATCCGCTGTGGATGGCCGGGGCGCGGCGGCAGCGAACGACAACCGCGACCCGGCGCGTTTCTTCCCGCTGCGACTCGGTGCATTGCTGGGGCGACGATCGTTTCGTCTGATGTCAACTGGAATCCGGTCGTCGCAACGCAGGGCAGCGGGGATCGCGGATTTTGCCGCCATCATGCCAGCATTCCGGCATGACAGCGCGCCAGTCAGCCCTGCTGCGCGGGGCTCGCTGCCGATCGTGGCACCCGTCGGCTGGATCGAGACGGTCGGCGGCCTGCGCAAGACCCGCCATCGCGGCACCGATCGGGTCGGTTGGATGTTCACCCTGTCAGCGGCCGCCTACAACCTGATCCGGATGCCGAAGCTACTGGCCGCTGCGCCGTAGACACCCGGAGTCTGCCCGCACCCTGCCTGACGTCACAATTCGGCCGGGGCAGGACGGCAAGAAGTCCCCAATCGCCGCCTTCACGCCTCCTCTCAACTGCCGCAAAACCAGAAAACGCTCGGCTTTCGCGGGTTTTTCCGCGGCCCGCTAGAGATTCTTCTATTAGATTCCTCGCCCGATTCCCCGGGATAAGTGGGCTAGGTCCTTGATTGGTGGTGGCGTCACTCACTCGATTCCCTATTCCGCTCACTGCTTTCCCCATGCGCCCTGGGGACCGTGACGGCCGGTGGCTCACTCGATTCCCCGGCGGCGTGCGACTCGGGCGTCCCTAGCCCATGTTGGTGCTTGGTAGCTCTCTGATAGCCGGCCTAGTAGCTACCAGAAAGCTACTGAAAGGCTAACGGAAAGCCGTTGTCTTTCGAGCGGCTATCTGGTTTCCTTCGGCTTCCGGGACCCAGGAGGATGGCCGATGCCGACCGTGGTTTTCGCCTCGCCCAAGGGGGGCGCCGGCAAGAGCACCTCTGCCGTCGTGCTCGCGTCCGAGCTGGCTGGGCAAGGGGCGGGCGTGGTGATTATCGACGCCGACCCCAACCGCCCGGTGACGCAGTGGTCGCGCCGCGAGGGCAAGCCGCTGAGCCTCGAAGTGATCAGCGCGACCAGCGAGGAGACGATCATCGACGACATCGAGGGTGCGGCGACCCGCGCGCCGTTCGTGGTAGTTGACCTGGAGGGTACCGCGTCGATGACGGTAGCGTACGCGATCAGCCGCGCCGACCTGGTGGTCATCCCGAGCCAGGGCAGCCAGCTCGACGCCGCCGAGGCGGCCAAGGCGATTCGCCTGATTCGCCAGCAGGAGAAGGCGTTCGGACGGCAAATTCCCTATGCCGTGCTGTTCACCCGCACCTCGGCCGCGATCCGGCCGCGTACCCTGCAGCACATCCGCGCTGAGCTGGCGCGCAACGGCGTGCCGATGTTCGAGACGCAGATGCACGAACGCGAGGCGTTCCGCGCCATCTTCAGCTTCGGCGGCACGGTGGCGGCGCTCAACCCGGCGCAGGTCAGCAACCTGGCGGCGGCGGTGAGCAATGCGCGCGCTTTGGCTGCCGAAGTGGTGGCACGGCTGCGCGAGACGGTGGAGCGCGCAGCATGAGCAACGAGCGTGCGCCGCTGTTTGGCGAGGACGCCGATCTGGACCTGAGCGGCTTCACCCCAAAGGCGAAGGGAACCCCGGCGGCGCGGCCCGAGCAGGTGAGGGCGGTGTCCGAGGGAACAGCGTTCCGCAGCCGCGAGCCGCAGCCACCGCCGGAGCGGGAGTCAGCGAAGCGGATACCGCGGCGCTACCGTACCGGGCGCAACGTGCAGCTCAATCTGAAGGTGCGCCAGGAGGCGGTGGATGCGTTCTACGGCTTGGCCGACCGGCACGGTTGGGTGCTCGGCGAAGCGTTCGAACGGGCGATCGCCGCCCTCGAACGCGAGGAAGCTACCAAGTAGCTACCAGCTATCCGGCATCTTCCCGAGAACGGACCGACACTCCGCAATTGGAGGCTTGGAAAATCTGCCTGTGCTTCAGGTTGGTGTTGCCGCTGAACCGCCTGCTCAGGACTGATCACCAAGTCCAAGCTCTTGCCGCAGGTGTTTGAAGCGGTCCGGCGGCAGGACATCGTCGGTCGGCCACTAGGACGCGCAGCGCCGCGAATCCGGCTTCGGTGAAGACGGCGCGCGCCCATAACCGCTCCTTCCGGATTTCCACTAGGCCGCGCTCCAGCATGGTCTGCACCGCGAGCGGCAGCTTCGGCTCGCCCTTGCGTGGCCCGTCGCGCCAGGTGCGCAGCAGGATGCCTTCGGCCAGGCTCGGGTAGCTGCCGAAGTGCATGCCGAACTCGCGGCGTATCAGCTCGCGTTCGGCCGCGGAGAAGGAATTCGGGGAGGGAAGGTGGGTCATTCGATCTCAAAATATATCAGTCCTTCGCCGGATATGGACCCATACCCGTGCAACGGGCAGGGGACAGCGCGAAGCTGCCATCCCCTGAGCACGCTGCAGTTGGCGGACAGGATGGCTCGATGGCCCTTTCTGGCAAAGC
>Ga0335069_10014323_pt1 | contig 11108 bp, 9 predicted proteins | sample Lox_Sample_11_FD_206714 | JGI IMG/M metagenome (GOLD analysis project Ga0335069, IMG submission 206714) | Soil microbial communities from Loxahatchee National Wildlife Refuge, Florida, United States - Lox_Sample_1.1 | ecosystem: Environmental > Terrestrial > Soil > Wetlands | place: USA: Florida... | reverse complement strand
TGGAGAAGCGCGGCGGCGGCGCGATTATCAATATCAGCTCGATCTTTGGACGCGAGTCGGGAGGACCGCTCAGCTATAACGCGTCGAAATCGGCGCTGAATTCGTTCACCAAGATGCTCGCGCGCGAGCTTGCGCCGAAGAAAATCCGCGTCAACGCGATCGCCCCGGGATCGATCATCTATCCCGGCGGAGTATGGGAGCAGGCTTTCAAGGCGAACCCGGGTTTCGAGAAGGATTTCGTGTCGCACGATTTCCCGTTCGGCCGGCTCGGACGTCCCGAGGAAGTTGCGTATGCGGTGGTCATGCTGGCATCACCGCGTGCGAGCTGGATTAGCGGCGCGTGTATCCCGGTCGACGGCGTCCAGGGCCGTTCGAATATCTGATTAGCGCCGTACCCTGTTGTCACTCATCCGCCGTGCGGGATCGCGACGGGCGCGGGCACCAGGCGCATCGTGAGCGGATGGTCCATGAAGCGTACGAAAAGGTCCATCGTGTACTTGTCGGCCATCGCGGACGCGACCTTGTCGGCCATCTCAAGCGCTGGTTGCGCGAGCACGTGATCGAATTCATTGTTCCCGACCTTGATATTCACGAACGGCGCGTTTGCGTTGCCGTCGATTCGTGAAGCCGCTCTTCTTCCGAGTCGTATATAGGGGGCTCCGTCGATCACGACGACCCATACCGTCGACCAGTGGCCCTTGCCGGTCTCGTCGGCGGTGTAGAACTGAATCGTACTTGCGTTCTTGAACAGTTCGGGAGTCCAGCCGGGCGGCGCCTCGGCGGCGGCTGCCGTCAGGGTTGCTGCTACCAGCGCGAGTATAATCTTTCTCATCCTCCTTGCCTCCCGAAGTAGAACTCGCACGCGCGCCGTCGCCCTTCAAGCTGCCCCACTTAAAACCAACGGCAGTCTTGGCAAGTACGGTTTGCTTCAACTTCCGAAACGGAGAATGTTCAAGCCACGCCGGAGCTTTCGGATTTCCCTCCCGCCTGGAGCGGTGTCTGATACACGAGCGACGACAACTCATCGAACAATCGTAGGAGCCATCTATGGAATTTCTTGACTATCAATTGGACGTTCCCGAAGAGCAGAAGCAGATACAAGTCACCGCGCGTAAGTTCGCACTGGAAGTTTTGCGTCCTGCCGGAAAGGCGCTGGACAAGATGGCGCCTGAGGTCGTATGTGCGCGCAACTCGCTTCTGTTCGACGTGTTGAATAAGGCGCACGAGCTCGGTTTCACGCGACTGGGTGGGCCGGTTGAGATGGGCGGGATGGGTGCTTCGCTCGAAACGCAGCGGATGGTGCTCGAAGAGCTGTCATACGGAAGCGTCGGTCTTGCGTCGGTTATCCTGCTCAGCGCCTTCCCGCCTGAAGCTGCGCTCGCGAGCGGAAATCCGGAGTTGATCGAGGAAATCGCCAGGCCTCATTTTGCCGGCAAGCCGATCAAGGTCGGAGCATGGGCGATCACGGAACCGGATCACGGATCCGACATGCTGGGAGCGAGCCATGATTCTCTGCGCGGCAAAGGTCCGATGCAGGTGGTAGCGCGACTGGACGGCGATTCGTGGGTGCTTAACGGTCAAAAGTCCTCGTGGGTATCAAACGGACCCATCGCAGAGCAGGCTGTGCTGTTCTGCCAGATCGAGAGCGGAACCAACCTCGCGCAAGGAGGGGTTTTCGTCCTGCCGCTGAATCTGCCGGGTATCTCCAAGGGCAAGGCGCTCGACAAGCATGGCGTGCGATCGCTTCCGCAGGGTGAGATTTTCTTCGATGACGTGCGGGTGCCGCGCCGATACAACGTCGTGACGCCCGATAACTACAAGAACTACCTCGATACGACGCTGACCGCTTTCAACGCGAGCGTCGGGGTCGTATGCGCCGGATTCGCGCGCGCAGTGTTCGAAGAGACGCTCAACTACACGCGCTCGCGTGTTCAGGGCGGGCGCTCGATCTATGAGCATCAATCGGTTCGCGCGCGTCTGTTCAAGATGTTCTCGCTGATGCAGGCGATGCAGTCGCTGTCGCGCAACGTCTATGTCCATAACCAGGCGGCCATGGCGCAGGGCAGGACGGGACTGCTCCATCATTCGATCGCGTCCAAGGTGTTCTGTTCGGATTCCGCCTACGAAGTTGCAAAGCTGGGATTTCAGCTTCATGGCGGCAATGGGATGACGAAGGAGTACATCGTGGAGCTGTTCCTGCGCGATGCGGCTGCGTTCACGATCGCAGACGGCGAGAACGCGTTCCTGAGCCTTATCGGCGCAGGGATGCTGTAAGACAGGAACCAGGGTCTCATCGAAACTACGCCGATTGCCGTCGCGGAACTCTCCGCGCCGGCAGTCGGCGTTTTAATTACCGATAGTAAATGACCACCTGTAGGGATTTTCGTTGACCGTGACCGATACGTCGTATTGGGCGCCGGGGCTGGGCGGATCGCGCACGATGATCACGACCAATCCGTACCCCTTCAGAACCTCGCGCACCCGCTGGAGTTCGACCTCATTCGAATTCTTGTAACTGTTGCTATCGAAGCCACACGCCGGTACTTGGCGTCCTTCGCTCAACACCGAAAAGTCGCCCAGCCGCGCATCGAAGTCTCCACCGAGTTGGACAGTGATCGCGACTCCCGTAGGGAATCTGAATCCTGGACATGAAGTAGTCGGATTTGGCCATTCGTTGACAATCGAACTTACCGCAATCGGGATCGTTGATTTGTCGGAGGGAAAAAACACCGCCCGTGGTGTTACGAAATCGTGCCGTGCTCTCTGCGAACCCGCCTGCACGTTGAGAGCTGCCGCGCAAAATGGAATTTGGCACGATTCTCCGTAACCAACCGTGCTCAAGTTAGGATTCAGCAAAGCGCTTCGATGAAAGGGCGTTTGAATCCAGCCGTTTATCGCCCAGTCACCCGCTACGATCTGGCTGCGGCGCACGCGCTTGCCTTTAATACAAGTCCCATTAGTGGACCGCAGATCGCGGAGGACATAGCGGCCAAAAATCGTGCGACTAATCTCGGCGTGACGCCGCGACACGCTTTCGTGGTTAACGACGACGTCGTTACTCGCTTCGCTGCCGATGGTCGCGCGCCGCGCTACGCGATATTCGCGTCCGTAAGCGCCGTCGATCGCCTTGAGCAGCAGCAGAACCGGCTTCCCCCGAGTGTCTCTAAGATAAACACCGAAATCGAAGCCGATTTGTAGTCTATAGGTTAGTCGGGCGCAATCATTTGGTTGAAACATTGCCGACGGAAAACGACCATTCGTACTGCTTGTCGTTAACTGTCGCCGACACCTGATAGTGCGCGCCGGGAACAAGCGGACTTCTCGGAACGATTACGATCGCACCCGCCTCGCGCATCGCACCGCTCATCAACGATGATTGCGGTCCGCCTTCTTTCGCGTAGCCGTCCGCGTCGACCCCGCAGGATTCGACCTCGTCGCCGTCGCGTTTGAGCGCATAGCTGACCAACCGCGTGTCGACTCCCGGACCGAGCTGAAGAGTTATCGGAAGGCCGACCGGCATCGCGTAGCCCTCGCACGCCGAGGCGGGATTCGGCCATTCCGCCTGCAATGACACCATCGAAGGCGACACCTCGCCATCCTCAGACGGAAATTCGATCGGATGCTCCAGAGGCACGGCATAACGGCGCCTTTCGACACCGCTCAACACGTTCAGCGCCGCGGCGCAGTAGTTGTTCTCGCATAGCTCGGCGTATCCAACCCGCTTGAGAAGAGGGCTCAGGATTCGCATCCGATGGAATGGACCTTCCATCCAGTCGTCGACGGCCCACGTCGCAGACACGGGCGACGCGCTTCCCCATACCTCGTCGATATTGCTGCTCTCGGCGGCGATTTTGCCTTCGGGCGTCGTGTTCGGATCGTCAGCGACTTCGGTGTGGACCTCGCCGCCAGGACTTATCCGACCGGCATATTTGTGGATGAGATACGTGACATGCCTGGAATCGCCCTCGCTCATCGTCGAATCTTCCGCAACCGGCGCAAGCTTCGCCGCTGCGCGATATCTGTTGACGGCGGCAAGCCACGGCGGCTCGGGTTCGGTTCTGCTTTCTGGAGCGGGCGACTCTTCTGCGACTGGCGCCGGAGTTTCGACAATCACGCGCGCAAAGCTTGGCGCTACGGTGGGCGATTCGACCCTCGGTGCGGATTTGGCCGAGTAGCGATCGATGGCGATTGTCGTCAGGAAGAAACCCGCAACGCCCGCTACAGCGAGCATAGCAGCCAGTCGACCAACTTGAACTATCGCTGCGCGCTGCTTTACCGCGATTCGAAGCCGCGCGGCGCCGATGCGCAGATCGACACCGGGTTCGATCGCTGTCGGGCATTGAACGCGCGCGCCGTTCAGGTAGGTGCCGTTGGTCGAGCCCAGATCTGTTACCGTCAACTTGCCGAACAGGCTGCGACGAATCAGGGCGTGACGGCGCGATACGGTCGCGTCGTCGATTACGACATCATTTTCGCGATCGCCGCCGATCGAAAGTCGTCTGCGGATTCGATATTCGCGCCAGTCCGATTGACCCGCGATGACGCGCAAGACGAGATAGCCGCTGCGCGGTCTCGTCGATCGGCTCGTGGTCGAGTTGCTCTTGTCCGTTTGTGACAAAACTCCCGGACAAGTCCTAACGAAGCAAGGTCGGCGGCACAATCCTGTGTCGGCGTGACCGCAACGCGCACCAAGTCTTTTGGGCAGCCTCAGCGAGCGACTGTATCAGGTGAGATTCCAGTACTGGCCGACGCCCTGGCGCGCCCTTTCGATAATCGGGATCGCGCGATCCCCGCCGTCGCCCAAACTTTCAATCTTCTCGTCCGCTTCGTATCCGAACTCCTCCAGCACTGTCTTGCCCGAATTGGCGAGGGCCTGGAGATCGTATCCTCCTTCGAGCACGGCGACGGTTTTCGCGCCACAGAACTCAGCCGCGAGCCGCCTTATCCGACGCGTCATCTGGGCAAAGCCGGCTTCAGTCACCAGCATCGCACCCAGCGGATCGAGGTAGTGGCAGTCGAAACCGGCGGAGATGAGGATGAACTCGGGTTTGAATGCGCGCCCGATGGGAATGAAAAGGTCGTCGAATATCCGTACATACTCAGGGTCGCCGAATCCCGGCGGGATCGGCGCATTGATTGTGTAACCCAGCCCCTCGCCCGCTCCCCGCTCGCTGAACGATCCGGTTCCCGGATAAAACGGATACTGATGGGTTGAGGTGTAAAGAACCTCGGGCGTGTCATAGAACATCGCCTGCGTGCCGTTGCCGTGATGGAGGTCCCAGTCGATGATCATCACGCGTTTGATGTTGCGGTGGGCGATGAGCCATTGCGCTCCGATCGCGATGTTGTTGAAGAAGCAAAATCCCATCGCGCGATTCGGCAGCGCGTGATGCCCGGGCGGGCGCACCATCGCGAAGCCGTTTTCCGCCTCGCCGTCGGCGACGGCCTCAATCGCGGTCAATACCGCCCCTGCGGCCAGCATCGCGGTAGCGAATGAATCACGTGAAGACCGCGTATCGGCGTCGAAGACGAAACGATCCATTGTGGCCGTATCTGCTACTGCGGCTATATAGTCTTGTTGGTGGCAAAGCAGGATTTCTTCAAGCGTCGCGGGACGTGGCAGATGAATCGCCATCCCCGGACGCGAGAAACCGTCGAGCATGTCAATCATCGCCGAGATGCGTTCCGGGCGTTCAGGATGCGATTTGCCGGCAAAATGGCGGGTGAAGCTGCGGTCGGTGACGACCACCGTCTTATGCATCGTTGACACTCCGAAAGGCAATCGAGAAGATGGGAACGGTGGCTTGGCGCGTTTGATTCCAACCGCCATTTGCGCGTGAGTTTGTAAAATTGGGCATATTCGAAATTATAATTCTCCTCGCCGTCGCGTTGATCGTCGTCGGTCCCGAACGATTACCCGAAGTGCTGAAAGTGGTGGGTAAAGTTCTCCGCGAGCTGCGCGCCGCAAGCAACACGGTCCTTAGAGAGATTACCGAGGCGGTTGACGAACCGCGCCGCACGCTCAAGGACCTCGATCCGTTTCGGCCGGAGGATAAGCCCGGCGATCCTCCCAGACAACCCTAGCTGTCAGCCGGTCTTGTGGCCAGCCCAGAGCTTCCATCGCCGAGCCCCGAGCTCCCCCATCTCGAACCGCCCGTCGAGGCTGCCGAAGACGGTCTCGAAGAGAGCCGGATGCCGGTGCTCGAGCATCTGCGCGAGCTGCGGATTCGCCTGATCCGATCGGTTCTGGCGATCGGGGTCGGCTTCATGATCGCGTACTTCATCGCCGATCAACTTTTCAACGCTCTCACGTGGCCGATTCGCGACGTTTCGCACGGCAAGGTTTTGCTAATCGGCACGGGTGTCGGCGAGGCGTTCTTCACCAAGATTAAGGTTGCGCTGGTCGCCGGATTGTTCATCGCAAGTCCGGCCGTGTTCTACGAAATCTGGAAGTTCATCGCGCCCGGACTTTATACGCGCGAGCGCCGGATGGCTCTTCCCTTTATCGTCTTCGCCACGATTTTCTTTGCCGCCGGCGGATATTTCTGCTGGGCGGTGGTTTTCAAAATCGGGTACGCGTTTTTCTTGAGCGAGTACTCGAGTATCGGGATTACGCCCACCATCCGTATCAGCGAATATCTGGCGTTCTCGGCCAAGCTGATGCTCGCATTCGCGGTCACTTTCGAAATGCCGATTTTCGCGTTCTTCCTGACGCGGCTTGGGATGATCGACCACACGATGATGCTGCGGCAGTTCCGCTATGCGATCCTCGGCATCTTTGTCGTGTCGGCCGCGCTTACGCCGCCCGACATGGTTTCGCAGTTCCTGCTCGCAATCCCGCTTTTGCTGCTCTATGCGCTGAGCATCGGAGTGTCGTACATATTCCGGGAGAGAAAGAGCATGGAAGTTGCACAGGACACAGCGTCCTGAGCGATCCTTCGCCGGATTCGGAATAAAGGGCTTCTCGGATGGCAACACTCCAGGAAGAGCCGCGTGCGTCGGGCGGACCGGGTATCGTGCCGCGATGGACGCGCAGCGCCAAGGATATCGTCGGGACCGCGTACTCGGCGTCGAGCCGGGTGTGGTTCACGCTATCCAAGGGCGTGCTCAACGAAATCTATTCCCCCACCATCGACAGTCCGCAGGTCCGCGACCTTCAGTTTTTGGTCAGCGATGGCGAGACGTTCTTCCACGAAGAGCGGCGCAACATGTCCGCCGAGACGACATACGTTGGCGACTGCGGCCTTGGCGCCCGCGTGGTTTGCAATGCGCCCGACGGACGCTATCGCATCATCAAGGAAATCATCTCAGATCCGCACGCGCCGACCGTGCTTGTCGACGTGCGCTTCGAGGGTGACCACGATTTTCTCTCCAGGCTGCATCTCTATGTGCTGCTCGCGCCTCATCTCAAGGTCGGAGGATGGGGCAACAACGGCAACGCCGCAACGATAGCGGGACACGAATTTCTGACCGCCAACAAGGACGATTCGTGGCTCGCGATGGCGGCGACGGTTCCGTTCGTCAAGCGGTCGTGCGGATACGTCGGCACGACGGACGGATGGCAGGACTTGGCGACAAACTTCAAACTCGACCATCAGTTTGCTTCCGCACAAAACGGCAATATTGCGCTAATCGCGGAACTCGACCTGTCGCGCTCGCATTCGTTCACTCTCGCGCTGGGATTCGGACGGACGCTTCATCGCGCCGTGACGTCGACCTTTCAGTCCCTCGCCATACCGTTCACGGACAGCCGCGCGCGATTCATCGAACAATGGAAGCGCGCCTGCGCCCATCTGATGCCGCTTCAGCGCTGCGCGTGCGACGGCGGAGCGCTCTACAGGCGCAGCGCCGAGTTGATGCTGGCGCACGAGGACAAGACATTTCAGGGCGCTTTCATCGCATCGCTCAGCATCCCGTGGGGCGAATCCAAGGGCGACGAAGACCTGGGGGGATACCATCTCGTATGGACGCGCGACATGGTCAACAGCGTCACGGGTCTGCTCGCGGCAGGCGACGCCAGAACCGCGATGCGCGCGCTTGTGTATTTGGCGTGCTCGCAGCGCGCCGACGGCGGCTTTCCTCAGAATTTCTGGCTCGACGGAGAACCGTACTGGAGCGGGATCCAGCTCGACGAGGTCGCTTTTCCGATAATGCTCGCGTTTCGGATGAATCAGCACGGCTGCCTTGCTGAATTCGATCCGTATCCGATGGTGCGCGCGGCGGCGCGATTTCTCGTGCTCAACGGTCCCGTGACACCGCAGGAGCGATGGGAGGAAGACAGCGGCTATTCGCCATCGACCCTCGCGTCGACTATCGCAGGGCTGATATGCGCGGCGAATATGGCGCGCGAGCGCGGCGAGAACGCTTATGCGGAGTTCCTTGAGTTTTACGCCGACTTTCTCGAGACGCACGTCGAGAGGTGGACGGTGACCAACCAGGGCTCGCTGGTTCCCGGAATCAAGCGCCATTACGTCAGGATCAATCCTATCGATGCTGGAAATCCCGAGCCCGACGAAGACCCCGATCACGGCGTCGTCACGATTCGCAATCGGCCGCCCGGGACGCAGACGGAGTTCCGCGCCGCAGAGATTGTCGATGCAGGCTTTTTGGAACTCGTGCGTTACGGCATCCGCAAGGCCGGCGACAAGCTGATGGAGGATTCGCTGCGCGTGATCGACGCTACTTTGAAGACCGACTTCGAAGCGGGACCATGCTGGCGACGATACAACCACGACGGCTACGGCCAGCGCGACGACGGTGGACCGTACGAGACCTACGGGCGGGGACGTCCGTGGCCGCTTCTCACAGGAGAGCGAGCGCACTACGAACTCGCCGCGGGTCGCGATGCGACGCCATACATCCGCGCGATGGAGGGTTTTGCGAACTCAACAATGCTGCTGCCGGAGCAAATCTGGGATCAACCCGACATACCCGAACAGCTTTTATTTCATGGCCGTCAGACGGGCGCCGCCGTGCCCCTGATGTGGGCGCACGCGGAATACGTCAAGCTTTTGCGATCGAAGGCCGACGGCCGCGTGTTCGATCTGATTCCCGAGGTGGCAAGTCGCTATCTGACTGGAAAGCCGCGCCGCGCGATCGAGGTTTGGAAATCGAATCGTCGCGTGAAATCGACGCCTGCCGGTTCGACGCTGAGAATCGTTGCTCCAGCGTCGTTCATGTTGCACTGGACCGTCAACGATTGGCATAGCGCAACCGATACGCAATCTACCAATCTCCCGCAGGACCTCAGTTACTGTGACCTGACGATCGCCGATAAGCAGCGCGGGTCAATTCGATTTACGTTCTTCTGGAAGGATGAAAGTCGATGGGAGGATCGGAATTACGAGGTCTCGATTCAGGAGTAACCGTCCTCTCTTTAAACGTTAGTGGGATAGGCGCCCCTGGCTGTCAGGCGTGAGCGCACCTCGAATGCGATAACGAGCGCGAGAGTCCCGATCGCGACCGCGAGCGGATATGTCGCGCTCGGATGATCCATCACCATCGGGAGCAGCGCTACCGCCAGTGCGGGCGGCACGTGAACATCGACTATCGCGAGCACGATCACGCCCGACGCCATGCCGATCGCAGCGCCGGCGATCGATGCTCCAAGAACGAGATATGCGCAGTAGCCGCAAACGGCGCTTAGCGTGCACGCAATCGGCATCCGCCAGATCCGACCGGCCCATGCATGAGTCCCGGGATGGCGAAACATCTCGTATCCGATGACGACCAGCGGCGGAAACAAAACGAAACGGAGTCCGGTGATGCGCACGATCAGAACGCCGAAAACGACGAACATCAGAACGGGGCCGGCGCCGTCCCAGGTTGTCCCGTCGCTGTGATCGTCGACGGTTTCCATCGCCTCGGGCGCGGCGATTCTCAGATGGCGCTTCCATAGCGCGGACACCGCGACGAGCAGCGTCGAACCGAACAGTACCCCCGGCGGATACCACCAGTTCGTCACGCCCAGCACGAGCGGCAGGAGCCCAGCCGAGATCGCCGGCGCGATCGGCGATCCCAGGCCGATGATCACACCCAGCGCTCCAGCGACCGCGAGCAGCACCGATACAAATCCGTATGCGAGATGGCGGCAAACTAGTATCCCGATCACGGCGGTGATCGCCGGCGTGGTCGCGAGATGCATCGGCGCGCTCGCCCATCGCCCGCGCGGTCGCGTGAGGACGTCATATGCGAGCGCGCCAAGCTCCGGAAACATGATGTAGTAGGCGCCGGTTAGACCAGCGACGACGGCGACCATCGAGATGTAGGCAACCGCGATCATCCGCGCGGCAAGTCCGAGTCGTCCATCGAGCGCGACGGTCTCGCGCGCCGTATCCGTAATCGACGGCTCGACCCCGGACGCGATTTCGGCTTCGAGCATCTCAGTCGATGTTTCGAATCGCGAAGCGCTGGCGCATCGAGTCGAGCAGCGCGCGGACCTCAGTTTCGCAGTCGGCGGAGAAATACAACTTCAGATGATGGCGACGCGGGTCTTCCGTCCGCAGCGTAGCGAGATTGTCGTATGATTCGACGATCGCTTTGAACGCCGCGATTTTCTCGGGCGCGATCGCAAACGTAATCGTCGCGAGACGCGGCGATCGCGCGTCGGGCGTCGTTGCGGATGGAGAATCGGAAGCGCTGCTGTCCCGTTTCATGTTTACTGGACGCTTGTGCCTGCCTAGATTCTATCCGATGCACCTGCCGCGGCTCATCCTGGTTACCGGCAAAGGCGGCACCGGCAAGAGCACCTGCGCTGCGGCTCTGGCGCTCGCGCTCTCGCGCCGACGGCCGACGAGTCTTGCCGATCTCAACCGAGATTTCGCCGCCCCGCGCATTTTCGAAATCATGCCGCCCTCCGATCATAAGCCGCTCGCGATCGCCGAAAACCTCGAAGCCGTCGCGCTCAGCCCCCGCGCCGAGCTCGAAGCGTTCATCCACCGAATCGTGCCTTTGAAAGCGATTTCGCGTCGGATGCTCGGCAGCCGCACGTTCGGCTACGTTACGGCAGCGTTGCCGGGACTGGAAGCGTTCCTGATGCTCGAGCGATTGCGCATGATGGCCGGTCAGGCCGCGCTCGAAGATCGTTATGTGGTCGTGGATGCGCCTGC
>Ga0335069_10014321_pt1 | contig 11109 bp, 14 predicted proteins | sample Lox_Sample_11_FD_206714 | JGI IMG/M metagenome (GOLD analysis project Ga0335069, IMG submission 206714) | Soil microbial communities from Loxahatchee National Wildlife Refuge, Florida, United States - Lox_Sample_1.1 | ecosystem: Environmental > Terrestrial > Soil > Wetlands | place: USA... | reverse complement strand
TATTGTCCACCGCTTACCAATTGACCTGAGCTGAAAAGAACATTGTCGAGTATCACGGTGGTGGGAAAGCTTGAACTTCCATTCGCTACGACGACAACGTATCCCCCCGTAAAGGTGACGCCACTGTACTTCGTGTTTGAGCTGGCCGAGATAGTGGTGCTTCCGTTGATCGATCCGCCATAGATAAACGATCTTATCCCGCTAACTCCCTCGGTAACTGATCCTGTTCGATTCAGGTCGTAAATGCTGTAAGGAATCGAAAAGGCGATTGACCCGCTGAAGATATTCAGGCTGGCGTGGTTTCCGTAGATCGTGATCGAAGTGGGGGTAGTGGAGCAAGATGTAGTTGAGCCGTTGAATCCGTCGGTGCTGTATGGCTCGTAGAAAAACACATAAGGCTTTGCTTGAGTAGCAGCTACGCACGCCTGCGCCAGTGACAGGAAGGGCCTGGTAGACGTTCCGTCAGGCGTTCCTTGATACGCGCTGTTCGGGTTGATATAGAAGAGCGTGCTGGGATTGCTTCCTCCCCATGGATAGCCATTTACGTCGCACTCGATGGGGTTGTAAGCATGCCCATTTAGGCAATGCGTGGGAAGGTTGTTGTTTTGCTGCCCATAGGCCCCAATGGTCAGCGCAAGGGCCGCAATAACTGCCAACATAATCCTCTTCATCGTCCCTCCCTGAGTTTGAACGCGAGAACAGTGTTGACCTTCGCGCCGAATCCGATGCCGACCTGGTAAGCGCTCATTGCCAACAGATCATACTCTCCGCAGTAAGCCTCAAGCGTTTGCTCGATCTCTTCCACGTCGCAAGTTATTGAAATAAAACGGCGCTTCTGGCGTGCCATTATTCCTCCGCGTACTTTGTGACTACCAGCGAGCACCGGCAATTCGGATGCGCTCCAGGCTCATGGATGCCCGGCGCGAAGGCGTGTCCAACTGGAACGCTACCCTGCGCAGAGAATGCGGCGCATTCCGGGCAGCATCCAAGGTCCGCGCATTGCCAAGCGACCTCGGCCACCTTGCGGCTCGCCTTCCACGCCTGGATGTGCCCCTGCATCTGCTGGTGGCTGATTTCATTGTCCGCGATCATGGCCGCCCTATCGGCGCTGAACGGTGCGGACGCCTGAAGCACGGCCTCAAGTTGGCTCGGCGTCCAGTCTTCTTTGATCGCCTGCTTGATCGTGTTGAGAACGTCATCCTTGGCCGTGGTCGAGATAGCCCAGTGTGGGCCGGTTGCCTCGGCAATGGTTCCGTCATCCTTGAGTTCCAAGCCAGACATTTCAAGGGCGCGGGCTCGAGCTGTAGAACGGGCGGCGGGGACGGCGCGGGAGGTCGTCTCGTCGAGCGCGACTCCCTCATGCGTGGCCGTCTGCCATGCGCCGGCATGAACCCCCTCTTCGGCGGCATCCTGTAGGTATGGCGCCATCTCCTGCGCCAGATCGCGGTAGCTCCAGTCCAGCAGGCCCAGGATCACCGCTGCGTTGTCCACGTCGCGCTCGGTATCGTCCTTGGTGAGTCCTCCAGCGGGCACGGCCTTGTGCGCCTCGAATCCTTCCCGTGCCTGCCGAGCGATGCGCTTGCCCTGCTCGGCGAGCCATCCAGTCAGAAACCGCTGCGCCTGGTCCTTGATGTGGCGCGCGCGGGGAGTGAGTTCACCGGCCACGGCTCGTAGTTCTGCCCGCTTGGCGATCTTCTCAGCCGGCGGCTTGCCTGCACCCGGCTCCGGTTTCTGGGGCTGCATCTGCTTCGCCCGGTCGGAAGCCGCGTTGGCGTCCACCGGCATAAATCCCTGCGGTGTCACGATGCCCAGCGCGTCGGCTTCCTTCTCCGGGCGCGGATCGTCGCCGCGCGCCTCCCTAATCTCATTGATCGTGTACGCGCCCATGCTGAGGTAGATTTTGTCTGTCTGCGCCTGCTTGAGCGGATCAACCTCGCGGGCCTCGGCGAAAGCAAACTCCACGTCCGGCTTCTGAAGCACCAGCGAGATGATGCGGTTCATCTCGACTTCGATGTGCTTCAGGTCTGGCTCGAGGCCGGTCTCCTGTGCGGTATCGTTGCCCTCTTTGGCCGTGGACTGGTGTCCGACTTGTTTGGACAGCGCCTGCGGCGACTCACCGAATGCGAATGCCACAACGCGGGCCAGGTACTCGTCCGTGCCGTCCGTGAGCGCCTTCTCTTTCGAGAACTGCGCCGGGTGCTTGGTGTCCGGGATGGCGATCAGGCGGCGCTTCTTGGCAAGATTTCCGGCCAGAAGGTTGTCGAACCACTTCTGAAAGTCCTTGATCTGCGATGCGCTCCATCCTTCTGGCATCGGCAGCAGGCCCTCAGGAACGTTTCCAGACCGGTAGTAATCGAGCAGGAAGCTCTGCCGGTTGGACGCGATAGCCAGCGTGGTGATGATCTGCTCGACTGGGCCGAATCCCCAGCGCGAGTCGACGCGGGGATTCTTCGGGCTGTAGATCAGCTCGTTGACCGTGTACTGCTTGACGTTCTGCGCGTTTCCGGTCAGGTCGCCCACCGGCACGCCCAGGATGATCTGCTGGTACGCCGGATTGGGCGGTAGAGGCGTGAATCCTTGCGCATCCACCAGCGGCGTGATCGTGGCCCCAGAGATGATCCGCAGCGCCATAACCTCGCCCAGTCGGTTGCGCACCGGGTAGATGCACGGCGCATCGAACACATAGAGCTGCTCCAGCCACATGCGAATCCACTTATCGAAGGTGTGAACGCCATCCGGAAACTGGAATAGCTTGGTGATCTCCGCAACTGCCGACGTGCTTGCCTCACGCTTGAGCCGGTCCTTGTTGTGCTCACCCGGTTTCGGCTTGACGCGGATCTGCCACGGTCGATTGACAATCTGGTTCTTGCGCCGCTCAATCATCAGCCGGCACAGGTCGAAGGAATTGGCCACGCGCACAAGCTGGGGGAACTTGATGGCAGTATCGCCGCGTGGAGTGAATTGGAGGTTTATTCCGGGCGTGAAGTCCCACGAGCGCACGCCGCTGATCTGTGTCACCGGGCGGATGGGCTGCATCGGGCTGGCCCAGTCGGCGGGATTGATCCCCTCAATAGCCGTGTCGGACGGCTTGAATAGGGGCGCGAGAGCGGCGGCGGCGGCTTTCCAGAATGGGGGCATTACTCCTCCGATGCGAGCCGCGACCATTTGGCGGGCTGCACAACCGGATTATATCCCCACTGCGCTGAGCAGGTTGGGCATTCGCAACGCACCAGCTTGGATAGGGGATCGTACCGCATGGCCACTCGGACGCGGTTCCAGCAGGCGGGGCAGCGCTGCACTGGCTTGGTGCCACGGTGGCGGTAGTCGTAGCTCAGCCAGGGGATTGCGCGGATGAGCAGGCGGATCAGAGCGGCGATCATTTGCGCCTCCGGTTGTAGCGTTCCAGGGCCCACCACGCGGCGAGCGCCAGCAAGACAAATGCCGCGTTGGGCCAGGGCTCAAAAACCTCAGCGAGCAGGTTCACGCTTGCTCTCTTCGAGGATCGGGCATCCATTCGAGTACGTCGGCGCGGGATTGTCCTTTTGCAGACCGCCGGGCTTTGTGGGCTTTTTGAGTTCGCCTGCCTTTACCATCGCTTCTGAAACCTCCCGATCTCGCGCTTGCCTTCCCGATCCTCGTTCCAGCCGCGCGACCGTACCAGCCTGTCAGCCTGCGCGTCAAGTTCGTCTTCCTCGGTGCATACTTCCCAGGTTAGGCCGCAAGCGTTGCAATTGCGCTGGTTCGGGCCAAGCTTCACGGCTTCCGCGCCGCACTGCGGGCAATTGGCTACATCCTCGGTGATTACGATCGTGTTCATTCTGGTCTCGGTGCTCCGCACTTCCAGCACACTTGCTTCCCGCCATTATCGCACCAAACGCGGCTTCCGCAATCGCACACATCGCGGTTTGACCCGTCCACGCGGATTCGTGCGCCTGGTTCCGGCGCGATCACGCCCTCGTCGGACAGCGCCTTGGATTCTCCGCGCGCATAGCTCGCCATGCCGTCGCCGGCACCGGATAGCTCGGTCAGCGCCCAGACGCAATTATGCACTAGTATCCCGTTAGCGAAATACTCGTGCTCGCCTTCGACTTCAAGATTGTAGACCGGCGCGGCGCAGCTTGCGTAGCTGCGCACCACAAATACGGGAGCATACTTCCGGCTTGGCCCGGTACTTGTTTTGCCAGAACTCTCCGCCACAGATGGAGCAATGCACACGGCGTTCATATCGGTGCTCGCTATCAGCTTTTGCTCTTTGGCATCGGCTCGAGCAATAGCGTTCCCCTGATCGCTCAAAGAAGCTCTTTGATTCGCGCCCGCACCACGCGCATTTAACGAATACGTTTCGCTCGCGATCTTTCCATGATTCTTGCCCAAGCTTTGAATGAAAGGCTTTTGCTTGTTTCGATCTGTGCCAGGCAGATGCCAGCGGACGAATGGTAGCGATGTGGATGCGACGCTGCTCGCGGTATTCTGCCGCATGTCGCGCTGCATGTTCTTTCGGTGAAAGACACTCGAGATTATCCAAGACGTTGTTGAGAGAATTCCCGTCAATGTGATGAATATGGAATCCGCTAGGAATTTGGCCTTTTGCAGAAATCCACATTTCACGATGGAGGTCACCTTTTCCGGAACCGCGTGAAGCGGAAAAGTAATTGCGCCTCTGCTTGTTTGGAGACTCTGAATCTCGGGTGTATAAAACTCCGTCAAAAACGATTTTCTCGACCATGCGTAAATCATATCACCACACACGAGAGAATCTAGTCTAGAAAATCCTTTCTCCTGCACGAACACGGGGTGATTACCAGTTCCGCGCAGTTTTCTTCCATCACTCATCTCGACCGTGATCGTAGAAGCGCTCGCCTGCGTCATCTGAGCTGCCAATACGCGTCTCCACCCTCTACGCGTCATCGCTTCGTCGCCAATCTGAACACTTTTGATTGGTATTTCACCGCGCCTTGTGAGAACCATAGAATTCGCTGTTAGGCAGGCGTCGAGGCGGTTGGGGCTGCGATCATCCGTCTGAGGATTCCACTGGGTAAGCTCGTCCTCCAGCTTGCTCAGCGTACCGTGATGGTGCACGCGGTGCTGCTCGTAGAGCGCGCTCACCGGTTCGGCGCGCACCACCTTGCCGCGGCTGGCTGTGACCTTACGGTAGCTCACGTTGGGGTCCACGTGCCGCAACAGCGCCTCGATCATGTCACCGCCATTATTGGCCTCGCCGATGATCCGATCTGCGCTGAGGCGGTGGTAGAGGCGGACGGCCACCCGCGCGGCCTCATCAGGCGTGTAGATGCCGCTCTCGTCCGCCAGCGGGTAAAAGTGCGCCGGGTCGCGCCCGTCGATGCCAGCGGCGATGATGCCCCACTCGTCCGAGTCCTCGCTACTGGTCACGGCGGGGTCCAACGCCACGACGATGCGGCCCAGCGGTGGCAGCTTGGCCACGCGCGCGCCGTCGATGTCGGACATTTTGAAGAGTGCGCCGGGATTGTCGTCCAGCACCTCGGCGAGTAGCTCCTGCCGGCCGAGTCGCGTCCCCTCGTATTTTTTAATGACCTGCGAGTAAAACGTGGGCGCAAGGTTGCTCTTGTTGTCGTAGGTCGTGCCCCGCGTGACCGCCGTCGTTGGATCGGCCATGAGCGTGCGTATCATCTTGGTTGGGCGCGGGGTCGTGGTGGCGACGATTTGTGGCTTATGGCCGAGGCGCAGGCCGAACATTGCCATGTCCCATGCGTCCTGGTCGCGGCTCCACGCGGCGATTTCGTCTGTCCAGAGCCCGTCATGATTTGGCCCGCGTAGCCTGTCGGGCTCCTCCGCCGAAAAAAGCAGAGACACAGCTCCATTGGGCCAGATGAGCTGGCTGGTGCTGGGCTTGTACAGTGGGCGCTCATCGGGCGGGCACACGGCCAGGATGCCAGACTCTCCATCCACCATTACGTGCCGCAGATCGTAGTTTGTCGCCGCGACGAGATTTACATGGGATCGACCGTCCTTGATCCACTGGCGAACGGTTTCGGCGCCTACGCGGGTGTTGTGAGTAGGTATCATCTCGCGACCAGCCAAGTACAGGCTAGATGGGCTGTCCACGGTGATACACCGAACAGGCACAGATTCGACCCGATCAACAGACACGATGTAGCGCCGATACGCTCGTTCGGCCTGATTCCCTCTGACTGGCTGAGATTTGCGCTTCCGTTCCAGCCTGAAGATAGGAACGTCGCTATGAGCAGTGAAGCAGACTCGGTACTTCGGACCGCAATCATTGCCGTTTAGCGTAGCTCTACCTTCGTACATAACTGCCTTTACGCCCAACGACAGAGCCAACTCAAGAACCTGTAAAGCCAGTTTTTTGTTTTTGTTGCAGAACTCCGATGATCCCGTCCTTTTGTCGCAATGCCCATCCGTATCGAATAGTCCCTGAATCAAAGCGAATCTCTGCGCCACTGATCCACGCATGTATGCTTCTGGTATGTGTTTGTTTTTAATCAAGTTAAGCGCCTTTAGCTTTGTGCAAAATGCTTCACCTGTGGTCTCCATGCGGCCCGTATTCTGGTTCCGTGCGATTCCATTCGGGTGCGAGATTGAGTAGGTGTCAGCCTTCCCGGAATTGCTGTAAGCGGTTAGCGTGAATCCCTCGCGCTCAAATGCTTCCACCGTCTCAGCGTCGGCGGTCGTAATCGCACCACCAGCCGATGCACCATCTCCTAGCCACGCTCCAAGCAAATATGGGTCAATCGTAAGATCAGCATCGTTACACTGTAGAGGCATAGCGCATGGAATAGCGTGGTTCACCTCTTTCCCGTCATAAAGCGTTTCCTCAATCTGCTTGGTAGTCACCACTCTGGGGAAATGCTTTGGCTGACACTGCGGCTTTTCCGATGGAACACCATTCCTGCGCCTCATTGCCTTCCGGGTGCGTCGGTCGATGGTCAGCCATAGGTGATCCTCGTCCGCGACTATCGACGCTCCATCAGAGAACGTAACGCGATAGCATGGCCTGCCATACTGTACGGGGTGAGCCGCAATCACGCGGCACTGTTCGCCGCGCTCATCGAACACAACCTCCCCAGCCTGTATTTCGCCCATAGTGGTCCAGCCGGACACTGTGGCAATAGGCGTGTCGATGGATAGAGCTTTGCCGAATCCCCTGCCCGCCATCACCAGCCAGGTCACCCAGTCCCACGCGGGAGCGATCTGCGCCGGCCTGCGCCAGCTTGCCCAGTCGTAGCGAAGCGCCAACAGCTCGGCATCCGACAGCGCGGCGAGCCTACTCCTTGCGTCCGGCAGGCTCCGAAGCTGCTCGATTACCGATGAGCTTTCCAATGATTTCCTCGCGGTCTATTTGCTGCACTTGGAGCGGGCCATCTGGCGTGCTCAGGCCGAGGCGGTCGCCGTACTTCTTGGGATTCCACTTCGCCAATAGCTTCAACCGCGTATCAATTCGCAACTTGCGATGCTCGAGCATGTCCGCGCGTTTGATCTCGATTCCGTCCGGCTTTTCCGTTACGATCTCGCCAACTTGCGGCGTATCAGCGATTTCCAGGCACTCTTCGATCAGCTGCCGCTCTCCGATGTCGCGTGCACGGGCGAAGCGTGAAGATTCCTCTCCGCTCGCTTTTGCGTCAGCTTCCAGCCAATCGTAAACTGTTCCATATGAAGGCTTTCCGTCCTGTCTGCAATACTCGCGCAGCGGTCGCCCGGATTCGATCCACGCATGAACCTCTGGCAAATAATCGGCAGGATTGTAGAGTTTCGGCGCTGGCATATTGCCTCCGGAGATATTGTAACGCGGGGATTTTGGCAATAGCGCGGCTCTTGGCCTTGCGGTGTGTTTGCGCTATGCGTACCCCTGCCGGGGCCGTCTCCCTGGGCCTTCTCCGCGTTTTCGCGGGTCGCTCAGTATGCCGAGCGGGCCGGGCCGGTGCAAGCCGCGATAACCGATTCGCGCGAACTGGCTCAGTATAGCGCAACAAAAAGCCCCCGGCTTATTGGGCCGAGGGCATCCGTAAAATAGAGGGTGCGGGGTGCCGTTGCGTTGTCTAGGCGGAACGGATCGAGGTGGAAGGACCACACCCCGCTATTGACACTGTATCGCATCGGGAGTAGGATTTCAACTGTCTAGGTGAAACGTTGATCGATTCCCGAAAAACTCGGCTTATCGCTCCCAGTTCTTACCGGACCGCGCCCGTGCATGGAGTCGCTCTCGCGGGATGGCAGCGCAGCAAGAGCCGAGGATCACGCCAGATAAGCATTTGCGCGGACGATGCGGACTTCCTGCGACGGTGACGGTCGCAAGGGTTTGAGTCTGCGCGATTCCGCGGGCTCCCGAACACGGCAAACAATGTGGGGCCAGGTTCGCATCGATCTACGTAGAGAACAGAGATTCCGGAAGGGAACCGGGTAACCCACTAGGGAGAATTATGTCGAAAGAGATCAGACTTAAACAAGCATATCTGCGCAAGCAAAACAAGCTCTATTGCACTACAATGAGCCCTGTCCCGTTTATTGAATGGCCTCGGAACATTTTTGCACTCAAGGCCATCCCGTCAGCAGTCTGGCGTTCGTCGGAATTCTGCTGCCAAGTATTTCCGCCGCAGGATGGAGCAACGCGCCTTTCGATCATGCGCACGATGATTGGCAATGATGGTCAATGGCTTGATGGGATTACGTGGGACCAGCTCATGCGCATCAAATCGGATTGCGGATTCCGCGATTATTGGGCTGTGGAGATTTTTCCGCCGCAAGACGAAGTGGTGAATGTGGCGAACATGCGACACCTGTGGGTCGTAAGCGAAAGGCCTGCATTCGCATGGTATCGGTCAATGCTCGCTCTGTGATCGCGGGCGCATGGAACGACAACGCTGGCAGGAGGGTAACACCGAAAGAGAGGGCGAGATGGATGTGGTTTTGAATAAACCCGGAACGTGTGGAGCTTGTAAGCACTGGGGCAAGACTGGGACTGATTGGTGCTCGAAACTGCAAGTAGTGCAGTTTTGCTATGTGGATGCTGCCGAGTGCAAGCACTACAAAGACGCCGGGCGTAAGGCAATAACAACTTCGATCGCTGGAGTGGTTAGTGCGGAATTTGATTCACCTGGAGCAAAGGACAACTTTGTTCGCGGTCTGGCCGCTACGGCACATGCTGGAGAAAGTGTCCGCGATTACGTCCTCGGCGGCGCTGATCCAACCAAGGTGAACTAGTAACGTCGCGACCGCCACAACGCACCAAAAGAAAGCCCCCATTTCGGGGGCTTTTCTCATGCCGTTTTCTTCGGCCTGCCTGGTCGCAAAAATAATTCTCTCGCCCTCGCATTTTTCGCTTGACGACTTACTAACTCCGCGAGATACTAAGTCCAATAAAGGAGAAACCGAAATGAAGAAAATCGAAATCGATCTTGAAGACATTTTGTGCGATGAACTTGGAAGCGAATCGGTGCAGGAATCGATTCGCCGCCAAATCATCGAGAGCGTTACCAAATCGGTATCGCAGGGTATCAAAAACCGAATCGACGAGGCGGTATCATCGACCATCCAGACCGAACTCAATGCGTATTTAAAAACCACGCTCCCCTCACTTTTCGCTGAGATGATGGACGCCGAGTACCAACCAGTCAGCCGCTATGGCGCAAAGGAACCGCCGACAACTCTGCGCGCCCAGCTCCTCAAGACCATAACCGAAAACATGGTATACAGACGCGGGCAGTATTCTTCGGATCGCAATGCTTTCACTGTGGCTGTTGATTCCATCATGGAAGAGCAGATGAAAGCGTTCAAGGCTGACTTTGACAAGTCGGTAGACTCGACATTCACGGCTGCTGCGTTTGAGCATGCTCGGAAAGCAATCCAGAAGAAGCTCGGGATCTTGTAGGTAAATTCTGATTCTTCAATTTCAAATTCAAGCATAAGGAGACAACGAATGGGAAATCCAAGAAAAACACGCCTCACACCGCATGGTCGCGCAATCATTTCCGAGGCACAGACGAAGCGCTGGCAGGAATACCGCGAGCGCAAGGCGAAGGCGCAGGCAAAAAAGGCCGAGCGTGCAGAGAAACGGCGTGAATCGCGGTCGGCGCAGAAAGCGGGCCGGTAATGCTGACCATGCGACCGATGCAAATCAAAATGATCGACATAACGAACGTAGCGCGCGCCGATGCAGAGGACGCCATGGGACGCACTGAGCGCATGGCGCATGACCTGGAGATGCCGAGCAAGGACTATACGCTGGCCGATATCTATCCGGATCGGCGCAACCGCTCAGTGCGGCCCGTCGTGGATGGCAATTTTTGGCGCGGGGTCGTAGCTGCTGCGATTGGCAGCGTGGCCTTTTACGCGATCATCGGCTTGGCGATCTATGCGGCTTACCACTGGGGGAAGATGTGAGCCTGCTCCTTCTGCTCTCCGCGCCGACTATGCTGGCATTCGCGTTATGCGCAATCGCCTACAACCATGATGTTTTGCACCCGCGTCTCGAACGCGGAAAGAAAGAGGACTGAAGTGCAAAATCTAACCATTCCGGCCTACAAACGCCAAGACGGGCAACTGATCGAGGACATTGAGGGCCTCGAAGAAGACATCCGCTGCTGGGAACGCGACATCGCCGACATCAACCGCGATATCCCGCGCATGGAAATTGAGAGGCTCACTAAGCAGCGCGATGCGGCAATCGCAAAGCTCAAGATCATCGAACTGCGCGACAAGCTAACCAAAATCGAAGGTGCGCAATGACCGACGCCAGCGAGCACGATCTCCCATGGTACAGCGATCCTGATTACGACTGCATCGGCAAGCTAATCCATCCGCTGCCGGCCGATTACGAACCTGAGCCCGCGCCCATCTACTGCTCAGTGTGCGGCGATATGCAGGTCGAAAACGCGGGTGACATGTGTGAGTTTTGCGCATCGCCCGAACAAGTTGCCGAGCGCGCGGAGTTTGCGGCGTGGCTGGTCAAACAGGAGAAACGCAATGAGCAATGAGATTGTGCAGCAGAAACAGGCGGCGATTACGCCCACCACGCCGATGCAGCTTTTGCAGATGGCGGTCGAGCGCGAAGGAAGTATCGACGTAATCGAGCGGCTGGCCAAGCTCCAGACCGAGATGCTGGACCGCGAGGCA
>Ga0335069_10014320_pt1 | contig 11109 bp, 7 predicted proteins | sample Lox_Sample_11_FD_206714 | JGI IMG/M metagenome (GOLD analysis project Ga0335069, IMG submission 206714) | Soil microbial communities from Loxahatchee National Wildlife Refuge, Florida, United States - Lox_Sample_1.1 | ecosystem: Environmental > Terrestrial > Soil > Wetlands | place: USA: Florida... | reverse complement strand
CTAGCAGGTGCGACGGCTGGATTCTATGTGTCGCAGTGCAGCCCTAACCGAAGGGAGGTGTGAAGGCTGTGGGAGGAACGAGTTGGCGACGGTTCGTTCCCCGCCAGAATATCTGCAGGCGGAACGCCCCGCTCACATCGGTGATGTCAATCGCGAGGTCGTGGTCGCCGGCAGACAGAGTGCTTCCGGTCGTCATCGGCTGCCCATCGATCATGATGCTGGTGGTGCCGTTGCTGAACACGTCGAGCTGACGTCCGCCGGGATCCGGGACGTGCAGTCGACCGCACCAGTGAGCGGCGAAAGGCTCGGGAAAGGTCTCGTAGAAAAAGTTGTAGTAGGGATATGGCTCAATTCTGCGGACGGTATGGTCGCCGAAAGCGTACGTCGCCAGGAGGCCGTGAATGGTGCTGCTGCGGAAGAGCAATGCCGCTGGGATTTCGCCCATTGCACCGTCGGGCGGCTGCCACTGGAGGCGCAAGGCCGGCGTGTCGGTGAGAGTTGCCTCGGCGGCGATACGATGCAGTCCTTGCGCCAGCGACACCGTCGCCGCATGCGCAAGATGCGAGAGCACGAGCCGTTCATCGATCCACACGCGGGCGTCGGCCGCAGACTCCAACGCGAACTGGTAGGTGCCATCGGTCGGTGCGTACAGCGCGCCCGACCACTGCACCTCGGCCGCGGTGATTTCCGAGGGCAGGTCGGCGCCGCCGTTGATTCGCAATTGAGGGTCGATGCGCGTCGCCACCGGTTCGCCATCCGCAGCCAGGAACTTCACGCTCACCCCACGGATTGAATCGATCGTGCGTCGGGGAACCGCAAAGAAGGTGGCCGTCGGCCGCCCCGGTTCCTCCGCCGCGACCAGTGGCAACCAACGATCGAACCACCAGCTGCGAATCGGCGGGTCGGATCGCACGTCGGCTTCGACCCTTGGGTAGATCGAGCGGATGAGAGCCGTGAGTGGCGGATTGCCGCGATCGACTATGAGCAGCACGCCCCCCCGCGGCTCATCGTGAATGGGGAGGATCTCCGCCAAGCTGCGCACGTCAGCGAAGGTCACCCCCCAGGCACGCGACAGGAAGGCGAGGGTTTCATATCCGGCGGCAAAGCTGTCGGACATGACATAGCCGGTCCAGCCCGATCCGAGCGCCTGCAGCGTGCGCGCCATCTCCACCAGGCGGGTCGCCTGAAACCAGCGAAACTCGCGGTTGGTGTAGACACGGTAGAAGTAATAGTTGAAATCGATGAGCGGGACGCACAGAACGACGAGCACGGCGACGGCGCGCAGCCATCGCCAGGGTGGCGTCGTCCGGGCGGCGCAGGCGTAGAGGTGCACGACCGGCAACGCCGCCCAGACATAGAGTGGTGGGCTCGCAAGCAGAACGCGATAGACGCGTGGCGCTTCCGTCGACAGGAAGCCGGGAAGCAAGCCGACGAGCAGCCAACCCAGCAGCAAGAGATGACGCGGCTCGTGCCATCGGCGCACGCTTTCTACCGCGCCGTGGACGAGCAAGAAGGCGGGCACCATGGTGAATGCGGGGTCGGAACCGATGCCCAGCCAGTGGTATTTGGGTCCTTGTTGGTAGTGGAAGATCATGAGCGTGCGCCACACGGCGTTCCAGAGAGGCCGTAGACTGCCGGTGCGGCGTATCGCAGGCCACAGCGCCACGCTGCTGGCGCGGCTGGTGAGCGCGCCGGGATAGTGCAGATACCCAAGCACGGCCGGCAACGCGCACACCAGGAAGACGGCGCAGAGGCCGGCGACGCCGACGAGCGGCGTGCGGCCGCGAGCGCTGCGCTTCCACAGGGTGCCGAGTAAGAAGACAACCGCTACGAGCGGGGCGATCTTCGCTGCATGGTAGGTGTACAGGCAGAGTGCCAGCGGTGCTCCCGACAGGGCGATCAGCGAGCGCTGCTCACCGGCGATTCCCTGCACCAGTGCGCACATGCCGAGCAGGAGAAAGAATTCTCCCAGCACGGCTTGCAGCAGCACTTTGTCGTGGTTCAGCTGCAGCGGCGAGGTTGCGAAGAACAGCGCTGCAAGCAGCGCGACTCTGGCGCCGAACAGTGGCGCGATCACACCGTAGAGCAGGGGCACCGCCAGTGCGCCGGCGACCAGGCCCGGCACCCGCAGTGCGACCGGTCCCGGACCCAACAGCCAGAAGGCGCCGGCGATCGCGTAGTTGGTGAGCGCGTGGAACACGCTCAAGGCATGGACAACCAATTGGAAGGGCGAGGTGATCTTACCGTCCAGCACGTCGAGTGCGAGCAGGCCGTTGATGGCGTCATCACCCCAGATCCCCGGGGGCTCGAGCTGATAGGTGCGGAAGAAGACCGCGACCGCGCAGACGGCGGCCAGCGCGAGGCGCTGCTGTCGGCTGGTGCGATCGGAGCCGGGCGGCACGTGCCAGATCGAGTACGGCCAACGGAATGCGAGCACGCTCAGCAGCAGGAGGGCGGCCCCCACACCGAAACGTCCCCACATGACCAGCAGGGCCCCGCACATGCCGCTGACGACAGCGACGAGAGTGGCGGCGGCCAGCCAGCCGCCGCGGCTATCGAAGGAATCCTCGTAGCGGTGTGACACGATCAGCTCTAGCAGCCGCGTACATACCACCGAGCGATGGGTGGCAGTAGGCTTGCCGAGGCGTAGCCCTCTTCGCTAAGATCCCGCCACTTTTGGGTGCGCGGCAATGCAGGCGCGCAGCTCAGACATTCCTCCGTGGGCGGCGTAGCTCAGTTGGCTAGAGCGAGGGTCTCATAATCCCTAGGTCCGTGGTTCGATTCCACGCGCCGCCATTCTTTCCCCCTGATCTCACAGCCGGGCGCAGGTCTTTTCCAGTGCGCGCCAGTCACAGCGACACCCGGAGCGCGATGGGCCACCTGCAGTGCCGCTCCGTCCGTGCGGTCTCCTTGCAGCATGCGCCGGCGTCTTGCCCTCCCTAAAAGTAAAACTCGGCTGCTACGGTACCGACAGCGGCGGCGCGAAAGCCCTGGTTGTTCAACGGAACACTCACCGCCCCGCTGATCACCGATCTGTCACTCAATCGAAACTTCATGCCGCCAAGGGCGTCGATGAAATTGCTCCCGAGCCGGGTGTCGCCCAGTGCTTGGATCGTTCCCGAGCCATTGGCGTTGGTAAACGGCGCCGTGCTGGGTGTCCATTGCACACCCTGGTTGAATTTAGAGCCGCCCACCCCGGCATCGAAGGTCGCCAATCCTCCCAACCCCAGCGACAGCCCGAAGTTCCACACGAACCGCCGCAACTCGTCGTGATCGAAGTCGTAGTCGTATCCTGCATCGACATGCAACTTGGCTGCATATGGCAACGCAAAGGCTGCCACCAGACGCGGCAGGATGGCCGGGCTGTCTGAGCCCGCAAATTCCCCCTCGCTTGGACTCGGGAAATAGACCTCGAACATCGGCGCCAGCTCGACAACCCTGTCCGCGTACAGCAGATGCCTGACACCGAGGCTGATGCGTCCCACGCCCTGAGAAGACCATCGTGACGCAGGCGAGCCACTACCGGTCGGCCACTGCTCTCGGCGCCAGTCCCCTGAACGCGCGGGTCGTGGGCTTCAGCGTTGGGAACCTCTCGCCCCTGAGCCTCTACGTGCGCGCGGGGCATCGTTAGAAATAGTACAACCAGGTGATTCCCGCCTCGATCCAATTCCGATCGAAGTCGCGATTGCCGGAGATGGCGGCTTCGAGCGCTTGCTGCGCGGTGAGCGATAGACGTGCGTTTAGGCCGGCACGCGCCGCAGTGCTTTCCTCACCGAGGGCGAAGCGCGTTACCTCGGCGAAGAGGTGGGTCTTCCACCGGTCGCTCTGCGGTCCTGCGAATAGACCGACCTCTGCGCCGGGACCCACTGCGCAGTCGTCTGTGAGGGCCGAGCCGACGTCGACAGTGGCGCCGGCGAAACCATAGGCCAGGGCGTGCGCCCAGGGCTCGAAGGCGATGCCAGCGCCGCCAGCGCTGCGCCAGACATAACGTTCCTTCAGGTCGCTGCCGTGGTTCTCGGGCAGCAGGCGGCTGAACACCCCGGTGGCGACCCTCCAGGAGATCGGCTGGAAGAAGGTGTCCCACGGTGCCACTGAGGTAACGTCGACCACGGTGAAGCGGTGCACGCGCACCTCGCGATCGCGCGTATACCATCGCGCTGTGAGGGCGAAAAAGTCGATCTGTGCCCCCGCGGTATAACCGCCGGACGGATCCATGAGGTCGTGGTACCCGGGGCGCAGGCGCGCTTCGAGATAGAAACGCCCATCACGGACGCCGGCGCCGAGGCCGGCGCGGGCGATGGGATGCCCTTGGTCGGGTCGCACCGCCGGCTGTGGCACAGGCGGCAGGCCGGGGCCTTCGAACGGGACGTCGCTGCGCGCCAGCAGGATGCTGCGAGCCCGGTGCCGCTCCTGTGGCGTGGTTTCCCGCTGCGTCAGCTCCTCGTAGCGGAAGAGGTCGTAGGCAGTGCCGAGAACGGCGGCGTGCTCGCGCGCATCGAGGAGTGCCAGCCGCGGATCGTCGGGTGCTTCGCTGCCGCGTGCGATGTCGCGGACCTCCTGGCGCTGCGCCGCGGGCAGCTCCCGCGCCGCGTGGCGCAGCTGCGTTGCGGTGGAGGCTCGAAAGCTTGCGGCACGCAGCAACCCCGGCTCGTTGACGACGGCGCGTACGGTATCCGCCGGAGCCACCCACGCGGGAAACCGTTCGCGCAAGTGCAAATCCGGACGCGCCACGTCGAGCAGGGCGAGAATCTGGTACGAGCAGTTTTCGTCGAAGAAGTAGTAGGCGAAGTCCACATCGCGCAGCTCCCAGACGTGCGCCAGCAACAGATCGATGTTGGCGGGGGCGAGCGTCAGTTCGTACTCCCAGATGTCCCGGCTTTCCCAGTCGGCATACTCCTTGACGATGTCGTAGTAGGGATGGATGCCGAAGCGACCCCGGTAGGAGCCCGTGATTCCCTTCCAGGCGAAGGCGACGCCGCCATCCCCTCCGGTGTCGGCGGAGAAATTCACGCCGTAGGACAGGAGATTTCTCCGCCCGCTGGGTGGCCCTGCATCGATGCGCAATAGGGTGTGGCCGAACATCGATGAGGGATTGTTCATGAACGCCTCGGGGAAGATCAGCGTCACGCCCCACGCATCGAGGCCGCCGCGGAACTCATCGTATTGCCGACACGGTGTCGGAGGCAGGCGGCTTGGCTCGAACCCGAGGCGCCGATCGAGCCACAGGTAACGCCCGCGCAACGCGCACTGCGCAGGTTCCCCGTCGCGACGCCACCCGTCGGCAACGAAGAATTGCCTGAGCGTCGCGTGGAGCTCGGCACGCGGATCCGTCTTGCCGTCGGGTGCGAGGAAGAACCAGCTGCTGTCGACGGCGCTGACGGCTCCGGAGCCGAAGTGCCGCGGCTCGTAATGCAGGAGCGCCCGCCACGCCGGGTCGTCAGCGAGGTGCAGCGCGTCAGCGCGTGCGATCAGCTCATCGACGTAGGCGGAATCGGCCACCTGGGCAGCGGCCGCGGTGACCAGACCCGCCAGGGCGATCAGCAGTAGGGCAGGGCGCAGGCCCCAAGCGCAGACCCGTGCACGGCCGGCAGCAAACATCGTCACCGCGAAACGATGTCTGCCGCCGGCCGTGCGAAGGCTGCAGCCCGGGGTGTGCGGCGGTTGCCTACGACACGTATTGTGCGAGATGCTGGTCCGCAGCCATCAGGGCTTTCAAAGTGGTCAGCATCTCTCCCGCCGTCACCTGATCGGACGGGAACAGCTCATTGAAGTGCGACTTGGTGAGTTGGAAGAATGCCGCTTGATCGGCGTCGCGGATACCGATCAGATGCGCCAGGGTGTCGAGCGACTCGCCCTGTCCCGCTGCCATGTCGCTGGCGAGCTTGTCGATGTTCGCGCCCGCGTAGCGCTGCACTTGCAGCTCCGCCTTCACCGTGCCGCCCTGATTGCAGCCTGCGGTGCCCGAGCTGATGCCGAAGGTTTGGTTCCCCAACAATCCGTTCGTCGTTGCGGCCAACACCTTGGCGGCAACACCGCTCTGGCCCCTGAAGGCCAATGTCCCCCAACCGCACCCGACGTCGGTGTCGCCGGCCAATGCCACTCCCACGTTGATCATCAGACCAACCGCTGTCAAAAGCACCATCTTCCGCATGATCCACCTCCTCCTGTATGAGCTCAGAGTTGCGTTGGGGACGAATTATCCCTTGTGAGGCCGGCCTGTCAATCACCCGCGCCGCCACGCCGAGTCCAGCTGGGTGCGGTCCGCTGACGCTGGCCACGCGGCGCCGCCTCACTTCGCCGCGAGCTTCGCGTCGCACTGCAGGAAGCGCGACTGACGCAGCCAACGAGGATCCGGGTAATACGCCAAGAGAGCCGTGCCGTCCTTGATGTGCCGCACGAGCTGCGGGAGCACGGCGCGATCGACTGCGGGGCAGCCCCAGCTGCGGCCGAGTTGGCCGTAGCGTTCCACCACGCGCGCGTTGACGTAGGCGGCACCGTGCATCACGATACGGCGCTCCTCAGCCCGGTCGTTGATCCCGGGCTCCAAGCCGGTCAGCCGCAGCGACTCGCCGTGCCCGCCGTCGTACACGTCCTCGGTTCGGAACAACCCGAGGCTCGACTGACGCGATCCCGGCTGATTGGAGAAATCCACCGCGTACACTTCGCCGCTGTTCTGTCCGTGCGCAACAAGTTCGCGAAACAGGACCCGGCGTTTCGCCAGGTCGATCACCCAGAGCCGCCTCTCGGTCGACGGCAGCGAGTAGTCGATGACGCTCAGGATCGGGCTGTCGATCTGACCTTCCGCCCGGGCACACCGGTAGGCTCGCATCGCCAGCTCCAAGACCTCGCGGCGCGGCCACTCGACCGCTGCGGCACGGTATCGCTGCCCCTCGCCCTGCCAGGTCCGCGGCTTACGGGAGGCGCGCGTGCGCGCCACCGCGGCGCCGGGCAGAGCCGTGCAAAACACGGCTACCACCGCGGTTCTCCACATCCATCGGTTCATTCCTACTCCGCCTCAACCGCCGCCGTTACCGGCGCTGGAGTTGGATACGAGGATGGCGGACCTTTTGCGAGGATTGTATCGAGCCGCGCATCGTACCCGTAGATGTCCTCGAAGAAATGCGTCGTCCCGTCCTCGTCGACCACGGCCGTGCTGTAGAGCAGGTAGACCCCGACCGGCCGCTCCAGGTACACCCGGTGGTTGTTCCGGCCGCTCTTCATGGAAGTATCGATACCCTCCAGATCCCACTTGCCTTGCCCGCGTAGGACAAATTCCGCCAGCGCCGCGGCGTTCGATACGCGGATGCATCCGTGGCTGAAATCGCGCCGGCTTTTGGCGAACAGTCTCTTGCTCGGCGTGTCGTGCATGTAGACGTGGAACGGGTTCGGAAAGACGAACTTGAGCAAGCCGAGGGAGTTGTCGTCCCCGGGGCGTTGCCGGATCCGGCCGTTGTGAAATTCGAAGTGGTGCCGGGAAAAGTAGGCCGGATCGCGCTTCGAATCCGGCAGGATTTCCTTCTGTGCAATCGCCGGCGGCACATCCCAGTACGGGCGAAACACGAGGTACTGCATGCGGGCGTGCAGCACGGGCGTCTCGTGATCCAGAGAGGCCGAGCCCACCACGGCGCGCAGCTCCAGCGCCGGGCTGGGGTTCCCGCGCAGGTATCCGCGCAGCCGGAACTCGGGGAGATTGACCACCAGAAAGGCCTCGTCGTCCGGCGGTGGTACCCACCGCAGACGCTCCAGCGCCAGCTCGATCTGCCGTACCCGGCCCGCCGGAGGGATCTGCAACTGGCGTAAGGTCGCCTCGCCGATGACGCCGTCGGCGCCGAGGCCCTGGCGCTCCTGAAACCGCTTCACCGCCTTGACCAGGTCCGGGTCGTAGACGCGAGTGTTCTTCGGCGCTCGCGCGGCGCTCGGCAGGTCGCCGATGGCGCGCAAGAACTCTCGCAACGGCGCAACGCCCGCGTGCGACTCGCCCGGGTGAAGCTTCGGCAGGTTCGGCACCTGCGGGAAATCGGCGCGTGCGGCCAGGGTGCGCCAGTGTGCGAGCGCCGTCATGAGCGGTCCAAAGAGCGCAAACTGCGGATCGAGTGTGGCCAGCAGTTGCGCCGGCGCTGCCGCCGCCGGCAGTTGTGACACGAACGACACCGGGTCGAACGGGCGGGCCTCCAGATCGAGGGCGAAGCCGACGGCGCGGGGCGGGACGCGCCCGAGGTGCGCGTCGGAGACGTAGCGCAGCACGCATACCGTCAGTGCGGTGTCGAACGCAGCGGCGTCTCTGGCCGTCGGTGGCGTGGCGGAATCGAAGCGCGCCGCTTCCTCGCGTAATCGGGTTGCGTCGTAATCCTCCGGCGACAGGCCGCGCTGGTCCGCTTCGGACAGGGTGCGGAGGATCTCTGCCACCTGACTGGTCGGCGTGTCGCTCTGCAGCCAGAGGGGGTGGAAGTTCACCGCTTCGTACAGTTGCCGGGTGGAGTCCTGCCGGTCGGAGAAATCCGGCCGATGCAACAGCGGCTGCCGGCCCGCTTCAACGATGCTGCGAATCGCCGCTGCGATCGGTTCCTCTGCCGGCGGTGCTGCGCCTTCGGCGCCGTGCGCGGCCAGGCAAAGGAGGCCGACGAAAACCAGACAGCAAACCAGGCCGCCAGAAGCCAGCCCCCGACCCGCCGGAACCAAGCGTCCTGCGGCGCTGTCGCGTCTGCGAACCATAATCCTACCTAGCATGCTCGGAAAAGCGGGCACCTGCAAGACGCCCGCCCGAGGTTGAGCCTGTCCTACTTAACGTAGTACCGCCAGCGGTAATTGCAGTGACGTATCGAACGGGGTTCCTCTCCCTTCGAGAGAGGTCAGGTGAGAGGATCAGAGACTGCTGAAGGCCACCATAAGGCTGTGCTCAGTTTACGCTCGCCAGCCAGCGCAACTCGCGGGCATCCGGCAACTCCACGCGCTCTGCACCGCACTGGGTGCAGAACACATGCACGTGATAGCCGGATGCCGCACAGTACGGCATCGGCTCGCTTGGGGTGCAACGGGTGCGAACTCTGTAGCGTTCACCGCACCTGACGCAGGACAGGGCCTCGTCAACTCGCAGTTGACCGGACCCGATCGATTTCATGGCTCAACCGTCGGCACTCGTATTTCCCGGGCGTCTCGCCCCCTCCGGGATGTGGGATCGATGTCCGAAAACACACGCGAGCAAGGTGCAAATGATAGACCGGTGTAGTACCAATGAACGTTCACTGACCAGGAGTCGTGATTGCCAACAAGTAGATCTTGGATGAGGCGAATTGTCTCTAGCGATGTGACATCTTGTCTCAGCCTGCGCGAGCCCGGTTGACGGCTTTGCCGTGGCCCTGCGGCCTGCCGTGGCTTACTTGCACCTCAGCCTGCTTTTCGGGGCGTTGAACGCACAGCTCGGAAAGTTCGCGTCGCCGCACTGTCCACTCCCTGCGGCAATGGTCATGCGTGCGGTCGCGGGGGGATTGGCAGACGCGACCGCGAAGGACCCCGCTTTCGCATTCACGGCGAACTTCACCAGGCCCGGCGAGATGGCGAACTTGTCCCGGATGACCACCTTGGAAATTCCCCCAGGTGGCGTCGGGCTCTTGTTCCGGTACATCCAGATGGTCCCATGGTGACGGAGATCGTCTGGCCCGGGTGAAACGCCGTCACCTTGCCGGTCGGGGTGCCGCCGCCCTCGTCCCCGCAGGGTCCGAGCTTCTCGGGAAGTCCGAAACTATCTTGCGACATCCACGAGTCCGGTGTGACCAGGATGAAATGCGCGTGTGCCAACGCTGGCACGCACACACCGGCTGCAGCGATGAGCAACGCGTGGCCGAACGCGCCGCGCTGCGTGCGCCGTAGCGCCGTCCGTCTTGGCATGGCGACACACTCCTTCCCGTCGTTGAGCGCGCACCATCATACACGAAGGAGCCGCCTGCGTGCGAGCCGCCGCGTGCAGAGCTGAGCGGCAAAGGAACGCGCGCCCGGGGTGATTCGAACACCCGACCTGCTGGTTCAAAGCGTGCCTCGACGTGTTCCCAACATGAAGAAGCAAATGCTTTCTCCGGCCACGAGCGGCAAAATAGGTCAGGTGCGGACAAAATTCAGCACCCCATCCGCACCCGACTTCTTCGGAGCCACTCGGCATGTTCTACTCCGTGGTGTTCGAAGGAGGCCAAGACGGGCGTTCTGTCTTCGGCGGCTGAAAGCTACGACGACCAGAATCTAGACAATGGGCGCCGCTTCGGCGATGCCGACGGAACAAGGACAGCATTTGGAAAAGTCGTGGAAACGCGGAATCACTCAATTCAACGACGGAGGGACAGCATGCTCGATTTGATTCGTGTGTCACACCGCACTGCGTTGCTGGCAGCAGTGTCATTGCTCCTCGTGTGCAGCGCCGCTACTGCCCAGCCCACCGCGTTTACGTATCAAGGGCAGTTGAACGACAGCGGCTCACCCGCCACCGGCAGCTACGACCTGCGCTTCGGGCTCTTCGAGACTGCCGCGGCTGGCGCGCAGATCGGCAGCAATCAGACGGTAGCTGCGGTATCGGTCAGCGGCGGCCTCTTTACCGTGCAACTCGACTTCGGTACCAATGCATTTCCCGGCGCCAACCGCTTCTTGGAGATCGCCGTCAAGCCCGCGGGCGGCGGCAGCTTCACGACCCTGGCGCCGCGCCAGCAGATCAGCTCGTCGCCCTATTCGATTCGCACCCTCAGCGCCGCGACGGCCGATGCGCTGTCGAGCACGTGCGTAGGGTGCGTGCAGAGCTTCCAGATCAATTCCGTCGCCGGCAGCACGCTTCCGGCGGCCAGTGTGCCCGCGGGAAGCGGCAACTATGTGCAGAACACGACGACGCAACAAGTGAATGCCAACTTCAACATCGGCGGCAGCGGTGTCATCGGCGGTGATCTCACCGATGCGGGTGCCCTCAACGCGAATCTCGGCGGCAGCGTCATTCAGAATCGCAGCGCGCAGCAGCCCAACGCGAACTTCAACATCAGCGGCAGCGGTACGGTGGGAGCAACACTATCCGTCAACGGGACCACCGGGATCGGTACCGCCGACCCGCCGCACAAGCTCACGGTGAGCGGGGGACCG
>Ga0335069_10014319_pt1 | contig 11109 bp, 9 predicted proteins | sample Lox_Sample_11_FD_206714 | JGI IMG/M metagenome (GOLD analysis project Ga0335069, IMG submission 206714) | Soil microbial communities from Loxahatchee National Wildlife Refuge, Florida, United States - Lox_Sample_1.1 | ecosystem: Environmental > Terrestrial > Soil > Wetlands | place: USA: Florida... | reverse complement strand
GCTGGATCACCGGGCCGTCGGCCATGGGATCGGAGAACGGGACGCCCAGCTCGATCACGTCCGCGCCGCCCTTCACGAGCCCCTGCATGATCGGCACCGTCGCCGCCTTGTCGGGATCGCCCGCCGTCACGAAGGTGATCAACGCGGCGCGCCGCTGCCCGGCGAGCTTCTCGAAGGTGGCGGCGATGCGGCTCACGCGGCCTAGAGCTCGAGCCCCGAAGCCTGCGCGACGGTGTGCATGTCCTTGTCGCCGCGGCCCGAGAGGTTCACGAGCAGGATCTGCTCGCGCTTCATCGTGGGCGCGAGCTTCATCGCGTAGGCGAGCGCATGGCTCGATTCCAGCGCGGGGATGATGCCCTCGAGCCGGCAAAGCTTGTGGAACGCATCGAGCGCCTCGGCATCGGTCACGGTCTCGTAAGTCGCGCGGCCCGAATCCTTGAGCCACGCATGCTCGGGGCCCACGCCCGGATAGTCGAGGCCCGCGGAGATCGAGTGCGTCTCCTGGATCTGGCCGTTCGCGTCCTGCATGAGGTAAGTGCGGTTGCCGTGCAGCACGCCGGGGGATCCCGCGTTGAGCGAGGCGGCGTGCTTGCCCGTCTCGAGGCCCAGGCCGCCCGCCTCCACGCCGATCAGCTTCACGGATTCGTCGGGCACGTAGGCGAAGAAGATGCCCATGGCGTTGGAGCCGCCGCCCACGCACGCGATCACCGCGTCCGGCTGGCGGCCGGTCATGGCAGGCATCTGCGTCACGCATTCCTTGCCCACCACGGAATTGAAGTCGCGCACCATCATCGGGTAAGGGTGCGGGCCCGCGACGGTGCCGATGATGTAGAACGTGTTCTCGACGTTGGTCACCCAGTCGCGCATCGCCTCGTTCAACGCGTCCTTGAGCGTCTTCGAGCCGCTCTCGACGGGCACCACCTTCGCGCCCAGCAGCTTCATGCGATAGACGTTCTGCGCCTGGCGCTTCACGTCCTCGGTGCCCATGTACACCACGCACTCCATGCCGAAGCGCGCGGCGACGGTGGCCGTGGCGACGCCATGCTGGCCCGCGCCGGTCTCCGCGATCACGCGCGGCTTGCCCATGCGGCGCGCGAGCAGCGCCTGGCCCACCGTGTTGTTCACCTTGTGCGCGCCGGTGTGGTTCAAGTCCTCGCGCTTGAGATAGATCTGCGCGCCGCCGCATTCCTCCGAGAGGCGCTTGCAGTGGAAGATCGGGCTCGGGCGCCCCACGAAATGCTCGAGCTCGTAGGCGAGCTCGTGCTGGAACTCGGGGTCCTCGCGATACTTCGTGTACGCGATCGTGAGCTCGTCCAAGGCCGCGCGCAGGGTCTCGGCGACGAACACGCCGCCATACGGCCCGAAATGGCCGTGCGCATCGGGCAGCGAATACTTCGCCCAGTCAGGCGGGTTGCCTTGCATCTTCACGTCGCACGCTCCGAATGAATTCGACGATCTTTCCGGGATCCTTGACCCCGCGGCTTCGCTCCACTCCGCTCGACACGTCCACGGCCCAGGGCCGCACTTCGCGCACTGCCTGCCCGACGTTCTCGGCCGTGAGGCCCCCGGAAAGGATGACCGGCATCGGCAGCTTCGGGATGCGCGACCAGTCGAAGGTGCGCCCCGTGCCGCCCCGCTCTCCGGGTACGTGGGCATCCAGCAGCAGGGCCCGCGCCCGCGAGAAACGAAGGGACAATTCTACCAAATCGGCCCCCTCTTCCATCGGCACCGCACGCACGAACGGGATGCCGAAGCTCGCGCAGAAATCGGGCTCCTCGTCGCCCTGGAACTGCAGCAGGTTGAGGCGCACGCGGGCGAGGATGGCACGCAGCGAGTCGGCGGGCTCGTTCACGAAGAGTCCTACCGCGGTGACGTACGGCGGCAAGGCCGCGACGACGGCGGCGGCGGCCGCGGGCTCCACGTAGCGAGGGCTGGGCTTGTGGAAAACGACGCCCACCGCGTCGGCGCCGGCCTCGGCGGCCACGCGCGCATGTTCGGGCTCGCGAAGGCCGCAGATCTTGACGCGCGTGCGCTCAACCGTCATGGCGCCTCGAGCAACGCCTGCGCGCGAAACTGCGGCAGGCCGAACGCGCGATCATACTCGACGCCCGCCAGGTAGAGCCCGTCGGGCATGAAGGTGGGCGCGGCAAGCCGCCGGTCCTTCGATGCGAGGAGCTCGCCCATCCACGCCGGCGCCTGTTTCCCCGCGCCCACGTACACGAGCGAGCCCACGACGTTGCGGATCATGTGGTGCAGGAACGCATTGGCGCGGAACGTGAAGACCACGAGCACGCCGCGGCGCTCGACCTCCACGGCCTGCAGCTGCCGCACGGGCGACTTGGCCTGGCATTGCGCGTCGCGGAAGGCGCTGAAATCGTGCTCGCCCAGGAGCGTTCGCGCGCCCTCCTGCATCGCCGCGACGTCCAGGGCCTTGTGGTACCAGCCCACGCGCCGGCGCAGGATGGCGGGCGCCACGGGGTCGTCGAGGAGCAGGTAGCGATAGGTGCGGGAGAGCGCGCTGAAGCGGGCGTGGAAGTCGCCCGGAACCGTGCGCGCCCAGAGCACGCGCGCGCTTTCGTCGAGGTGCGAGTTCGTGCCGCGAACCCAGGAGTTCTCGTCGCGCTCCACAGGCGAATCGAAGTGCACGACCTGGGCGCTCGCATGCACGCCCGCATCGGTGCGTCCGGCGGCGGTGGTCTCCACGGGGGAGGCGACGAACTTCGCGAGCGCGCGCTCGAGGTGATCCTGCACGCCGCATCCGCCGGGCTGGGTTTGCCAGCCGCAAAAGGCGGCGCCGTCGTATTCGAGGCCGAGGGCAATTCGCAAGGCTGGACCCCCGCCTTCGCGGGGGTGACGATCAAGGAGCGGGAATGGCTAGAGAGACGCGATCAGCTTCTGCGCCTCTTCCTTCTGCGCGGAGGAGCCTTCCTTGGCGACTTCCTGCAGGATCTCGCGAGCGCCGTCCTTGTCGCCGATCTCCAGGTAGGCCTTGGCGAGCTCGAGCTTGGTGCCCACCGCTTCGGCGCCCTCGCCGCCGGCCGGCGTGTCGAGGTTCAGGTCCGCGAGGTCCATGGAGCCGGCGGGCGCGGCGGCCGGCGCGGCAGGCTTCGCCTCGGGCTTGCTGCCCGGCATGTCGAGGCCGGAGAGATCGAAGTCGAACGACGGCTTCTCTTCCTTCGGCGCTTCGGCGGCCGGTGCCGCCGCCGCGTGGGCCTCGCCCGCGGAAGGCGCCAGGTCGAAGTCGATCGACGCGGGCTGCTCCACGTTCAGGTCCGCAGCGGGAGTGGCCTCGCCCACGCCGAGGTCGAAGTCGGTCGAGGCGGCAGGCGCGGCTTCCCCGCCGGCGCTCTTCGAGCCTTCGATGTCGAAGTCGAGCTCGGGCTTCGCGGCGGGCGCGGAAGACGTGAACGTGGCCGTGCCGCCCGCGGCGCCGGCGTAGAGCGGGTTGTTCGGGTCGATCTGCGCGCCCATCGCGGCGGCCTTCTGCCAGAGCGGGCTCGAATCGCCCACCGCGGCATGCAGCTCTTTCGCGACGGTCTCGAACGCCGTGGCGCTCTTGCGCGCGTGGTAGATCTCGAGGAGCTTCAGCGAGATCTCGTGGCGATTGCGGTCGCGCGCCATCGCCTCCTTGAGGATTTCCTCGGCCTGCGCATCGCGGCCGTAGGCGATGTAGACCTCCGCTTCCGCGACCGGATCGACCTCATCGGTGTCGATGGTCCCCGGACCCGTCTTGTCGAAGTCCGTGAGGAAGGAGGAATTGCCCGTGTCGACGAGACCGCCTGCGGGCTTCGCCGTCGTTCCCCCGGCTTTCAGGTCCGAGGGGAACGCGCTCGTCATGGCGCTATTAGGGCCCGCTTCTGCCCTCGCTTTCCGGCGCCGCATGAACAGGAAGGCGCCCGCGGGGATGCCGAGCAGCAGGATGGCGCCGCCGGCGAGATACATGGGATCCAGCTCCTCGTACCACTCCTTGGGCGGGGGCGGCGGAGGTGCTTTCTTCGGTGCGGCCTTGGGCGGAGCGGCGGCGGTCTTGGGCGCTTCCGCGGGCTTCGGGGCTTCGGCGGGCTTCGGCGCTTCAGCGGGCTTCGGCGCTTCAGCGGGTTTCGCGGCTTCGGTCTTCGGCGCTTCAGCAGGCTTGGCCGGCTCGACGGCAGCGACCTTGGGAGGTTCCACCTTCGCGGGTTCCGGCTTCGCGGGCGCGGGAGGCGGCGTGGGAGCGGCGGCGACCTTCGTTTCGGCGGGCTTCGTGGCGGCGCCGCCCTTGAGGTCGAGCAGGCGCTGCATGTCCTTGATCTGTTTTTCCAGGTCGGCCACGCGCGAGTTGGCTTCCTTCAGCGCCTTGTCCTTCGCGGTGACTTCTTCCTGGAGGGCGTTGAGGCGGTCCTGCGAGGCGCCGCCGCCGCCTTTGCCGGGAGCGCCGGCCTTGGCACCCGTGTCCGACTTCGAGAGGCGCAGCACGTCGCTGCTGGCAGCGGCAGGCGCGGGCGGCGGCGCGACGGCGGCCGACCCGATGCGCCCCGAGCCGATGTTGGCGGGCTCGGCTTTCGCGGGCGAGGACCCGACGTTGCTCGCCAGGTTCTCGCGGTAGCCCTTCCAGTCCTGCACCTGCGCGTGGACTTCCTGGCGCGCATCCTTCTGCTCGATCTTGGCGACGTCCTCGGCGCTGGGCACCTTGAGGATCTGCCCCGCCTTCATCACGTTCATGTTGCCGGCGAAGGCGCTCTTGTTCTCGCGATACAGGGCGACGAGCATCTGCTCCATGCTCACGTCCGAGGGCTTCACCTGGGCCGCGATCTTGTTGAGCGTCTCGCCCTTCTGGATGGGGCCGTAGGTGTCCGTGCCCGCCGTGGTCTCGAGCGTGGCGGCCTTCGCGGGCGCGGCGCCCTTGGGCATCTCGGCGCTCGCGGAGGGCGAGCCCGTGGGCTCGGCGGGCGCAGCGGAAGCGGGAGCCGAAGGCGTCGCCGCCGGCTCGGCGGCCGGCGGCGTCTGTTGGGTTTGCGGCTCGCTGGCCGCCGCGACGCTAGGTGCGGTGACCTTGCCCTGCGCGTAGCCCGGCGGATCCAGCAGGATCGGGTACTCGCGCTGCACGCGCCCGGCAGGCCAAGTCACTTCGATCAGCGCATCGACGAACGGCTCGTTCACCGGCGCGATGCTGGTGACCTTGAGGTATGGCGATCCGTTGGGGCGCTTCTCGACCGAGAAGCGCAGCAGGCGCAGCGCCGACGAGTACTCGATGCGCGCGTCGCGGAACGCTTCCGGAGTGGCCACGCGAGCCGAAAGGTTGTCGAGCTCGCCCGGCTGCAGCGACACCAGATCGATCTCCGCATTCAGGATCTGGCCGAGCGCCGAGTTCACGGTGAGCTTTCCAAGGCCGGCTGCATGGGCCGTTACCGCAAGGCCCATCGTCAGCGCGATGGCAGCTCCCCTTCTGAGAATACTCACCATTTTTGTGTCCATCCCGCGCGGAAAGTCTTAAGGATCAATGGGTTATTGTTCCAATCTCACCCGGTTTTTCACATTATCGCTTAAGTCGGATATTTTTCAACCACTTTTTCCCTGTTGGCACCGGGGCTTACGCCGTGGCCGCCGGTACGCGCGCCTTCAGGAGGATGCCCAGCATGCGCCGCAGGGGTTCCGCCGCACCCCACAGGAGCTGGTCGCCGACCGTAAACGCAGAAAGATACTCCCCTCCCATGCGCAGCTTCCGGAGTCGCCCGATGGGGACATCCAGCGTGCCGGTGACCGCGACGGGCGTGAGGCGCTTCAGGGTTTCCTCGCGCTTGTTGGGCACGACCTTCACCCACGCGTTGCCCTTGGCGAGGATCGACTCGATCTCCTCGAGCGGCGGGTCGCCCTTCAGCTTGATGGTGAGGCCCTGGCTGTGGCAGCGCATGGCGCCGATGCGCACGCACAGGCCATCGACCGCGACTTCCCTGTTGGCGGGGCGCCCCAGGATCTTGTTGCTCTCCGCATGGCCCTTCCACTCCTCGCGGCTCTGGCCGTTACCCAGGTCCGTATCGATCCACGGCAACAGGCTTCCCGCGAGCGGCACGCCGAAGTGCGCGGTGGGGAAACCCTCGTCGCGAAGGATCCCGGCGACCTCGCGGTCGATCTCGAGGATCGCGGAAGACGGGTCCGAGAGCATGCTCTTCGCGGCGAGGTGCAGCTCGCCCATCTGCTGGAGCAGCTCGCGCATGTTCTGCGCACCGGCGCCCGAGGCGGCCTGGTAGGTCATGGCGCTCACCCAATCGACGAGGTCGGCCTTGAGGAGCCCATCGATCGCCATGAGCATGAGGCTCACGGTGCAGTTGCCGCCGATGTAGTTCTTCACGCCGTCGGCGAGCGCCTTGTCGATCACGGGCCGGTTCACCGGGTCGAGGATGATGACCGCGTCCTTCTCCATGCGAAGGGCCGAGGCCGCATCGATCCAGTAGCCGTCCCATCCCGCCGCGCGAAGCTTCGGATACATGCCCTTCGTGTAGTCGCCGCCCTGGCAGCTCACGAGGACTTCGTTCTTCGCGAGCTCGCGCACGTCGTTCGCGTCCTTCAACGCGGGCACGGGCTTGCCGATGTTGGGGCCGGGACCGCCCACGTTCGAAGTGGTGAAGAAGACGGGATCGATCGCATCGAAGTCCCGCTCGTCGCGCATGCGCTCCATCAGGACGGAGCCCACCATGCCGCGCCAACCCACAAAACCGACGGTTCTCATATCAACCTCATTTCCAAAAAAGGGCGAAACCGGAATGTGCTTTAGAGCGCTTCGACCACCGCGGAACCCATCTCCGTGGTGGTCACCGGTTTCGACTTGGTGGCGATGTCCGCGGTGCGAATGCCCGAGGCCAGCGCCTTGCGAACCGCGCTTTCGATGCGGCCGGCGATATCCGCCTTGCCGAAGGTGTAGCGGAACATCATGGCCATGCTGAGGATCATGGCGAGCGGGTTGGCCTTGCCCTGGCCCGCGATGTCCGGCGCCGAGCCGTGGATGGGCTCGTAGAGGCCCTTCCCGCTCGCGTCGAGCGAAGCCGAAGGCAGCATCCCGATGGAGCCCGTCAGCATCGAGGCTTCGTCGGAAAGGATGTCGCCGAACATGTTGCCGGTCACGATCACGTCGAATTGGCGCGGGTTGCGCACGAGTTGCATCGCGCAATTATCCACCAGCATGTGCGAAAGCGCGACGTCCGGGTACTCCGGGGCGATCTCCCCGGCGATGTCGCGCCAGAGCTGCGTGGTCTCGAGGACGTTCATCTTGTCCACGCTGCAAAGCTTCTTGCCGCGCGCCCGGGCCGTCCTGAAACCGCTGTGCAGGATGCGGCGGATCTGCGCCTCGGTGTAGTGCATGGTGTTGAAGCCCACGCGGTTGGGTTTCTCGCCCGTGACGCCGCGCGGCTGGCCGAAGTAGATGTCGCCCGTGAGCTCGCGCACGATCATGATGTCGAGGCCGCTCACGACTTCCGGTTTCAGGGTCGATGAGTCCGCGAGCTCGGGAAACACCGTGGCCGGCCGCAGGTTCGCGAAGAAATCGCACTCCTTGCGCAGGCCCAGGATGGCTTTCTCGGGGCGCTTGTCGCGAGGCAGCGTGTCGTACCTGGGGCCGCCCACGGCGCCGAAGAGCACCGCATCGGATCGCTTCACGAGGTCGAGTGTTTTCGCGGGCAGCGGATCGCCGTGCGCGTCGTAGGCCGCGCCGCCGACGAGCGCCTCTTGCGTTTCGATCTTCATGCCCTCCTTGCGAAGGACATCGAGGACGCGAAGCGCCTCGCGAAGGATCTCGGGGCCGATGCCGTCGCCCGCGAGGAGCGCGATCTTCATCTACGAGAAGATCCAGGGCTCGGAGCGCTTGCGCTTCTCCTCGTACGCCTTGATCTCGTCGGAGTGCCGCAGCGTGAGGCCGATCTCGTCCCAGCCGTTCACGAGGCACTCCTTGCGCGACGCGTCGATGTCGAAGTGCATCGGCTTCTGGTTCGGGGCCGTCACCGTCTGCGCGGGAAGGTCGATGGTGAGCCTGAACCCCGGGTGCGCCGCGATCTCGGTGAAGAGGTGGTCGACCTGGAAGTCGAGCAGCACGATGGGCAGGAAGCCGTTCTTGAAGCTGTTGTTGTAGAAGATGTCGCCGAACGAGGGCGCGATGACGGCCTTGAAACCGTACTGCTGAAGCGCCCATGGCGCGTGCTCGCGCGAGGAGCCGCAGCCGAAGTTCTTGTTCGCGAGGAGGATCGTCGCCTCCTTGTACATCGGCTGGTTCAGCACGAAGTCCGGGTTGGGCCGGCGCTTCGACATGTCCATGCCCGGCTCGCCGATGTCCAGGAACCGCCATGCGTCGAAGAGGTGCGGCCCGAAGCCCGTGCGCTTGATGGACTTCAGGAACTGCTTCGGGATGATCGCGTCGGTGTCGACGTTCTCGCGGTCGAGGGGCGCCACGAGGCCGGTGTGGACGGTGAACTTCTCCATCGTCCCTACTTCGCCGCTTTCTCGATGGCCTCGCCGCCCTTCTTCACGTCCTTGCCGACGCCCTCGATGGTGTTGCAGCCGGCGAGCGCGAGCGCCGCCGCGATGATGAAGAGGATGCTTCTCACTGTTCGCTCCTCGGAATGACAAGGGGATAAGCGAATTATAGCGAGGCGGGAGGCAAAGCCGTCATCGAAATGGGCTAGGCTGCGCGTCATGGCGAAGAAGCGGACGGACGAAGAGCTCCAGCGCGTGGCAAGCGGCGTGCGGCAGCTCGTGCGCGCGGCCGCACGGGCGGAAAAGGAATTCGCCGCCGAGCTCGCCTCCGTGGATCCCACGACGCGGGAAAGCGCCCGCAACCTCGTCCACTATCTCGCCGTGCGCCGCCACGACGTGCGCGACCTGCAGGCCGCGCTCCAGCGCCTGGGGTTGAGCTCGCTCGGACGCCTCGAAGCGCACGTGATGGCTTCGCTCCAGTCCGTGATGCACGCGATCGACGCGCTGCGCGGCAAGCCTGGCGGGCCGATGGAAATGCCGCCCGTCACCTTCGACTCGGGCGACGAGCACCTTGCCCGCAATGCGAAGGCGATCCTCGGGCCGCCCGCGAGGGGCCTCGCCACCCGGATCATGGTGACGATGCCCGGCGAGGCCGCGGACGACCCCGGCCTCATCCGCGACCTCGTCGAGGGCGGCATGCGCATCATGCGCATCAACTGCGCGCACGACACGATCCTCGAGTGGAAGCGCATGTTGGAGCACCTGCGCCGTGCCGAGGCCGAAACGAAGAAGCGCTGCCTCGTGTGCTTCGACCTCGCGGGGCCCAAGCTTCGCACCGGGCCCATGACGCCCGGGCCGGCGGTGATCAAGTGGCGCCCGAAGCGCGATTCGCTCGGCAGCGTGACCGAGCCCGCGCACGTGCGCTTCGTCGCGCGCATGCAGGAATCCGACGCGCTGGCGGGCGCCATCCCGGCGAGCCCGAAGCTGGTCGCGGCGGCGAGGGTCGGCGACACGGTCGAGCTGGTCGATGCGCGGGGCCGCGTGCGCAGGCTCGCGGTGGTCGCCCGATCGCCGGACGATTTCGAATGCGAGACCGGATCGACGGCCTACGTCGTTCCGGAGACGCGCCTCGTGCTCGAGCGCGCCGGCAGCGTCGTCGCGGAGGGCGAGATCGGGGAGCTGCCCCACCGCGAGCAGTGGATCGAGCTGCACACCGGCGACAAGCTCGAGATCAGGCGCGGCGAAGCGCCCGGCCACGACGCGGTCCACGACGAGGACGGCAAGCTCATCTCGCCCGCGATGGTGTCGTGCGCCGTGGGCGAGCTCTTCGACAGCGTGCGCAAGGGCGAGCGCATCTACCTCGACGACGGAAAATTCCGCGGCGTGATCCGTGAGGTGCGCAAGGACTGCCTGGTGGTCGAGATCGCGGTCGCGCTCGGGGGAGCGGCGAAGCTGCGCGCGGCAAAGGGGATCAACGTTCCGGGATCGGACCTGGCGCTCTCCGCCATCACGGCGAAGGACCTCACCGACCTGGACTTCGTCGCGCGGCACGCCGACATGGTGGGCATGTCCTTCGTGCAGAGACCCGATGACGTGAAGGCGCTCATGAAGGCGCTGGCCGCGCGCCGCGCATCGAAGCTCGGCATCGTCCTCAAGATCGAGACCCAGGCGGCGTTCGAGCGGCTGCCGAGCCTCCTCCTCGCCGCCATGCGCCACAAGCCGCTCGCGGTGATGGCGGCGCGCGGCGACCTCGGCGTGGAGGTCGGATTCGAGCGGCTCTCCGAGGTGCAGGAGGAAATCCTGTGGTTCTGCGAGGCGGCGCACGTGCCCGTCATCTGGGCCACGCAGGTGCTGGAATCGCTCGCCAAGGGCGGCATGCCCTCGCGCGGGGAAGTGACCGACGCCGCCATGGGCAGCCGCGCCGAGTGCGTCATGCTGAACAAGGGGCCCTATATCCGCGAGACGCTGCGCTTCCTCGTGGACGTGCTCGCCCGCATGGAGAAGCACCAGCACAAGAAGACCTCGCGGCTGCGCAAGCTCAAGGTCTCCGGGGCGCGGCGGGCCCGGGCGAAGCGCTAGAGGCGACGGATGTCGACGAAGTGCCCGGCGATCGCCGCCGCGGCCGCCATCTCGGGCGAGACCAGGTGCGTGCGCCCTCCCGCGCCCTGCCGCCCTTCGAAATTCCGGTTCGAAGTCGAAGCGCAGCGCTCGCCCGGCGAGAGCTTGTCGTCGTTCATGCCCAGGCACATCGAGCAGCCGGCGTCGCGCCACTCGAAGCCCGAGTCCTTGAACACGCGGTCGAGGCCTTCCTTCTCGGCCTGGGCCTTCACGAGCCCCGAGCCCGGCACCACGAGCGCGAGCTTCACGTTGCGCGCCACGCGCTTGCCTCTCACGACCTTCGCCGCGGCACGGAGATCCTCGATGCGGGAATTCGTGCAGGAGCCGATGAAGATCTTGTCCACGTTGATCTGCGCGACCGGCGTGTTGGGCTCCAACCCCATGTACTTCAACGCGCGCTCCATCGCCTCGCGCTTCACCGGGTCTTTTTCACGATCGGGATCGGGCACGCGGTCCTCGATGGAGACGACCATCTCGGGCGAAGTGCCCCACGTGACCTGCGGCTTCAATTGCCGCGCATCGAGCTCCACCACCTTGTCGAACTTGGCGCCC
>Ga0335069_10014318_pt1 | contig 11110 bp, 11 predicted proteins | sample Lox_Sample_11_FD_206714 | JGI IMG/M metagenome (GOLD analysis project Ga0335069, IMG submission 206714) | Soil microbial communities from Loxahatchee National Wildlife Refuge, Florida, United States - Lox_Sample_1.1 | ecosystem: Environmental > Terrestrial > Soil > Wetlands | place: USA... | reverse complement strand
GACCAACCTGTTCGCGACCACGTTCTTCACGCTCACCGGCTTCCACGGGCTACACGTCACGGTGGGCCTGTTCGCGCTGGCGCTCGCGCTGGGTCTCGCCGTCTCGCGCGACTTCGCCGCGCGCGCGCCGTCGCTCCTGAGAGCCATCGGGATCTACTGGCACTTCGTCGACGTCGTCTGGATCGCGGTCTTCTCGATCGTCTACCTCTGGGGGATGCGCTCGTGAGCACGATGGGCCTCCTCATGTCGCTTTGGCGACTCGATCCCCTCGCCATCGCCGCGTGCATCGCGACAGCCACGGTCCTCGTTGCACGAAGGACCGAGCTCGGACCGCGCGCGATTCTGCTCGGCTCGGCGGTCGTCGTCCTCGTCGCCGCGCTCGCGTCGCCCATCGGCAGCCTCGCGGACGGGTACCTGTTCAGCGCTCACATGCTGCAGCACCTGCTGCTCGTGCTCGTCGTGCCGCCGCTCGCGCTGCTCGGCTGGCCGGCGCGTCGGGAACAGCGTCCGGCGCAGACGGCACGCCGCCGACTGCATCCGCTGGTTCCCTGGCTGCTCGGCGTCGGCGCGATGTGGCTCTGGCACGAGCCGAAGCTCTGCGACGCGGCTGCGAGCAGCCCGGTCGTCCACCGCGTGCAGGAGCTTTCGCTGCTGGCGATGGGCGCGGCGTTCTGGTGGCCGGTGCTCGCGCCACGCGCCGGCGCGCGCCTCTCCCCGCTCGCTGGCATCCTCTATCTGTTCACGGCCTGCGTCGCCTGCACGCTCCTCGGGATCGTCATCACCTTCTCGCCGGTGGAAGTCTGCTCGGTGTTCGCCCACCCGGTGGATCGTCTCGGTGTGATGCCACTGGTGCGCGACGGCTGGGGGCTGAGTCCGGCGAAAGATCAGCAGGTAGGCGGTCTCCTCATGTGGGTCCCGGCGTGCCTGGTGTACGGCGTGGGAATCATGGGACAGCTCGCGCGCCTGTTCGCCGAGCACGACGTCGCGCGACAGGAGGAGCCATCGTGAACGAGCAGCGCGCGGGGTGGAACGTACCCAAGCCCGAGCACATCCCGAGGCCGACACCGTGGCCCGCCTCGATGGCGCTCGGCATCACCTTCTTCGCCTGGGGCTTCGTCACTTCGCCCATCGTCCTCGGCATCGGCCTGGGGCTGTTCATCATCTCGCTCGCCGGCTGGATAGGAGAGATCCGTCATGAACGACGACCAGGGTGACTCTCGGCGGCGCTTCCTCGCGCGGGCGTCGGTGGCGCTCGGCGGCTGCGCGGGCGTCGCGCTCGCGGCCCCCATGGCGGGGTTCGTCGTGGCGCCGCTCTTCGCCAAGGTGCCGCGCGAGTGGCGGTCGGTCGGCAAGGTGACCGATTTCCGCGTGGGAGAGACCGTGGGCGTCACCTTCATGGACGCGTCACCGGTCGCGTGGGCGGGCGTGACGGCAAAGACGGCGGCGTGGCTTCGTCGCGTCACCGAGGAGAAGTTCGTCGCCTTCTCGGTCAACTGCGCGCACCTCGGATGCCCCGTGCGCTGGCTGCCGGAGGCGCAGCTCTTCATGTGCCCCTGCCACGGGGGCGTCTACTACGCCGACGGCACGGTCGCCGCGGGCCCGCCGCCACACTCCCTCTCGCAGTACGCGGCGCGCATCAACGGTGACGACGTCGAGATCCACACCGAGCCCATCCCGATCGACTGACCATGCTCAAAGGCCTCCTCGGCAAGACCTGGTCGGTACTCGACGATCGCCTCGGCATCTCGGCGGTCGTCGGACCGATCATGAAGCACCCGGTGCCCCGGGGGGCGCGCTGGTGGTACGTGTTCGGCAGCGCCACGCTGTTCGCGTTCATCGTGCAGATCGCGAGCGGCGTGACCCTCGCGTTCTCGTACATCGCCTCGTCGTCGCAGGCGTACGACACGCTGCTCTTCATCACGAACCAGGCGACCTTCGGGCGCTTCCTGCGCGGGCTGCACTACTACGGCGCATCCGCGATGGTGCTCATGGTCGGCCTGCACATGGCGCAGGTCTTCCTCGCGGGCTCCTACAAGTACCCGCGCGAGATGAACTGGCTCACGGGGGTGCTGCTCCTCGCGTTCACCATCGGGATGGGGTTCACCGGGCAGCTCCTGCGGTGGGACCAGAACGCGACGTGGTCCGTGGTGGTCGGCGCCGAGCAAGCCGGGCGTGCGCCCGTCGTGGGAGAGCACATCGCTCGATTCATCCTCGGCGGCGACACGATCGGCGGCGCCACGCTGAGCCGATTCTTCGCGATCCACGTGTTCATCATCCCGGCCATGATCTTCGGCTTCCTGGGCCTGCACCTTTTCCTGGTGATGCGCCACGGCATCTCGGAGCCGCCGAAGCCCGGTCAGCCGGTGGACCCGAAGACGTACCGGAAGAAGTACGAAGAGCACCTCGAGAAGGACGGCGTGCCCTTCTGGCCGGATGCCGCGTGGCGCGACGTGGTGTTCGGCGTCGCGATGATCGCCGGAATCATCGCCCTCGCGTGGCTCGTCGGGCCGCCGCCGCTCGACAAGCCGCCGGATCCGAGCCTGACCGACGCGAGCCCGAGGCCCGACTGGTACCTCCTCTGGTACTTCGCGGTGCTGGCCCTGATGCCGCCCTACCTCGAGACGGCGGTCATCCTGCTCGCGCCGCTGCTCGTCGGCGGGCTCCTCCTGTCGGCTCCGCTCCTGTCCAACAAAGGCGAGCGTGCGGCGCGGCGACGTCCCTGGGCGATCGGGATGGTGGTGCTCACCGTGCTCATGATCGGGTCGCTCTGGATCGTGGGCGCGCGCTCGTCGTGGTCTCCGAACTTCGACGCGCCGCCTCTCTCGGCCGACATCGTCGGCGCCACCAGCGGCCCAGTCGCCGAAGGAGCGAAGCTCTTCCACGACAAGGGATGCCTCAACTGCCATCTCGTGGCCGGACAGGGAGGGCGCCGCGGTCCGAACCTCACGCACATCGGCGACCTGCTTACACGGGACCAGCTGGTGATTCGCATCTCGAACGGCGGACACAACATGCCCGCCTTCGCCGGCACGCTGAAGCCGGAGGAGCTCGACCTCCTCGTGGACTTCCTCGTGTCACGAAAAGCCCCGCCGCCCCGGTGAATTCCGCCTCAGGTTTCGAGCTCCCGCACGCGCAGGCGCAGCAGGTCGGCGTCGATCGGCTTGTGCAGGATGTGACAGTGCTCGGGTAGACCCTCGAGCTCGTCGAATCCGGTGAGCACAAGGACGGGTACGTGGGCGAGCTTTGGACGGTGCGCCATGGCCTGAAGCACCTCCCAACCGCTGATGTGCGGCATCATGAGGTCGAGCAGGACGATGGACGGCGCGGGGTCATCCGCGAGCAGGCCGAGCGCCGTCTCGCCGTCGCCGGCCGTCGCCACCTCGTGCCCGTCGGCGCGCAGGATCGCTTCGGCGACGATGCGCACGGCCTCGTCGTCGTCCACCACGAGCACGCGGCTCATGGGAGCCTCCGGGCAGAGGAATTTCGGTCGACAGCGCGCACGCCCATGCTCGAAGCATGCGGCGTGCCGGTTTGTCTCAGCGCTCGCCCGCCCAGGCCCGGATGGCCTCTCGATCGGCGTCCGAGAGTGGATGCCCCTGGGGAGGCATCGTGCGAGAGAGCACGACGCGTTCCCGGATTGCGCCTCGCTCCGACTCCCACGCTTCGGCCGTGGAGAGATCGGTGCCGGACGAGCCGTTGGGCTGATGGCATGCGGAACAGACGCGGGCGAATATCGGCGCGAGCGTCGTCGTCCACGTCGTCGCCAGCGCCGGCTCGGCTTCCGCTCGAGCGTAGCGATCGAGCTTGCCGCCCGAGAGCACCCAGACGTCCCCGGTGCTCGAGGGGGACAGACGCGCATCCGGAGGGACGTGCGCGCCGCTCGTCTCGGCCACGTGATCCTGCTCGACGACCCCGAGCTCCGAGCCGTCCGCGAACCACACGTGCGCGCCGGAAGCGGCGAGGCCGTGCAACGTCTCGCCCTCGGCGTCGTAGACGAGCGCGAGCTCCCCATCCGGCTTCGCTGCGTAGAGCGCACGTCGCGTCGACGCGTAGATGCGACCGTCGCTGCCCACCGCGGCGGCGGAGATCCCGGGGATGGCGTAACTCCGCGTCGTCGAGAGGGTCGGGTCGAACGCGACGAGCAAGCCCGCACCGATTGCGGCGCCGCGTCCCCCGCCGCCCGCGATGTCCAGCAGCGGCGGCAGGGCGTCGTAGCGGGCGACCCTGCTCCCGTCCGCGATGGCGAGCCCCCCGTCGACGAGGAACGCGACGCGACTCGCGTCGAGCATCGACGCACCGCGGAACGCGCGCCCGTCGAGACCGTAGCGCGCCGAGACGTCCTCGAAAGCGCTCGATCCGCGCAGGTAGTGCAGATGGCCGTGCCGATCGATGCCGACGATCCAGCGCGCCGATCCGTCGGCTCCCGCGATGGTGCTCGCGCTGGCCCAGTCGGTCACCGAGCGGTCGACTGCGACGACGGCTCCCGACCCCAGCACCGTCGCGCCCGAGTCGCCGAACACCGCGACGATGCCGCCCGCGTCGGCCACCGCGCTCACGCGCCCGACCTGCGCCTGCGAGGGATTCCAGGGGACGGCGCGCACGGTGAGGGGCGTCACCGCTCCGGCAGCACGCGTGTGCGGGCCGGCTCCGCAACCAACGAGGCACGCGGTCGACGCGGCCACCGAGAGGAGCGCGGTCCTCACGAGCGCAGGAGCTCCGGCACTGGTTCTCCGTCGCGCATGTACTTGCGCGGGTCCACCCCGAAAGCAGACAGGAAGGTCGCGAGCAGATCGGGCGGCGCGATCGCACGCTCGCCGTCGACGAACCTGCGTGCCGGCAGCGGCAGCAGCTGGTCCGGGTCCGTCTTGCCGAAGGCGACGTTGCTCTTGAAGCGCGGGGACACGACGAGCGCCGAGTTGTTCGGGTAGTGGTCGCGTCCCATCCCGAGGTTGATCTGCGGTGTGCGGCAGAAGTCGCTGACGACGAGGATGTGCGTGTGGTCCGAGAGCTTCGCGCCGGACTTGGTCGGGTGCGGCGTCGCGTCGAGCGACTTGATGGTCTGCGCGACGAGGCCGAACGTCTCCTGCTGGAGCTGCGCCTGCCCGCGGTAGTTGTTGCCGTGCGTGTCGAACCCTCCCACGGCGAAGCTGACGCACCTGACCACGTTGCGCTTCATGGCTTCGACGGCGAAGGCGGCGTTGACCGCCGGGCCGCCGGTGAAGCGCGCCTTGTAGTCGAACTCCGGGTGCGCCTTGCGCAGACCGTTGGTGCTGAAGACGTCCTGCAGGCTGCTGCCGAGCATGCGTCGCAGCGCGCCGTACTGCAGGTCCATTCCGTCGAGAACGTCCGGGTACGTGGACCGCTTCGCCAGGTCGCGCGCCTCCTCCGAGAGCATCGCCGTGACCCGATCGCGTTCGGCGTCGCCGTCGTAGAGCTGGGCACGTGCGAGCGTCCGGCTGATGGACCCGACGTCGTCGATCGCGAGCGGGACCACGCGACGATCCAGGTTCTCGCCGACGTACGCCGAGGGGAAGCGCACGCTCACGGTCGGGAAGAGCTGGTCGCGTCCGAGCTCGTTCGCGATCATCGTGTCGATGCTCGAATTGGCCACCCGCGTTCCTCCCTGAGGATGGCGGCCGGTCGTCGAGAATATCTGCCCGTCGGGGTGAGCGACCGTGTTCATCTCGAGGCCGTTGATCACCGTGATGCGATCCGCCATGTCGGCGAGATCGCCGATGCCCGGGCCGAACACGAGGCTCGATCCCTTCGGCCTCACGAGCTCGAACGTCTTGAAGCCCGTGTCGCCGAGCGGAGCGTCGACCCAGCGCTTGAGCGGCGCGGTATCGGTGTTCTCGGTGGAAGCGGGATGCACGATGCCGCGGAGCTCGTTGCGCGGATCGGCCCAGAGCGTCACGTCCCATCCGCCGAGCGCGATGATGAAGAGGAAGAAGTCCGGCGAGCTCGCCGCGGCCACGTCGGCCATCGAAGCGATCGTCGGCAACCCGGCGACCGCCGAGGCCGCGCCCGCCGACAGGACCTTGAGGAACGTGCGTCTCGTGGTCTGCATGGTGCGACTCAATAGAGGTGGAACTCCGGGTGGCGTACGAGGCCGTAACAGACGGCGGCCCAGCCGGCTTCCTCCGGCGTGAAGCGGGACTTCGGGTCCGCCTTGGCGTGCCCGGCGACGATGTCGCGATAGAGCTGGTAGAAGCGCGGCCCCCGCTCCGGCGGCGCGAGGGACGCCGGGTAGCCGAGGAACGTGCGGTGGAGCACGTCGAAGCGCGTGGCGAAGCCCGGAGCATCGAGGTCACCACGGGGGACGTCGAAGGCGAAGATCGCGCGCTCCGCGAGAGCCGGCGGGGCGCCTCCCTTGGGCCCCTTCAGGTCGTGCTCGACCGCCCGGTCGCAGAGGGCCACGCCGAGCCGCTCGAAGGTCGCGACCATCAAGGCGTTCGTCTGCGTCTGCCGCGGGATGTCGAGGCGGTAGTCGGGGAAGCCGAGCGCCGAGACGTAGTCATCCCACGAGTCGAAGACGGCGTTGCCGTCGCCTCCGCGCGCGCGCTTCTGCACGTCGAGCGGCGCGAGAGCCCCGAAGAGCTGCATGTACGTGCGCATGTAGACCTCGGGCGGCACGAGGCGCAGGTCCTCCTTGGGCGCCGTGTCCTCGGCGATGAGCGCAGCCTGAGGGATGGATTGCTTCGGCCCCGGATAGATGGCCTCCGGCGGGCGCCCGCACGCGACGAGTGCCGCCGCGCCGCCGACGACGAGGACCGCAACGGCGCCTTTCACGGCGAGCCTCCGCGCCAGGTCCCGGAAGCCAGGTTGTTGGACTTGCGGTACGCGTCCGAAAGAACGATGGCCTTCACGAGCGAACGCATCTTGAATCCCGAGCGCACGAACGTGGTCGTCAACTCCTGCAGGAGCGCGTCGTCGTCCGCGTTCGTCGGCCGCCCCAGGAACGACGACGTCACCCGCTGCACCGCGCACGCGGCGAACTCGGGCATCGCGACGATGTCGCGCGCTGCGCCGGCCGGCGTCTCGTCGGCGTGCTCGGGCGAGCCATAAGCGCTGCGCAGCGTGGCGGACTTCGCGTCCGAGAACGCCGCGTCGTAGAGGGCGTTGCACCCGCCGTTCAGGTGTCCGTTCTTGTCGAGTTTGCACGTCGTGCTGTGCACGGGGAAGAGAGTCTGCGGCAAGAAGACGAAGCTCGAGGGCTCGACCCGCGAGAAGTACGCGGCGAGGGGCTCGAGCGTCGCGTGGCACGTCTTGCACCCGGGGCGCACCATCAAGTTCGGCTCGGTCGACGCCGTGAGCTGCTGGTTGTCGGCGACGAAGGACTTGCAGAGGAAGTCGTTGTACAGGGCCGCTCCACGCGCGCGCGCCGACGCGTACTTCTCGAGGAACATCGGCATCGTCAGGATCCCCGAGGCGTGCTGACCGCGGTCGGCCACGAGCTTCCACGTGCTCACGTCCTGCGGCTCGAGATCCTCGGGCACGGCGCGCGGGTCGAAGAGTGGCTCGCTCTCCTGGAGCATGCCGAACCCGGCCTCCGGCCCGCAGCAGTTGCTCCGCTGGATCGACCCGTAGAACTGCGCGAGCGGACCGTTCACGAAGGTGTGCTTGCCCGTGAGGATCTCGCGGAAGTCACGGTCGCTGGCGAAGAGATCGTCCAGGAAATGCACCGCCTCGCGCGACCACCAGTAGGGAAACCATCGCTCCTGCGATTGTCGCGCGTCGTCGAGCGGATAACCCGGGCCGAGCGGCATGTGATTCGGGAAGTAGAAGGCGTTGCCGCCGTTGTTGCCGTCGCCCGGGACGCATCGCTCCAGGCCCACGCCGCATCCGCAGTCGGGCGCGACGCCGAGGCCCGTCTTGGTCGAGCAGGCGACCTCTTCGCCCTGGTGCTGCGTCGCATACTTGCTGTCGAGCGGCGGCGGTCGCGTCCTTCCGCCGGGCAGCTTGGCGTCCTTCGGCGGAGGCTTCGTGCGCCCGCTCGCGTACACGTGCCCCGTCTCCCGCGTGCTCGCCTCCTCGCGGCACACGCGCACCTCCGTCACCGGCTTGCCGTCCTCGGTGAGGAGCGACTCGACGGGCTTGTACTGCGGGTCGGCGTTCTTCCAGGCGTCGGTCCCGTAGAGCTGCTGCGGCTCGCGCGTCTTGTAGTCGCGATACAGCCACCAGGGCCGCACCGTCACCGTGAACTGGTCGAGGACCTTCTTGGCGACCTTCTTCGGCGTCCCCTTGTCCGGCTGGCGCGCGCGGATGACGACACCCGTCTCGTCGGTGCTGAGACAGAACTCGCCGTCCGTCTCGGGTCGCTCGCGGCGCTGGTTCTCGCGATAGTAGACCCACACGTTCTTGCCGTCGGGGCCGAGCACCTCGTGCCGCAGGAGCTCCGACGGCGCGCTCCTGAAGTTCAGGTTCGGCTCGAGCCGCAGGACGTCCATGTAGATGCGCGTCATCCGCTCCGGGTACGTCGCCCCGCTCAGCGCGTGGTCCACCCAGCGCGCGAGGTCGAAGTCGCTCCGCTCGAACGACGCGATCTCCTCGCGCGTCGGCATGCGGCCGAGCAGGTCGATCGCAGCGATGCGGAAGTGGCGATAGTCCTCGAGGGTGCGACTCGCCGGCGGAGGGGCCTCTGCCTGCGCACGGTCGCCCGTCCACGCCGACGCGCTCGCGAGCGCCAGCGAGACCATCATCAGGGTGGACAACCGGCCGAGGCGCACGCGGGATGGACGAGACGCTAACCCGAAAGCTTCACCCGCCTCCACCATGATGACCGCCCCACCCGCCGTGGAAGATCCCCCACGGGCGCGCATGGATGCCCCCGAAGCCGCCGTGAGCGCGCACGTAGAAGCCCGGCTCGTCGATGATCGTCACGCGCGGCATCACCACGAGCACGTCTTCATCGAAGACGACCCCCCAGCCCGCGGGCGGAAGGGGCCGCTCGAGCACGTCGAGGTCGACCATCGCGATGCGGATGCCCGAGTACTGCCAGTCCATGAAACTCGCGTGCAGGTCGTCTTCTTCCACCACGGTGTCGTCCAGGTTCTGCACGACGTAGACGACCCGGACGATCCCGCGCGAGCGCAGCGTCGCCGCGTCGGGAAGATCGCTCGTGGTCAGGATGTACCGATTGTCGTAGGTGTCGTCCCCGGGGTCGTCGAAGCGGTAGGCCAGGCGCCACGCGTCGAGCAGGAACACCGGCGTCGTTCCCTGGTTGTTCGGGTCGACGTAGGGAGACATGCTGGCCATGGCGGCGAGCGTCTCCTCCGCCGGCACGAGCTCGTCGTCGGCCGGCCAGTTGTTGAACGTCGGGACCAGAGACACGGCTCCGCCGGTCGCCCTCGAGAGCGTCACGCCGAATGCCACGGAGGCGGCGCCGCGCATGTCGACGACGAAGAGCGTCCCGGGCGGCAGCCCGTCCTGCGCGACGCGAATCGCCACCGCTCGGGCACGCTCCACGTCGTCGAGCGAGTCGACGACCGGTAGCTCGATGCCGCTGCCCGGCATCGAGTCGATCGCGCTCACGAGCGTGAACTTGGCGTAGGGCGCCCACGGGTCACCCGGAGGAAGCTGCCAGCGGCGCATCACCGCGTCACGCGACGGGAGCGTCGTCGCGCGCACGTCCGGCTCCTGCGCCCCGTTCGCGAGGTCGGCCGACGGGGTCCAGGGCCGCGTCGATACGCAGCCTGTGGCGAACACGGCGATCGGAGACAGGGCGAGCGCGCGGCGGATCATCGGCGCCCCTCCCCTTCGGTCGAGACGAAGACGGGCACGCAGAGCGCGTCGTGCGAGACGTGGCTCTGCGGCGTGATGCGCGCGAAGTAGCCGGCGAAGCGGCCGTCGAGCACGTAGGCGCCGAGCGTCACGAAGCGGTCGCCCCACGGCGTCGGCAGCGGACGCTGGCGGACGAAGCGCTGAGCGATCCAGCGTTCGCCTCTCGCCGCGCGAGCGAGCGCGTGATCGACGGCGGAGGTCCACTCGGCGTCGCGGTACAGCTCCCCGACGAACACCTGATCGCCCACGCGCCCCATCGATCGCTTCACGACCCACGACGCGCGCGCGCCGACGATGGCGTCACGATCGGTCTCGGTCAGGTCGTGAGTCTCGGGGACGACGGCGGACGCACCGTGCGCCCACGCCCGTGCGAACGCGAGCTTGGACTGCGCGAAGATGTGCCCGGGGCTCGTGAGCGTCCGTACGCGCCCGCTCTCGATGGCGCGCGCGATGTCGGCGACGTTGCGCTGGCCGCTCATCCACTCGGTGGGGAAGTAGCGGTAGAGGGCGCGCACGGGCTGGCCGTGGATGCAGAGGTCACCTCGCTGCAGACGCGGCGCCGTCGGCGGCGCGAGGATCGCCGGCGTCCCGGCGCGCTCGAGCTCGCGCGCGACGAGCGCGCAGACCTGCAGATCCTCGGCGTATCCCGTGGCGTGCAGGATGCCCACCGCTCCGCCCTCGGCGAGCGCCGAGAGCCGTGCGACGAGACGCGGCACGACGTGCGTCGGATCGTGAGCCGCCGAGAACCCCGCGGCGCGCGCGAGCCGCGGGAGACCGAGCGCCTCGTTGTGCCCTCCCGGGCAGTCCACGTTGATCTCGCAGGCTCTCCAGATCCCCTCGGCATCGAGGAGCAGATCGACGCGGACGAGAGAGGCGTCGTCGCCCGCGCCGTGCGACGCGGCAGCGAGACGCAGCACGTCGTCATCGAAGCCGTAGCGCGCGCGCTCCAGGGGATCGACGTGAGCGCGCGCCGCGACCTGCTCGATCTCGCGCACCACCGTCTCGGCAGCGCCGACTGCCGCATCATGCAGCGCGCGGGGGAGCAGCAGCGGATGCACGTCGACGCGGCGGCGGCCGGCCACGAACGCATCCCACACGAGGAAGCGTGTCGCGAGGTCGCGCGCCAGTGACGCGTCCGAGAGGGGATCTGCCCCGAGGGGCACGACCTCGGCGACGGCGGCAGGCAGCGGCTCCACGACGTCGCACGGGGGGAGAGCAAGAAGCCGTCCAGGCAAATCCCCCCGCCCGTGCGGCGCGCGCACCTATCCCACTGGGGCAGAAGGACCGGCCCCTACCCCGCTGCGCGACGAGTTGTCCCGTGTAGGTTGGT
>Ga0335069_10014317_pt1 | contig 11111 bp, 8 predicted proteins | sample Lox_Sample_11_FD_206714 | JGI IMG/M metagenome (GOLD analysis project Ga0335069, IMG submission 206714) | Soil microbial communities from Loxahatchee National Wildlife Refuge, Florida, United States - Lox_Sample_1.1 | ecosystem: Environmental > Terrestrial > Soil > Wetlands | place: USA: Florida... | reverse complement strand
GACGGGAAGAGCTTTCAGTACGCAGCCGCCTCGATGACCGGCATGTCGCAGGCCGAATACGCGCAGATGATGCTCGCGGGCGGTCGATCGCCGGAAGGCAACCGTTCCCTGTCGGAGCAGAAGTGATGGCGCGAATCACGACCGGCATAACCACCTCGCACGTTCCGGCGATCGGCGCGGCGATCGACAACGGCAAGTCCCGCGACGCCTACTGGGGGCCGGTGTTTGCCGGTTACGACTTCTCGAAGCGCTGGATTGCGGATCATCCGCCGGACGTCGTGCTGCTCGTCTACAACGATCACGCGTCGGCGTTCAGCCTCGACATCGTGCCGACGTTCGCGATCGGCTGTGCGGAACGCTTCCAGCCGGCCGACGAAGGCTGGGGCCCGCGACCGGTCCCGGTCGTCGAAGGACATCCGGAGCTCGCGGCGCACGTCGCGCAGTCGGTCATCCAGCAGGATTTCGACCTGACGATCATCAACAAGATGGACGTCGACCACGGGCTCACGGTTCCGCTGTCGCTGATGTTCGGCCAGCCGCCGGCCTGGCCCTGCCGAGTGATCCCGATCCCCGTCAACGTCGTGCTCTACCCGCCCCCGTCCGGTCGCCGCTGCTACGCGCTCGGCAAGGCGCTGCGCAAGGCCGTCGATTCATTTGACGCTGACCTCAATGTTCACGTCTGGGGCTCCGGCGGAATGAGCCACCAGCTTCAGGGTACGCGCGCCGGCCTCATCAACCAGCCATGGGACAAGGCCTGGCTCGACCGGCTGATCGACGAGCCGGATGGCCTCGCCGAGATGCCGCACATCGAGTACATCCGCGAGGCCGGCTCCGAGGGCATCGAACTCGTCATGTGGCTGATCATGCGCGGTGCCATGGATCCGCGGGTGCGCGTCGTGCACCGCTTCTATCACGTGCCGGCTTCGAATACCGCGGTCGGCCACGTGATCCTGGAGAATGCGCCATGAAGATCATCCTCGCCGGCGCCGGTGCATTCGGCATCAAGCACCTCGATGCGATTCGCGCGATTGGCGGTATTGACGTCGTGTCACTGGTCGGACGGCGAGCCGACGCCACGCAGGAGGTCGCGCAGAAGTACGGCGTCCGCCACGTGACGACGTCGCTCGACGAGGCGCTCGCCCAGCCGGGCGTCAGCGCCGCCATCCTGTGCACACCGACGCAGATGCACGCGGCGCAGGCCATTGCGTGCCTGAAGGCGGGCAAGCATGTGCAGGTGGAGATTCCGCTGGCCGACAGCCTTGCCGACGCGGAAGCGGTCGCTGCCGCGCAGCGCGCCACCGGCCTCGTCTGCATGGTCGGCCACACGCGGCGATTCAATCCCTCTCACCAGTGGATTCACCGCCGCGTCCGGGCAGGAGAACTGCGCGTCCAGCAGATGGACGTGCAGACTTACTTCTTCCGGCGCTCGAACACGAACGCGCTCGGCCAGCCGCGGTCGTGGACCGACCACCTGCTGTGGCACCACGCGGCCCACACGGTCGACCTGTTTGCGTATCAGGCCGGCGCGCCGGTCGTCGCAGCAAATGCCCTGCAGGGCCCGAAGCATCCAGTGCTCGGTATCGCGATGGACATGTCGATCCAGCTCAAGACCGCCAATGGCGCGATCTGCACGCTGTCGCTGTCATTCAACAACGATGGACCGCTCGGCACGTTCTTCCGCTACATCTGTGACAACGGCACCTACATCGCGCGCTACGACGACCTCGTCGATGGCAAGGACCAGAAGATCGACGTGTCGAAGGTCGACGTCTCGATGAACGGCATCGAGCTGCAGGACCGGGAGTTCTTCGCGGCGATCGCCGCGGGCCGGGAGCCCAACGCCAGCGTGCACCAGGTTCTGCCTTGCTACCAGACGCTGCATCGCCTGGACCAACAGCTCGCCGCGGCGGGCTGACGCTGCCGGGCGTGAACACCCGTCGCATCGGAGACGCGACCGTCGCGGAGATCGGACTTGGGTGCATGAACCTGAGTCATGCCTATGGCGTGCCGCCGGAGCCTGCACAGGCGGCGCGCGTCGTGCATCGTGCGCTCGAGCTCGGCGTGACGCACTTCGACTCCGCCGCGCTCTACGGGTTTGGCCGCAACGAATCGCTGCTCGGCGAGCTCCTGTCCGGGGTCCGCGCCCGAATCCACCTATCGAGCAAATGCGGCATGACCGGCGTCGACGGCAAGCGCGTGATTGACGGGCGGCCGGAAACACTGAAGCGAACGCTCGAGGACTCGCTGACGCGTCTGCGCACCGACGTCATCGACCTGTACTACCTGCACCGGTGGGATAAGTCGGTCCCCATCGAGGACAGCATCGGGGCCCTGTCGCAGATGGTCGCGTCCGGGAAGGTCCGCGCGATTGGCCTTTCGGAGGTCTCTGCGGCAACGCTCAGGCGCGCGCACGCCGTGCACCCGATCGCTGCCGTCCAATCCGAGTACTCGCTATGGACGCGAAACGTGGAGATCGCGGTTCTCGACGAGTGCCGCCGGATCGGCGCGGCGCTCGTCGCGTTCGGGCCGATCGCCCGGGGATTCCTGGCCGGCGCAATCTCCTCGCCGCCCGCTTTCGTCGACGGAGATATCCGGCGCGCGATGCCCAGGTTTCAGGATCCGGCATGGACGCGTAACCAGCACTTGCTCGCGCCCTACTTCGCACTCGCGACCGAGGCCGGGTGCACGCCGGCGCAGCTTGCGCTCGCGTGGCTGCTGCAGAAGGCTCCACACGTGATCCCGATTCCCGGCACGACCTCGATCGCGCACCTCGAGGAGAACCTCGCGGCGACGAACGTGCGCCTCGATGCCGGTCTGGTCCGCCGGCTCGAGGCGCTGATCAACCAGCACTCGGTGTCGGGCGCGCGTTACCCGGCTGCGACTCAGCTCGAGATCGACACAGAAGTCTTCCCCGGCTGAGTCGCGCCGCGGTTCAGGCTCACGCAGTCTCGAGCAGCTGCACGGCGGACGCGGTGTTCGAGATCGGAATGTGGTAATTCCGGAACACTTCCTTGGCGTGGCTGCCGAGGATGCCGCGACCGACGATCCAGTTCAGTATCTCGACGCCCTGCGTTCCCGAGAGCTCGACGAGATCACGTACCGAGAACTTCGTCAGCCGCGCCGGGTCGTTGACGAGCGAGTCAAGGCACAGCGCGTCGAATTCCGGATTGATGAACCCTGCTCGCTCGCCATCGAGCTGGTGGGAGAGGCCGCCGGTCGAGATCACGACGACACGGGCGTCCTGCTTCCATCTGGCGATGGCACGGCCAATCGCTTGGCCGAACTTCAGGCAGCGCGCCGGCGACGGCAGCGGGTGCTGCACGGTGTTGATCGACACCGGCACGATCTTGAGCGGAGCGCTGCGGCCCGGCCACAGCAATTGCAGCGGCACCGTGACGGCGTGGTCGATCAGCATCTCCTGGCACATCGTGACGTCGAACTCGTCGCCGATCACCCCCTCGATAATCGCCCACGACAGGTCCTGGTCGCCCTCCACAGGTTCGATGGTCGGGATTCCCCAGCCCTCGTCCGACGAGACGTAACTGGCGGCCGCGCCGACCGCGAACGTCGGCAGCTTGTCGAGGAAGAAATTCAGGCCATGGTCGTTGTAGACCATGACGGCGACGTCCGGACGCTTGGCCTCGAGCCACGAGCGCACTGGCGGGAAGGCGTCGAACAGCGGCTTCCAGTACGGATCCTGCTGCAGTCCCTTCGCGATGGCACCGCCAATCGCCGGCACGTGCGACGTCGAGATTTGTCCGACGATCTCAGCCATGGGAGGGCTCCTGCGGCCGCAGCGGCGGCGGATTGAATCGCGCATAGGCGCTCAGCTTGTCCTTGAAGTCCTCGACCGACATGTTGGTCTGCTGCGCGCCGAGGTCCTGGACGTTGAGACCGAAGATGCCGGCGAGCTTCGCGAGGTAGTACACGTTGCCGCCTTCGGCGATCAGTGCGAGGACGTTGCGCGACTTCACCGCCCGCTGCTGGGCGCTGGTCAGGCCGAAGCGATTGCAGTACGCCTCCTCGTCGGCCAGGAATGCCTCCCGATTGCGTTTGTCGTTGAACGAGTAGCACATCTTGTTGAGGGCGTAGCCCTTGCGCGCGGCGACGCTGTCGAAGATGTGGGTCCCGGGTATCAAACGCTGGCTCATGGGGCTCTCCGACGATCCGGTTCGGATTCCTGTATAGGGCCGACCGCGCCGCCGCGGAATTCGATTCTCCGTCGTGCGCTATCGGTTTTTGATATAAGCGGTCCATGGAGAACCTGCGCCGCCTGCGGGCCTTCGTCGCCACCTGCGATTGCGGCAGTGCCGCGCAAGCGGCGCGCCGCGTGCACCTCTCGCAGCCCGCCGTCTCGGCTGCGATCGCTGCGCTCGAGCGCCTGGCCGAGGTACCGCTCTTCGCACGCGGCAACCGCGGCATGACGCCGACTGCGGCGGGCCTGCTGCTGCTGACTCGTGCGCGGACGGGCTTTGCCCATCTCGAGACGGCGGCCGCGCAGGTGCATGGACGGGGGTTCGCGAGCGTGCGCTGGCCGCGGTTTGCGACTGGGGTGCAGTTGCGAGCGTTGTGCGCCCTCGCCGAGACTCGCGGCGTGTCGTCGGCAGCGCGGGCGCTCGGCCTCGCACAGCCGAGCGTCCACCGAGCGCTGCGCAGCTTCGAAGCACTGGTCGGCGTTGCGCTCTGGCGCCGCGCCGGCGCCGCGATCGAGGTCGCGCCGGAGGCCGCGGTCCTCGCCCGCGCGATCAACCTGTGCGCCAGCGAAATTCGGATGGGGTTCGAGGAGATTCGCGAGCTGCGCGGCCAGCTCGACGGGACCGTGAGAGTCGGCGCGCTGCCAATGCCGCGCTCGGCCTGGCTGCCGCGATCGCTCGCCGCAACGCTGACGGTGCACCCGGGCGCGGACGCACAGGTGCTCGACGGCCCGTACGAGAACCAGCTCGCGGCGCTTCGCAACGGCCAGATCGACGTGCTGCTGGGCGCACTGCGATTCCCGGCGCCCGGGCCCGATGTCATTCAGGAGCCGTTGTTCGACGACTCGCTCTCGATTGTCGTGCGTGCCGATCACCCGCTTGCGGTACGGTCGGACGCAGCCCTTCGCAGCCTCACGACGGCTGAGCTGCGCGCCCTCGCCTGGCTGCTGCCGCCGCTCGCGACGCCCGCGCGGCAGACCTTCGAACGGTACATGGCGCGCAATGGCGCGAGCCCCGCCCGCTGCGCCGTCGAGTGCAACTCGCTCGTCACGATCCGCTCGTTGCTGCTGCGCTCGGACTACGCGGCGTTGATCTCGGCGCGACAAATCGAGTTCGAGGTCGCACTCGGCGAGCTCGCAGTGCTCGGTCCGCCGATCGCGGGCACGGCGCACCCGATCGGCATCGCGATGCGCCGCGCACTGCAGCCGACCGCGCTGCTGAGAGCCTTCCTCCGCGAAGTCCGGCGGTTCGCTGCAGCACCGGCCGGCTCCGGCAACTGAGCGCATCGCCTCAGCTCTGTCTCCCCACAGACGTGCCTAACCGGTCAATTTGACTCAAGTTTCTGCGTTGACCCCCCCGGCGGCAATTAGTATGCTGGACGAACGAATTCTCTGGCTCTGCCGCCCGGCCGTAGCATCGCGGGCGGTCCTTCGGGGGACTACACGATGGCCACTGTTCAGCCGCTTGCCACCAACACCGAGCCCTACGTCCAGCGCGAATACTCCGCCGCCGCGAAGCGCGCGCTGGCGAGAAAGCCTGCGCTTTTCATCAACAACGAGTGGGTTCGCTCCACCCACGACAGGACGCTGGCCGTCGAGGACCCCTCGACCGGCAAGGAAGTCTCGCGGATCGTCGATGCGTCCGACGCCGACGTCGACCGTGCCGTCGCCGCCGCGCGGACAGCATTCGATGACGGCCGGTGGTCCAATCTGCCGCCGAACAAGCGCGAGCGGATCATCCTCAAGCTCGCGGACCTCATCGAGGCGCATGCGGCCGAGTTCGCCGAACTCGAGGCCATCGACAACGGCAAGCCGGTCGGCATGGCCAACGTCGTGGATGTGCCGGGCGCGGTCGATCATCTGCGCTACATGGCGGGCTGGGCTTCGAAGCTCGGCGGCGAACTGATCGAGCCGCAGGGCTTGCCGCGCGGAACGGTGTTCAGCTACGTCTCGCGCGAACCGGTTGGCGTCGCCGCGCAGATCATTCCGTGGAACTTCCCGCTGCTGATGGCGACCCTCAAGATCTCGCCGGCGCTCGCCGCCGGCTGCACGGTCGTCCTCAAGCCCGCCGAGCAGACGTCGATCACGGCGCTGCGCCTCGCCGACCTCGTGGCCGAGGCGGGATTCCCGCCGGGAGTCATCAACATCATCACCGGCAATGGTCACACTGCCGGCGATCGCCTCGTCAAGCACCCGGACGTGGACAAGATTGCGTTCACCGGCTCGACCGAGGTCGGCAAGATTATCAATCGCAATGCGACCGACTCCCTGAAGCGGGTGACGCTCGAACTCGGCGGCAAGTCGCCGGTCGTCGTCATGCCGGACGTGAATGTCGACGAAGTCGCGCCGGGCGCCGCGGGGGCGATCTTCTTCAACTCCGGGCAGGTCTGCATCGCCGGATCCCGGCTCTTCGCGCATCGCTCGATCTTCGACAAGATGGTCGAGGGTGTCTCGAAGGCCGCCGCGTTCTGGCAACCGCGGCCGTCGCTCGACCCGCAAGCACACATGGGGCCACTGGTGTCGAAGGAACAGCTTGACCGCGTGATGGGCTACATCGAGGCCGGCAAGAAGGAAGGCGCGTCGATCGTGCTCGGCGGCAGCATGGCGGCCGCGAATGGCTATTACGTGAACCCCACCGTCATGGTCAATGTGAAGGCCACGATGAAGGTCGTGCGCGAAGAGATCTTCGGGCCCGTGCTGGTCGCCCAACGCTTTGACGACCTCGACGAGGTCGCGAAGGCGGCGAACGACACGGCGTACGGGCTTGGCGCCGGCATCTGGACCAAGGACGTCTCGGCGATGCATCGGCTGGCGTCGAAGATCAAGGCCGGCACGGTCTGGGGCAACTGCCACGCGGTCATCGACCCGGCGCTGCCGTTTGGCGGCTTCAAGCAGTCGGGGTTCGGTCGCGAGCAGGGTCGCTCGGGCATCGAGGCGTACACCGAACTCAAGACCGTCATCGTCAAGCTCTGACGGAGTGACCGCCCGCAGCGCGGGCGGCCGAGACCTGGAGCGATGCCCGCGTTCCGGCGTGGGCATCGCTCTTTCATTTGTGACAAACGCATGCTGGCAATTCGGCCGCTGCACCGGCGCGTGCACCCGGGCCCGGCAGTTCGCGCAAGGTCGTGGCCTCGAGGCTGGAGGCCGGCAGCGGCCGCCTACGCCGCGAGCCGGGGACGCGCCCCTTGCGGTTGCACGGCCTTCCCTAGAAACGAATCGAGGGGCGGACTCGCAGTCCGCCCCTCGCAGGTCGGTCACCTAACAGCGCGTTCGCTCAGGTTCCGAACTTCTTCTTGATTGTCACAGCCCATTCGCGCGGCCGACCCGGTTCGCCGGTGATCGTGCCGGAGCCGGCGCCAGTCAGGTCGAACTTGCCGAGGAAGTAGTACTTGTCGAACAGGTTCGTGCACTCGAGCGCGACGTCCAGGTCCCGCTTCGCGTTGCGCCACGTCAGGCGCGCATTCGCGACTGTGTAACCGTCGACCTGCCCATAGATCGCGGACGGGGAGCCGGGCGTTGCCGCGAGATCGCTGCCGGCCAGCGAACCCTGGTACGAGGCCTCGATGCGCGGCGTCAGCGTGCCGCCCATCGGCAGGTGGCCTTCGTACTGGATACCGGCGCTCCACTTCGACTTGACGACCCCGAGTGGTGTCGAACTGAGCAAGCCGATGACCGACGCGTCGCTCGAGCACGGGCCCGAGGCGAGGCCGACCACGGCCGGATCCACGCACGTCCAGTCCCAGCTCAGGTAGGAACCTTCCGCATCAAACTGCAGGCCTTCGACCGGCATCGCAAAGATCTCGAGCTCGACGCCCTTGACGTGCGCATCGCCCGCGTTCTGCGGCAGCGCACACGGGCCGGGCCCGCCGAACTGCGGGCAGGAGAGCAGCGTCAGCTGCGCGTCCTTGAAGTTGTCGTAGAACACGGCGCCGTTGATGCGCAGCTTCTTGCCGAACAGGTCCGTCTTGATGCCGAGCTCGTAGTTGGTCAGCTTTTCTGAGCCGAAGGGCCGCGCCTGCGCCGAATTGAACGGTCGCGGCCCGACACCACCCGCCTTGTAGCCGGTCGAGATCGTGACGTACGCCATGACCTCGGGGTTGAAGCGATAGTCCGCGCTCGCGCGGTAGTCGACGTTGCTGCCGCTGAACGTCGGCGAGTTGCCCGAGAGTGCCGTGACGATCGCGCCCGCACCACCTCCCGCCACGTTGTTGACGTCAGGGCCGACGTAGCCAATGCCATACGCCGCGCCGATCGGGTCGAGGAACGCGTTGATCGTCTTGCCGTCGAGGTTGTAGCGGTAGTACGTGTAGTTCTTCTCGTCCTTCGTGTACCGCAAGCCGCCAATCAGCGTCAGCGCATCGGTGGCCTGCGCGGTCAGCGTGCCGAATACCGCCTTCGACTTCGTGGCCACCGGGTCGTTCTGGATGAACTGCAGCGGGAACAGCGGAATCGGCCCGACACCCACGTAGCGGATGTCCTGCAGCGAGTAGTACGTCGTCTGCTCATCCGAGTAGTAGCCGCCGAAGGTCGCCGCGATCGCTTTCGTGAACTGCACGTTGAGGCGCAGCTCCTCGCTCCAGAACCAGCTGTTCAGCGCGTTTACGCCGAATCCAACCTGCGTCGGCGCGAGGTCCGTGTCGACGCTGAACTCGTTGTCCCACTTGCGCCAGGCGCTGATCGAGGTCAGCTTGACCGCGTCCGTGATCCCGACGTCGATGTTGAGCGACGTGCCCCAGCCCTGGTAGTTCGCGATCGGGCTGCCAGCGGTGGCCGCAAGCGGAAGCCCCTGCAACGGCGGGATGATGCCCGCGATGAACGAGCCGGCCGACTGGCCCATGACCCCGTAGTTGCAGAAGTTGCCGCAGACGAATCGCGAGTCCAACGGCAGGCCCGGTCCGCTGGTCGTCGGCGCGACGGTATTCGGATTCTGGTTGCTGCCGTAGATCAGCACCTCTGCGCTGTTCGTGTGTCGGTCGCGGACATAGTCAACGCTCAGCATCATGTCGAGCCGGTCGGACGGGTTGTAGCGCAAGATGCCGCGCACGGCGCGGTAGCCGACGTCGCCGAGCGTGTACTCCTTGCACTTGATGCCGCCGGCGACGCTGGCCACGCCGCTGCTCGGATTGACGCAGCCGTAGTCGAGCACGTCGACGTAGCCGTTCTGGTCCGCATACGTGCCGGAAATCCGCGCCGTCCATCCGTCGGCGATCTTGAAGTCGGAACTCGCGCGCAGGTTGATCCGGTCGCGGCTTCCGTAGGTCGCCATCACATAGCCGTCGCCGTCGCCCGTCGGCTTGCGCGTGACGAAGCGGATCGCGCCACCCTCGGAATTGCGTCCGGTCAAAGTGCCCTGCGGGCCGCGCAGCACTTCAACACGCTCCACGTCGAGCAGGTCGAAGTTCGCACCGGTCAGTCGCGGGTAGTACACGTCGTCGATGTATAGCGCGACGCCCGGCTCGTACGCGGGATTGAAGTCTCCCTGACCGAAACCACGGATCGCGGCAGTGACCGAGGTGCCGAACGCGCCGGTTGCCGGGCGCAGCACAACGCTCGGGGCAGTGCTCGCAATGTCAGCGAGGCTGGTCGCGCTGTGTTCCTCGATCGCATCGGACGTGATCGCGGTAATCGCGATCGGCGTGTCCTGCAGTCTCTGCTGCCGGTACTGCGCCGTCACGACGACCTCGCCGAGACTTCCGGCCTGTTCCTGCGATTGTGCGTTCTGTGCAACGGCGGGAACGACGGTCCCGAGCCCAGCCAACAGGACGCCGCCGAGGCACGCCATGCGCAGTCTGGAATACCGGTGTGAAGTCGGACTCATGCCACCCCCCTCGATTTCGCCGGCTAGAACGCTGGATCGCTACAGAAACGTCCAGTCAATTTTTTGTGAGTAGAACAAACAAATTTCTCGTTTGCAAGACCTCGCGACGTCAGCAGACACACCGCGCTGTTGCGGCCCAGCGACGAGCAGCGCGGCACGACCTTTGCCCGCTGCTGCGAGGCATTGCTGACGGGCCCGACAGCCAACGAGGTCGCTCGGCGCCACTCGACTATGAGCGAAATGACTATGAGCAAAGCGCGAAACGCGCCTTAGCTGCGCCTCGGGCGAGCGTTCGCAGAGGTACAAATTTCGAACAAATGGGGTGGCGGATGCGCTCGCGATTGCGTTGCGCCGCGCCGGACCGCAGCCGATGGACCGCGCAACCAGCAGCCGTCGAGCGGCGCCGTCGGCCTAGTGGAGGCGCTGCGCCGCGATGTCGGCGCCTTCGCGCAGCGCCCGAAGCTTCTTCCACGTCACGGCGGGATCGATCTTGCCATAGCCGGCGAAGGTGCCGAACCCGCAGTCGGTGCTCGCGATCACGCGCTCGACACCGACGATCGCTGCGAACCGCTCGATCCGCTGCGCGATCAGCTCCGGATGCTCGACGTAGTTCGAGCAGGTGTCGATCAGTCCGGGCGCGAGAACCTTGTAGCTAGGAATCCGTGTGCCAGCCCAGACCTTCCATTCGTGCTCGTGACGCGGGTTCGCCGCCTCGAACAGGATCGTGGCGGGCCGCGCCTTCAGGATGACGTCGATCACGCGCTCGAGCGGAATGTCGTGGTCGTGGGGTCCTTCGTAGTTGCCCCAGCAGACGTGCATTCGTAGCCGCTCCGGCGCGATACCGGCGGTCGCGGCGTTCAGCGCCTCGACATTGGCCTGCGCGATCCGCAGGAATTCGGCCTCACTCAAGTCCTGGTACCCCGTGTGCCGCGACATCGCGAGGTCCGGGCAGTCGAGCTGCAACTGAAGTCCGCTGGCTGCGATGGCCTCGTATTCCGGGCGCATCGCGCTGACGAGGTCTGCGAGGTATGCCTCGTGCGACGGATAGTACGCATTGGGCTGGAACGCCGTAATAAGGCCGGGTGAGGCCGCATTCATGAA
>Ga0335069_10014316_pt1 | contig 11111 bp, 11 predicted proteins | sample Lox_Sample_11_FD_206714 | JGI IMG/M metagenome (GOLD analysis project Ga0335069, IMG submission 206714) | Soil microbial communities from Loxahatchee National Wildlife Refuge, Florida, United States - Lox_Sample_1.1 | ecosystem: Environmental > Terrestrial > Soil > Wetlands | place: USA... | reverse complement strand
CACCTGAAGTTACAAGAATCTTGGGATACTGATAAGTATGCGTCAGGGACAACCCGAGGCTTGCCGTTACTTGCCCGCGCGCGGCCACGCCGACTGCGCGCTGCAGGTCTAAGTCTCGCGCTGCGCCTCGCCCAATTCTTCCGGGGTATTCAGGTTGCGGAAGATCCTGGAGGAGAAACCGGCGACCTCAAGCTCGTCCTGGGTGATAATCTGCGTGCTCTCGGGCTGAAACAGCGCGTCTATCTTGTTCCGGCCTTCCCGCAGAGCTTTCCCCGCGATATTCGCAAACGCCCGCCGGTAGATCGCGGACAAGGGTTGCAGCCTGCCATTGGCCTGAGCCAGAGTCACGAGCGAAGCCGGGGAGCTTCGCGCACGCGAAATAAGGAACTGCAGCAGCGCCAGCGACACGAACGGAACGTCGACGGCAAGGATCACGTTCAGATCGGTCTGCGAAGAACGCAATGCCGCATGGATTCCGCCCAGCGGACCGCACCCGGGGAAAATGTCCTCGACGACAGGAGCAAACGGCGCGAATTTCGCACTATCTCCCACGATCCAAACGTTCGCCGCGAGCGAGCGCCCCAGATCGAGCATGCGGGCCAGCAACGTGCGTCCGTCAAGCACGCCGAAGGCCTTGTCCGCACCCATCCTCGTGCTCTTCCCTCCCGCCAGTATGAAAACGGTTAGGTCTTCCCTTCCTGTGACTTCGCGTCCTTCGCGGTTCATTGGTTTTGGCAGCGCAGCAACTGCAGGTCTGCATACCTGCACGAAAGTAACCTACCCAAAGTTATAACTTCGCGCGATGATGTCGGTGCGTCCGAGGCGGTTCCTCTAACCCGGAAGTCAATGTCATGCCGCAAAAATTGATGGATGTGCTTATGCTTGGGCGCTGCTCCCACGAGTTCTCCTGGCCGCGCCGTGGCGCGGACGGAAATTACTACCAAATCTGCCTCCTCTGCGCAGCGGAATACAAGTATGACTGGGCCACGATGCGCCGTACAGAACGCGTGGAGCATGCCAAACCCGAAACCGGGATCCGGCGCAGCCACACGCGCGAAAAGCGGCCATCCTGGGTGCCCCGCGCCCGCCGCCTGAAACTCGATATCCCGCTTCGCTACCGCGTGAACAAAGCCAGTACCTGGTATGAAGGCATCATCGAGAACATCAGCCAGAGCGGTGTGCTGTTCACCGGCCCGCAAGGTCTGCCCATCAACGCGCTCGTCGAGATGGTGTTTGAGATGCCCGAAGAAATCTCCGGCCAGAAGAATTCCAACGTCGTTTGTCAGGGCCGGGTTATCCGCGCCAAAGATACGCCGGAACTGGAAGAGGGCAAAGTCGGGCTCGCTGCCTCGATTGTCGACTACACCTTCGTTCACTGATTCCTTCCGAAAAATGTCGCCAACTCGGGATAACCCGATGTTATCCAATAGGATTCCAACGAATTGCATCCGCTTTTCGACCCCGCTGCATCTAAACTAGGTTGTGACGGACTGGCTCGGTCGAGCCAGCGTCAGGAGTCGAGTTTATGAATAGAAAGTCTCCGCTCATTATTTCTATCCTCGCCCTTATCTTGGCTTTAGCCGTCGGCTGCGTGAAAAAGCCCGACGACGCCAAGATTTCCAGTCAAATCCAGGACAAGTTCAGCCAGGATTCGGGCCTGGCCACCAAGCAGCTTTCCGTGAAAGCCGAGGAAGGTGTCGTCACGCTGTCGGGCACGGTTGACAATGACGCTCAACGGGAAGCCGCGGGGAAGCAGGCGGCGAGCGTAGCCGGCGTCAAGACCGTAATCAACAACCTCGACGTCAGCAATGCCGGCAAGCCAACGGCTGTGGCCGATAGCACTCCTCCTGCGGCTCAACCCGCAGCAGAGGAAGCTGCTCCACCTTCCAGTAAGGGATCCAAGTCTCCAAAAACCCACAAGAGGCACGACGCCGAGAGCGCACAAGACTCCGCCTCAGGCGCCGGACCCACCAGTGCCGCCCCGCAGCAACAGCCGTCGAACTCCATGACGCCTCCGCCGGCGATCACGGCTGCTCCCCAGCCTCCTCCACCGCCTCCTCCGCCGAAGAAATACATCATCGATCAGGGGACGCAGATCAGCGTGCGGCTCATTGATGCTATCGATAGCGAGAGGAATCACACCGGCGACAACTTCCACGCATCGTTGAACGCACCACTGACCTCTGACGGCGAAGAAGTCGTGCCGGCCGGCGCGGACGTGACCGGCCATCTCGTCGACGTCAAAAGTGCCGGCAAATTCGCCGGAGCATCCGACGTTGTCATGCAGCTCGATACACTCAGCTTCGGAGGCAAGACCTACAACCTGCAGACCGATCAGTATTCCAAGAAAGGCAGCTCACGCGGCAAGAACACCGCCGAGAAGGTTGGTGCAGGTGCGGCGATCGGCGGCATCATCGGAGCGCTCGCGGGAGGTGGAAAGGGCGCCGGCATCGGAGCCGCAGCGGGAGCAGGCATTGGCGGCGGCGTGCAGGCGGCCACGAAGGGCCAGCAAATCAAGTTCCCTTCGGAATCCGTCCTGAACTTCACGCTGCAGCAGCCGATCACAGTGGTACAGGCGCAGTCGAGCGATAGCCGCAAGAGACTCGACCAGTAGCAAGGCCTTGTTGGTTGAAGAAGGTTCACGAAGCGAGAGAATTCTTCCTTCGTGAACCTTCGTGTCTTTGGTGGTTTACGGTTTTCGCCGCGCGCGAACTTCGCGTAAACTCTCCCGCAGATGCCCACCATCACGGCACTGCTGCATACCCAGAATGACGCTCTGCGCCTCGGCCGCGCGCTGGAAATGCTTTTCCCCTGCGACGAGATCCTGATCGTCGATCACAACTCTGACGACGCGACAGCTGACATCGCACGCGAGTACGGTGCCCGCGTCGTGCAAGCGGATTCCAGCATCACCTACTCACCACAGGGGCACGGTAAATGGATCTTCACACTAGACCCGCGCGAGTCCATCACTGAGGCGCTCGCGGCGAGTCTTTTCGAGTGGAAATCCGAAGCCCTACCCACCGGCGCCCGCGCGTTCTCGGTCTTCCGGCGCGAAGAAACCCCCAGCGGCTGGATGGAGAATCCCATCGCCCAAACCCGTCTCGTTCCCGCAGACTGGAACCGCTGGAATGGCCGCTTCCCCGAAAGTGAAGACAGCGCCATCGCTCTCGAGGGCGAACTGCTGCACTTCGCCTTCCCGTAGAGCCGGCATCCTGCCGACTGTCACGGCGGCATCTCGCCGCCGTTCCCAGCAAGCTACAATCTTCACGAACGGAGACCTCCCATGCCCGCCTACTTTCTGGTGGATGTCCGCGAAATCAAAGATCCCAAGATGATGGAAGCCTACCGCGCCCGTATCAACCAAGTAGTCGATCAATTCGGAGGCCACTACGTGGTCATCGGCGGCCCATTTCAGGTCCTGGAAGGCACCTACCAGCCCGTCTTCCCCGTCATGATCGAGTTCCCCACGGCCGAAGCTGCCCGGCGCTGGTACGATTCCGAGGACTACCGCGAACTCAAGCAAATGCGCTTGAAGGCTACCGTCTCCAATGCCTTCCTCATGGAAGGGGCCTCAGCAATGCGCTGATTTCGAGCTGTTACGGATGTTTACTGATCCGATCCATTCGTCACAGACCCACGTGATTCCAATCACATTCCTTGCGAAGAGGCCCGCCTAGACTGCCCTGTTGTGGCTGTTTGGGCCTCGAAGCCCTCGGAGGAATCCATGCGTGTAATGAAATTCATCAGTGTGGCCGTAGTTCTAGCGATGGTCGTGGCTTTTGCCGTGGCACAGCAGGCCGCCCCAGCCCAGAATGCTCCGGTTGTGAAGCACGTCCCAATCACCAATGCCCCGTCGAACTCAGGCAAAGAGATGTATCACAGCTATTGCGCCGTCTGTCATGGAACTGACGGCAAAGGCAGCGGCCCGGCGGCGACGGCGATGAAGACTCCGCCCACCGATCTCAGCACGTTGGCCAAGAACAACGGCGGCAAATACCCGGCGGCGCACGTGGCCGCCGTCATCCGCGGACAGGCCATCACGCCCTCCCACGGCAGTCAGGATATGCCGATCTGGGGGCCTCTGTTCTCCAGCATCAGCCAGGGACACGAAGCCCAGGTCCAGCAGAGGATCACGAATCTGGTGAATTACATCGAGAGCCTGCAAGCAAAGTAAGTTATGAGGGGCGGACGCCCCCGTCCGCCCCGAAGTCCCTCTGGGTGCCCCACTTTCCTGACTGTGTGGATCTCACGGCAACTCCCTCAGCCTACCCCCGCATAAACCGATGCACCCCCGTCGGATCTCCGGCAGGCATTGTCGGCCGCGGAGGCTCCTTCCCACCCATTTTGCGCCGGATCCGCTCCCAGGCGAACGCCACATCCGTGATGTAGCTTCGCCATGCGGCCGTCCTCCATCCATGACGGCCGAGCACTTCCATAATCTGTTCGCCTTCGAGCGCGTCCGGCGCCTGCACATGCCGCACGGACTGCATCGAATCCGCCCCGCCGAGCGCCTTCCGGAATGCGGTAGTCGAGATGTCGCTGATCCAGTGCGCCACGCCGCTTTGCTTCCAGCTTTCGTCAGCCAGCGCGTCCACGGTCGACGCCGGCAGATAAAGCAGCAAGCCCTCCGTGATCATCAGCGCAGGCGACTGCCCGACCGCCTCAAACATTGCCCGCCGCTGCGCCGGATCAGTAACGTCGGCGACAAAGCGCTCCTTTCGGCACCGAGGCGTTTCGCCCGCGAGAATCCGCTCCTTGTAATCAAGCACATCGGCGAAGTCGACCTCGATCCACCGGAGATCCCGCGCGACATCCCCGGGTGCACTTCCCGCCGAAGTTGAGCCTTGCGGAAACTCCAGCCGCCAAGGCCGCGTGTCCAGCCCACAACCAACACTCAGCACAGTCGCAATCGGATACGAGCGCAGCGCCTCGAGCAGCAACTCATCCAGAAAACGCGTACGAATCGCAAGCCCCATCCGCAGAATCTCCGGATGCGGCAATGCCTGAACGATCGCCGGCCCGCGCTCTCCCGCCAACCGCGCCGCATACGGATCGCGCACCCAGGCATCGTCCAAACCGGTTTCATACGCACGGCAAGCCGCCACCATCAACGCCGTATCGCTGACATGAGAGATTTCACTGTCTTGAGGGGACATGGGAGTATTATGCGCCACGACCAAGTTTTCTCTCGGTCATGACTGGAATCATGTGCTATCGACAGCTAAGCGTGGGATAGCTAAGTTCGGGATCCAGCCGCTGACGCACTGCTAAAACGACCGACCTGCATCTTCTACCAGTTCACCTGCACGGAACGCGACTCTACGCTTTCTTCATCCGCTTCAGTTGCGCGCTCATCATCGACGAGAGTTAGGAGAGAAGATGAAGCATTCGATTGTTGCGTCAACCATCTGTCTGATTGTTTTCTTAGCACCTCTTCGGGCTCAGAGCACACCGCCCGCTGCTCCATCGCCGAGTTCCGCCGCAGCGTCGCCAGCCGGGGAAGTCGGGCTTTTCGTGAATCCAAAGAACAGTCAGACTCACGAGCAGCAACTTCAGGACGAGACCGAGTGTTACACCACCGCCCAGCAGCAGACCGGAATCGATCCCGCAGCCCCTGCTGTAGCTGCACCCGAAGCGCAGCAGAAGAAGGGTGGAGGAGCCAAAGGTGCTGCCGGCGGAGCCGCTGGCGGAGCTGCGGTCGGGGCGATTGCCGGGGATGCAGGTACGGGAGCTGCTATCGGAGCGACGGCTGGCGCGGTACGCGGCCGCCGCCAGCAGAAGAAAGCCAACCAGCAGGCGCAGCAACAAGCCCAACAGCAGGGGCAGGCCCAGCAGCAACAGCGGCTTGACACGTTCCGCAGAGCCTTTTCCTCCTGCATCGACGCGAAAGGCTATTCGGTCAAGTAGCGCGGCAACACGTCGGTCCCTTTGTGCGCTTCGCGAGGATGGAGGCGGCTGGAGGCATTCTCCTTCTTGTCAGCACCGTGGCGGCACTGGTGCGGGCAAATTCGCCTTGGCGGCAGAGTTATCAGGCAATATGGATGGTCCGTTCCCGTTAGTTGACAGGCCCGCTGTCCGTCGAAACACTCGATAATGATGCATCGCCAGACGCATGTGCCTCGTCGGACGTCGGCAGAACGAAATGGAACGTCGCTCCGCGCCCGTCGTTGTTGGTCGCCCAAATACGGCCTCCGTGCGACTCGACGATCGAGCGGCTGATCGACAGCCCCATGCCGCTGCCTTGCGCTTTGGTAGTGAAAAATGCGTTGAATATCAGATCGACTTTGCCTGCCGGCAGACCCATTCCCGTGTCGCTGACGGAAATGTTCACTGTGCCGTCCTCACCTGTTTGGGCCTTGACGGTAAGTACTCCGCCCGTCTCCTGCATCGACTCTATGGCATTCAGCATGAGGTTCATGAGGACCTGCTGCAATTGCACACGGTCGGCCATGATCTCCGGCAGTTCGTCAGGGACTTCTGCGCGGATCGAGACTGCGTGGCGGCCAGCTTCTTCCAGCAGCAAGGCGATCATCTGGCGGATGGTCTCAGTAACGTTCACCCGCTCACGTTTTGGCGGAGATTTCTTATACAACGATCGCAGACGGTCAATAATGTCATCGGCGCGCTCTGCGGCGTCTAGAATTCTGCTTACTGCCCGACCTGCTTCCTGCAGGTTCGGGGGATCGCGTCTCAGCCACTGCAAAGAGGCTTCGGCCTGAAGAGACGTGGCGGTAATGGGCTGTTTAAGCTCGTGGGCCAGCGACGCAGCCAGTTCGCCCAGCATCGATATACGGTCTATGTGCGCGAGATCGGACTCCACTTGCCGCAGCTTGTCGCGCTGTTTTTCCGCCAGCACGCGGTCGCTGATGTCCCGGGCAACTTTCAACAGGAAGCGACGTCCGCCGTGGTAAAAGCTGCTCGTATTCACTTCAACTGGAAACAGCGAACCGTCTTTTCGTCTGTGCCGGTGTCTGTCGACCACTGTTTCACCAGTCATGGCCCGGCGCGTCACCGATTCGATCTCCAGTTGGTCCGAGTCCACGTGAAAAAGATGCGGTTTCTTCCCGATCAATTCCTCACGGGTGTACCCCAGACCCTCGCAAGCCTTCCGGTTCACATCGACAATCGTCCTTAGCTCGAGATCCAGAACGAACAGGGCATCTCCCGCGTGGTCCACAAACGCGCGGAAACGTGTTTCGCTTTCCCTCAGCGCCTCTTCGGCGTGCTTGCGTTGCGCGATGTCGCGCATGCTGGAGCGGTATCCGAGCCTGGCACCTTGTGAGTCGTGGATCGGCTGCCACGAAGCAGCTACCCACGCCAGAACACCATCTTTGCGGCGCACTCGGAACTCGAAGTCATTCCGGCTGGACCCCTCGACGGCTTCTCTCATCTGCCGTGCGAAGGCCTCGCGGTCGGCCTCAGCGACGATAGGCACAGGAAAATCCGGCATGGCCATGCATTCAGCGACTGCGTAGCCCGTAATGCGCTCGACCGCCGGATTCACCCACAGCAGCTTCCCATCCACTCCGACCCAGTTTTCCCAGTCATAGGTGTAGTCCGCGATGGCCCGAAAACGTTCCGCACTTTCGCGCCGCTCTTCCTCGGCTCGTTTGCGATCATCGATATCCATCGCGGCCAGGTACCAGCGCGTGGCACATCCCTGTTCGTCACGCAGGACATCGTCGCGGAATAAAAACCAGCGATACATTCCATCCCATCTGCGGAGTCGTGCTTCGAACTCATGCTGGACATCGCTGGCGTATGCCTCTCTTTTTATGCGTTCCAGGTCATCCGGATGGAAGAAACGCAGAGGATTAGATATATCCCGCCATTCCTCCAGAGTGACGCCAAGGTAATCGAGCGTGGGCCGATTGGCATATAGACGTTCCCTCTGAGGACCAAACTCCCCGATGAGTTGTGGCGAGATGTCTAGAATCAGCCGTAACTCCTGTTCCTGGCGGCGGATCGTCTCTTCGGCTCGTTTGCGTGCGCCCCGCGCACGCAGACTAACAATGCCGAAGGCCAAGTCGCCGGCGAGTTCCTCAAGCAGGCGAGTCTCTTCTGGCGTGAAAGCATAAGGCCGGTCGCAATGCATCGTAAGGCAGCCGAAGACGCTGCCATTTTCGTCTTTGAGCGGCAAGGCGATGGCGGAACGAAAGCCGCCCCGCAACAGAAGCTCACGCCAGGGCGCAACTCGAGGATCTGTTGCGAAGTCCTGAACGCAGAAAGTGTTCCCGCTCCGGACGGCCATTCCAGTGGGACCGCGCCCTCGCTCCGTCTCCTCCGACCAACTGATTCTCGCATTACTCAAGTAGCTCTCATCAGCGCCCGCCCAGGCCACCGGGCGCACGCTTTTGGCTTCGTCGTGTTCGACATAGCCCACCCATACCGGGCGGTAGCCGACCTCATCGCAGACGATCCGGCAAATTCCCTCCAGCAGGGTCTGCTCATCGGTGGCGCGCAACAGAGTCTGATTGCAGTTGCTGATTGCGCGCAGTTCACGATTCAGATGACGCAAGGCCTGCTCGGCCCGCTTGCGCTGAGTGACGTCGTTGTTGGTTTCCAGAATTGCGACCGGCGCGCCCTGTTCATCGCGCTGCAAGGCCCAACGGCTCGCGGCCAACAGTTGGCTCCCATCCTTCTTGGTATGGAGAAGCTCGCCCTCCCAGGCTCCGGTACGCGTCAGTTCCGCTTTGATGTCGTCAAGCGGCGCGGGAAACACTGTCTTCAGCAGGTCGTGAACAACATTGCCCACCGCTTGCTCCGCACTGTATCCGTACCGTTCCTCGGCGCCACGATTCCAGTACCTGATCACCCCCTCCACGTCCATCACGAAAACTGTGTCGTGCGTCAGGTTCAGCAGAGCCGCGCGTTCGCGCAGAGCGTCTTCGGTCTGCCTGCGCTCGGTGATGTCTTGCACCGTGCCGATTCCCCTGATTGCCTTGCCATCGGCATTAAATTCCAGTTTTGCCATTTCCCGAACCCATCGCACTTCGCCGCCGCTCAGGATGCGGTGTTCAATGTCGTAGACCGCCCCATGAAGTGCCTTGTTCCACGCCTGATCGACAGAATCGCGGTCATCCGGATGAACCGCTGCAAGAAAACGCTCGTACGTCAGTGGTGTCCCGAGCGGCATGTCGAACATACGGTAGACTTCGTCGGACCATAAGAGCCGGTTGTGTAGCAGATCCAGGTACCAGCTCCCCACGTGACTCAACTTTTGCGCTTCCGCCAGATGTCCCTCACTCTGGCGCAGCTCTTGAGAGGTCAGTTGAATCGCCTGGACTAACCTTCTGATGGTGAGATACAGGAGGAAGGCAGTCACGAAGGCGAACACCGTCCCCTTGATTGTCATCGCAATCGGCGGAAGCCCGAGATGAGTTACCAGCATGTCGCTGAAGGCGATCCAGAGAATCGCGATGGCAGCGTAGCCAACTGCGATTCGGCCTGGGCTCAGACTTGAAATTCTGCGATGGGGCATAGTTCCCGAATTCAATGTTCTCGAATTCCAGGGTTCTTACGCGCGACTTTCGTCCGCCTGGGCAAATCCGCCCAAGGACGTTCTGACACACCGGGGTTCAGGGACCGAAAACAGTCCCTTTGGAAAACGAGCTAACGCTACTTCCGTCACCCCTTCTTCGCAGTGATTGCAGTCACACGCCGAGCTTAGCCGCGTCCAGCAGCCATGAATCGCTGGCGTCCGGTAGCGTTCCACGTGAACTTCAGCCTTCATCCGCTGAGACTCATCACTCAGCACCAAGGCCGAGGACGGGTAAGCATGTGACGGGAGCACGCGAGAACTCTACGCTCCTCAACGCTGATAGTGTCGAGAGTTGATGAACCAGGTCGACCAGGACCTCGGGAATGGGACCGCCGCACCCCTGCCGCGAAGTACGGGGCAACCCGCAAATTCGGGATAGCACTAACACTTGACCAATCGCCGACCCTGTCCCGCTTCCGCATCACTCAACTGGCGGGCAAGATGCGCCGTGATGGGGGCCGCAGCGCCCACGAAGCAGCCGCCATTCCTATCACAGAGCCAGATTCACCAGTGTGCCGGCATCCCTTACTCCGCACACGATGTTGGACGCGACCGCGCCTGTAAGATCAAACATCACTCCGGCGTAGGCCCACTCCTTCAATCGGGGAAAACGCGGCACCAGCAGCGCGACCGCCCCGAGCAGTTTCCAAACACCCAGGATAACGAGGAAGTACGCGGGATATCCCAGGCGATCAATAATCACACGAACCTGCGGCACGCGTAGCACGTCCCACAGGCCTCCCCAGACCAGTTCGACCGCTAGCAGAACCGTTGTTACCCAGTAGATCCTGTTCCTGTTCATCTGGGTGCCTCAGCAGAACATTATGAACCACACCCAAGCTGTCTTCTGACGGATCACTGCAGTCGTATAATCCAAACATGTGGCGAGTAGCTTCAGTGGCGCTGCTTCTCGCGTCGTTTCTGACGCCGCCTCTCATAGCTCAGAGAGCCGGAGCGGGATTTCGCGGGTTCGCCCCGAATGGACACTCAGGTCACATTACGCCGCGCGGTTTTTCGAACGGTCACTTTGAAGGTCGTTTTCACCGCCACGATGGACTAGGTGCGTTCTGGTCGCCATACTTTCTTCCGGACGACCAATCCTACTGGTGGGGAAATTCTGGCCCTGAGCCACTCGCTGCTGATTCATTTCCCCGAGTTCTCTATGCTCCGCCCGAACAGGAGAGGCCTCCCGCAGACCCACAACTTATCGAGCTTCCAGCTGCCGCCCATGAGAGTTCTGCAAAACCGGCAGCTCCGGCAGTCTTTGTGCTGATCGGCGGCGAAAGGTTGGAAACGCAGCGTTTTGTGCTGACGGTTCATAGTCTGTCGGTCGATATCGATCGCCGCGAGCGTGTCATCCCGCTGCAAACACTTGATCTCGGCGCAACCACCGCCGCCAATCATGAGCGCGGTGTCGATCTTCGGATTCCCGACGACCGTAACCAGATATCGCTGAGTTTCTGAAGAAGAAAAGGCTGGGGCCGCTTGTCCGCGAGCCTGGGCGCTATTCCTGCGGGGCAGGCATGTGTTCCCAGAAGCTTGCAGGCTTTTCTGGAGTGCTCCTGGC
>Ga0335069_10014315_pt1 | contig 11112 bp, 12 predicted proteins | sample Lox_Sample_11_FD_206714 | JGI IMG/M metagenome (GOLD analysis project Ga0335069, IMG submission 206714) | Soil microbial communities from Loxahatchee National Wildlife Refuge, Florida, United States - Lox_Sample_1.1 | ecosystem: Environmental > Terrestrial > Soil > Wetlands | place: USA... | reverse complement strand
AAATCTTTCTCAATATCAATTAGGAGTGCGAAAATGGATCTCCCTATTATCGACGTTTCCAAGCAGACCGTTTCCCAATTCTCGTCCGAGTTCAGCAAGCCGAAGGCTGTCAGGATGGTCGCGTGGTACCGCATCGCCCGGCCGGCGCTGGTGCTGATCATCTGGGTGCTGGCCGCGTCGTATATTCGCTGGTGCATCGTGCATGCCGACGAAAGCGAGCTGTCGCTCGACGCGTTCATGCCCGGCATCGTCGGCATGACGGCGATCGCGGTCGCGATGGTCGCCTGGACGATCGCGCGATCGCTGGTCGTCGGGCACGCCGAGCATGCGCCGAGCCACGCGGATCGCACCGATGGCGCAGTCTCCCCGGCGGCGGCGGCGTCGCGCTCGCCGGACGCCGGCCGTTGCATGGTCGCGTATCACGACGACGACGGCAACATCTCGCGCGTGGAGGCGCTTGCCGACGCGGCGCGATAGGGCGCGCACGCGTGGGCAGCGCACGCGCGCGACGACCTCGAGGATCTCGGCCACGTGTTCGAATCGGATACGGACACCGATGTCGACAAACCCCGCAATCTGGCCACGTCCGTTACCGTGGAGTGACTCCCCCGCATGCGCGCCTCTCTCGTCAAGCTGGCCGTGTCCGGCGTGTGCGGCCTCGCCGCGATTCCCACGCCCGCCGGCGCATCCGATACCGGGCAAGTTCCGCTGGTGAGCGACCTGCGCGCGTACATGCATGGCATCGGCGCGGTCAGGGACGCAGCGGGCGGCTACTACGTATTCTTCAGCAGCTCGGGCCTGCCACCCCGGGGTCCCGGCCCCGATCGTAACTGGACGCACGACGTGTATGTCGCTCAGTGGTCGCCGCGTACTGGCGTGCTGGCCCGGCCGCGGATCTTCATCGCCCGGCCGGAGGCGCAGGAGCCCGTCTCCGTCGCGCAGAACGACGCGGGGCGCATCATGGTGACGTTCGAGGACGGCTGGAATACGCCCGACGAGGTCAGCCAGCGGTATGGCATCTACACGCCGCAGTTGAAGGGGGTGCGTCCGTATCCGGTCGACGTGCGTGCGGGCGCTCATTCCGGGCATGTCGCCGCGGTGGGGGCGCGCTTCGTCGTGTTCTATTCGGAAGACTGGGTCGAGGGCGGTGGCGTCGACAATCTCGGCACCGGCGGCGGTGTGTACGCGCGGATCTTCGACGCGAACGGCGCGATGCTCCGCGCCGTCGATGTCGCGCCGCATGTCCGCGAGTGGTGGCCGATGATCGCGGGTTCGCCCACGCGGGCGCTGCTCGTCTGGCAGCAATATGTGAGCGGCGAGCACTACTCGCGGCTCAAGGTCGCGGTGCTCGATCCGCAGTCGGGCAGTCTCGGCGACGCGCGAGTGATCGCGCCCCGCGTGCGGTACTACACCTACGGGACGGCGTTCGTGCCGTCGATCGATCGCTTTCTCGTCGTCGCGACAGATGCGGACGGCAAGGGCTTCGCGCAGCTCGTCGACCGGCAGGGGGCGACCACTGCGACGCTCGCCTGCATGCCCGCGTCGGTGCGCGAGGCGGGGATCACGGTGGTCGACGCCAACGCCTATACGCCGTCGGCCGATGGCCGGCTGCTGCATCTGCGCATGACGCCGTCGACGATCGAATTCGTCGCGACGCAACACTCGCCGATTGCGTGGACCTATCTCGGCAGTGTCGGACTCGTCCGGTCGCCGACGCGGCTTCATTGGGTGGCGCTCAGTCCGCAAGGGCTGCAGGAGGCGGAATTCGACCTGAGCGCCGAGCGGCCCGCGACACCGGGGGACAAGTGCGAAGGCGCGTGACGCGCCGCCCGATTGCGGCCCGGCGCGTAGCGGAACCCTGCCGAACGCGCCGGAACGATCCGTGAGCTATTTTGGCGGTGGTGTCGAAGGTCGTCCGCTGGCTCGCCTCGCAAGGGCCGGCATGGTACGACGACGTGACCCAGAACACATACGGCTGGCCGACCGTCTGACTGGGCTGACCCGGGCCGGGCGGCGTCGTGGATGTCGCGACCTTGGGCTTTCCGTTCGTCGAATCCCAATACTGGTCGTAAATGCATTTCGTCATTGCGACCGGGAAAAGCGTGGCGCTGCCAACACTCCCGGGATCGGAGATGACCGCCACGGCGGTAGCGCTCACCGGTAGGCATGGCCGCTCCGCCCAGACTGATCAGGTAGTTCTGGCAGTAATTGAGCGCGACGTTGATGGGCAAGCCTGTTTATTTTTTGTTGGCGAGAAGAAAGTATCGGGCGATGCGAAGAACGTTTCGGATCTGGAACGCGAGCCGCCGATTCATTGCTGCGCGTGCAATGTGATGCGATGGAGGGGAACGATGGCGCGACGCTGCCCGCGTCATGCATGCCGGCGGGAAATGCCGTGCGATCAATGGGTTAGGTGATGGGTGCCCAAGATATCCACATCCTTGCCAACAAAATCTGTGGATAAGCGGGCGGCGCGTCGCGTCATATGTGCGCGATGCGTGCCTAAACCGTGATCGCGGAGAAAAATCCTTTCAGATCAGTCGTTTGAGTGTCGTATGCGCAGGCTGTCCACATCCTTGCCAACACAATCTGTGGAAAACTCGCGCGGCCATGCGCGGCCCGGCGTGCGACGCAATTCGGGCGCCGAGGCGCCGGAGTGGCGTGGCGCATGGCTGGCTTGCGCGATCGGCTCAGCGGCTGCGCTCGTCGTCGATTGCGGGCCATCGCGCAAACGCGAACACCCACAGCATGATGAAGTTCAGTACCGGAATGGCCATCGTGAGCACCCACCAGCCCGAGTGGCCGGTGCGGCGGACGATGCGGGCGTAGGGATAGATGCAGGCGGCCAGAATGGCGAGCATCACCAGCAATCGCCCTGCGGAGTAGTGTTCCATAGTCTTCCTCGGAGAAGTGAGTTGTCGTTGTGTTGCGAGGCTCGGGAACGGCCCGGCACGAGGCGCGGCGCGTTCGGCATGCGCGTCGCTCGGCCGCATGTGGGTGCAACCGTGATATTCACTCGGCGTCGTCGTGAGCGTCAAGGCGGGGGAAGGGGGATGCGGGCGGCGCGCGTTGTACCCGATCATGCGCCGGGCGGGCCGGCCGGCTCGCCTGGCATCGGCCGGCGCGCCGCCCGGGCGTGCGATGCGTGCCGAAACGCTGATGCGTTGTGGAATTCGTTGCGCGATCAAGGCGTTAGCGTGCGCGTGCTCAGGATATCCACAAGCTTGCCAACAAAATCTGTGGACAAAAGCGTGTGGCCGCGCCGGTTTAGTCCGGCGCGCGGAAGCGCACCGTCACGATGAGGCCGCGCCCGTCGGGATGCGTGCCGAGCGTCACCGTGGCGCGATGCTGCTCGGCGATCCGCTTGACGATCGACAGGCCGAGGCCGCTGCCGGACGTGGTCGATTGCGCGTCCGCGCCGCGATAGAACCGCTCCCAGACGTCCGCATGTTCCGCCTCCGGGATGCCGGGGCCGTTGTCCGACACCTCGAGCACCGGCGCGCCGTCTTCGACGCGCGCGATCGCGTCGATGCGTGCGCCTTCGCCCGCATAGCGGATCGCGTTGTCGACGAGGTTGTTCAGCAGCACGCGCAGCGTGTCGGCGTTGCCGGGCACGACGACCGGCGCTTCGCCGACCGCGCCGAGATCGACATGGTGCGCATCCGCGACGCGCGCGCGATCCCCGACCACCGAGCGGCACAGCGCGGCGAGGTCGACCGGCGCGAACGCGGCCACGCGCTCGTCCGGCTCGAGCCGCGCAAGCGTCAGCAGCTGGTCGGCCAGGTGCCCGAGCCGCATCGTGCCGGTGTGGATCTGCGCGAGAATGCGTTCGCGCTCGTCGGGCGTCGCGGCGCGCCGCAGCAGTTGCGACTGGATCGACAGTCCCATGATCGGCGTGCGCAGCTCGTGCGCCGCGTCGGCGATGAAATGCCGCTGCAGCGTAAATGACCGGTCGAGCCGGACGAGCAGGTCGTTGATCGCCTCGGCGAGCGGCCGCACTTCGTTCGGTATCGACGCGATGTCGACCGGCTCGAGATTGTTCGCGTTGCGGCGGGTGAGGCCTTCGGCGATCGCGCGCAGCGGCCGCAGCCCGTAGCCGATGCCGAACCAGAGCCCGAGCGCGAGCACCGGCAGCATCGAGAACACCGGCCACAGCAGGTGCACCGCGATGCCCGCGATCGCTTCCCAGCGCGCACGGCGCGCCTGCGCGAGACGGATCGTGGTGCCGCCGCGCTCGGTCACGTAGGTCCGCCACGGCTGGCCGTCGACGTCGACCGTCGCGATGCCGCGGTGCGCCGGCGGCGGCAGCGGCGAATCGCTGTCGGTCGAATAGACGAGCTTGCCGTTGCGCCACACTTGCAGCAGCACCGCGTCCGGGTCGTCGGCCTTGAAGCCGTGCTCGCCGCCGGCGCGGTTGCGGAACGACAGCGCGCCGTCCGGGCCGACCTGGATCTGCTTCGACATGCTGCGCATCTGGTCGTCGAGCAGGTCGTCCAGCTCGCGCAGCGCGCCCCAGTAGGTGCCCGCGCTCGCGAGCAGGCTGATCACGCATGCGGCGGGCATTAGCCACAGCAGCAGGCGGCGGCGCAGCGACACGCCGCGCCAGCGCGTGACCGCGCGTTGCAGGCCGGTCATGCGGGCTCTCCGATCCGGTAGCCGACGCCGCGCACGGTGCGGATCGTGTCGTGCCCGAGCTTCTTGCGCAGATTGTGGATATGGACCTGCACCGCGTTGCTTTCGACTTCCTCGCCCCAGCTGTAAAGACGCTCCTCGAACTGCTCGCGGGAAATCACCGCGCCCGGCTCGCGCATCAGTTCGTGCAGCAACACGAATTCCTTCGGCGACAGCGTGACTTCGTCGTCGTTGAGCCAGACCTGATGCTTGACGGGATCGAGCCGCAGCGCGCCGATGAGGAGCGTGGTTTGCGCGCGGCCCGCGTGGCGGCGGTTCACCGCGCGGATGCGCGCGAGCAGTTCCTCGAGCGCGAACGGTTTCACGAGGTAGTCGTCCGCGCCGCAGTCGAGGCCGGCGATTCGGTCGGACAGGCCGTCGCGCGCGGTGATGACGATCGCCGGCAGGTTCTCGTCGCGGCGGCGCAGCGCCGCGAGCACCGACAGGCCGTCACGGTTCGGCAGGCCCAGATCGAGCAGCAGCAGCCCGTAGCCGGTCGTGCGCAGCGCGAGCATCGCCGCGTCGCCGTCGTTGACCCAGTCGACCGCAAAGCCTTCCTGTTTCAGACCCTGTTCGAGACCGCTGCCGATCAGCGGATCGTCCTCGACGACCAGTACGCGCATAACTTCGTGTTTCTCCGGTAGGGCCAGGCGGCCAGTGAGGCTGCCTATGATAAGCGCGCCAGCCTTAGGCGCGGATTAAGGGGCGTGGCGGCCGCCCACACCGGTCGCCCGCAATCCGGAACGCGCCAGCGGCTGGAAACGTTTCCAGCCTGTTGGGCCGGTTGAGCTGAATCAACGATCGCCGGTTCGGATTAACTGAAAATCGCCCCGAAGAACATTACAATCATATTTCTAATCAAATACAATCGCGTAGCTTCTTGAATGTGTCATATTGGTCAGCTCGGTTTTCTTTCTGAACCGGCATGGCGGAGGCATGCTCCGGGTTTTTCCTTATTATTTGCAGGGAAAATGGAGTTGCTGGTTTTTTTAGTGATTGGTAATCTTTCGCTCGTCAATAAATGCCGGCATGCGCAATGCCGAGCGAAATCAAATTGCGCGTTTCGAGAGTGCCATGACGATTCACAGTGATATTCACCGTAGCGCATTCCACGTCGGCGACGTCGTGACGTTGAAGACGGGCGGCCCGCGCATGACGGTCATTTACGCAGGGCCGGTCGTGTTCGACGCGGCCGACTGGCTGATCTGCCAGTGGTTCGACGAAGGCGGCCACTTCCGCCAGGAAATGTTCCAGCACGAGACCGTGGTGGCGGAGCCGCGCGCGATCTCGGCTGGGCGTGCGCGCATGCGCATGCAGTCCTATTGTCTTCGCCCGATGGCGTAAGCTGGCGCGCCGGCGTTGCGGGCCGGCGCGATGACGGAGGAGCGTGGGATTAGCGGCAGCCTTGCTTCTGCGCCCATTGTTCCTGGGCAGCGACGCGGTGCTGCACGCGCTCGACGAGGCCGGCGGAGAAGGTCCGCATGCTGATGCCGCGGCGCTTCACGAGGATGGTGCGGGCGAGGTCGGCTTCCGGGTTCGGCTGGCACGCCCAGTACAGCGTCATCAGCCAGCCGATGCCGGTCCATGCGAACAGCGCATTGAACAGCGCAACCGTCAGCTTGTCGTGGCGGCGGCGCCGGTCGGCGACGATTGCCGGCAAGAAATACAACGCGATCGCGACGGTGGCCCCTGCGCCCTGAATCAGCATGTCAGTCTGCATGTTGCTGCTCCATCCGGATGGCAATGTGGCCCATTCTCGCGCTTTTCCGGCTCGCGTGCTCGCAATGGATTGTTGCGCTTTTGTCGATGATCAGGGGGCGTGAGTGGCCTCGGCAGACGGTTCGTTATCCAGCGCGAAACCTTCGTCGAGCCACTGGCGATGCCGCTCGCGCAGGTCGCCGCGCGCGTGATCAGCGCGTGCACCGGCGTCGGATCGATGCCGTCGCGGCCGCGCACGGTCGCGTTGCGCGAGAGCAGTGCGTCGAGCACCGACTGCGCCTGCGCGTGGGTCGCGTCGTTGCCCAGTTCCCAGTTGAGCAGCAGACACTGGATCGCGGGGGCCGCGTGGATGACCGCGCATGCGTCGTCGGCGGACGTCGCGATCACGACGTCGACCAGCCGCTCGCGCAATTAACAATACACGCTCCAGAATGAGCAAGGCAGCAGCAGAGGCGTGGTTACCGGAACCTTCGACATCAAGGCAAACGCGTCCGTTCAGGTGCTAGCGGCTTGCACTCGTCGATGCCAAACGCGGACACCGTTTCTCTCGCCGCCGCCTCGGCCGCATGCGGCGGCGTATGATCGTGGTTTTAGTCGCCACGATTCCCGCCGCCGCCATGACCCCCGTCGATACCGCCCCCGTCCTTGACCACGACAAGCTCACCGCGTTCGTCGAGCGCAAATGGAACGATGAAATCCTGCACGCGCTGACCGACTACATCGCGATTCCCGCGAAGAGTCCGGCCTTCGATCCCGACTGGGAAAAGCGCGGCTACCTGGAGCGCGTCGTCGCCGATGCGGCGCAGTGGGCGGAGCGCCAGCCCGTCAAGGGCCTGACGCTCGAGATCGTCAGGCTGCCGGGGCGCACGCCGGTGATCTTCTTCGAGACGCCGGCCACGCGCGCAGGCAGCACCGACACGATCCTGCTGTACGGCCACCTCGACAAGCAGCCGGAATTCGACGGCTGGCGCGCCGATCTCGGCCCGTGGACGCCCAGGTTCGAGAACGGCAAGCTGTACGGACGCGGTGGCGCGGACGACGGCTATGCAATCTACGCGAGCCTCGCGGCGCTCGGCGCGCTCGACGAGCAGGGCGTCGGGCGGCCGCGCTGCGTCGGCCTGATCGAGACCTGCGAGGAATCCGGCAGCTACGACCTGCTGCCGTATGTCGACGCGCTGCGCGGGCGGCTCGGCCAGGTCGGGCTCGTCGTCTGCCTCGATTCCGGTGCGGGCAACTACGACCAGATGTGGCTCACGACGTCGCTGCGCGGGCTCGTGTCGGGCGACCTGCAGGTCGAGGTGCTGGACGAGGGCATCCATTCCGGCGTCTATGGCGGCATCGCGCCGTCGAGCTTCCGTGTGATGCGGCAGCTGTTCGAGCGCCTCGAGGACGCGAAAAGCGGCAACCTGCTGCCCGGCGCGTTTCATTGCGAGGTTCCGGCGAGCCGCTTGCGCGAAGCGGACGCGACCGCCGCGATCCTCGGCGATGGCGTATGGAAAGGGCTGCCGTGGGCATGCGGCCAGGACGGCAAGCCGGTGCTGCCGACCACGGCCGATCCGCGCGAGGCGCTGCTCAATTCGACCTGGCGGCCGTCGCTGTCGGTGACGGGCGCGGGCGGCATGCCGCCGCTCGCCGACGCGGGCAACGTGCTGCGGCCGCGCACCGCGTTCAAGCTTTCGCTGCGCCTGCCGCCGCTTGTCGACGCCGCGCAGGCCGTCCAGCAGCTGAAGGCGCTGCTCGAACTCGATCCGCCGTACAACGCGAAGGTCACGTTCAAGCCCGACGCGGGCGCGGCGACCGGCTGGAGCGCACCGGATCTCGCGCCGTGGCTCGCGTCGTCGCTCGACGCCGCGTCGCGCCGCCACTTCGGCGCGGATTGCGCGTACATGGGCCTCGGCGGCACGATCCCGCTGATGAACGTGCTGCAAGCGGGCTTTCCGGCCGCGCAGTTCATGGTCTGCGGCGTGCTCGGGCCGAAGTCGAACGCGCACGGGCCGAACGAGTTCCTGCACGTGCCGTACGCGAAGAAGCTGACGGCGGCGGTGGCCGACGTGATCGCTTCGGCACGCTGACTTTCACAAGCGGCGGTTTCCAGGCGCCGGCCCGGCGTTTATGATCAGCGCGCACGGCACTGCGATTCCGCACGCAATACATTCCTGACGGAGACAACCGATGCTCGTCCTGATTCTCGGTCTGGCGATCTTCCTCGGTGTGCATTCGATTCGAATCGTCGCGGACGGCTGGCGCGGCGCGCAGATCGCCCGATACGGCGAGCGAGGCTGGAAAGGGCGGTATTCGGTCGCATCGCTCGCGGGGTTCGCGCTGATCGTCTGGGGATACGGCCTCGCGCGCGGCAGCGCGTCGCCGCTGTGGGCGCCGCTCGTCGGCGTGCGGCCGTTCGGCTGAGCCGCGCGCCAGGCCGTCAGATCGGCTTGACGAACAGCCCCACGGTCAGCGCGATCCCGATGCCGACGATGCCGATCCGCAGCACGCGCTCGTTGATCCGGTGCAGCGCCCACGACCCTAGCAGGCCGCCCACGATCGCGCCCGCGCCGAGCGCGATCGCCGCGAACCAGTGCAGGTTCGGCGAGGTCAGGAACAGTACGACCGCCGACGCATTCATGACGCCCGCGAGTGCGTTCTTCGTGGACGCCGCGTGACGCGGCGACAGGCCCGCCATCGTCAGCGCAGCCATCATCAGGAAACCGATCCCGCCGCCGAAGTAGCCGCCGTAGATCGCGATCAGGAACTGCGCGATCGCCGTCCTGACCGGGCCGAGATGCACGCTGGTCTGGCCCGGCTTGCGAAAGAAGCTCCCCCATGCGAACACGGTCGTGGCGAACAGCACGAGCCACGGGACGAGGCGCGAGAAGATCGACGACGGCGTCTTGAGCAGCAGCAGGCCGCCGAGTGCGCCGCCGACGATGCTGATCACGAACAGCGTGCGAAACGGCAGCTTGCCCGCACCGCGCACCATCGTGCGGCTGGCCCAGCCGGTCGTGACCTGCGCGGGGAACAGCGCGACCGTCGACGTGATGTTGGCGGCCAGCGGCGACATGCCCGACACGATCAGCGCGGGCAGCGTGATGAAGGAGCCGCCGCCGGCCAGGGAATTCTGCAGTCCGGCCCAGAGGCCGGCCAGCACGATGAGCGTGATGAGCATTGATGCGTCGTTCAGGAGGTGGGCCGGCTGCGCGCACCGGATGCTGGGAGGCGGACCGGGGGCAGGGGCGGCGAAGGCACGATGTTAATCCAGGATCGGCTCGCTTGCTGCCGGTGCTTCCGTTGCATTGCGCGAGCGTTGCCGTTCCGTTCTGCTCAGCACGGCACGGTACGGTACGGTACGGCACGGCACGGCACGGCGTCGCGCCCGCCGACGGGCGGCGGGCGGCGGGCGGCGGGACATTCGTCCCGGCCCGTCGCGAAGAGCGCGCATCACCGATGACGTTCGCGCGTCAGTGCTGTGAGTGCTGTCAGTGCGCGAATGTGCCGACCAATTCGGCGTGCGCCAGCACATGGCCCTGCATCGCCTTCTCAAGCGCAGCCTTGGTCGGGTGGTGCAGATCGGACAACACCGTGTCGAGCGCGTACAGCTTGTGGAAATAGCGGTGACGGCCAATCGGCGGGCACGGCCCGCCATACGTGGTGCGCTGGAAATCGTTGGTGCCTTCGAGCGCGCCAGCCGGCAGCGCGCCCGTGGCGACGCCTTCCTGCAAGCCGGACGCCGTCGGCGGGATGTTGTACAGCACCCAGTGGACCCACGTCACCCGTGGTGCGGCCGGGTCGGGCGCGTCGGGGTCGTCGACGATCAGCGCGAGGCTTTTCGCATTGGCGGGGACGCCGGACCATGCGAGCGGCGGCGACACGTCCGCCCCCTTGCAGGTGTGGCGCCGGGGAATCTCGCCTCCCGCGTGGAAGGCTTGCGACGTCAAGGTCAGGCTCATGGTGTGCTCCTCGGCGCCGGTCCGCGCCGTGAATCCGGCGGCGCAGGCCGACACGATCAGAATGGATGCCGCGCAGCAACGCATCGCAGGTGCTCCATCGGGTTCGTCGGCGCCCGCATGTGCCGCGCCGAGGTTCCTCGATTCGCGTCGGACGGTCTCACTCGGCGTTGCCCCCGCGGCTCCTGTGCAGCGCCGCCAGCCGCTCCTGCTGGGCCGATGGCACCGGATCGTAGTGGCTCAGCTGGATGCTGTAATTGCCGTGTCCGCCCGCGATCGCATTCAGGCGCGACTGGTAGTCGTTGAGCTCGGCAAGCGGCACCTGCCCGGTGATGAGCATCGCATTGCCGCCGGCCGCGCGCGTGCCATGCACCTGGCCGCGGCGAGCGGACAGGTCGCCGATGATGTCGCCCATTGCCGCTTCCGGCGTCATCACCTCGATGTCGACGATGGGCTCGAGCACGATCGGCCGGGCTTTCAGCACCGCGTCGATGAAGGCCTTGCGCCCGGCGGTGACGAATGCCACTTCCTTCGAGTCGACCGGATGGCTCTTGCCGTCGAACACCGTGACGCGCACGTCCTGCATCGGAAAGCCGGCCAGCGGCCCGCTCTCGATGACCTGCAGGATGCCTTTCTCCACCGCGGGCATGAATTGCGACGGAATCGCGCCGCCCTTCACGACATCGACGAACTCGAAGCCCGCGCCGCGCGGCAATGGCTCCACGCGCAGCATGACTTCGCCGAACTGGCCGGCGCCACCCGTCTGCTTCTTGTGGCGGTA
>Ga0335069_10014314_pt1 | contig 11112 bp, 10 predicted proteins | sample Lox_Sample_11_FD_206714 | JGI IMG/M metagenome (GOLD analysis project Ga0335069, IMG submission 206714) | Soil microbial communities from Loxahatchee National Wildlife Refuge, Florida, United States - Lox_Sample_1.1 | ecosystem: Environmental > Terrestrial > Soil > Wetlands | place: USA... | reverse complement strand
GCGTGAATGTCGATATCGGTGGCCTGCCCGCTCAGCCCGCCCATCGAGGGCTGGTGAATGAGAATACGGGAGTTAGGCAGCGCAAACCGCTTGCCCTTGGTCCCAGCCAGCAGCAGAAACGCACCCATGCTGGCCGCCTGGCCAATGCAATAGGTCACCACGTTGTTCTTGATGAACTGCATGGTGTCGTAAATGGCCAGACCGGCGGTAATCGACCCGCCCGGGGAGTTGATGTAAAGCTGCACATCCTTCTCCGGATCTTCGCCTGACAGGAAGAGCATCTGGGCCACTACGAGGTTGGCTACCTGATCGTCGATCGGCGTGCCGAGGAAGATGATGTTATCGCGTAGCAGACGGGAGTAGATGTCGTAGGCGCGCTCGCCCCGACTCGTCTGCTCAACCACCATGGGTACCAATGCCATTCGGCGCTCTTCTCGCTCTTCCGTTGGGGGCGTTTTCCCCCTACCTTTAATGCTGCCCGACCCAATTCCAGGTATGCAGCGGGTTCCCTTCAGCACCTGCTCGAACGACTAGGCAGGAAGCCTCTCGTACAGCAATTGCGCGGTCTTTTCGCGTTTCATTTGTTCCCGGATTCTAGCGAGCCCGCCATCCTGAGTCAAACGCTGGCGGAGCGCATCGACCGGCTCATTTGATTGCAGGGCCGCGATTTGTACCTCGCGGTCCAGTTCCTCATCGGTTACCGTCACTGCCTCTGCCTCGGCAATCTTGTCGAGCAGAAGATTGCTCTTCACTTCGGCGATTGCACCATCCCGCTGCGCTCCCCGCAGGCGTCCAAAATCCAGCTTCCGCATCTGCTCTGTGCTCATGCCCTGTGCAGCCAGTGCGCGAAGCCCGCGCTCCAGGCGCGCATCGATCTGGTCCTGCACCAGCGACTCGGGAACAGGGAACTGGAACTTCTCGTTCATGGCCGCGAACAGCTTGTCCTTGGTCTCCGCAGCCACGCTGCGGCTTTTCCGGCTGGCCATGTGCTCGCGGATACGCTCCTCAAGCTGCGACAGGCTCTCGTAGTTGCCGACTTCCTTGGCGAAGTCATCGTTCAGCTCTGGCACGTTCCGCTTCTTGATCGCCTTGACCGTCACCTCGTACGAAACCGTCTTGCCGGCAAGCTTCGGTTCCGAGTAGTCGGCGGGATAGATTACTTCGGCCTTCAGTTCCTGCCCGGGCTTTGCGCCACGCAGAACCTGTGTAAAGGCCTCCACCGTGTCCTTGCCGCCCACTTCCACCAGCGTGTCCTGCCCCTGGATGGGAGCCGCCTCGTCGTCGCCCTCGACCTTGCCGGAGTACGAGATCTGCGCCCAGTCGCCATCCACAATCGCACGGTCTTCCTCGACCGGCTCGATCGTCGCGTGCGACTCGCGCAGTTCCGTCAGCTCGTGCTGGAACTCTTCTTCGGTCACCGCGGCCGAAGGCTTCTCGACGACCACGTCCTTATAGCCATCGATCGAAAACGCCGGCAGATATTCAAATGCTGCCTTCACGTGCAGCGGCTGCCCGTCTTCCACCGTCAATTCGGTCACCTGCGGCTGGCCCACCGGAACCACGCCCAGCTCGCGCACGCCCTGATTAAAGCGCTGCGGCAGCAGCTGATCGATCACTTCCTTGCGAATCTCGCTGGCGAAGCGGCGCTTCACCACAGACTCCGGAACCTTGCCGGGACGGAAGCCAGGAATGCGCGCATATTTCTGATAGTTGCGCGTCACCGTCCGAAACGTCTTCGAGACCTCTTCAGCGGGCACATCGAGCACCAGCTCACGCGTGCAATCCGGATTCAATACAGGCCCGTGCGCATGTTCGTGCCCTTCTCCGTGACTGTGATCGTGGCCTTCGTGGTCGTGCGCGTGCTGCGCTTCTGAGGTTTCGTTGCTGGGGGAATTTTCGAGGGTATCAGTAGAACTCAACTTGGTTTGCCTTCCGGGCGCGGCCTGCGCCATAGAAACTGCCTGCGCCGCTCGGGTGAGAGATGCACCGCGTGGCTCGGGGATTCCTTCATTTCATGGTAAGAGGGTTGGCTGGAAGGGTCAAACCGGCTGGGACGGGGTTCTCCACAGTTGCCCGTGCGGAGGTCACGTTACTCTTCAGAGACCTCCGGCTTGCGCACATAAGGCAGAAACCGGGGATCCGCCGCACCGCACCGGGCATACGACGCGCGTGCCTCGGCGAGACTGAGGTGCCCATTCACAGTCAGGCGAATCTCATAGGCGTCCGCATCTTCCTGGCCATCGTCTTCCCACCAGCAAACCGGACACAACTTCATCGCCGCAGGCGCTTCCAGCGTCCGGTAGCCGCAACAAGGGCAGCGAAAACGCACCTCGGAACGCTTCTGGCCCGCAGACAAAGTCATATCAAGCTAGACGCGCTTTTCCGCAGTCGAGATGACATCGTTTCCGAGCGGTACATCCAAGCAGCGGCGTCTATCCTGTACCACGGAGATCTCAAATAGGGGGCCGATCACATGGGTAGGATTCTTCCGTCGTTTGCTCAAACTCTCAGGGGTGCAGTCCTGGCTGTCGTACTTGTCTCGCTGCCTGCTTCGGTGTTTGCTCAACCTGCGCAGCAGCCGCTGCGCGTCGCCATCGTCGGCCTGGTCCACGATCACGTCGCCGGTTTTCTGGCGCAACTCCCGCAGCATCACGACGTAGAACTGGTCGGCATCGCCGAGCCTGATCCGGCTCTCCAGGCGAAGTATCAGCAGAGGTACAACCTCGCCGACAGTCTCTTCTTCAAAGACCCGGCCAAGATGATCGAACAGCGCCGGCCGCAGGCGCTGCTGGTCTACACCTCCATCGCCGAGCATCGCCGCATCATCGAAGTCGGCGCCTACTACGGCGTCTCCGTCATGGTCGAGAAGCCCCTGACCATATCCCTCGACGATGCCCTGGCCATCCGCAAAATCGCCCGCGAAAAACACATCCATGTGCTGGTCAACTACGAGACCACCTGGTACTCCAGCAACCGCGCCGCCTACGACGAGGTGATGCATCGCGACATCGGCGACATTCGCCGCGTGCTGGTACAGGACGGCCACGAGGGCCCGAAAGAGATCGGTGTCTCCTCGGATTTCTTGAAGTGGCTCACCGACCCCGCACAGAACGGCGCCGGCGCGCTCTACGACTTCGGCTGCTATGGAGTCGACCTGATGACCTGGCTGATGCACGGCGAGACACCGGAGACCGTAACCGCCGTCGTCAATCACGACAAGCCGGAGATCTATCCCCATGTCGACGACGACTCCACCATCCTGCTCCAATACCCGCACGCCCAGGCTGTGATTCAGGGCTCGTGGAACTGGCCCTTCAGCCGCAAAGACATGGAAGTCTACGGCGCAACCGGCTACGCCATCACCATCGGCGCCGACAAACTCCGCGTGCGCCATGAGCACGACAACGAAGACCGGCCGGTGACGCCCCAACCCTTGCCATCTCAGGAGAGAGACTCGCTCAGCTATCTTGCCGCCGTGCTGCGCGGGCAGGTGCGCGACTCGGGCGACCTGAGCGCGCTCGATACCAATGTCAAGGTGATGCAGATTCTCGACGCCGCGCGCCAGTCAGCGCGTACCGGCCAGAGCGTCCGCCTGTATCCGATCAGTGACTACTAGGAAATCAAGCCCACACTTCGCTTGCCTACGCTGAAACCTGATATCCAACCCTTCCACGAGATGTCATCCTGAGAACCCGTGCGCTTGGGGCCCCGTTGTGCTCGCGAGAGCACGATGGGGTAAGCGGGGCGAAGGACCTGCATTTCGGTGAGCGCTTCCTTCTACGTTCCTTGTTCTTTCCAGGATTGATCTCTTTCTTGTACCAACGACGCCATCACCAAGCTGCCGTTCCAGCCGTCCAAATCGCCGTACAATGAGCGCGTGCGAAAAGTCCTCCTCCTCGTCCTCGCCCTCATCGTCGTCGTGCCTGTCATTGTTGTCATCGCCCGATCGGCAACCCCGGTCATCGATCTGCTTGCGTCTGTCACCACGCTCGGTCAGGCAACGCCCGTCAATGTCCAGGTACAGGACCCGCGCGGCGTCCGCAAGATCGCTGCCATGATCGAACAGAGCGGCGCGACCTACGCCGTTGGCGCAACAACGCAGCCGTCGAAGCAGGCGAACACATCCTGGTCCTTCACCGCCGGCGTCAAAACCGCGCCGCAGCTCAAAGACGGGCCAGCCAAGCTCATCGTCGAAGCCACCTCCAACGATCTGCTCGGCCGCACCGCCCGCGCCGAACGCGACGTCACCGTAATCACCCGCATGCCTTCGCTCAGCGTCGATTCCGACCAGCACTACCTCTATCAGGGCATGGCCGATCTGGTCACCTTCAACGTTTCGGGTCCTTCCACTTCTTCCGGTGTCCGCGTCGGCGATCAGACCTTCCGCTCCTGGCCCCTGCCTGGCGGCAAGCCCGGTTCCTTCTCGCTCTTCGCCTTTGCCTGGAACATGCCGCAGGGCACAACGCCCGTGGTCTACGCCTCCATTGGCACCGGCAACGACGTGACCGAGCCCATCGTCGTGCAATTCCCCAAAAAAGAGCAGCCGCACTACACCGTCCACGACCTGCAGATCAGCGACGCTTTCCTCAATAAGGTCGTCAACGAGCTCGACCCCAACGGCTCCGGCGATCCCGTCGCCCGCTTCGTCAGGATCAATAGCGAGATGCGCAAGGCCAACAACAAGACGCTCTCCGACCTTCGATTCAAAACCGCCGACAAGTTTCTCTGGTCCCAGCCCTTCGCTCGACAGGCCCACTCCCAGGCCGAGGCCACCTTCGCCGATCTGCGCAACTATATCTATCACGGCAGAAAGATCGACCAGCAGGTGCACCTCGGCTACGATCTCGCCGTCACCCAGCACGTCGGCGTCGAAGCCTCCAACGACGGCGTCATCGTCTATGCCGCCCCGCTCGGCATCTACGGCAACTGCGTGGTCGTCGATCACGGCTATGGGCTGCAGACGATTTACGGGCACATGAGCGAGATCGATGTGCATGTCGGCGACACGGTCAAGCGCGGCCAGGTGATGGGCAAAAGCGGCATGACCGGCATGGCCGGCGGCGATCACATCCACTTCGCCATGCAGCTCGACGGCGTGCAGATCGACCCCAAAGAGTGGTGGGACCCGCACTGGATCAAAGACCACATCGCCCGCCGCGTGGATCTGCCGGGCTTCAAGGAATAGCAATCAGTGGATCCAAGAGTAACTGCCGAATAGGGCGTAATTCACCCAGAGCGCGGACAGCGGGTGTGCCACTGGACCTAAGTGACTTACTGGACTACCGCGCACGGATACAAATATCTGGGATAGAGGATCTTTATGTCTCTTCTTCTCTCCGCCGCTTTGACCGTAAGATGCCACTCTTCTGGCTTGTCAGACTCAGGGATCTCAACTGTCAGTTCATATTGGTGAGCCAGCATTGGAAGGAGTTGTGTGGGATCAAATGCCAACGGCCACCTAGGCTGGCTCTCCGGGATCGTGATCGTGCCTCCGGTCGCCTCAGCAAGATCAGCAAGATTGGATGGCCCGATTCTCTCTTCTGGGCCTGCCGCGATGGGCGAAGCAACCAGAATGGCAAACACCGGCACACCCATCGAGAGCAACTCCTTTTGAACATGTGATCGGCTTAGCTTGCTCATGTTGTCGCCACCATCGGAAATCACGATGATCGTGTCGCCGGGCGCGTGTGTGTTGAACATTCCGATCGCATCGTTGATCTTGTCCCAGAGTGGCGTTCTCAGGGTGCAATCGCTGTCAGGACTCCACTCGAGAATATCTGCCAGTGGCCCTTTGGCCGAGTCTGGTGCCGCGAACTCGGTGCGCCGCGAGCATTTGCCGCTGAAGGCTAGGAATGCAACGAGGTCCGTGGGGGGAATCATGGAAACGACATCGTGCAAGGCCTGACTTTCGAGTGATTCACCGTCGAAGAAGAACTCGCGGGGGCGCAGGCTTCCGCTGCGGAATGAATCATCACGGTGCAGGCTCCCGCTGCGATCGATGACAAAGACAAGCCGCAGACTGGGGGACGGAGTTGTTATATTCCGGATTGGTATTTCGCCTCCCCTAGATTTCGCTTGGAAATCGCCTACGGTCAATGCGTCAAGCGGAGCATTCGCCTTCTGATCGATCACGATGACTGGCACTGTCGGTCGGCACGACGGCTGTGCTCCGAGATACCAGATCTCAGAGAATAGGAGCGAGGCGATGCACGGCAGAATTAGTCTCACACCTGTCCGCGGCCAGAAGAGCTGCCTGAATTGTAGTCTTCACTGGAAAATGGCGGGGTGTAGGTCCCTCGCATTTGGGAACCCGGGATCGCGAAACTCTTCACCGCTAACCCGCCGCCGCTAGCCGTCACGGTTTTTTCGCCGACATGTAGAGCGACGCAAACCGCCTCTCCTCCGTGTCCAATGCCGGATCGAAATCCCTTTCCAGAATGGATGTGAATCCTGCAGCATCAAGAGTACGGGCCAATGTCTCGGCATCCCAGGCGTACTTATGTTCGCCGTTTTGCCGAAAATGGTAGTTGATGTGATCGAGCTGGGTTTGGCACCAATCAGGGTGCCAACGCTTGGTCTCCGACCAATACAGAGCCTCCGGATCGCCGTAAGCCTCAAGTGCAGTCTTGGTATCCGGCACCACAACATCAAACACACCGCCCGGTTGAAGCACGCGGTGGGCCTCTCGAAGAAGATGGGGCACCTCTACTCGAAACTCAAAGTGCTCGAAGACGTGCTCGCTGTAGATATAAGAGACGCTGTTTGACGCAAAAGGCCAATCCTCGCGGAGATCCAGCTGAAGGTCGGCAGAACGGTTGAACAGATCGATGTTGACCCAGCCCTTTTTGGGATTCGGGCCGCACCCCAGTTGCAATCGGATTGGCTGAGCCTGCAGAAATCGCCCAGCTTTGCGGGCCTCGCCGCGGTGAAGCCGCCAGCAGCGCAGCTCAAAGAACACACTGCGAACTGAAGCCCGTACGCCCCGCGAAGTCTGCCTCTTCACATAGCGTTTGATGGCAGTTCTGATGGACACGACCCTCCTTTGATTCACGGCATCGTCGATACCGCGGATGGTCGATACGCTCGGCACAACAAGGGGAGGTCGAGTGGGAGGATGCACTCAGAAAGCAGATTTTTCAATCACACTTTTGTGGGGCCTGGGTGAGGAATTCACGATCCATCCTGAGGCCGCCGGCCGAACCGCTGGCGTGCTGACTTGCTTCCCCGCCGCTCGCAGATTATTTTGCCGAGATCGCTATGCTGGTTCAAGAGAGATCTAGCGAACCTGCTGATCTCTGGTCGCCGGTTCGAATCACAGCTGCCGCAACTTCTTTCTCTGTAGGAAATTGAGATTCAGCTTCCTGAAAGAAGGAAATTTAGCATCGAGCAGGCTCAGACAAGTCGCATCCCTGCACGACTATGCTGAAAAACCACCGGGTAGGGAGGAGGACGGTATCCCCACCGCACCCCGATTGGCGCGGTGGGGATACCGAAACTGCAGGCCCGGCGCGCTACGGCACAAACACGTGCAGCCGAACATGCCACTTAGTGCTCTGTCCCGGCTTTAACGTCACCATGCCGGTGTCCATCTTGCCCCACTCCTTGCCAAACGGGTCGGCAAAGTTGAACTGGTCTTCGATGGCGACAAACTGCATCGCCGGCGGCGCGTACATCTGGATGGTCTTGATCTCGGGCGAGATGCCGATTATGTCCACGCCGTACTTCGCCGCCGGATCGATCACCTTCACCGTGACCGCGCCATTGGCCCAGGTCAGCTTGCTCCAGTTGTCGTCGTAGAAGTTGTGTCCGAGGGCCACGCCGCCGGGCGCGCGCAGATCGTACTGCGTCCCGTCGACCGGCTTGATCTTTCCGGTCGGAAATACGTTGTCGTAATTGTCGACCAGGGCCATATTGGCCGCCGGAATGTGAATCCGCGCCTGCGTGCGGTCACCCGAGGGCAGCGCAAAGTAAGGATGCCACCCGATCGCGATCGGCTCTGTCTCGCCGCCGACATTGTGCGCGACGATGCTCGCATCCACAGCATCCGCCGTCAGAGTGATGGTCACGTCCAGATCGGTCTTCGAAAGCCAGTGACCGCCGAAGTCGCCGGCATGGATCACGCCCGTCACTTCCTGTCCGCCGGGGATGTCCTTCACATGCACACCGTCGGTCTTGGCTTTCAGGATCAACCCATGCATCGCGTGGCGCTCGGCGTCGGGATTTTTGCCGATGTTGTTCGCCGGCAGGGTGAAGGTGTGGCCCTCCCACGCGGTCGTGAGAGTCTTGCCGTCGGCCGAGAGCTTGCCGCGAATGCGGTTGGGATACGGCACAAGAAATGCTGAGCCAAGCCGGTAGCCCAGGTCGCCGTTCGGCGTGTCTTTCTCGTCGAGCATCTGCTTGGCAGTGGCCAGGTCGGGCGAAGCGAGAACATTCACACTGCCTTTGCCCGGAAAGTTCGCCGTGATTTGAATCAGCTCCATGCCGCGCCCGGGCGCGAGCGTCACGCTCGTAAATTCAGGCGTGGTTTTGCTGATTGCGGTGCGGTGAAGTGTGACGAGTTTCTGGCCGCCGATCTCGGTGACCTCTTGCGCTGAACTTGGCATAGCGGACAGGCTCCCTATGAGAACCGGCAGGGTGATGGGAAGAGCGATCAGTGCGCGGAGAGAATTCTTCATCGTGGTCCATCCCTGAAGCTGCAGATTGTTTTCCGAAGGACTCTCTCCTGCGGCAAATTCCGCCGCGCAAGAAAGCGTATTCCGGAAGCCGCCTCATTCTACGACAGCAGCCCGCGGCAAACCATGGGCGACTTGGTGTCCAGCTCGCCTGTCCAAGGCAGCGCCCGGCTGACAGCACGAACCACGCAGAGTAGAATGCCTTTAGCTGAGCGGGAGTAGTTCAGTGGTAGAACGTCAGCTTCCCAAGCTGAATGTCGCCGGTTCGATCCCGGTCTCCCGCTCCAATATCCCAGAGACAATCAAGCCTTTTGCGGATCCTGCTCGATCTTGACGACCAGGCAGGTGACGAACTTGTCTCCAGCGACCAGCATCTGGTGCGGCAGTCCTGCCGGAACATGAGCCAGGTCGCCCGGTCGAAGCTCCTGCTGCATGCCGCCTTCGATGACCGAGCCGCGAACCTCACCGGGAGAGATGGTCTTCGCATCGGTAATTGTGCCTCCCGTTAGCAGAGCAGCGCGGCCGTCAACCACCAGGAAAAGGTCGGCGAAGTGCGCGTGCTGCTCGGCCCCGCCGTTGCGGCTGCGCACCAGCAGATGAATGGCATGCTGCGGATACTGCTTCAGTACCTCGCTGGCGCTACCGTCGCCGGCCCTTGCCAGCTTCTTCAGATAAGCCGCCCGCTCCAGCAGGACCGGCGCTGCGAGGTGATCAAGACTCTGCCCCTCCGTGTCCTTGTTCTTGGGAGCGCGGGGCATCTTCTCGGTCGGAAGCAGCTCTTTCAGAATCGCCTTCGAAAAGTCATCCATGGTCGCCCTTCATTCTACGGTTGCTCACCGTTGAGCGATGCCGGCCAGCTCCCGAGCGCGCCGAAACACCGCCAGAAACATTGGCCGGGTAAGCCGTCCTGTGTTGGTGTTCTGCAACGATGGATGAAAGCTGGCAATCACATGCAGGCCGTTCGGCAATATCGACTCGGCGCCGTGCGCAAAGGTGTATCCGGCGCGCGAGGAGATGATGCCTTTGCGCTGGGCATGCGCCAGCAGCCCGTCGAACGCGATACGGCCAAGACACACCACGACGCGAAGCCGATCGAGCAGGCGGATCTCCTCGTCCAGCCACTGCGTGCAGTTGCGCAGCTCTGCAGGCGTGGGCTTGTTGCCGGGCGGCGCGCACCGCCCGACGGAGGTGATCCACAGGTCAGTCAGGCGCATGCCATCGTCGCGGGAGGTCGCGTTGGGCTGCGATGCGAAGCCGGCTTCGTACAGCACGGGATACAAGAAGTCCCCTGAGCCGTCACCCGTGAAGGGCCGGCCCGTGCGATTGGATCCGTGCGCGCCGGGTGCCAAGCCGAGAGCAAGCACGCGCGCCTTGGGATCGCCGAACGAAGGAACCGGCTTGCCCCAGTACTCCCACTCGCGATAGGCGCGTCGCTTCACCCGCGCAACTTCGGTGCAATAGCTCCGCAGGCGCGGGCATTGTTCGCAGGCAACTATGCGGGCATTGAGCGCGTCAAGGCTGCGCGGAGAAGATGGCATCCACAAATTGTAGGGGATGCGGGAGCGCGTCATCCTAGAGTTCGACCGCAGTCTATAGCGGAGATTGCCGCATCGCTCGACGGTGAAAAACATCCGATGAATTGGACGTTTCCGGCCGCCGAATCTTCGACGGCGAGAGAGATACTGGCAGTGGCAAGGTGTGTTTGCGAAGACCCACCAATCGAGAGGAAGAGCAATGAAAACTGCGAAACTACTGTTGCTTGCCGGCGATTTTGTTGAGGATTACGAGATCATGGTCCCGTTCCAGGCACTGCAGATGGTCGGCCACACTGTACACGCCGTTTGCCCGGGCAAGAAAGCCGGTGACCAGGTGCGAACCGCGATTCACGACTTCGAAGGCGACCAGACCTACTCCGAAAAACGTGGCCACAACTTCACGCTGAACGCGACATTCGATGAAGTGAAGCCGGCCGACTATGACGCTCTGGTGGTCCCGGGCGGGCGCGCGCCCGAGTATCTGCGCTTGAATGCGCAGGTGCTCGACATCATCCGGCACTTCGACGGCGCAGGCAAGCCGATCGCCGCGCTCTGTCACGGTCCGCAACTGCTGGCTGCCGCCGGCGTGCTGAAGGGCAAGAAGCTCAATGCATATCCCGCCTGTGCACCTGAAGTGGAGCTTGCCGGAGGCACGTTCGTGAAAGCCGACTTCAGCGATGCGGTAGTCGACGGCAACCTGGTCACAGGGCCTGCCTGGACGGCACATCCCGCATGGCTGGCGAAGTTCCTCGACGTCCTTGAAGCGCACATGGCGAGCAAGGCGGCATAGAACCCATTACGCGGCCGAACACGGACTCAGTCCGCGTTCAGCACTGTGCGGCGATCTCGCGGGCTGCGCGCACCGTGCGCAGCGGCTGGCCGGTTGCCGCCGTCAACGCTTGCTG
>Ga0335069_10014313_pt1 | contig 11112 bp, 7 predicted proteins | sample Lox_Sample_11_FD_206714 | JGI IMG/M metagenome (GOLD analysis project Ga0335069, IMG submission 206714) | Soil microbial communities from Loxahatchee National Wildlife Refuge, Florida, United States - Lox_Sample_1.1 | ecosystem: Environmental > Terrestrial > Soil > Wetlands | place: USA: Florida... | reverse complement strand
CCCGCGCCCGCGCGATCCGCACAGCGCCCGCCTGGTCAGGCCGACCCGTTCCCGCCGTTCGCTGCGCGCACCGGCACCCGGACGATGAATTCCGCGCCCGAGCCCGAGGCTTGGACATCGAGGGACGCTCCGAGCTGGCTCGCGAGCGCCCGTATGATCCGCATGCCGAGGCCCTTGCTCGCCGACGGGTCGAACCCTGGCGGCAGGCCTGCGCCCTCGTCGCGCACCGAAATCGTCAGGAGTCCCCCATCGTCGCGGGCCACGCGCACGAACACGACGCCGTCCGCGCCCTCGGGATAGGCGTATTTCATCGCGTTCATGACCAGCTCGTTCACCACGAGCGCGATCGGAACCGCGCGGTCGGTCGGCACGTGTACGCCGTCCGGCGCCGCTACGTCGACATGGCAATGCCCGACCGAGCTGTCGAGGTCGCGGCACACGTCCGAGAGATATCGGCCGAGATCGATGGTCGCGATCTGACTGTCCCGGTAGAGGCTCTCATGCGCCCGGGCGACCGCCATGACTCGGCCTGTGGCGTCCTGCAGGTCGCGACGCGCCGCGTGGTCGGGTGTGGCACCCGCCTGCAGGCTCAGCATCGTGGCGACGAGCTGCAAGCTATTCTTGACCCGGTGGTTCAGTTCCGCCAGCAGGAGCTTGTGCGTGTCGACGGCGGCGCGCAGATCGCGCTCCATGCGCTGACGTTCGATGGCGGTGCCGACGATGTTGGCGGCACCCTGCAGGAACGTCAGGTCGTAATCGGTGAATTCGCCCGCCGACCGACTGTCCACCTCGAGCACGCCGAACGCGTCGCCATCGCCGCGCAGGATCACGTTCATCGCCCGGCGAATGCCATACCTGACCAGGAGCGCCGGCGTGCGAAAACGCTTCTCGTGCTCGAGATGGTTCGAGATGACCGGTTTTCCGGTGCGCAGCGCGAAGCCCCCGGGCGAGGCGAGATCGGCGCCGACCGTGGCCCTGCCCACGACCTCCGGCCCCCAGCCCACACCCGCGCGCACCAAGAAGTCACCTTTGTCCGGCCGGTATTCCATGATCTTCGAAAACTCGGCGTCCAGCCCTTCGGCCGCGAGCGCCACGGTACGATCGAGCAGTTGGGCGAACGGAATGCCCTGCAGCGACAGGACACCCAGTTCGGCCAGGATCTCCTGCTGGCGCAGGCGCGTTTCGAGAAGACGCGGCGTCAGCTCCAGCGGCGCGTGGCCGATCGGCGGTTCGACGACGGCCGCGGCCGCCATGGGTGGAGATGTGGGCATGCTGTCCCCTGGCCCTTTTCGGGCTTTTTGAGCGACAGCCTGCACCCGCTCCGGCCGTGAACGCGCAAGACTTCCAGAGCCCGATGCGCGCCGGCTTCTTCTGAGCAAGCGGTACGTCCGGTCTACACCGTTCGAACCCGCGTGTCCAAAGTCAAATCTGGCGCCGGCGCGACGCGCGATCTAAGGGCGATCCCCCAAAAGTAAGGCTGGTCCGGATCGTGAACTTAAGGGGTTTCTTTACCTCTGCCCGGTACTCGTGCAGTAGGCGCCATGAAGCATGGCAGCCGATAAATACAACGCATTTAAGAGGCTTTTTTCATGTTGAAGACATTGGCACGGATGGCCATCGCGGCCGTTGTCCTTGCGGCGAGCGCCGCTCTGGTCCAGGCGCAGGCCGCCACGCCGGATGACGCGAAGGCGATGGCTGAAAAGGCCGCCGCCCTCGTGGCCGCGGAAGGCGACAAGGCGTTCCCGAAGATCAGCGACCCCAACGGGGCGTTCCATCAGGGCGAGGTGTACGTGACGGTCCTCGATCGCCAGGGGGTCGTTCGCGCCACGCTCAATCCCAAGCTGATCGGCGTGAACATGTGGGAGTCGGTCGACCCCGACGGCGTGAAGTTCACCCAGCTGCCGTGGACGGCCACCGAGAAGTCGGAGACGGCCTGGATCCAGTACAAATTCACCAACCCCGAGAGCAAGAAGATCGAGCCGAAGAAGGCGTGGGTGCATCGCGTCGGCGAGTATGTCGTGTTCAGCGGGGTTTACATCAAGGAATGACGGCTCACTCGGACACGCCGCGTTTTCGCGCGCGGCGTCGTCCGATCCTCTCGTTGAGCGCCAGGGGGCGATGATGTTTAGTCTGATTGATCGGTGGACCGCAAATATCCGGATTTCGCGCAAGCTGTTCATAGCACCCAGCATTGCGATCATCCTTCTGTCGCTCATGGCGCCGCTGGCCCTCACCTCGCTTTCCGAACAAGCCCGGTTGCTGGACCGCCTGACGACCACCGAAGTCGATAAATCCGCCGCCGTCGCAGCCCTGGAGCGGGCCGTGCCCGAAGCCGGCGGTCTCCTCAACCGGCTGCTCGCGCTCGGCAGCAACTCCAGCGACGAAAAGGGGCTCGAGAAAGTCGGCAAAGAGATGGAGGCGCGCCTCAACGACGCGGCGTCGATGGTCGCCAAGCTCGCTGGCCTCAACCTCATGCCCCAGGAACGGCAGGTCGTCGAAGACATCGACAAGACGCTGAAGGCCTATTCCGGGACCAGCAAGCAGGTCGCCTCGATGGTCGCGGCGGACGCGGCCACCGCCTACATGATGAGCGCCAACGGCGAGAAGAACTATGCCGAGCTCCTGACGAAGCTCAATCAGCTGCTCGACATCGAGCGCGCGCAGGCGGCAGCGGCGCATGAGAGCTCGGCGGCGACTGCCCGCTCGGCGCGGCTCGGCTTCATCGCCCTCTTCGTTGCCGCGGTCGCCATCGCGGTGCTGGTGACGATCATGATCGCGCGGACTATCGGCGGCTCGGTTTCGCGCCTCGCCGCCTCGACCCTGAGGTTGGCCGAGGGCGACGTCACCGTCGCGGTGGAGGGTGTCGGCCGCAAAGACGAGATCGGCGTTCTCGCCGGCGCGCTCGGGACCTTCAAGCGCAATGCCATCGAGAAAGCGCGCATCGAAGAGGAGCAGCGCGGCCGCCACGAGCAGGCTGCCGCCCGCCAGCGCGCCGTCGAAGCCTACATCACCGCCTTCGAAGGCCAGGTGAAGGACGCCCTCTCGACGCTGGCGACCGCGGCGACGCAAATGCTCAGCACCTCGAGCACGCTGTCGACCACGGCCGAAACCAGCACCCGCCAGGTCAAGGCGGCGGCGGACGCCTCGGAGGAAGCGTCGTCGAACGTGCAGACGGTCGCTTCGGCGTCGGAGGAGCTCAGCGCCTCCATCAAGGAGATCAGCCAGCAGGTGTCGCGCGCCGCGACCACCGCCGGACGTGCGGTCGACGAGGCGCGCCAGACCGACCAGACGGTCCAGGGCCTGGCGGTCGCGGCACAGAAGATCGGCGACGTGGTGAAGCTGATCAACGACATCGCCGGGCAGACGAACCTTCTGGCGCTCAACGCCACCATCGAGGCGGCGCGTGCGGGCGAGGCCGGCAAGGGCTTCGCGGTGGTCGCCTCGGAGGTGAAGAGCCTCGCCACCCAGACCGCCAAGGCGACCGAAGAAATCTCGGGCCAGATCGCCGCGGTCCAGGGCGTGACGAAGGACACGGTCGAGGCCATCAAGCGGATCGGCGCGACCATCGACGAAGTCAGCACGGTCGCGACCTCGATCGCTTCGGCGGTGGAAGAGCAAGGCGCGGCGACGCAGGAGATTTCGCGCAATACGCAACAGGCGGCACAGCGGACCAAGGATGTGTCCGAGAACGTGGCCGGCGTGAGCGAGGGCGCCGCCGCTACAGGCACGGCCGCGCATGGCGTCAAGTCCGCCGCCGAGAGCCTCTCGGAGCAGGCCGACCGGCTGCGCGGTCAGATCAACGACTTCCTCGCGAAGATCCGCGCAGCTTGATTGCACCGAATTTTTAGGAAGGGAGAAACCCAACATGCTCACCACACGTCGAACATTCATCGCTTCAGCAATCAGTCTGGCAATGGCTGCGAGCGCGCCGGTCGCGTTCGCGGACGACCGCGGCACGCCCGAGCAAGCCGAGGCTTTGGCCAAAAAGGCGGCGCAGCACGTGAAAGAGGTCGGCCCCGAGAAGGCCTTCGCCGATTTCACGAATGACGCCACCTGGCACGACCGCGACCTCTTCGTCTACGCCTACGATTTCAAGGGCGTCTGCGTCGCCAATGGCGGCGTCAAGGCGCTGGTCGGCAAGGACATGTCGGAGTCAGCCGACCCGATCACCGGCGACAAGATCGTGGCCGCCCAGATCAAGATCGCGACCGGCGCAGGCCAGGGCTGGCACGAATATCATTTTTCCAATCCCGCGACGAAGAAGATCGAGAAGAAGAAGACGTACCTGATCCGCGTCGGCGATTACTACGTGGGTGTCGGCGCCTACATCGCCGGCTGACCGGCAGCGCACGCGCACGCGACACGGCGGGCCGGCTGAGGCGAAAGCCTCAGCCGGCCCGTTTGCCCTGGGCGCCGCATGTCTGAGGATTTTGGCCCTGGTATCCCCTTGCGGTGCCTTGGTAATTTTCCTCGATGCAGCCCGAACACGCGACCCGCGAGCAGGCAGGGCCGCCATGGCTGGCGGCCGTGGCGGTCACCGTCGGCGTGGCGACGGCCCTCTGCCTCGTCTGGCTTGTCCCGGATGGATGGCGCGCGTGGACCGCGAGCGGCATCATCGCGCTCATGGCAGCAGCGCTGGTGGCGCATCTCGTCGGCGACGTGGCGAGGCGGCCAGGCTCGGCGCCGGTCGACCTGCGAGAGGCGATGGACGCATTGCCCGATGGCGTCGTGATCTACGACACCGATACGCGCCGGGTGATGATGAACCGCCGGTTCCGCGAAATTCATGCCGCAAATCCGCTAGGCGGCGATTCGACGGCACGCCTCGACGAGGTGCTGCGCGCCGCCATCAACGCCGGCGAGCTCGAGGTTCCGGCCAACACCGATGCCGAGACCTGGATCCGCGAGCGCATCGCGCATCACCAGAGCGGCTCGTATGAATATTTCCAGCATTCGGACGGCCGCTGGATCCGCATTCTCGAGCGCCGGATGCGCGACGGCCGGATGGTCGCCATCCATGCCGATATCAGCGACCTGAAGGCCGCACAGGAGGCCGCGGAAGCAGCCAATCACGCCAAATCGCAGTTCCTCGCCAGCATGAGCCACGAGCTGCGGACCCCGTTGAACGCCGTGCTCGGCTTTGCGCAGCTGCTGCAGACCAATCGTGGGCGAAACCTCACCGAAGACCAGAAGGATCACATCCAGCGCATCCTCTCCAGCGGCGAGCACCTCCTCAACCTGATCAACGAGGTGCTCGACCTCGCCGGCATCGAGGCCGGCAAACTCAAGCTCTCGCTGGAGCGGGTGAGGCTCGCGGACGTCGTCCGCGATCTCGCGGGCGCCATGGCGCCGCTCGCCGAGCGCGCCGGCGTCAGCCTGCTGACCGAGATCGCCGACGCGGATGTGCGCGCCGACCAGACGCGCCTGCGGCAGGTATTGTTCAATCTCGTCTCGAACGCGATCAAGTACAACCGCGAGAGCGGCTCGGTCCGTCTCGAGGTGGCGCGCGCGCCTGAAGAACGGATCCGTGTCTCCGTCTCCGATACGGGCCGGGGCATCCGCGCCGATCGGCGCGACAGGATCTTCCAGCCCTTCCAGCGCCTCGGCGCGGAAGACGGTGCCGTGGAAGGTACGGGGATCGGGCTTGCGATTTCGCGGCGGCTGATCGAGGCGATGGGCGGCATGATGGGCTTCGACACCGAGCCGGGTGTCGGCAGCACGTTCTGGTTCGAGCTTCCTGCCGCCACCGATGACCTGCAGGAGGACCGGACGGACGGAGCGGTGCTCCACCGCCTGTCCTATCTCTCGGCGACCAAGCGCTCGATCCTCTATGTCGAGGACAATCCGGCCAATCTCGACCTCATCGAGAGGATCTTCGCGACCTTGCCGAACGTGACGCTGCTCGCAGCACAGACAGCGCGTGCCGGCCTCGAGCTCGCGGCGACGCGGCGCCCGGACCTGATCGTGCTCGACATCACTCTGCCGGAGATGAGCGGCTACGAGGTCCTGGCGCGCCTCAAGGCGATGCCGGAGACGAAGCACATCCCGGTGCTGGCGCTCTCCGCGTTGGCCATGCCGCAGGACATCAGCCACGGCCTTGCGGCCGGCTTCTCTCGCTACGTGACGAAGCCGATCGACGTCAACACCTTCCTGAGTGCGGTCGAAGAGGCCTTGAGCGGCAGCGCGATCCGTCTGGCTGTCGGAGAGGGCTGACCCGAGCAACTGCCGCTGCCCAGAAATGCGGCAAGCCTGCGGGCATGCGCAAAATTTTTGGGCGCTGCCTGCCGCAGGCCTTTTCAAATGCCTCTTAAGGATACGGCGGCGCCGGTGGCACAAGCGTTGCAGCTTTGAGCGCAGGGCCGCCTCTCAGGCGGGGACACTCGCTGACGTTGCGCCGCAGGTGATGAACGGCGATCCCAAGCTGAGGCATTCAGGCCTCTCAATCGGAGCATCATGAACACGGGCGTTCTCACAGCCGGCCATCTGCCGACTCGCGGTTCGCATCGCCGGTGCCGTCGATGAACATGATCCGGCGGCGGGAACGTCTGGTGGTTGTCGGCAACGGGATGGCCGGCATGCGCGCGGTGGAGGAGCTGCTGAAGCGCGATCCCAGCCGCTACGACATCACCGTATTCGGCGCCGAGCCGCACGTGAACTACGACCGGATCATGCTCTCATCGGTCCTCGCCGGCGAGAAGGACATCGGCGACACCATCATCAACCCGCTCTCCTGGTACAGCGACAACGCGATCCGGCTGTTCACCGGCGATCCGGTCGTCGCCATCGATCGCGACGCGAAGACGGTGACCTCAACGAGCGGACGCACCGAGCCCTACGACCGTCTGCTGATCGCAACCGGCTCGCGGCCGATCGTCCCGCCCGTCCCGGGGCTCGATCTGCCGGGCGTCTGCGCCTTCCGCGACATCGCCGATATCGACCAGATGATCGACGCCTCGCAGAAATACCGCCGGGCGATCGTCATCGGCGGCGGTCTCCTGGGCCTGGAGGCCGCGAACGGGTTGATGAAGCGTGGCATGTCGGTCGCGGTGATCCACCTCATGGACACCCTGATGGAGCGGCAGCTCGATCAGACGGCGGGCAAGCTTCTCCAGAGCGAACTCGACGGACGCGGCCTCAACTTCTTCATGAATGGGCAGACCGAGGAGATTTTCGGCAACGGCCGCGTGGAAGGCGTGCGCCTTGCCGATGGCCGCGACGTGCCGGGCGACCTCGCGGTGATGGCGATCGGCATCCGTCCCAACATCGACCTCGCGCGGAAGGCGGGCCTCGACATCCATCGCGGCATCGCGGTGTTCGACGACATGCGCACCTCCGATCCCGCCATTTTCGCCGTGGGAGAATGCGTGGAGCATCGGGGCCGCACCTACGGACTGGTGGCCCCGCTCTACGAGATGGCAAAGATCTGCGCGGACCATCTCGCCGACGACACGGCGAGTTCCGCCTACGCGGGGTCGGTGCCGGCGACCAGGCTCAAGGTCACCGGCATCGACGTGTTCTCGGCGGGCGATTTCCAGGGCGGCGAAGATTGCACCGAGATGTCGTTCCATGACACCAGCCGCCAAGTTTACAAGAAGCTGACCCTGCGCGACGGCCGGATCGAGGGCATCGTGCTCTACGGCGACGTCGCCGACAGCGGCTGGTATCTCGACCTCCTGCGCAAGCGCGAGGACATCGCCGCGTTCAAGGATGCCCTGCTGTTCGGCCAGCGCGTCGCCGCCGCCATGGGCAAGGCGGCCCTCCCGAGCGTGGCCGAGCTTCCTGCGGAACATCAGATCTGTGGCTGCAACGGGGTCTGCAAGGGAACCATCGTCGAGGCGATCACCGCCAAGGGCCTGACCTCGCTCGAGGCGGTGCGGCGGCATACCAAGGCCTCCGCTTCGTGCGGCTCCTGCACCGGGCTCGTCGAGGCGCTCCTGGCGGCGACCGTCGGCGAGGCCGCAGTCGCCCCCAAGGTACAGGGCATGTGCCGCTGCACGACGCTCACCCATGAAGAGGTGCGCCGCCGTATCCGCGATGAGCGGCTGACGTCGATTCCGGCGGTCATGTCGGCCCTGAGCTGGGCGAACCCCGAGGGTTGCCATTCGTGCCGCCCCGCTCTCAACTTCTACCTGCTCTGCGCCTGGCCGGGCGAGTATCAGGACGACGCCCAGTCGCGCTTCATCAACGAGCGCGCGCACGCGAACATCCAGAAGGACGGTACGTTCTCGGTCATCCCGCGCATGTGGGGCGGCGTCACGACGGCGGCCGAGCTCCGCGCGATTGCCGACGTGGTCGACAAATACGCAATCCCGACGGTGAAGCTCACGGGCGGCCAGCGCGTCGACATGCTGGGGGTCCGCAAGGAGACGTTGCCGGCCGTGTGGCGCGACCTCAACCGGGCGGGGCTCGTGTCCGGCCACGCCTACGGCAAGGCGTTGCGGACCGTGAAGACCTGCGTCGGCTCGGAGTGGTGCCGGTTCGGGACGCAGGATTCCACGTCCATGGGCATCGCCCTCGAGAAGATGACCTGGGGCTCCTGGCACCCGCACAAGGTCAAGCTCGCGGTCTCGGGCTGCCCGCGCAACTGCGCCGAGGCGACGATCAAGGATTTCGGCGTGGTCGCGGTCGAGAGCGGCTGGGAGCTGCACGTCGCGGGGAATGGCGGCATCAAGGTGCGCGCCACGGACTTCCTGTGCAAAGTCGCGACGGACGCCGAGGTGCTCGAATATTGCGGCGCCTTCCTGCAGCTGTACCGCGAGGAGGCGCGCTATCTGGAGCGGACGGCACCCTGGGTCGAGCGTGTCGGCCTCGACTACGTCAAGGCGCGCATCGTAGACGACGAGGCAAGCCGCAAGGGGCTGCACGCGCGGTTCCTGTGGTCGCAGAAATTCTTTCAAACGGATCCGTGGGCCGAGCGCTCGGGGGAGAACGACGACCCGCGCCGAGACGAGTTCCGCATGCTCGCCGAGATCGACTAGGGATGGCCATGCAAGCGGTGACCGCGGCGATGACCTGGCATGAGGTCGGCACGATCGAGGACATTCCGCGGCTCGGATCGCGGGTCGTGGCGACGGCCAACCGCCGGATCGCCGTGTTCCGCACCGGCGGCGACGAGATCTTCGCACTCGACGATCGCTGCCCGCACAAGGACGGCCCGCTATCCCAGGGCATCGTCCACGGCCGCGCGGTAACCTGTCCTCTGCACAACTGGACGATCGACCTTGCGACCGGGGAAGCCGCGGAACCGGACCGCGGCTGCGTCCGGACGGTTCCGGTGAAAATCGAGGGCCGCCGCATCCTGCTCAAGCTGGATGTCGCGGCCGAGGGCTGAGGTCAGGACCACCTGTCCTTATTGCGGCGTGGGCTGCGGCGTCATCCGTCTGCGCGTGCTTCTCGGTCGGGCGTTCGGTCATCGAGCGAGCGATCGTGGAACGCGGACCGACGAGCGTCGCAGAGATCGGCGCGATGGTCCGCGCCGGCTCCAACTGCGGGTCGTGCGTTCCCGAGATCAAGCAGATCCTCCGGACTCACAGGGCGGTCGAACCGGTGCGTTGATCAGTCGCGGCATTCGAAGCTGGCCGCGTCCTCGGGATTGCCGTCGCCCTTGTAGTGCGCGTGTTGCGGATAGGCGCAGAGCGGCCGGCTCCGGCCGGGAAAGGCCGGGCCGGTCGCGATCACGGCGTCGGGGGCCTTGCCGTGCTCGACCCATTCGACCACCGCGCCCAGAAAATCGAAATGGTCGAGCGTGGCGCCGCTCGTGCAATGGCCCATCCCCGGAACGAAATACGCCCGGCTCGAATTCGCGCGCACCCGATCGATCCCGCCGGAATCCTTTGCCATGCGCTCGTAGTACTCGAGCGTGTCGAGCGGCGAGAACCACGGATCGCTCCAGCCATGGTAGTACAGGATCTTGCCGCCATGGGCGAAGAAGCTGGTCAGGTTGGTCCAGTACGCCGTGTTCGTGAGGCGCTCCATCGCGTCGGCGTCGACCCTGTCCTCGATCTCGTCGACGTTGAGGCTCTCATGGAAAGGTCCCTCCACGGGGCTGCGTGCGCCCGTCGTCAGGATCCCGGGAATACGCACGCCGTCCGCACCTATGCCGCTGTCCCACGGGAACGGCGGATAGGATTGCGCGCCGCGCGAGTTCTTGGGACCGGCAAAGGCGGTCTTGAGAGCATCTACCTGCTGCGAGGTCAGGCAGGACTCCGTCTTCGCACCGCTGCAGGCGAGCGCCGCCGGATCGAAATGGCACTGCTTCGTATCGAAGATCAGTCCGTCCTTCAGGCCGTCCTTGGCATCGCACGCATCGAGGATGGCGTTGGTGATGAGCTTCCGGTCCGCGGACGAGAAGACCCTGGTCGGATCGGGCTTCCCGTCGTCACCCCTGGGAGCGATCTTGGTAAATGTCGCATTGGCCCAGGCGAGGCCAAGGTTTGAGCGGCCGGTGCGCATCGCCGGATCGCCGGCGACGATGCCGTCGAATTCCTCGGGGTAGCGCTCGGACGCCAGCATGCCTTCCCGGCCGCCGGTCGAACAGCCGACGAAATAGGACCGTTTGGCCGGCTGGCCGTAGTAGCGCGCGATGATCGCCTTCGCCGCGGCGGTGACCTTGCCGACCGACGCATGGGCGAAGTTGAGCGATGCCTCCTGGTCCTTCCGGAAGGAAGGATCGAACTCGGCACCCTTGTGGCCGCTGTCCGTCGAGACGACCGCGAAACCGCGCGCGAGCGCCGGCACGTCGCTGGTCGCCTGAGGACCCAGCGGCGGACGGATCGAGCCGTTCAATCCGCCCCCACCCTGAAACAGGAACCGCCCGTTCCAGCGGTCAGGGAGCGCGATCGCAAACCCGATCGCGTAGGGCGCACCGTCGGCGCCCACCCGCTTGTCGATCGCGCCCTCCGCCCGGCAATGCGAGGCAATCGCCACGCCGACCTTGTCGGGCAAAGGAGGCCGCACTTGCACGGTTCCCGCCGGCGCCTCGGGCAATGCCTCGGCCGTGTCGATCCTTGCCGTGGAGCCGGGGAGGCTGAGCCCTGCCAGCTGCGCGCAGGTGAGGACCGGGAGGATTGCCGCCGGGCCGTCAGCCGCGGTCTCGGCATAGGCCAGGGGCCC
>Ga0335069_10014312_pt1 | contig 11113 bp, 7 predicted proteins | sample Lox_Sample_11_FD_206714 | JGI IMG/M metagenome (GOLD analysis project Ga0335069, IMG submission 206714) | Soil microbial communities from Loxahatchee National Wildlife Refuge, Florida, United States - Lox_Sample_1.1 | ecosystem: Environmental > Terrestrial > Soil > Wetlands | place: USA: Florida... | reverse complement strand
CTTGAACGAGCGAAGAGAATTGGCTATCGTCATTGCAACCGAATCGGGTGACGCCCTGCACGTGAGAGCGCGCCCACTCGCTGCCGGCCGCTCACAGGTCTGATCAGCATGGTTGATAGACCCTGATCAAACCCAAACCAACTCCTTGAACAGTTGCGGAGTGATGAATGGGACGAATCAATCGAGTGTTCTTCTCTGTTATGCCTTTTGCTCTCGTCGCCTTGAGTGGATGCGAGCAACTTGTTCCGCGCGACACGAAAAGCCTGCTCCTCCCGCACTTTCAGCGTTCTGAGATTGTAGGCGTCGTCGCTGGCTTCGGTACAACATTCGCCGCGATGCCGGACTTGGTAGCCATGCTCAAGCGCAAATCGAGCGCCGGTATGAACCCAAGGATGTCGGCCATCATGGGTGTCTTTCAGATCATCTGGGTCTACTATGGTCTCCTGATCGTTTCCCGTCCTGTCGTGATCTGGAATGTGATCGCAGTCTTGGTCAACGCCCTCAGCGTCGCAGCATATGTTCGATTCGACCGCAGGGAGCGAAGGCAGACATGATGTTCACCCGCCGCCTTCGCGATCGTATCCGTCGCGGTGAAATCACCTGCACCGTCCGCATCTGGACGAGCCCGCGCGTCCGCGTCGGTGGACGATACCGCATGGAAGAAGGCGAAATTGAGGTGGACTCGATCTCGCCGATCGGCTATCCGGACATCTCTCCTGAGCTGGCCCGCGAGTCAGGGTTTCTGGGCGTCCTTGATCTGCTCAAGGTGGCAAAGCACGGCCGCGGAGAGAAAATCTACCTCATCCGCTTTCACTACGTGCCGCCGCCGCGATCATCCAGGCCCCGCCCATGATGACGTCTGTTCCCTGTTCCCTGTTCTTCTAGAAAACCACCTTCGCCCCGAATTGAATCTGCCGCGAAGTGGTCGACGTCGCTGTCACCACACCCGCTGTCGGCGAAATCCCGGAAGTCGCCGACGTGTACACCACGGGATTCGGCGTGAGGAAGTTGGTGTGGTTCAGAATATTGAAAAACTCCGCGCGGAACTGCAGGCCAACTCGCTCGCTGAAATGCGCGTTCTTCGTGGCAGATAAATCCAGACCGGCCGCTCCCGGCCCCGTCAGCGCATCGCGGGAGACATTACCATACGTCCCGGTTGCCGGCGGAAGAAATGCCGCCGGGTTAAACCATTGACCCGGCTTGCGCGAGTAGAGTTCTCCGCTGAAGTTCGGGTTCCAGTTTGGCCTCACCGGGTTGCGCGTATCGCCATTTCCAGTCGGGTTGTAGCCGAGTTGCGGCGTGAACGGAAATCCCGTCTGCAAATTTGCAATTGCACTGACCGTCCACTCGCTCACGAGAAGGTTCACGGGGCCGGTCGCATTTTTCAGAAAGTGCCGGTGAGGTCCGAACGGCAGTTCATAGCTTCCGTTCAGCGCAGCTGCATGACGCACATCTGTCGCTCCCGGCCCCCAGTCCAGCTTTGGGTCCAATGGATACATCACAAATGCGGGCGTATTTGCGCTCACGCTCGTGTTCCACGCCGATCCGTCATCCAGGTTCTTCGCGTAGGTGTAGTTACCACGGAACTGCAGCCCGTTTCCAAGCGTTCTTCGCACATCCACCACGAAAGCGTTGTAGAGTCCCACGCCCTGCGAGACCCACGACGTCGTATTCGCTAGATTGGGATTCACAAACGGCGCATTCGGTGGATAGTAGACGGTTCCGTCCGCCAGGTGCTGAGGCACAGGCTGATTCATATCCTCTGACAGGATCTGGTGATAACTGTGCGAGCCCAGGTACCCCACGGTCAGAGAAGTGCGCGGCGCAATCTCTTGTTCGATTCGCAGGCTCCACTGCAGCACCGCCGGCGTATCGACGTCGGACTGCACATTGCTTGGCGAAACCAGCGTCCCTGCCGGCGGAGGCGTGCCGGGCGTGATCTCCAGCTTCGAGACAGGAATATCTTTGATCGCTTCGGCCGTGTTGAAAGGCGCTGTCTGATCGAGCCGGTAGTCCAGCGTATCGAGCAATCCGTGATAGATGCCAAAGCCGCTGCGCACTGCCGTCTTTCCGTTGCCCCACACATCCCACGCAAAACCGACCCGGGGCTGTGCCAGAAAGAGCGCGTTGTTCTTCGTGAGCGCCGATCCGCCGATGCGCGGTTGCGTCTCCAGCACCCCGTCCTTAGCGATGTAGTTTGCGGCGCGCCCCTGCGACTCGTTCCATCCATTCGTCGACTCCGAACGGAAGCCTGCTCGCACCTCGAGCCGCGGCGTCACCTTGATCGTGTCTTCCACAAATCCTGCAACTTCCAAAGATCTCCATCCCAGTTCCGTCGGAGACGGCACCACCGTAAAGGTCTTCACCGTCCCCTGCAGAAACGTCGTGAGCGTCGCAAATGAGGCCTGACCGTACTGGTACTGCGCGAGCAGGTCATTCGACTGCAGTCGTTGCAGCCAGAATCCCGCTTCCACCTGGTGCCGGCCGTGCGACCAGTACACGTGGTCGTCCACTGTGTAGAGATTGCGCGTGGTCTCGTTGTTGCTCCCCACGTTTGTGCCGGCAAGCGATATCGCCGAGGCGCCATTCGACGCCGTGCTGCCGCTGATCACGATCGCTCCGATCGGCTGTCCCGTCACCCACCCCGGCAGATCCACCGGCGTCGATCCGGTAAAGAAAAAGCTCGCGCGCGAAAACCCAACGCGCGCCGTATTCAGCAGCGCCGGCGAAAAGACGTGTTGCTCCTGCGCGCTCACCACTTGTTCCCGAAGGCTCACGTCGATCCAGCTCAGCGGATTCTGCGATGGAGTAGTCGCGCTGCTGTCATCCACTGTATAAGCCGCAAAGAACAGGTCCTTGCTGCTCAGGTTGTCGTCAAAGCGCGCTGTCCCGAAGTCTTCACGAATATGCTGCTTCGGATGATTGAACGCCACCGCGACTCCTCCGCCCAGTTCGGGTCCGTTCTGCTCCGGCCAGAGTGCTAGCAGCGGCGCCACCGCCGGGTCAACGCCCACATGCTGTTCCCCTCCCGACGAGGTCGGCAGATAGCCCTGGCGAGCGCGGTTGTCCGGCACCAGCGTTACCGCGCTCAATCCCCAGTTCTGACTGAATCCCTCGTAGTTGCCGAAGAGAAACGCCTTGTTCCGGCGCATCGGCCCGCCCAGCGATCCGCCAAACTGATTCCGCTGCAACTGGGGAATGTCGCCCTGGTCGAAGTAGTTCCTCGCATCGAACGCGCTGTTGCGCAGGAACTCAAAAGCTGTTCCGTGCAATTGGTTAGTGCCTGAAGTCGTCACGATGCTCACCTGTGCGCCATCGCGCTTCCCGTAGCTTGCCCCGTACGTATCGCTCACCACGTTGAATTCACGCACCGCATCCACGCCGAGCAACTGCCCGCTCGTGCCTCCCGGCGTTACGTTGATCAGCGACGCGCCGGTGTATTCGATCCCGTTCAGCAGAAACAGATTGTCCTGCGGGCGCCGCCCGCTCACCGAGAACATATTCCCTACCGCCGAGTTCGAGGTACCAATTCCCCCTGACCGCTGGCTCGAGTAGTTCACCGCGCCCGGATTCAGCGTAATCAGCCCGTCAAAGCTCCGCCCGTTTAATGGCAGCTCTTTCACCTGGTGCTCGTCGATCAGTCCGGCAGTCTGCTGCGTCGACGTGTTCACGCTCTCCGGGACCGCATCCACTTCCACCTGCTGCTGCACCGCCTCTACACTCAGGACAAAACTCAACTGCAGACTCTGCGCAACGGTCAGCGAAATCCCGCTTCGTGTCTCTGCTCCAAACCCGTCCCGCTTCACAGAGACGGAGTAATAGCCTACCGGCACCGACGGCGCAAAGAAGCGTCCATCGCTGTCCGTGCTTAGGACGCGCGTTGCGCCTGTCTCGATCTGGCGCACCGTTACCGATGCTCCTTCGAGCGCTGCGCCTGTTTTGTCGTGAACAACGCCACTGATCGTACCGCCAACAATCTGCCCACTCGCTGCTGACGCGCCCACAGTCAGGAGCAGAAATACGAAAATGCGGAACTTTGCAAAAGTTGTCACAGAGACCTCCGAGGTCGTTGTCCGTCGATATGCCTGATCTTTCTCAGGTCTGGGGAAGTGAAGCGCGGAAAGCAATTTTTAGCGCGCGGACGGATGGGAGAGGATCAGCGACAACAACAGGCGGTCCGCCGGGAGGCAGACATTGAGAGCCGAAGAGATGGAGCGACGTTCTTCATAATCCTTGCAAAACCACTTTGGGCAAACAACTTTGAAAGGTCACGGCTTTAGCCGTGTCCGAATTCGCTTCTCGTTCATCAACGCTTTCACAAGCGTTGTCATCCTGAGAGAGCCCGAAGGGAGAGTCGAAGGACCCGCCGTTGCCCTGAAACACAAAAGCCGCGTCAGCAGATCGGCTGAATCGCGGCCTTATGGAACCAGTTATGCCCGTACAGGCTCACCCACAAGGCCGGCGCAGCGTGCAGCAACACGCACAACACATCGCCGTCATGGAGCAAACCACCATGGCCTCACTATATCGACGTCTCGAAATCAGGTCAACACCGAAGCACCACATCAGCACAGCGAAGAGAGCCCCTGGGATTCCCCGTTCGGTTCATAACTTCAATGTAATCAGTAGCGCGAGGATGTCAAGGGTCCAGTGGGCGAGGATGAAAGGCGGGAGCCTCCTGACCCGGAGATAGAGGAGATTCAACGCCATCATCGCGAGCCAGAAGGCCAAAAACCTCCATGCAATATAGCGCCAGTCGAAAATCAACGGGATGAAACTGTGCTGGAACGCCCACCAGAAACTCACGATAAGCACTGCAACCCACCAGCGCTTCGATAGCGCGCAAATTCGCGGCAGTGCATATCCCTGGTACGTGATCTCCTCCGTTGGGCTCCAGATCAGCAGAAAGATGCTGAAGCTGTACACGACCGCCCACGTTGGTAGCACTCGCCCGGCGAGCAGCCCCGGATACATATAGGGCTGCGGAGTTCCGAAAGCGAAGAGGCTGACAGGCTTGGCTACGACCGCGAAGCATACGCCCGCCACCACCAGGATCATCAGCCCCAACAGCAGGTCTATCCCCCATCGCCACCGGATCCTGCCCACTAGATCTCGCAGGCGAAGACCCTCCTTTCCGGCGAAATGCACCAGCAGTGCCAGGCAGCCGAGGTCAGCGAGTGTCCCGTACACACTCCACCAGGGCGCCGCGGCACTCCACGGCGACGGATGACGTCGAAGTACGAATAGCCCCGCGACTACCGCCTGCGCCACAATCGCAAACACCGTACGTCCCGTGACAACCAGCAGCGGCCCGAGCCATGTAAGCTGCTCTGATCCCACGCGCCGGCTGATCGCCGCATGAGAATTCATTTCAATGGCTTTCTCTGAAGACGCTGCCACTGGCACCTGGTCCATACAGAGTTCTATGAATCGAACTGGCCTCTCGTGCGGTGACTCAGAGCACGGTTGCGCGTGATCTGGATCCGTATAATCACACCATCGGTGCATTCTTGCCGGGAGCAGCTAATGCCAGCCTATGAATACCAATGCGAGAGTTGCGAAGTCCGCTTTGAGAAGCGGCAGAAAATGTCTGAACAGCCCCTCGAGTCCTGTCCCGTGTGCAGTGGCCGCGTTCACCGCCTGATTAGCGGCGGCGCAGGCGCAATCACAAAAGGCGGTCAATCTTCATCGGGATACTCGAGCCAGGCTGCTTGCGAAATGGGCGGATCTTGCTGCGCTCAGGGTGAGATGTGCTGCGGCAACTCGAGATGCGACGCATAGCCGCGGCTCGGTCCTGGGCTGTACCTATGCGCAGGCAGTTATTTCGCGGTTCGTTCTCGTTTCGATCACAACGATTCCGGGCGCCCCATTCATGACGAAGTCATGAGCGGGTAACCACGAACCTCACAAGTTTGTCATTAGCGAGTCGAAGGACCAGCAATTGCTCTTCGTCAGCTCGCCGCTCACAGCGTCCCACCTTCGAGCATCTTCGTTGAACCTATCGTTCAATGGAACCTAACGCAGCACCGCCGGCGGCGGCGCCACCTCCAGCAATTCCCTGAAGATTCGTTCGGGCAGCCTCAGACCTGCCGCTGCAATATTCTCCTCCGCGTGAGCAACTGATGACGTGCCCGGGATCGGAAGCATGACCTTCGAGCGCCGCAACAGCCAGGCCAGTCCCACCTGCATTGGTGTCGCGCCCACTTCCCTCGCCGCCCTGTCGAGAACATCGTGAGCCTGTCGATTCTGCCCCAGCGGCGCCCACGGTATAAATGCGATCCCGCTTTTCTCGCAGTGATCAAGCAGATAGTCCCATTCGCGGTCGGCAAAACTGTACCTGTTTTGCACCGAGACAATGGGCACTATCTTTCGCGCGCGCTCCATGTGTTCCAGCGTCACATTCGATAGCGCCACGTGCCTGATCTTTCCCTGTTCACGCATGCGCGCGAGCGTCTCCATCGATGCGTCAAACGACACCGCCGGGTCCGGAATGTGCAATTGGTATACGTCTATCCTGTCAAGCCGCAACCTCTTCAGGCTTCCTTCTACTGCGGCTTCCAGATTTGTCGGCGTTGCGTTGTGAATCCACTGCCCCGGTCCGACGCGCAGCCACCCTCCCTTGGTCGCAATTACCAGCCCCTTGGGATACGGCGCCAGTGCCTCCGCAATCAGTTCCTCCGAAACACTCGGGCCGTACGAGTCCGCAGTGTCGATGAAGTTTACGCCAAGCTCCACGGCGCGCCGCAATGTCGCCCTCGCCGCAACAGGATCGGCTGGCGGGCCCCAGATCCCCTTGCCGGTAATGCGCATTGCGCCATATCCCAGCCTGTTGACGATCAGATCGCCAAGCGCAACCGTTCCCGCTGCAGCAGCAGTGATGGTGCCTGGTTCGATGGACATGCGTCGAGCCTCCTCATTCATGGCCTCTTCGCGTCACTTTGCGGCCCAATACAAGGCTGGCCCTCGATTCGAGGGATGGACGGAACTTGTTCACATCGATCAGAAAGGGTGCGGCGATCACTGCCACTGAACGCGCAGCACTTGCCGCTCCCACAGCGACGAGCCAGCGCATTCGTTTCGATGAGTCACGAAAACTCATCGCAGATCTCTGTTCGAGTGAGCGAGTTCGCCCGGAACGCCGGAGCCAGCCGAGAACTACGCGTCAATCCGTTCATTTCCCGGTGGCGAGATTCTTTGGCGAGGTCTTTTCGAGGTCCGCAATCAGCGCAGAAGCAGAAGAAGGCGGTTGCACTTTCCCCTGAAAGATCTCCTCTCCTGACACCTTGTGGCCGTAGATCTTCTCATTGTCACTGTCATCCGGTCCCAGCGAGGTTCCAGAAAGAGAGACTCCGCCAAAGACGCCTTGCGCACGGGAATAGGAAAGCATCTGGGCCTGCATCGTGCCGGTTGTCGACGCTTCGGCATTCCGGCCAACAGGACCGGCTGCGACGCTCGTCTCGGCGCCGAGCTTGGCCCGCCCTTTCATCACTGATTTCGCGCCGGCGTCATTCATCACAAGAATCACGAAATCGGTCGCCTGTCCACCGGCTTGCAGACCAAAGCTCCCACCGCTCGACTGCATCATGATCGGCGCTCCCCAGCGGCCGTTGAAGTTATTTCCGCTCCGGCAGGTCATAACCCCCTTGCCGTATTGGGCGCCAACAAGGAACCCTGCCTTCTTGACCGAAGGGAGAATCACAACGCAACTGGCCTTGTTCAAGACGTTGATTGGCAGGCCGCTGTCTGCGTTCTGCAGTTCTCTGAATACCTGGTCAGCCCTGGCTAACCTTTCGCTCGGTTCTTCCGCATTGGCGAAAACCGGAACGAGACAAAATGCGGCGGCCGCCAAGCTGATGAGCCGGCCAGGTTTCCTCTGCCAAAAGCAAATCTCACTCTTCACCATTGCTAGCTCCTTTATGTGGCTCCATTTGGAAGGCGCAGGCCACTTGGCCTCGCGTTCATGAAACAGAAGCACAGCTATTCCTGTTTGAGAATCTGCTGAACGGATCTGGATCTCGCATTCTCCAAACTCAGAAGTGTTTACGGGCAACTCAGGTGTTCGCCAAAGACGGCAAGTGGGGATTCCTCAGCCCTCGATCCGGCGCCGCAATGCGCGCCTAGGTGGCACATTCTTTGATGCCCGCACGATGACCGCGGTTTGCCGCACCATCAACAACTTGGGCTCTCATGCGCCTCCCGGGTGCCGGCAGGGCAAAACCGCTATGATGTTGCCAGCACTGTACGATAACAGCGCATCTATGTCCGAGCCCATCAAAATCTTCATCTCGGCAGGCGAGGCCAGCGGAGAGCATTACGGAGCCCTGCTCGTTGAAGAACTCCGCCGCAAGCTTGCCGCTACGGGCCGGACAGCCTCTTTCCTCGGGATGGGTGGCCAGCGCATGGCGGATTCCGGTCTTGAGCGCTTGGCCCGCTCTGAAGACATGGCGGTTATGGGAATAACCGAGGTGGTCCGCCATCTCCCGCGAATCTATCGCGAATTCCGCCGCCTCAAGACCGCCATTCGCGCACGCCGGCCCAGCGTCGCCGTCCTTATCGACTTCCCCGACATCCATTTCCGCCTTGCCTCTGAGTTCCACCGTCTCGGTATCCCAGTGATCTTCTTCGTCAGCCCTCAGCTGTGGGCCTGGAAGAAGAAACGCATCAGGCTTGTGCAGCGCTACATCGACAGGATGCTCGTGATCTTCCCCTTCGAAGAGCAGTTCTACCGTGAGCGCCATGTCCATGCGGAATTCGTCGGCCACCCCCTCGCCGAACTCCCGCTGCCCTCCATCTCGCGTGCAGAATTCGCTCGCCAGAGCGGGCTGGATCCCGCGAAATCCTGGATCGGCCTCTTGCCGGGCAGTCGTGCCCGCGAGATCGCCGACAACCTGCCGGAGATGTTGGCGGCCGCGCGCTCGCTCACAAATCGCGCTTCACATGCCGCAGGCCCTCATCGCGAACTCCAGTTCGTCATTCCGCTTGCCCCGACGCTCAGGCCGTCGCATCGTACGATGCTGCAGTCCCTTATTGATCGCCACGCAAGCAGCCTGTCCGTTCATCTCGTGGACGATGCCCGCGCCGCCCTCTTTCATGCCCGCGCCTCCATCGTCGCCAGCGGCACCGCCACAGTCGAGGCCGCCCTCATCGGCAATCCCTTTGTCGTCGTTTACCGGGTCTCGCCCCTTACCTTTGCAATCGCCAGGCGTGTGGTCAAAGTGCCTTTTGTGGCCATGGTCAACCTCATCGCCGGAAAACTCGTCGTTCCTGAGTTGATTCAACAAGCCTTTACAGCGCCCAACATCGTTCACGAGATTGAGCCGCTGCTACCCGACGGGCCTCCTCGTGAGTCCATGAAGAAGGATCTGGCGCGGATTCGCGCACTCCTTGCCCCAAAAGACTTGGGAGAGGCAGGCGGAGCCATCGCCCGGGTTGCAGCCGTTACGCTGGAGTTGGCTGGAGCGTTCTCACTCGTCCCGGAGTCTGTGCCATCCTGACCGGGAGAATGGCGGGCACGAGCATTCAAGCCTAAGGTCGTGAAGAACATGCATCCGAAATGGACGAAGATGAAGTCAAACCTCAGAATCCCCGCATCGTTTGTCGCACTCGCCTCGTTTGCCGCCACCTTTTTTGCGGCTCCCTCGATCCACGCCCAACGTGCCGATCGCCCCGCCCTCGACATTGTGGGCTATGTGATCAACGCCGAGATCGATACCGCCACACATCGACTGACTGCGAAGACCCTGATCACCTTTACGGCGCCCGAGAATGCAGAAGCCGTCAGCTTCGGGTTCCACCCGGCCCTCAAGGTGAACAAAATCTCCGACGAATCGGGAAAGGTCCTCACCGGCGAGCGCTCAGCCGACGGCACCATCCGCGTCACTCCGTCTGGCGCCTTTGCGAAGGGGCAGCAGTCCCGTTGGACCTTCGAGTACGAAGGAATCATCACCGGCAATGAAGACGGGCCTGTAGAGGGACTCAAGCTCGCTGCCATCCAGGAACCCATCACGTATCTTCTCTACGCGGCCCGCTGGTTCCCCACATCGGGCTTTCTCACTGACCGCTTCACGGCAGAGATGCACATCCGTGTCCCCCAGGGAATGAAGGTGTTTGCGAGTGGCGCTCAGGGCGCAGCTCATTCAGCCGCGCTTTCAACCGGGAAGCCCGGCGACCAGTTCGACTTCAATTGGAACAAGTCTGGATTTCCGGGCACTGTCATCGCCGGCCGCTTCCTCGGGCCTGCCACTGCTGGTCCCGGCAATATCAAGGTCTACACCACGGTCAGCCATCAGTCTCAGGCCAACCAACTCGCGCAGACAGCGGCAAAGCAGTACGACTTCTTCACCGACAGCTTCGGAGTGCCCGAATCCGCTCACCTCAACATCGTTGAGCTGCCGGACGATACGCTCCCTTCAGCCTGGGCGCCGGAACTCGCAGCCATCGTCGGCTCGCGGATGGGCGACAAGACCGGCATTCGCCTCCTTGCCAACACCATTGCACGCCAGTGGTGGGGATCCCAGATCAGCCCCCGCACGTTGAACGATGCCTGGATCACCAACGGTATGGCCCGCTACGGCGAACTCATGTTTCTCGAGGAGGAGAACGGAAAGAGCGCCCTCAAGACTGCGCTTCAGGACGTGTCCGCTGGCGCGCTCGCCTATGACACGATTCCGCTCTCCAGCGCCGCGCGCCTGAGCCCGTTTTCGCCCGAGTTTCAGTCCATGACCCTCGAAAAGGGAGCCATGATCTTTCACATGTTGCGCTGGGAGGTCGGCGACAAGGCCTTTCTTGCCACCCTCAAGGGAGCGCTGAGCCAGTTCACTGACTCGGGCATCCGGGGCAGCGACCTCACCAGGGTGGCTGAAGCGCAGAGCCAGCAGCAATTGACAGCCTTCTTCGCCCAGTGGGTCGATGGCACCGGAGCGCCCCAGTTCACCAACAAATACGCGGTCTACCGGCTCGGAAACAACAAGGGCTTCCGCACCATCGGCGAAATTGGCCAGGACCTCGATCTCTTCCGTATGCCGGTCGAACTCCGGGTGGAAACTGACGGAAAGACTGAGAATCAGAGGGTCGACGTCGTTGGAACGAACTCCCAGTATGTCGTTGACACCTT
>Ga0335069_10014311_pt1 | contig 11113 bp, 20 predicted proteins | sample Lox_Sample_11_FD_206714 | JGI IMG/M metagenome (GOLD analysis project Ga0335069, IMG submission 206714) | Soil microbial communities from Loxahatchee National Wildlife Refuge, Florida, United States - Lox_Sample_1.1 | ecosystem: Environmental > Terrestrial > Soil > Wetlands | place: USA... | reverse complement strand
GAGAATCAGTCCAAAAGGGACGTGAAGAGTATAAGGATGGGGCAACAGTTTACGGTGATTGCCTTCGATATGGAATGTGGCCAGGATATGAGCAGAAGTTCCAATTAGTGAAGCTCCCCTCTTGGATTAAGGCACGGGAAGATATTTTTTAAAACCCTTGCATCCTGTGTTTACGGTATGCTATTTTAGGTCAATTATGAGTGAAGAGGAAATTCAAATGAGCGCATTTTATAAAGGTGAAAAGATTAATACATTTTATGAATGTCCCCCTATTCCAAGCAGAAATTTTGATTGGAGCGCCGTTTTAGATAATTATGATGGCGCGCCCGATGCTGGATTTAATCCAGTTGGGCACGGAGCAACAAAAAAAGAGGCAATTGAAAATTTAATAGAATTAATTGAGGAGCATGAATAATGAGTGCAAATGTTGTCACCTTAACCAAAGACGATGAAATTTATAGTTTAGTTTCTAAGATTGTGTCTCAGGACTTAGGCAGGCTTTCAGAAGCCGAAAGAAATAATTACTTCTTGAAGCTTTGCGAATATACTGGCGTCAACTGTATTACCCTTCCCTTCGAATATATCAAGTTCCAAGGCAAGATGATTCTTTATGCGAATAAAGCATGCGCGGAACAGCTTAGAATTCTTAGAGGTATTAGTGTGGAGATAAAATCTCGAGAATTTGTTGATGATTTATATATTGTGACAGCGAGGGGTCAGGATAAAACTGGACGTTATGATGAATCGATTGGCTCGGTATCGGTTGCAGGACTTCGTGGTCTTGAGAAAGCAAACGCTATAATGAAGGCTGAAACCAAAGCTAAGAGACGCGTAACGCTTTCATTGGCAGGGCTTGGGATTCTTGATGAGTCTGAAATTGAGACTATGGTTCAGATTGAAAAGGAAGTTCAAGGTATTGAAGAGAATATTAATCTCATCACAGAAATTGAAGTTGAACTTTTAAAAGGAAAACTTGTTGAGGCGGAAGTTGAAGAGATTAAGATTTGTAATGCTTATAAGATTGAGTCTATTGAGGATTTAACGATGGATAATTTTCAAGAAGTGATGAGAAAACTTCAAAAGACCATCAATAAAAAATCAAAGCTTAATGAAGTTCCTATTAATAAGATTTTGGAAAGAAATAGGAACGGAGAATTTTAGTGGGTAAAGATGACAAGGATGTCTCGAATGAATCTCTTAATGGGGAAATTATTTCGTATCATGCTAAGATTAATTTATTAAATGAAATAATTTCTCAACTAGAAAGAAGAAAAAATTATTTGATACAAATTTGTGATTCTTTAATTAAGAAATCCATTAATCAAAACAATCATCACAAACCAAGTCACCCCAATTCTTAATGAAGGAGTAATTATGGGTTCAGATTATCATATGATGCAAATGGATGATTCAATAGGATTTGGAATGATGATAAAGCATTCACATGAAATTGAAATTCTTTATTTAAAGCAAAAATTAGATGAATTAGACAAATTATATTTTTCTTTTAATTCATTTGCGAATACTTTATATTTACCATTTAGTGATTTTATAAAATTAAAAGACATGATTTATGATATACTTATACAAAGTATTGAATGTAGAAAAATAATTATAAGAGAAATTGAATTCTTTCAAAATAAGATCAATCAAAACAATCATCACAAACCAAGTCACCCCAATTCTCAATGAATGATTCTTTTTTAAACTGTGAAATGTTTTTATATTCGTCACAATCTTGACAATAAAAAGAGGGGCCTATTTCTTCGGCTCTTTTAACAAGATCTGAAAATTTCTTTTCGAGCTTTTCTCTTGGAGGTTTTGGGTTTTTCCCATCAAATGGCATTACTTTAAACCTTCTAACTTTTCAATTTCTTCAATATCAATACCAGATTGCTTGCTCATGACTTCATTCGCCATATGCATGAGCGTTCCCCTCTTATCAATTATTCCTATCATGCCTAGGATTTCAAGAACCAAAGCAATAAAAATAACTAATAATGAGCCAAATGAAAAAAGAGAAAAGAGGGAAATTAATCTGAATTTAGAAAAAAATTCCCTGATTTTCACTTTTTATCGACAATAGACTCTTCGGCTTTTTCCAAATCTACACCGGTTTCCTCTTTGACAAGGTCATCGGCGACTATTGCTGCCGGGCTTGTCTTCGGAATGATTCCAAAAACCGATAAAGTCACCACGATGGCTGCGGCAATTAATGCCATATAAAGGATGACTTTACCTGATTTTGTGGTAAACCCGATGAGAAGATTGGTGAAGCCTTTTAAAAAGTCCATTATTCCATGCATCCTGATGGTTTGCCTTTATGATGCGAATAAGGTGCATCATGCTCGGCTCTAGTGAACGCAGCGCCGCTTCTATTTGGCATCATATGCATATGACTCATGCCGTGCATTCCATCATCCATGCTTTCATGGCTCATATGACCGGTATGACCATGACGGCCTTCCGTTAAATGATGATGACCATCACCCCGTTTTCCACCACTTTTTAAATGATGGTCATGGGAATGACCAGAATGATGACTTGATGCATGATGTTTTTTAGGCATCGCATGATGGTGTCCGTGTTTCTTTTCACCTCTACCCATACTCATGACTCTTCTCCTTTCACATATCGACTGTAATTTTCAAAAAATTCCTCTTTGGTTGCTTTACCACTAGAGGTATTCCAGTACTTCTTGTATAGATACCAAATTGTATCTAAATCATCTTCCTTAGGCATATCTTCTTTTACATGAAGCCAAAAAACTCTGGCCATCATAGAAGCATATCTAAGGTTGTAAATCATGAATTCGGCTTTTGGACGAATTCCATAATTACATGCGCTCATCAATCTAAATCCAAGGCTACTATGCTTCATCAAAGTTGTATCCCAGATATTGTCATGAGTATCTGGTTGCATTTGATAAAGACCCAATGCCGCCATTGGAGTATTAGCCAACTGTTTCAAATAATACCCACATTTGGATTCTTGAGCGGCCGTTGCCATCAACAATTCTTCGGCACCTCGGCAATACAAATCTATAGCATCTAATGCGGGACCAATTACAAGCTCTCTCAATTGATGAGTATCAATCAAGCTGATGCTCCTTCAGACTCTTTCTTTTTCAATTGCTCAAGTTGGAATTCACATTCTTGCTTTCTACCAATTAAGGCATTGTAAGAAGCTTGAGTTTGTGAAAGCGCCAAATCTAAATCTGCAATACGTTGCAGCAACTCTTCTTTAGTCATTTAAACCTCTTTAGGTTACGGTCGTGCTGGCCACCAGATAATAGGTGGTTCCGTCAATAGAAATAGCAAGCTTTTTGATTGTTCCACCAGGAGCACCACCGCCACCGGCTGTTACATAAGTTGCCCCAACTCCACCGCTATTTGTATTTAACAAAAGAAGATTTGTGGCACCACCGAATAAATAGATTTGCCCGGCCAAAACAGCAGCAGTCGTATTTGTCATGGCAATACCATACATCCCAGTTCTATCAGTTAATGTATGAGAGCTTGTGCCATAATCTCCCCATAAAGTGGCTGTTTGTCCGGCATTGATGGTAGCCGCTGAAATATCCAATTGTCCAAATACGGCAGCATTCCAAGAAGAGCCTGACAATGTACCGGTCGGGATTAATTTACCTTGAACGCCGTATAAGAATCCGCCACTTGCGCCGACATAATTTACAGAACCTCGAACGCCCACTAAGTTTCCAGAGGTCATCGTTGTTGCGGTTCCAGTCATAGCACCAGTGAAAGCCCGAATTGTGCCGGGTGTTGCTGATGTCGTTGTATCGGTCACAACTGAAGGACCTGAAACTGCCGGGGACGTTAAGGAATAAATAAAATTAGGGCTTGTTCCTGAAATGCTAATGGCATACCAAATAGGACCGCTTGTCGTATTAACCAAAGCAATATTGCTGCATGTAATATGAAGTGAACCGCCACTTACGGATTCATTGGTATTAATAGTTAGAATGCCTTCTTTAATGACATTCGTAAGATAACCAGAACCAGTAACCGTGGCTGGTGAATCATTGGTATCAATAAACACTAAATTCGGTGATACGCCAATGAGGCCCGTGGGATTGTTAGTAACGCTGATAATTGGCATAAAAGCCTCCTAATCTAAAATATTGACGTCAATTGAGCTCGCTTTAAGCCATAGTAGCATGATTAAAGCAACTATAGCCGTTATATAAAGAAAAAGTTCCCGTTCGAACTGACCCATTACCTTTTACTCATCTTGGTTTTTACAGAGGGTTTTTTCATGCTTGGTTTAGCCTTTTTACCCTTCACGTGTTCGGGAAGTTTCGCGCCTTTTGGCGTTTTCGATTCAAATTCAGCTGCAAGTTTAGGATGCTTTGCATACATAAATTTTCGCTGTGCCTGGCTTTTAAATGGCATAATTCCTCCTTAACTTGCTTGCATTCCCATTTTGAAATATTCGCTTACAGGAGTTCCGTAAGCATCCCTGAAGTTGATGCCTTTAAGATAATTTTTCACATTACCGGGACCGCCTAAATGAGCAGCAGCAAGCATCCCATTGATAATATGTTGCGGGGTATTTTCTTTTATTAATCCCATTTTTGTTAAAGTTTGTTGATTCCTTGCCATAAACTTTCTCATGGCTGAATCTTGAATGGTCGGATTGTTTAAAAATGCGTCTCGGCCTCCAGGAATTGTCCAATTTTTTGGATTATTTAAAGCTTTATTTCCAGCCTTAGATGCTCCCTTACTCAGAAACCCGATATCTTCTAATGCTTTTGCGCCAAACTGATAGCCGCCCAAATATCCAAGATTATTAACAGCTTTATAATTATTGCCTGATTCTCGATTTCTTAAAATATCCATTAAATTTCCAGTCATTTGAGAAAGAACCCCTTGTTTTTTAGACATTTGGGGAGTTTCTGGAGTATTTTCAGCTATTTTCATCTTTCGATGTATTTGAGGAGTAACGTCATACGGTGAAACAAATTGCGATAACTCAGAAGTTTCACCAGGCACTTCATTTCTTTGAAACATATTCATAAACGCATCAAAGAGTGCGGGATAAGGATTTGGGGGACGATTGTAACTTCCTGAAGAAAAGTTAAACATATTACATCATATAACTCCCGACAATGCCATTGGGATTGTTTGTGATTGAGCCGAAGCCGTTTGATCCATACCAAGTAGTTGTATTACCTCCAGCATTTGAAGCTTCAAGCCATACATAATTGTTAAGACCCAATGTTGGAATTGAAAGATAATTTGCATGCAATGCGGTAATCGCCGTAGCGGCAACTGAAGACCCACCGCTTCCCCAACAAGTAGCGGAATTTACAGTGGTTGAATTTAAACCTATACCAACTATCGCATTTGATTCGGCAGTTGTAGTTGAGCTACAGACTCTAACGTCTACTTGAATTGCATCTTCAGCAAGTCCCGTTAAAAATACAAGTTGATTTGCTGTATTTGCATTTGCTTGCCTGAAAGTTGCCAATGAATAAGTCCATGTATTTGTTGCGTCAACCGCTCGACCAGTTCTTAAAGTTCTATTATAATAATTATAAAGAAGTCTTGAGGTAACAGAATCATTCGTTTTGCCGCTTGAAGAACTTGTAGCAAATGAACCAACATATCGTCTTGAGGCATCAGAACTTAAAACGTAAACTCCATTTTGCAAACTTAATCCTGTAGCTCTCGCGCTTGTGCTTGCCCATATAAGAGTGGTTAACGCTACTGTTCCAGAATTATTGTAAGCAAAAACATCATATACGGAATTTGTTGTTGCTGGAACTGAAAAATTTAACTCTGCACTCGTAAAATTTTCCCAAGTAGAACTTCCCGTATCATATAAAGATATAAAATTTCCTCTAAATGGAGTCCAATAAATAGTTGTTGCTGCACTAACGTCTCCAGTAATTGGAGAACCAGATGTTAAGGTTAATCTAAAATTACATAAATTATTAACAGTTAATGTTAAGGGAGTAATATTTTGAAAGGTAGGTAATGCCGATGCGCCATTAGAAGTTAAAACCTGACCCGTTGTTCCAACACTTGCAACATTCTGTAATGCACTGGTGGTAGTTGTTCCAGCACAAAGTACCGTATATGCCGTAAAAGAAGAAACTCCAGTACCACCTTCTGGAACTGAGTAATTTACAGGCACTGTAGTTGTAGTATTAATGGTCTTTGATGAACCAACAAAAATAACTCCACCATAATTTAAGGTTCCGGCTCCTGTTATTGCATTAGTATTGCTTGAACTTATGACTGCCTCATAAAGACTTACGGTGGTGCCGGCTCCAACTGATATAGCGCTTGCGCTTCCTGAGTAAACATCATTGTATCGAAATGCAGATTGCCCGGTGCCAGCAGTAGTAACAGCCGTTACATTTTGTGCCGATGTATCTAAATATGAGAAATTAGAATTTAAAACTCCTGAACTGGATGTAGAAAAGGGGTTAAAAAATTGGCAATAATGTATGTTAACCGTTCCAGCAGAATTTGTATTTTGCGTTGTGCTTGCCCCGCTATTTGTAAAATTAGAATATCTTATTTCTAAAGTCCCAGCGCTTGAGCTAGAATATAGCGCATAACCAAGGGCCGTGTCGCCACCGCATAGTGATAAAAATATAGATGATGAGGCATTGGAATTGGTATATGAAATTCCAGTGTGATTAGTACATTGTAAGCTACAACTTAATAATCTTAATGCCGATACATTTGCGCCAGATACAGTTACTAAAAAACCACTATTTGTCTGAAGCCTAAGATTAGCAAGAGTTGCGGTCCCTGTTCCTGTGAATGTCGCATTACCAATAACAGTAACGTTGGGATTTGCTGGGCTTCCTCTGTCACAAGTTATTAAAACACCTGCTTTTAACGTTAAATCTTCAGTATATGTGCCGTCTCTGACAAAAATTGTATCGCCACTTGAAGCTGAATTGATTGCGGATTGAATTGTGGTATGAGTTCCATTAGATGAAGTAGGTGAAACTATCCACGTTGCTTGGCAGAAAGTATTAGTATTTAATATTTGAGTCATGTTTGTTCCTCAACTTACCGTCCAGTTTCCAACCCAATTTATTGCGCGCCAAACAGTTGATGCTCCAGGGGTAATACATATAAGAGTTATGCAATCACCGACATTTGTTCCAACGACTGAGCCGCCTACTCCGACCGTACTCGATGCTGATGACATTAAAATTTGTTGGTTGGCGTTCTGATTAATAGTTGTGATACCTAATTTACCTACAATCATTATTTCATCACCCAAAGAAGCTGTTGCCGGCAAAGTATAAGTAACACCGCCCCCCCTATCAGTGACATAGCCACTTTCAATTGCTAATGCTTGTGTAGGTGTTGTTACATCCGTCCATGACGTACCACCTCCTGAAACGGAGATGGTTATCGAATTACTTCCATTGGTGATACTAATACCAGGTCCAGCAGTTAAAGTAGCAGCAGCTGGAACTCCTGCCGTTGACCCAATAATCAATTGGCCATTTGTTAAAGGAACAAACACTGGAATGCCGGTAGCGCCTGTTGTCAAAGCTGCTCTATTAGCTGTTGCAAGCGCACCAAGTGCAGTATTACTCACCGCATAGATAAGTTCATTAGCTGTGAAATTGATATTTAAGGCATTAGCAGTAAAAGTCATGTTCCTATCCAAATTCCTTGCGGAGCGCCTACTGAAATCCAATCTGAATTAACCACAACGCATAAAAGATAAATGGAATCTCCAGGTTGCGTGCAAGCAAGACTTCCACCTACTCCAACGGTTGTTGTTTGATTGCCAACAGTAATGGACTGGTTTACGTTTTGAGTAATTGTAAAAGTGGAAGGACTAAAATTTACAATCTGTATAATGTCACCCACAATTGATGCGGGAGGAAGCAAAAGATTCGCTGGAGCACCACCTGTGTAATAATAACCGGTATTAACAGCTAAAGTTTGTGATATTGAAATATTTACCCAAGTTTCTGTAGGAAGTCCAGGATAATTAAATTGAAAATTAACGCCGCCTCGAAGACCTACAATAATGTCTCCAGGCTGGAGATTTCCGCCTGCGGAAAAATTACTAAAATGAGAAACAACGCTCATCTATCACTCCAAAAGCGCATAAAAAGTTACGGTGACGTCAGGAGTTCCAGCTGAAATGAAATGCAAAGTATCGCCAGCTTTTACAGTTTTGGCAAAATAAGTAGCATTTGGAATCATTTCAGAAGTAGTTGCGGCAAAAGCACCACCTGCTGGCACCGCCGCGGTTGCATTTAGTGCCCAATAAACAGGATGGGTTGTATAATTAGTACAAACAACGGCTAAGAATTTATTTTTTGTAGTTGCAGTTGCTTGCCCCATAGCAGCAGTTAAAGGAACAGCTAAACTAGTATCGGTACTACCGGCTAAGGTTGCTGAATAAACTAGGTCGGAAAAATGTTGACCCCATCCATTAAGACCTCGCCACTCTGGGCCTATTGCATAATTTGTTGTCATAATCCACCTATTCCATATCGCGCATCCGCGGTCCAATGTAATCCAATTAAATTTCCTATATTACATCCAGCATCAGCTGTGTAAGTAAATATAAAATTTTGTCTACTAAAATTATTTACAATTGTAATATTTGTGCAAGGCTGGTTAGTAGTTTCATTATAAGGTTGGCCTGATGCTGCTGCCGGGCTGTATGTTGTTATAATAGGACTGTCTCTTCTCATTTCAACTTCAAATGGAACTTGATTTCCTGCTTGCAAACTTGCGCCAGCAATATATGCAGGGGTAATAAATTCTCCTGTATTCTTTCCAAAATTTTGTTGTGGAGGATAAACCCAAGCAAATGATTTTTGATAAAGTCTTTTGCAATCTGCAATAACTAGCTGAAAGGTAGTTGCTGCCGGCACTGTTGGAACCATTCCGGGAACTAATGAAACACTTGAAATTGATATACTATTTCCGGTATTTAATTGAGAAAACCCAACAACAATAGCAAAAAATACGGCATTATCAACTGATGCTAAAGTTCCACCTAAATTCCATCCAGAAAAAGAATAATTGTTAAAATTTGTCGTTGGGCTTGAAGTAACGGTAAACCTTGCATCTCGTGTAACTGAGCCGCCTATTGGGCGAGTTATTTCAACCCATGTTCCATGAAACGTAGCAGGTTTTCCATTCGCATCAAGAGTTGCAACAAGAGAATTATTAGCGCTCATATCAGGAAGAGTGGCGGAAGTTGTATACCATAAAGATACAGTTCCTACAACGCCCCCTACTTGATCTGTTACAGCTGATACGTTAACAGAAGCCCAATCATTTAAAATTTTCCTAACTTCAATTTCATCGCCTAAATATTGAATAATGGCAAGTCGTGAGTTAGCGGCAGCAGTAATATCAAGAGCCCCCGCTGTTCCTTCAGAAATCGTATAGGCGTTATTGGCTGACTGAAACACAATGGTTTGGTCCCAAACATAGGAGGAAGTATTTGCACCTGCTCCGCTTGCGGGAACGTTATATCCATAAAATTGAGCTGGATTAAATGCAAAATCCCAACCGATTAGATAACTTGGAATGGGTTTATATTTAAGCCAAGGCAGCCAATAATCTATCGTACCATCAGTTTCTTGGTTTACAGGTACTTCATCATAAGGAACATTTTGAATATTAGTTTGAAGAGAAACTATTTGAACATTTGAGAAAGTAGTTGCTGCACCGACCGGCAATCCAATCACAATGTTCACATATCCCGTATCAGAAGTAAGGGGATTCGCAGGGGGCGTCAACTGAATTGTGTTGTTATACTGCATGTAATTTGGTGTTGCATTATTAGCGTTTAATATCATTTGAGAGGGGGCCCCTCCATTTGGGGCATAACTTAAAGAAGCCGAGCTCCCATTAGCTAAAAGAATGCTTCCTGAAATCCAGCCATTAGTTGAAGCACCGTTTTGTGGGCTCCAGATATTTGGATTGTAGGTTAATTGCTGAATGACGCTTAGAGAAGTTAAATTTGCTCCTGGAGTAACAGTTAGCGTATAAGGAGGATTAAAAGGATAAGCCAAATTTCCCGCTATAGAAGTTCGAGAAATAACGACTTGCCCTGCCCCCGTTGCTACTACTTGTAAGAACCAATCTGGAGCAAATTGAGTGGTAAAAGTTCCGGCGCCGCTATAATTAAATGTAAGGGGAATAGCCGGATCGAAAAGAAGACTTGAGAATTGTGGATTTGATAATTTATTAACAAAACTTGAATTGGCATTCATGCCAGGTGCGTTTGCTTCGCTCGTATTAGGCCATGCCTGACGCGTGAATTGCTCCGTCCCTTGAGAGTTTGTACAAACGACATAATAAAGTTGTATGTTACCTTCTGCGTCAAAGGGATAATAATAAATTGGAAGATTGTTGCCATTTGCGTCTTGGACGTTTCCAGAGGCGCTTAAAACGATTGGATTAGGGAGAGGAACATACATATAAGCCCCGGGACCACCTGTCAACGTAAAAACGTTTTTTGGTATGTTTCGGGCTAAATCCTCATAGAAATATAAGAAGCCCCCGGACATTGGTTGGCCTGTCGATTTATCAACGAAATATTCGCATAAATCGATTGCGACAATATAATCCGGATTGATGGCCATTGGGCGTCCCCGAGTTGCATATACACTGATATTCTACTCTACTTTTTTCACAAAAGTCTTGCATTTTGATTTGAAGATATGCCATACTGTGAATACAGGTTGAGCGTAATATGTCATAAGAGGTGAGTGTAATGTCGAATGTTGATACATTGAAAATGTTTGATGAGTATAAAGATGCTGGATATACAGAAAGTGAAGCTCGAGCAGCTATCAAAAATTTAGATAGAGCTTTAGATGGGCTAGCGACCAAAGAATTTTTGAATAATGAATTTAAATTTTTTATGGAAAAAATTGATTCAAAATTTGAAAAAATAGAATCTAAATTTACATTATTATGGATTTTGGGAGCGGCTATTTTTGTTGTAGTTTGTTCTCCAATTATACAAAAGATATTAGGTGTATAAATGTCCAAATCAGATTGGAAGATAATTTTAATTATTTGGCTTTTAGTAGGGATTGCAGTAACGGCAAATATATTATTTTTCCATTATTATT
>Ga0335069_10014310_pt1 | contig 11113 bp, 10 predicted proteins | sample Lox_Sample_11_FD_206714 | JGI IMG/M metagenome (GOLD analysis project Ga0335069, IMG submission 206714) | Soil microbial communities from Loxahatchee National Wildlife Refuge, Florida, United States - Lox_Sample_1.1 | ecosystem: Environmental > Terrestrial > Soil > Wetlands | place: USA... | reverse complement strand
ACGACGTCGCGATCGTCGGCTACGACGACATCTCGATCGCCCGCCACAGCGATCCGCCGCTGACCACGATCCGCCAGAACGGGCCGCTTGCCGGCCGGCTGCTTGCCGAGAACCTCGTCGAGCACCTCCAAACCGGGGCCGTCACGAACGTCTCGATCCCGGCCGAGCTGGTCATCCGGAAGTCCGCATGAGCCGTCCCCTTTTTTACACCACTTTGCAACCGGTTGCATAAACGGAGAGGAGACCTGCCCGTGTTCTATCCGCCAAACACGCCGCTGCTTCGGCTCCACGACCCGCCCGAGGCCCCTCGCTCACCGCGGCCGCCGCGACGGCGGACGCTCTCAGCGCGGGTGAAGGATGCCCTTCTCCGGCGAGATGTGGTACCCCTATGCGGTATCCGCTCGAAGCGCGCAATCTGCGACCACGAAGAGGAGGAACCATGGCCGTCGCCACGCTCCCGCCCGGCACGAGCGAGCAGATCCAGCGCGCCAACGCCACCGGCCTCGTCCCGGTGGTCTTCGTCCACGGACTCTGGCTCTTGCCGAGCAGCTGGGACCGGTGGGCCGGCGTCTTCGAGGGAGCCGGCTACGCGGCGCTGACGCCCGGCTGGCCCGACGACCCCGAGACGGTCGAGGAGGCGAACGCGCACCCCGAGGTGTTCGCCCACAAGAGCGTCGGACAGGTCGCCGACCACTACGGCGACGTGATCGGGCAGCTGGACAGGAAGCCGGCCGTGATCGGGCACTCGTTCGGCGGGCTCCTCGCGCAGATCCTCGCCGGGCGCGGCCTCTCGGTCGCGACGGTGGCGATCGACCCGGCGCCGTTCCGCGGCGTGCTGCCGCTGCCGATCTCGGCGCTGAGGGCGGCGTCGCCGGTGCTCAAGAACCCGGCGAACTTCGGCCGTGCGGTGCCGCTCACCTACGAGCAGTTCCGCTACGCCTTCGCGAACGCGGTCGGCGAGGAGGAGGCCAAGGAGCTCTACGAGACGTACGCCGTGCCGACCTCGGGGGAGCCGCTCTTCCAGGCGGCCACCGCCAACCTCAACCCGTGGACCGAGGCCAAGGTCAACACGAAGAATCCCGAGCGCGGCCCGCTGCTGATCATGGACGGCGAGCTCGACAACACGGTGCCGTGGGCGATCGCGAACGCTTCGTACAAGAAGCAGAAGCGCAACGAGGGCGTGACCGAGATCGTCAAGGTCTCGGGCCGGGGCCATGCGCTCACGATCGACAGCGGCTGGCGCGAGGTCGCCGACAAGGCGCTCGCATTCGTCCAGCGCTTCGCCTAGGTTGAGCGCGACCCCGCCGAGCACGGCCGCCACACCTGCTCCCCGGTGATCTCGGCGTTCGGCACGACGCAGGAGCTGCAGCTCCTGGTGCTGCTGGTCTCCGGCGCGGCCCTGCTGATCCTGTCGGGTCCGCTGCGGATCCCGTACCCGATCCTCCTCGTCCTCGGCGGCCTGCTGCTCGGCTTCGGGCCTGGCGTGCCGGTGGTGTCGATGCCGCCGGAGGTCGTGCTCTTCGGGATCCTGCCGCCGCTCCTGTACACCTCGGCGTATCGCACCGGCCTCCGCGAGCTGCGGTACAACCTGAGGCCGATCGGGCTGCTCGCGGTCGGCCTCGTGCTGGTCACGACGGCGGGAGTGGCGATGGTCGCGCACGCGATCACCGACCTGCCCTGGGCCGAGTCGTTCGTCCTCGGCGCGGTCGTGTCGCCGACCGACCCGATCGCGGCCACGGCGATCGGAAGGCGGTACGGCGTGCCGCGGCGGCTTACCGACATCGTCGAGGGCGAGAGCCTCGTCAACGACGGGACGGCGCTCGTGCTGCTGCGTACGGCGATCGTCGCCGCCGTCGCGGGCGTGTTCTCGCCCTGGGCGGCCGGCGGCCGGCTGGCGCTCAACATCGTCGGCGGGATCGCCGTCGGCCTCGCGGTCGGCTACGTGATCCGCCGCGTGCGGCGCCCGCTCGACAACCCGCCGCTGGAGATCACGATCGCGTTCCTCACCGGCTACTTCGCGTTCCTGCCCGCGACGGCGCTCGGGGTCTCAGGCGTGCTCGCGGTCGTGACCGCGGGCGTCTACATGGGCTGGTACACGCCCGAGCTGACGACGGTGCAGACGCGCCTGCAGGGCGAGGGGTTCTGGGCGATCCTGTCCTTCCTGCTCAACGTGCTGCTGTTCGGGCTGATCGGGCTGCAGCTCCGGCCGATCCTCGACTCGCTCTCCGGCCGCAGCGGGCGCTCGCTGGTGTGGGAAGCGGCCGCAGTCGCGCTCGCGGTGATCGTCCTCCGGTTCGTCTGGGTCTTCCCGGCGACCTACCTGCCGCGCTGGCTGTTCCCGCGCGTGCGCGAGCGCGACCCCTATCCGCCGTGGCAGTACCCCGCGTACATCTCCTGGAACGGGATGCGCGGCGCCGTGACGATCGCGGCGGCGCTCCTCGTCCCGCTCAGCACCGCCACGGGCGCACCGCTCCCCGGCCGCGACACGATCGTCTTCTTCGCGTTCGCGGTCGTGCTCGTGACGCTCGTCGGGCAGGGTCTCACCCTCCCGCTCGTGATCCGCGCGCTGAAGCTCGAGGACGACGACGGCGGGGCCGACGAGGAGGAGGCGCGCGCCAGGATCCGCGCGGCCGAGGCGGCGCTCCAGCGCCTGGACGAGCTCGAGAGCGAGGACTGGGTGCTCGACGACACCGCCGAACGGATGCGCGGCCAGTACCGGTTCCGGATCGGCCGCTTCGAGGCCCGGGTCGACCCCGACGGCGACGGCAAGATCGAGAAGCGGTCGATGAAGTTCCAGCGGCTCCGCCGCGAGCTGCTCGACGCGGAGCGGCAGGCGGTGGTGGAGATGCGCAACACGGGCGAGATCAGCGATGAGGTGATGCGCCGCGTCGAGCGGGACCTCGATCTCGAGGTCTCGCGGCTGGACGCCTAGCCGAGCTGCTTCGGAACGACGTAGTCGGCGAGCACCGCGTCGGCCGGGGTGAGCTCCTGCCAGGTCGCCGCGGGAATCGTCAGCGTCGCGAGCGCCGCGGTCGGAAACTTCGCCTCGAGGCGGTCGCGTCCCGGGCCCGCCGGGGCGAGGGCCAGTGCGAGGTCCTGGAGGCCGGGGTTGTGGCCGATCAGCATCACCGACGTCCGCTTCTCGGGCACCTCGCGCAGCCGCTCGAGCAGCGCCACGGCGCTCGCGGCGTAGAGCTCCGCCTCCAGCTTCACGGTCGCGTCGCCGAGCGCGGGCCGGATAACCTCGAGCGTCTCGCGCGTGCGCAGCGCGGTCGAGCACAGGACGAGCTCCGGCCTGATCCCGAGCTCGAGCAGGTGCGCGGCGATCCGCCCCGCGTCGCGGCGCCCTCTCGGGGCGAGCGGCCGCTCGTGGTCGGCGAGCGTCGGGTCGTCCCAGCTGGACTTCGCGTGACGGAGGAGATAGAGGCTGCGCATCGTCTTGGTCCCTCAGCCTAAGCTTCGGAGGTGAACCTGGGGACGACCGGAGTCTGGACGACCTACACCAGGATCGGCGAGGAGAACGCCGGCGAGGCCGCCAGGCTCGTCGAGGAGCTCGGGTACGGAGCGTTCTGGCTCGGCGGCTCGCCGCGGCTCCCGAGCGTGCGTCCGCTGCTGGAGGCGACCGAGGAGATCGTCGTCGCGACCGGGATCGTCAACGTCTGGGCATACGGCGATCCGGCGCTGCTCGCGGCCGAGTACGCGGCGCTCGAGCGGGACTTCCCGGGGCGCCTGCTGGTCGGCATCGGGATCGGCCATCCCGAGGCGACGAGCGACTACTCGAGGCCGCTGTCGGCGATGCGCGCCTTCCTGGACGGCCTCGACGCCGCCGAGCCGCCGTTGCCGCGCGACCGCCGCTGCCTGGCGGCGCTGGCGCCGAAGATGCTGGCTCTCAGCGCGGAGCGCTCACTCGGCGCGATCCCGTATTTCGTCCCGGTGGCCCACACGAGGCTGGCCCGCGAGCTGCTCGGTGCCGACCCGCTTCTGGCCCCGGAGATGGCTTTCGTGCTCGACGGCGACACAGACCGAGCCCGGGGCAAGGCCCGCGAGTTCGCACGCACCTATCTCGGCCTCGCCAATTACACGAACAACCTGCTCAGGCTCGGCTTCACCGCTGACGACGTCGCCGCGGGCGGCTCCGACCGGCTGATCGACGCCGTGATTCCCCACGGGAGCGCCGAGGAGATCGCGGCGGTCGCCCGCGCGCACCTGGACGCAGGCGCGGACCATGTCGCCCTGCAGGCCCTCGGCGAGCCCGGAATCCCGCGGCGGGGCTGGACGGCCCTCGCCGAGGCGATGGCCGGCTAGCCTTGCTTCGCCGTCGGCGACGCGGTATACGGTCGGGCGATGGATCCGGAGCGAGCACGCGAGCTTCTCGCCCGTGAGCGGGAGCGGATCACCCACGACCTGAGCGGGCTCTCGCCGGAGCCGGGCGACGACCCGACGACGACCGACCCGGCGGACCGGGCGACCGACGTGTTCGAGGCCGAGCTGGAGGAGGGTCTCTCCGACGACCTGCGCGCGCGCCTCGCCGCCGTCGAGCGCGCCGAGGCGAGGCTCGCAGCCGGCACGTACGGGCTCTCGATCGAGAGCGGCGAGCCGATCCCGGACGAGCGCCTCGAAGTCGTGCCGACCGCGGAGCGCACGGCCGAGGAGCAGGCGCGCTACGAGGGCGACGCCTAGCTGGACTTCCCGGCCCGCGCCTTGTGCGGGCCAAGAACACGGTGAGACCATTGGTCAGATGGCCGCGAGGACGACCGTGACCTCTGATGAGCGCCGTTTCGCGGGGATCGACCGGCGAACCGTCAAACCGGCATTGCTGGTACTCGCGCTCGCGGTGCTGATGAGCGTCGTCCTCCCGCTGATCGACAGCACGACGCCGTACCACGACCAGGTGCACAGGGGCGACGTCGCCGAGATCGCCGACGGGATCACGCTCGTCCCGACCCCGGGCTGGGACCTCGCCACCGGAGCACTCGTCGGTCACACGCGCTCGCCCGTCGGCAGCACCGCGGCGACGGAGCTCGTCGACGGCAGCGTGGACTTCTACGTGCAGGCGGCCCCGTTCGCCGGGACGCCGTCGGCGTTGCTCACGCGGGTCAACCAGATCAGCGCGGACCTCCACCACGCGCGCGGGCGCGCCGCGGCGGCGACCCACCGCTACGCCGTCACGACCCGCCAGGGCGTCGTCGGCGTGGCGGATGACTTCGCCGGCCTCACCAGGCAGGGGTCCGTCGTCGCGTTCGTCTTCAGGTTGCGGGAGCCGTCAACCGCGTCGCAGGGGCCGTCCCGCGAGGGTGTGGAGATCGTCGTTTCCGGCCCGAGGGGGTCGATCTCGCGCCGGCGCGACGACATCGTCACGATGATCCGCAGCATTCGAGCGGCATCGTGAGCACGCTCGCCGCGGACCGCCGCTACGCGATCGAGCAGTCCGGCTGGGGCGAGGATTTCCGCCTCGTCCAGCCGCACAACCTGGCCTTCTGGGTCTACTGCGTGCTCGTCGCCGCCGGCGCCCACGTGTTGGCGGGCCAGATCTCGATCGCGGCGGCCGCCTACAGCGGCGCGCTCATCAGCGGGCTCATCGCCTTCGGTCTGCTCGCGGTCGCCTACCTCTGGTTCATCCACTACGAGGATCGCTACACGACCGTGCCGCGCAAGCTCGCAGCCGCCGGCTTCGTCTGGGGCTTCGTCGGGGCGACGGGCGCGTTCGCCCTCCTCGGCAACGACGCCGTGATGAGCCTGTACGCAAAGGCGTTCGGAGCGAGCTTCGCCTTCGACTGGGGCGCCGCGCTCGCCGCGCCGATCGACGAGGAGCTCGCGAAAGGCGCGGGCATCCTCCTGCTTCTCGCGCTCGCGCCGAAGTTGATCCGCAGCCCGTTCGACGGACTGATCCTCGGCGCCTTCGTCGGGCTCGGCTTCCAGATCAGCGAGGACATCAGCTACGCGTGGATCGGCGCGGCCAACGCGTTCGGCGACGTCGGTGCGACGTGGTCGACGATCGTGGTGCGGACGCTCTCGTCGATCCCTTCGCACTGGATGTTCACCGCCGTCTTCGGCGCCGGCTTGATCTGGTTCATCGGCCGCCCCGACGTGCCGGCGCGCAAGGGGCTCGGCGCCGGCCTGATGCTGACCGCGATGCTCATGCACGGCCTGTGGGACGCGAGCGCCGCGATCGCGGGCAACAGCGCCTTCGGCTGGATCGTGCCGATGACTGTTGCGGGCGTGCTCATCGCCGTGTTCGTCTGGATCTACGAGAACACCGCGCCGATCGAGCGTGAGTGGATGCGCGAGCTCATGGCCCCCGAGGTCGAACGCGGCGTCGTCACGCCGGCCGAGCTGGACGCGCTCGCGGGGCCGCGCACGACGCTTCGGCGCTACATCCGCGCGCAGCCCGACCCTCGCACCGCCAGGCACGTGCTCGACGCCGAGAGCGAGCTCGCACACCAGATCGCACGTGACGGTGGTGCCGAGACCGCCGCGGTTCAGCGGGCTCGCGCCGGGGTGGGGCGGGCCCGCGGCACCTGAAGCGCGCGGAGCTCGTCGGGCGTTCGCGGGGCCACGTGCGCAGAACTCATCGGTCGTTCGAACGCGTGCTCAGGAGTGCCCTTGACCGGTCTGCCTACAGGCCCCCACAATCCGCGATGGGAGTAGATACATGAACCTCACCCTTCTCGGCGCCGCTGGCGCGACCGGCGTTCCGCTGGTCGCGCAGGCGCTCGCTGCCGGCCATCACGTCACGGCACTCGTTAGGTCGCGACAGAAGCTCAGCATTACCAATCCCAACCTCGACGTGGTCGAAGGCGATGCCACCGACCGCGCAGCCGTCTCCCAGGCCATGAAGGGAGCCAACGCCGTCATCAGCGTCCTCGGCGCGCGAGGACCGGTGATCGCCGAGGCGACCCGTGCCATCGTGGCCGTCGCGAAGCAGGACGGTCCCGAGCGTATCGTCATGTTGTCCTCCTTCGCCGTCGCGGGTGACCGGCTCACGCCGGTCAGCAAGCTCGTCACCCGCATGGCCATGGGTAGCCAGATCAAAGACAAGGCGGCCGGCGAGGAAGTCCTGCGCGCCAGCGGCCTTGACTGGACGATCGTCTACGCTACCAAGCTGACCAACGGCCCCAAGACCGAGCCTCGGGTCGTCCCCGAGAACCGGAAGGTCGGCGTGTCGCAGAAGATCTCCCGCGCGGACGTGGCCTCCTTCCTGCTGCAGGCGGCGACGGACGACCTCTACAGCCGCCGCAGCGTCGTGATCACCGGCTGAACAAACGAGGCCGTCAGGCAGACCGGGATCCGACACAACAACACGTAATGCCGGTTGCAGGGTCTTTAGAGCCCTCTTCCGGACTCGAACCGGAGACCCCTCCTTAAGCTCTCACTCGGCAGCCGCCCCCAAGGCGGCGAACGCACGATCGAACGGCTGCTCTCCGTCGACCAGACCTGCCGTCCGCTGCGAAAGCCCGCGGCGACCCGATGCCGGCGCTCGCCTGAGCGACTTCTCCGCGCGAAGGCTCCATAAATGGCTCCATAGCTTCCCGTTCACGGCGAGGCCGGGGACTGAACTCTTACGAAGAATCCCCGTGAGCGGGAATCTTGCAAGCCCTCTGACGGACTCGAACCGTCGACCCCCTCCTTACCATCAAGTCCTGGACCGTTGCCGTGGGCTGCCGACCGTTGCGAAATGGCTTGCTTGAGCCGTTATCGGGGCGGGTCCGGTTGCGACCAGTTGCCGCCGGTTGCGCCCGCTTGGCTCCATAGATGCTCCACGATCGTGTGTTCGGCCCGCTCAGAGTCAGTGGTGCGGATAGTGAAGGCTGTGGTCGGCGGCCTCAACCGACCTGCATCACCCAGTCTTTGAGATACAGAGTGATGCGGGTGATCTCACGCCCGTTGAGGACGCCGTTGTGCGCGATCACGTTTCGCGACATCTCAAGGTCCGACAACCGCGTCCGCAACCAGTCTTGGTCGGGGAATAGGTCCTCGAAGAGATCCCAGTTGTTGGTGACCATTAGGGCGAGGTCTCCGAAGTCGGCATACGCGATCTCGCTCTCCCCACGAGCGAGGTGCCAGCGGTTCGCCTGTTCCTTGTTCTTCCGGCCCTCGACGCGACGTCTGATTTCCGTCGTTGTGCCCTTCTGCCACCAGTCGCTGCCCAGGCTCTCCTTGAGCCGGGCCTCGACCAGTTCACGGACGGAGTTCTCAAAGCAAAAGAACGCCTGGTAGACGGCCGCCATCTTGACGGCTTGAAGGCGGATTGGCGCACTGAAGTCGTCAAGTGAGATCGCATCTTCCCTAGCGGCGTCGTCGGCGATCTCGGCGGGTTGGAAGCCGACCCCCAGTCCCTCGAGGTCTTCGAACGTCGAGTGGAGCAGGAGTCCGCGGAAAACGAAGTTCTGGAGGGTTTCGGGCCGAGTGCTCACAACAGGTGCTCCCTCAGGCTCTTGAAGATCGCGTTGTACACCGAGACATCCTTCGTGGATGGCAGATGGATCTGGATGTTGTAGTGGTACTGGAGCGGCGCAGGGGCTCTCTCCGAGACAACCTGCAGCGGCTCTCTACCGCTGGCGTCGACCAGCTCGGTCGCCGAGTCGACGTCGCCTGTGTCCTCGGTCGCCGGCGCAGCTGCGCCGGTCTCGCCGGGTGTTCGGTCCCACTTCGCAGCGCTCGCAAGCGCACGGAAGGTCGTCGCCATCTTCTTGAGGACGGCGTCACCCTTGTCGACCCGAGTAGCGAGGATGCCTTTTACGCGGTCGGCGGGCAATGTCTGCGCGTTCTGGTTCGCGAGGAAGACGTCGGAGTACGCCTCGCGGATCGCGTCCGCGAGGATGTATGGGGCCTCGGCGCGATTGCGGTAGGCGCGATACCTGGCCGTCGGAGCGCCGCTCTGGTCGAGGAAGCCAAGCGACTTCAGTACGCCGATCACGGATCGGTCGTTCGAAGACGCGAACCCAAGGCTCTTCAAGAACTCCTGTGTGAAGCGAGGCGGGACACCCGCCTGCTGGATTGCTTCCAGGATGTCGGGAACGTGGTTCGCAGACATCATGTAGGTCGTCGGAACAGCCATTCCCGCTCCATTCTGGATTGTGGTGATTGTCGCGTTCGTCAGAGTATCAGAGGATGGGGATACATCGAAAAGAGGCGGGAGAGTCGGGTATCCATCTGGCGGACGGGTCGATCTGATGCCCAAGAGACGGCGGTCTCATCCGGCCAGCGGACGAGGCAACGCGGATGCGACCCGTCCGCAAGCAAGAACGCGCCACGTGATTGGGGGCGATTCCTAGGCCATAAAGAGAGAGAGAGGCGCCCCACTCAGGAACGCCTCCCCGGCAGGCCCGACGCATCGGACCGCCTATAGCCTGGCACAGCGTACTCGAGTTTGCGGATGTCGCAAGGACGAGCTCTAGGTGCCTAGGATTCTATTTCCCTCGTCGATGGCCTGCTGAATCATCGGCACGGCCGTGTCTCTGTTCCGTGCAGCGCCTTGCATCCCTTCGAACACAGCGTCGGCCAGCAATCGTGCTGCCCTGGCCAATTGCTCCTCTCCAGGCGCAGTCGTCAGCGCCTCGTGCGCGGCACGGTTACGGGTAACGCGCATTCTCTCGGCTGCCCACCGAACATTTCGCACCACTTCGTTCGACCGTTCTCTTAGCGCCTCGCGCTTCGTGATGAGTCGTCGCGTTTCTCCGACCTTCCACCGAACCAGCGGGGTCGAGATTCGCAGAACATCACTCAATTCGCGGGAGTACTGCGTCGAGGTTCGCGTCAAGGCCGACCTCCATGCCGGCGGCCGACAGTGCCGCCGACGCTTCCCATCAGGATCCGTCTTGCCGATCGATTCCTTTAGGCGTTCCCAAGGAGCGCCTCCACTTCGCTGCCAGGCAAGCGTGTTCCAGCTCCGCAGCTCGACACCCGCCACCGCACGGCCGCCGGCGATGATCGGGGCGAACGCAATCACGTCGTCTTGTGGTCTGTGCGAGCCAGCTAGAGGCGCGTGAAGGGCCTCGAGTGCGATCCACGTGTGCATCACCACGCCGACTGGACTCGACGAGTTATGAGCGCGCCGCATGTAGGCAAGTGAGGAATTGAGCGCCGGGTCAGCGAACGTCTCGGCACCGAGCACCACTTCGAAGGCCGGTCTCGTCTCAGGGGCCACGGAGATAGGGAGAACCGTCCCGGTTGCGGGGTTCCGCACGAGTGCGGTGGGATGAAGCGAGAATCTCCCTTGCCGCTGTACGGCATTGAGTCGGTCCGCGAGCTCCTTCGCACGCAGGATCGCTCGGCGCGCCGCATGCTCCGGATCCTTCGCTTGGACTCGAGTGCGGAGGGCGCGCGCGTCGCCGCGGCCGTGACCAGTCTCGCGGGCAAAGAGTCGGAGGACTGAATTGACAGAGCTTGGGACGGCGCCGGCGAAGGCCGGCACGTCGGCGAGAGCCTCGAAACCTTGACCGGCCGCGAGCCGGATGCGCCCCGCGCCTTGCATGACGATGACTACGTCGAAGTCGCTCTGTCGGGACGAGATCGTCTCCTCGAACAGCTGTTTCGCCTCGTTCGCGTCGCGTGCGCGTGCAAGTGCCTCTCCAAGTGTGTGTACCGCGACCTGTCCGCGCCCTTCACTGAGGAGAGCGCCGGCAAGTGATCGCAGCCTCAGGTCGAAACCCGCCCAGGGCCCGAGCCGATCCCCTTCGTCCAAGTCGTTCAGGCTTCCAAGGCTCGCGATGACTGCGGTGCGAGCATGATCGACCATCTGGCCATCGCCAATGTCTCGCTCGAGCGCTTCGAGCCGAACCCTCGCCTCGGCCACTGCAGAGCTGACGTCCGGGCGCTTGTTGGCGATTGCATCTCGCGCGTTCTGTGCTGCGGTGAGCGCAGGACCTGCCGTTGCGACTCCATCGAGGCACGCATCGACTGGGGACGCGACGGTCACGAACCGGGTCAAGGCTTCGATGACGCGCAGACGGAAGTACTTGGGGCTAGTTCGGTACGCGTTGAGGAGGTCGAGTGCATCCCTCGTTGTCGTGTCGGCGCTGAGGTAGAAGCCTGCCGAGTCGATCAGCGGCGATCCCTCGTCCAGAAGCTCGACGAGCCTTTGGGCCGCAAACCTAAGCCCAATGGGAATCCT
>Ga0335069_10014309_pt1 | contig 11114 bp, 9 predicted proteins | sample Lox_Sample_11_FD_206714 | JGI IMG/M metagenome (GOLD analysis project Ga0335069, IMG submission 206714) | Soil microbial communities from Loxahatchee National Wildlife Refuge, Florida, United States - Lox_Sample_1.1 | ecosystem: Environmental > Terrestrial > Soil > Wetlands | place: USA: Florida... | reverse complement strand
TGAGATGGACTACCCGGCGCCGGTCTCTGCAAAGCTCGTAAACATACCGGGGATGAAAAAGACCCGGAGCACCGACCCGCTCGTGATCTTCTTTACTTCCGGTACAACCGGGGAACCAAAGATGGTACTCCATGACCAGAGTTACCCGCTGGGGCATATCGTCACGGTCCGGTTCTGGCACGATGTCCGTTCAAACGACCTTCACTTCACGAACTCTGACACCGGCTGGGCTAAGAGTGCCTGGGGCAAGTTTTACGGACAGTGGATTGAGGGAGCTGCGATCTTTGTCTATGATATTCGCGGGAAATTCAATGCCACTGAACTCCTCCCGCTGATCGAGAAGTACGGCATCAACACCTTCTGCTGCCCGCCGACCATCTACCGGATGCTGATCCTTGCCGACCTCGACAAGTTCGACTTTACCGAACTCCGGCACTGCGTCAGTGCGGGAGAACCACTCAATCCCGAAGTGATAAAGGCTTGGAAAGACGCAACCGGCCTGACCATCTACGAGGGGTACGGCCAGACCGAGACCGTGCTCTGCGTGGGCACGTTCCCCGGTATGACCCCCAAGTTCGGGTCAATGGGGAAACCCTCCCCGGGATGGCACATCGAGCTGCATGATGATAACGGGAAGGAAGTCGCTGTCCATCAGGAAGGAAAAATCGCAATCATGGTCAACCCGCGGCCGGTGGGCATGTTCCGGGAATACTTAAACAACCCCGAGGAAAACAGGAAGTCCTTTATCGGTGACTGGTACTATACAGGCGACAAGGCATACCGCGTGGTGGACGGCTACCTCTGGTTCATCGGCCGTGACGATGACGTGATCAAGGCATCAGGGTACCGGATCGGGCCCTTTGAAGTGGAAAGCGCTTTAATCGAGCACCCGGCGGTCCAGGAGGCCGCAGTGGTCGGCTCTCCCGACGAGATTCGCGGGCTCATTGTCAAGGCCTTTATCATCCTGAAACCGGGTTTTGTCCCATCGGAGGCACTCGTACGGGAGATCCAGAACCATGTCAAGAAGGTCACCGCACCGTACAAGTACCCGCGTGCCATTGAGTTCGTGGACTCGCTGCCAAAGACCATTTCCGGTAAGATCCGGAGAAACGAACTGCGTGAACGCGAAATGAAGAAATACCAGAACGAGACCAACAACGGGAAAAAGACATAATCCCGCACTTACAATTTTCCCTCACCTTTATTAAACCGTGAACATAATCTATACAGGCGCGAGGGTAGCCAAGCCAGGTCAACGGCGCCAGGTTCAGGGCCTGGTCTCGCAGGAGTTCTTGGGTTCGAATCCCATCCCTCGCACTCTTGGCACTGCGGCAAGATCTCTTCTCTAAACAGTCACTGAAACGATCCGGATCGGCAAAATGCCGGGGATTACTTTTATAATCAGCCCGCGAGACCGTTACTCATTATGAAGATCACCGGTGAAGACAGCATTGTCCGTTCCCTGCTCCTGGCAATTATCTTTGGCGTCCCGGGAGCCTGCATCGTTATCGGAATATTCGATGTGGTTCTGGGGGACTCCCTTATTGCAGTGGGATTTATCGGTGAGAAGGCACACGGATGGATCTTTATTGGCGCCGGCATCGCAACGTACCTCATCGAGCTGCTTGTATATTACGCCATATTGAAACACAAAGGGAAAATCGGCGGATAACCGCACCCGTCCGATCTCATGAGTGATTGGAGAATGGGGCGGATGGATGGAACACGGGATCCTGTGGTAAAGCGTGAGTGCCTGCCTCATTCCCGTAAGGGCGGATTTCCAAACACATATCAGCGCCCGGGAGCGATGGTACCTGTACCAATGAGCGGCCTGTCACGGTACCCGGAGATCGATCTCCTCCGGGGCATCGCCCTCCTGATGATGATTCTCTTTCACACGCTTTTCGATCTTGCGTTCTTCCGGATTGTACCGATCGATGTTTCCGAGGGCTTCTGGAGGTTCTTTGCCTATGCCACTGCCTCGCTCTTCCTCCTGATTGTCGGGGTGTCGCTCTCGATCAGCCATGCCCGGGCTGCACGCCGGCTCCAGGGCCGGGCACTCGTGCAAAAATTCCTCCTCCGGGGCAGTGGGATCTTCTGTTGCGGACTTCTGGTGACTGTTGCCACCTGGTGGTACCTGCAGGAAGGCTACGTGATCTTCGGTATCCTCCACCTGATCGGTCTTGCCGTCATGCTCTCGCCGCTCTTCTTCCGGTTCCGTACCTGGAACGCAGTGATCGGGGTCGCCTTTATCATCATCGGGTGGATCCTTGCCGCCATCCCCGGCCCGATGGAGTTTCTGGTTATCGGCATCCACCCGCTCACCTTCCAGAGCGTTGATTACACACCCATATTCCCGTGGATGGGCCTGGTGCTGATCGGTCTGGCCATCGGGGAGTTTGTCTACCCCGGGGGAGAGCGGCGCTGGGCACTCCCGAAACTCCCCGAGCGGGCAATTGCTCCTGTTACATTTATTGGCAGGCATACGCTGGTAATCTATCTTGTCCACCAGCCGGTGATCCTGCTCGTCCTGTACCTGGTAACTGGTGCCCCGGTGATCTCGGTATAGCCGGGCCGGCTTGTTCAGTTACCGGATCTTTTCTCCCCGGCAGGGTAAAACCGGGAGTTCCCTTCCGGTGTCATGCAATCTTTTATAGCCCACCCGGAAAGACTTCACCTTATCTCTCCTCTCCAGCAAGGTGTGCACAATGAACCTGAGACAGCCCAATGCAAACGAAGCAACCAGTACCGCCAACCGGTCGCGCAATGTGGTCCCCTGTTCCGGCATCTGTACCCGGTGCATGGACGGGTGCAAAGGCGGCTGCGAGATCTGGCTTTCATCGTTCCGGGGCAGGGAGGTTCTGTATCCCGGTCCTTTTGGCGGGATCACCACGGGGGCAGATAAAAACTACCCGGTGGACTACTCCCATCTCAACATCCAGGGGTACGCTGTTGGTGCAAAAGGATTGCCCGAGGGGACCGATGCCAATCCGGATACCGCAGTCTTCTCTTCTGTAGATACCGCGACTGAGTACGGCCACACAAAGAAAGTTACCATGCTCCTCCCGATCTTTACCGGGGCGCTCGGTTCGACAGAAATTGCACGGGCAAACTGGGAACATTTCGCGGTTGGGGCAGCCATCTCGGGCATCACCCTTGTCTGTGGCGAGAACGTCTGTGGGGTCGATCCGGGCCTGAAACTCGATGCAAAGGGCAAGGTGAGCGAATCCCCAGAGATGGACCGGAGGATCGCGACCTACCGGAAATTCCATGGGGGCTATGGGGAGATCCTTGTCCAGATGAACGTGGAGGACACGCGCCTGGGAACCGCGGAGTATGTGGGAACGAAACATAACCTGGACACCATTGAGCTCAAGTGGGGGCAGGGGGCCAAAAGCATCGGGGGCGAGATCAAGGTCACATCCCTTGAACGCGCGATCGAGCTCAAAGACCGTGGCTACATCGTCCTTCCCGATCCCACGGTAAAGGAGAATCAGGCCGCGTTTAAAGCGGGGGCGCTTAAGGAGTTCGAACGCCATTCGCGCCTGGGCTTTATTACACGAGAGGGATTCTTCGAAGAGATCGACCGGCTCCGGGATATCGGTTTTAAGCGCATCACCTTAAAGACCGGGGCGTACTCGATGGTCGAGCTTGCTATGGCCCTGCGGTACGCGGCCGAAGCAGAACTCGATCTCCTGACTATCGACGGCGCTCCCGGGGGAACCGGCATGAGCCCCTGGCCGATGATGAACGAATGGGGGATACCTACGTTCTATCTCCAGTCGCTTGCCTGCAGGTTCAGCAAAGAACTGGAGAAGAAAGGCAAGAGGGTCCCGGATCTTGCCATGGCCGGCGGGTTCTCGGACGAACCCAGTGTTTTCAAGGCGCTTGCCATGGGAAGCCCGTACTTTAAAGCCGTCTGCATGGGACGGGGCCTGATGATCCCGGGAATGGTAGGAAAGAACATCGGGAAATGGCTGCAGGCCGGCGACCTGCCCAAGACCGTCTCGAAGTACGGCAGCACAATTGAAGAGATTTTTGTCTGCTATGAAGAACTCAAAGAGAGATATGGGGGCCGGATCAAAGAGATCCCCCTGGGGGCCGTGGGGATCTACACTTACACACAGAAATTTAGGACCGGTCTTCAGCAGCTCATGGCCGGCAGCCGCAACTTCCGCCTCTCCACCATCTCCCGCGGCGACCTGATGGCGCTTACACCCGAAGCCGCTGAGATCTCGGGGATCCCGTACGTGATGGATGCACGGTACAACGAAGCCATGGCGGTCCTGCTCGATTGAAGTGCAGATCCGGCCCTATCCCTGTTTTTTGGCCGGTTCTTTTTTTGCCGGCTCGCTAATGCTGAACGTCCCAAGGATATCCAGGGAAATCTTAGTCCCGAGCGTTGGCTGCAGCGACTCGATCCAGAGGAAAAATCCCACCCGGGAAGGGGTTGGCCGTTCGAACCGGAAGTAGCCTTCCCTTGTCTGCACCATCTTGAGGTACTCCTTTTTCTCCCGTGACCTGAGGTAGATGATCAGCTCAAAACCGGGAAGATCTGTTGCGATGATCGCCTTGGAAAAATACAGGAAAAACTCACTGCATTCCACACGCCGGCCCCGGACTACAAAGCCGTACTGCTCGCAGACCGCCTTGATCGCACGGGGGTAGAGTGCCCCGTACAGGATTTTTTTGACCAGCACCTCGGAAGCGGTAGAGGGATCAAGGCTGTTTTTTGCCTGGCCCCGGCTGATCCCGGTGAAGATCCGGTTCCGGAACTCGTCATGACACTTCCGGTAATCGATAGGATGTTTAAGGGGGATATCGGTGGCCTGTATCAGCTTTGGGTGATTGATCGGTTTCGTGTACAGGATCCGGGGACGGTAGTGCTTGACGAGCGATTTGATCTGTTCGCAGGAGCTTGTGTGGATGATCGCGTTGTCCGGGTCCTTTGCCAGACGTTTTACCACGGAATAGTTGGAGATGTCAAAGGAGGAGACCAGGATAAACGGGACATGCTCCTGGCCGTAGAGGTACCCAAGCAGCCGTTTCTTGAACGCGATCTCGACCTCGAACTCCTTGAGATCGGCCGGGGAGGTGACCACTTCGCCGAACGCAACATGATCCTTATCGTCTACGAGAAGGAGGTCAAATTCCGCGAGGTCCTGGCCATTGCCCCGGAACGTGATATCCCCATACCGGGAGTAGAAAATACCATTCTGGCCGAGCCTCGCATTCGTTCCGGCACGTGGTGCATCGGCGCCTTTTCGCGCAAGGTATTTGATCCGGGAGGATTTCTGCGAGATATCCAGGAACATCTCGTACACGATCGCCTCGAACCAGCGGCCTTCGGCAGTCCGCATAGGCTCGATATCAGGAGAGAACAGTTTCTTGCGCTCGGTGGTGTTCATGTGCCGTGTGGCATTGAGCGCAATGGCCGCCGTGGGTTTAAAATTTCTGAAATTGGAGTTCAGCCACGGGATCATGATGGATTATGATAGGTTTCCACCGGCAGGCTAAATAACAATCTGCAAAAAGGCTGCCCAATTTGGTCAATCAGGGCCGGAGCTGGGCTAAGTATATATTTGAGAGCCCACTATTTCCATCCAATCCCCGGGTGCGCTGCAACCCGGAGGTAAACAAAGGAGGGGGTAAAAATCGATGTCGGACATGAGGAGATCATCCGGCAGGGATCCGCTCCCCCGTTATGCGACAGCGGACGGTTCCACACCGGAATATGGAGCGATCCTTGAACAGATCCAGAATTACCGCCATTCAATGATTGGGAGGTCATTTTTTTATATTCTGGCAGAAGATGAGGAAGATTATTGCCTGTGCCGGATCATTCCGGGGGGCGGCACGATTTTCTTTCATGAAATTGTTGATCACCGGAAATACGGTATATCTGATGAGGATATGGATCAGGCAAAGAAGTACGACACCGGCGCCTTTTCCCTGCCGGGGCATTTCCACATCTCATCTCATATCGAGAAAAAACTCCGTGCACTTCTGGACGAAGATTAAGAGAAAATTCGGGGCCCGCTCTCCATATTTCAGAGAGGGATACAGGTACTTTTTTTAAAGAAAATATTTTAAGAAAAACGAAAGCAGGGGGAGAATTTCCCCTGCTTTTCCCGGCGATAGTACTGCTATGGTGCAGCTTGACGGTACATGATTGTCCTGTTTTCCGGTTATGTCTCGATATCACCGGTCCTGATCCGTATGGATTTCTCGACCGGCAGAACGAAGATCTTTCCATCACCGATCTTTCCGGTCCGGGCTGAGCCGGTCAGCGTTGCGATCACCACATCCTTATCGTGGACAACGATCTCAAGTTTAACCTTGGGAAGGAGATCGACGGTCATCTTGCCGCCGCGGTACTCAAGGGAGATCCCTTTCTGCGCTCCCCTCCCTTTCACTTCCGTGATGGTCATGCTGATGTGACCTTTGTCTTCAAGCGCTTTTTTCACAAACTCGAACCGTTCCGGTTTGATTATTGCGACGATCATTTTCATGGTAATCACCCGATGGGATCAGGCTCGCTCCCCATGCTGGGAGATGTCGAGCCCGACATATTCCTCTTCCTCGGTCACGCGCAGGCCAATCGTTTTGTCCACGATGACTGCAAGGATGTACGTAACCACAAACGCATAGATCACAGCAGAGCCGGCACCGACAATCTGGGCAACGAACTGGTGGACGTTTCCTTCGAGAAGTCCCGAGGCGCCGTTCACTGCTGCTGATGCGAAGATACCGGTGGCGAGTGCACCCCAGAGACCACCCATACCGTGAACTGCCCATGCATCGAGGCTCTCATCAATTCCCTTGCCCTGCCGCCAGAGCATGATGAAGTAGCACATCACACCGGCAACTGCACCGATCACGATAGACGCCATCGGTGTAACGTAACCGGCAGCGGGCGTGATCGCGACAAGGCCGGCCACTGCACCCGAGACAAACCCGAGCGAACTGGGCTTGCCGCCATGGGCCCACGAAACAAGCAGCCATGCCATAGCCGCAACCGCGGTAGCGGTGTTGGTAGTTACAAAGGCGTTGACCGCAAGGCCGTTTGCGGCAACCGCACTGCCCGCGTTAAACCCGAACCAGCCGAACCACAGCAGCACGGCACCGAGGATCGACCACGGGATGTTGGCCGGTTCCATTGCGTACTTTCCAAACCCGACACGTTTACCTATCACAAGGGCGAGAGCGAGGGCAGCAAAACCCGAACTGATATGCACAACCGTGCCGCCCGCGAAATCGATTGCACCGAACTGCGAGGTCCAGCCGCCGCCCCACACCCAGTGGGCAAGCGGATCATAGACGATTGTCGTCCAGATCAGGGCAAAGATCAGGTACGAGCTGAACTTGATACGCTCGGCAAACCCGGAAGTGACGATCGCCATCGTGACCGTGGCAAACACGAGCTGGAATACCATGTACAGCATTCCCGGTACCAGCGTACTGTACGGGCCGGGGTCAGACATGCTCACGCCGTTTAAGCCCAGGTTGCTCAGGTTGCCGATAAACCCGCCAACGTCAGGACCAAAGGCAAGCGAGTACCCGAAGAGTACCCACTGGATGCTCACGAGGGCAAAGGCCACAAACGAGAGCGTGATCATATCGATGAAGTTTTTCTTGCGTACAAGACCACCATAGAAGAACCCGACTCCCGGCGTCATGATCATAACAAGCGCCGTGGAGGCAAGCACCCATGCAATTGCTCCAGAATCCAAAGCCATTTAGTTCACCTGGTTATCTGTCATGAATCAGATTTCTGCCTGTCACACAACCGGTTCATATCCCGGTTGCCCGACCGCAGCGGATCTCTTCCCGCGTACAGTGCCCCGGAGAAATGCCGGTGACGAACTCCGGGAAGAAAGTCCGGCATCACCCATGCATTTGAGGAAAACCTGCACCTGCGGGATAGTGTCCATGTTGAAATGCTCGCTAAGATTGTAGGAAGGAAGTTCTATTCCTATACATATAAATATTGTGATTTTTCCCGGGCAATATCCGGGGATTCATATATGTCTCCTGTCATCATCTCATCGCTGACAAAAGTAAATGATCTATAGTATCTGACCCGTTACATGATATCGGTACAATCGGGAAAGCGAATCATGCAAAAAAGGCAAATCGGAAGACAAACGGGAAAATAAAAAAAATTATGCCCGTTCGCCATGGTGGCAGATATCGAGGCCGACGTATTCTTCATCGGGCGTCACCCGCAGGCCCATGACCCGGTCAAGGATCCACGCGAGGACAAAGGTCATGACAAAAGCGTACGCCACTGCGGCAATGGCACCGATCGTGTTTGCCACCAGCTGGTGGGTATTTCCTTCGAAGAACCCGGAGAAGCCGGCCACGGCTGCCGCAGCAAAGAGTCCGGTGGCAAGCGTCCCCCACACCCCGCCCATGCCGTGGATCGCCCATGCATCCAGACTCTCGTCAAGCTGTTTGCTGATCCGCAGGAGCATCATGCCAAAGCAGAGAACACCGGCAACGGCTCCGATAAGAATGGCCACCATTGGGGTCACAAAGCCGGCAGCAGGGGTGATCGCCACCATCCCGGCAATTGCGCCACTCACCATGCCCAGTGAACTGGGCTTGCCCTTGTACCAGCTGGCAAACATCCACGCAAGTGCGCCGGCGGCAGCGGCAGTGTTGGTATTGATAAATGCAGTCACAGCGCTCGCGTTCACGGCAAGGGCACTCCCCGCGTTGAACCCGAACCAGCCAAACCAGAGCAGGGCTGCACCCAGGAGTGCGATGGGGATGTTATGCGGCTCTAACGAATATTCGCCAAAGCCGGCCCGTTTCCCTATTACCATCGCCAGAGCAAGGGCGGCAAAGCCCGAGCAGATCTCAACAACCGTTCCCCCGGCAAAATCGATCAGGCCCATCTGCTGGGCCCAGCCGCCGCCCCATGCCCAGTGGGCGAGCGGGCAGTACACCACGGTCAGCCAGACAAGGGAGAAGACAATAAACGTGGTCAGCCGGATCCGTTCAGCAACTGCAGAGGTCACAATCGTGAGCGTGACCGAGGCAAAGAAGAGCTGGAATGCCACATACACCAGCGGGGGGTATGCCGCGGTACCGGTGGCAGTCGCGCTCACCCCGGTAAGCCCCAGGTACTGGAGGCTCCCGATAAATCCCCCGATATCGGATCCAAACGCAAGCGAGTACCCGACAAGGATCCACTGGATACTTGTGAGGGAAAGCACCAGGAACGAGAGGGCGATCATCGAGATAAAGTTCTTTTTGCGTACAAGTCCACCGTAAAAGAACCCGACGCCCGGGGTCATGAGCATGACCAGCAGCGCCGAGACCATGAGCCAGGTTGTAACACCGGTATCAAGAGCCATGTCTTTTTCTCCTGTAACTATCTGGATGGTGGCCCATACTGGGATCCTGCGGGGAAAAAACACGGGGGCTGCCAGGTACAGGGTATGCACACGCCAGCGTGCGAATCACGACCTGTACTAGCGTACGGCAGGAAAGCCCCGGCCGTTTCCACTCTTTCCCGGATCCTGACGGGCGACGGGCAGTTACCGGATGAAAAGTCCAGCCTGTCCCGACATGCGGGAAAATTTTTGGGATTATAGGGAGTTTGTCAGAGATTAGTAGGTAGCGAGGTACCGGTCCAGTTCCCACGGGTGGACCGCAAGACGGAACGCATCGGTCTCCGCTTCTGCAATGGTGGCGAGGGTTTCAAGGATGTGCGGGCCAAGTGCTTCGCAGATGACCTTGTCCCTTACCAGTTCTGCCTGAGACTCCGCGAGGCTGCCGGGCAGCATGTCGATCTTCATCTTCTTTCTCTCTTTTGCGGAGAGGTGGTAGATGTTGGTGTTGGTGGGCTCAGGCGGCATGATCTTGTTCCTGATGCCGTCAAGACCAGCGGCGAGCAGGCAGGCGAACGTGAGGTACGGGTTGCACATCGGGTCCGGGCTGCGGAACTCTGCACGGGTGCTGTTGCCGCGGGCGGCCGGGATACGGATCTGTGCAGAGCGGTTGGTGGTGCTCCACGAGATGTAGCAGGGGGCTTCGTAGCCGGGGACCAGGCGCTTGTACGAGTTGATGGTCGGGTTTGCAACACGGGTGATGGCCTTTGCGTGCTTTAAGAGACCGCCGATATAGTAGAGGGCGGTATCGGAGAGGCCGTCCTTAGCATTCGCATCATAGAAGGCGTTCTTGCCGTTCTTTGCGAGCGAGCCGTGGGTATGCATGCCGCTGCCGTTGATGCCGGCGATAGGCTTTGCCATGAAGGAGGCATGCAGGCCGTGCCTGAGCGCGATGGCTTTCGTGGCGAACTTATAGGTCATGACCCGGTCCGCAGTGGTCAGGGCATCGGCGTACTTGAAGTCGATCTCGTGCTGGCTTGCGGCGACCTCGTGGTGGGACATCTCGATCTCAAGGCCCATACTCTTGAGGGAAAGGACAATCTCCCTGCGCACATCTTCTGCCTTGTCGTTGGGGGCCAGGTCAAAATAGCATCCCTGGTCAGCGAACTGGGTGGTCGGCTTCCCGTCGACAAGGTTGAAGAGGAAGAACTCGAGTTCGGGGCCGGTGTTGAAGGTGTAGCCCATCTTTGCCGCATCGGCCATGACCTTCTTGAGCACGTAGCGGGGGTCGCCTTCAAAGGGCTTGTTCCCGTAGGTGTACACATCGCACATGAACCGGGCAACCCTGCCTTCCTGGGGCCTCCAGGGCAGAACGGCGTACGAGGCCGGGTCGGCCTTTAAGAGCATGTCCGACTCCTCGATCCGGGTGAATCCCTCGATGGAGGATCCGTCAAACCAGGTCCCGTCGGTCAGGGACTTCTCGGCCATATCGACCGGGATCGCGGCATTCTTGGGCATGCCGGGCACATCGGTAAACTGGAGCCGGAGGAATTTTACATCGTCCGCCTCAATTTTCTTAAGCAGCTTGGAAACATCCGCAGACATAACGGCATAAAATTTCCTACCAATTACATTTATATTTTCTTAACTAATTCCATGAGAGAATGGTTACATTCAAAGCGGGAAACGTACCAATACTGTACGTTTCAATTTCCCGGCAGGAAAGGTACCGGCCGGGAAACAGATGAGTACCCAGACATCCCGACTGTGATT
>Ga0335069_10014307_pt1 | contig 11116 bp, 11 predicted proteins | sample Lox_Sample_11_FD_206714 | JGI IMG/M metagenome (GOLD analysis project Ga0335069, IMG submission 206714) | Soil microbial communities from Loxahatchee National Wildlife Refuge, Florida, United States - Lox_Sample_1.1 | ecosystem: Environmental > Terrestrial > Soil > Wetlands | place: USA... | reverse complement strand
GATGCTGGTGTTTGTGCTGCTGCTGATCGAGGGACTTGCGTGGGCATGGGCCAAGGGAGTGTTGACGTGGGCATGAGACCTTTGGAAGCTGCCTCACGCCCACCTATCAGCCGTCAGCCATCAGCTCTTTGCTTGTGTACCGGCAATTGGCGATGCGAAGACCCGGCGTGATGAGGAAGAAGATTTCAAATGGCAGGATCGAGCTGACAGCTGGGGGCTGAAGCGGAGATGGCGATGGATGAGAATCTGAAGATCGAACTGGGCAAACAGGGCGTCTTTGTCACGACCATCGAAGAGCTCTACAACTGGGGCCGCAAGAATTCGATCTGGCCGATGCAGTTCGGGCTGGCGTGCTGTGCGATCGAGATGATTGCGACGACGATGGCGCGGTATGACCTGGCACGGTTTGGGGCGGAGGTCTTTCGTCCGTCGCCGAGGCAGGCGGACCTGATGATCATTTCGGGAACCGTAACGAAGAAGATGGCGCCGCAGGTGGTGCGACTCTACAACCAGATGGCCGAGCCCAGATATGTGATTGCGATGGGCGCATGCGCGATCTCGGGCGGGCCGTTCAAACAGGGATATAACGTGCTGAAGGGGATCGACCGGTACATTCCGGTAGATGTGCACATTCCGGGATGTCCTCCGCGGCCGGAGGCGCTGATTCAGGCGTTTATGACGCTGCAGAAGAAGATTGATGAGCAGGCGCTGACCGGAGAAGACCGGCCACGGCATTTGAATGAGGATGCGCCGGGCGAGTTTCCCGTTCCGGAGTTTGGCGAACACGATCTGGAGCCGCCATCGAATCCGGGCGTGTGGACGGTGCCGGTGGTGATTAAGTGATCAGGGATCGGGGAGTAAAGGACCTTTGAAGACAGTTGGGGAAATCAAGGCGGCAATCGAAGCCGCTGTGCCTGGAGCCGGGGTGGTGGTTGTGTCGAACCCTGGGCCGAGCGCGCAGCACTCGCTGCTGCTGGCGCACGATCGTGCTGTGCAGGTGGCGGAGTTTCTGCGCGACGATGCGGAGCTGGCACTTGATTTTCTTTCAAACGTAACGGGTGTGGACTGGCTGGACAAGGAGATCTCCGAGAAGGTCAAGGTGACGAAGCCAGTGACGAACACAGTCGACGGCGTTGAGCAGTCGGTGGAAGTGACGGTCGAGGAAACGCGCAAGCACGTGGAGCCGGGATACCTGGAGGCGGTGTACCACCTGTATTCGATGACGAAGAAGCACGGACCTCTGGTGATCCGGATGCGAACGGCGAACCGGACGGATGCAGTGGAGATGCCGTCCATGACGCCGGTGTGGAGATCGGCGGAGTTTCAGGAGCGTGAAGTATTTGACCTGTTTGGAATCGTGTTCAAAGGACATCCCGATCTGCGACGCATTCTGATGTGGGACGAGTTCAAGGATCATCCCATGCGGCGCGACTATGTGGAGCCAGACGATTACGAATACGAGCCGACGGCGCATGACGAAGTGCTTTCGAGGGCGAAAGCACATCAGCAAGTGGTCAGTGGTCAGTGATCAGGGGGCTGGAGTAAAGAAGGACTTGATGGGGAATGCGGAGACAAAGACGGCGCGAGCAGAGGGCTGGAACCGGCCGCCGGTGGTTGAGGTAGACGGCGAGGGAGAGCTGCTCGAAGTGGCGATGGGTCCACATCATCCGTCAACCCACGGCGTTTTCAGGATGGACGTGGTGCTGGATGGCGAGCGTGTGATCAAGCTGAAGCCGGTCTTCGGATACCTGCACCGCAACCACGAGAAGATCGCCGAGAAGGTAAGCTATCTTGCGTCGATGCCGTACACCGACCGGCTGGATTATTTTTGCTCGCTCTCGAATAACTGGGCGTATGCGCTGTCAGTGGAGAAGCTGGCGGGGCAAGAGGTTCCGGAACGGGCCGAGTATCTTCGGGTGATCCTGGCGGAGCTGACGCGCGTGCAGAATCATGCTTCGACGATCGGGTTTCTGCTGCAGGAGATGGGCGCGAGCGGCACTCCGCTGATGTATGCGTTTCGCGAGCGCGAGAAGATCCTGGATTTGTTTGAGAGCCTGACGGGCTCGCGCATGATGTGCAACTACATGCGCTTTGGCGGGTGCCGGGTCGATCCTTCGGCGGCGTGGCTGGAGCAGACACGGAAGGTTGTAGCCGGGCTGCCTGCGTTTGCGGATGAGTTTGAGCGCTTTCTTGCCGAAAACGAGATCTTGATGGCGCGGTGCCAGGGAATCGGAGTGCTGAAGCCGGAGCTAGCAGTGAACGCAGGCGTGACGGGTCCGATGCTGCGCGGTTCGGGTGTGAACTACGACATTCGCAAGGTCGATCACTACGGGATCTACGACCGGTTCAAGTTTCGCGTGCCGCTTGGCGATCACGGGGACATCTACGACCGGTACATGGTGCGCGTGCTGGAGATCAGGGAGTCGATCGGGATTCTGGAGCAGGCGCTGAAGGAGATTCCGGCGGGGCCTGTGATGGATCCGAAGGCGAAGATCAGGAACTTCAGGCCGAAGGCAGGCGAGGCTTACGGAAGGATCGAAGCGCCGAAGGGCGAACTGGGCTTCTATTTGATCAGCGATGGCGGACCGAATCCGTACCGGTATCGCGTGCGGCCGCCGAGCCTGATCAACCTGACGGTTCTGGAAGACATGTGCCTGGGCAGCAATGTTGCGGACGTGGTGCTGATCTTTGGCAGCGTGGATATTGTGTTGGGGGAAGTGGACAGGTAGGGATCAGTGGTCAGTGATCCGATATTCGTGGTCGGTGGTTCGATGACATCTTCGGTAGCAGAAGAGCGAATGGCCATGAAGATGGGTGACGTTCGTAAATGGGAGAGGCGGAAAAGCTCTCACACGAAGTGGGCAAGCTGATTTTTGCAGTGCTGGAAAAGATCAAAGGCTGAGAGCGGTTTCTGATCACTGACGACTGATCACTGTTCTGGAGGAACACATTGCTGGGTGAGGGGATTCTGAAGGGACTGGCGGAGACTGCGAAGAATTTTGCGGGGAGCTATGTCTCGAAGGAAAGGCTGACGACGGTCGAGTATCCCGAGGAGCGCGAGCCGCTGCCGGAGGCCTCGCGCAATTTTCCCTTTCTGGTCTACGACGGGGCGGACTGGGAGAAGGGGCTGCGGTGCGTCGCCTGCCAGATCTGCGAGAAAGAGTGCCCGCCCAAGTGCATCTACATCGAGAAGAGCAAGGACAAGAAGCCGGACCACGTGGGCAAGCTGCAGATTTATCCGGCGCGGTTCGATATCGACATCTCGGTGTGCATGAGCTGCCAGATCTGCGTTGAGGTGTGCCCGTTCGAAGCGATCAAGATGAACACGGAGTTTGAATTGGCGACGGACGATCGTTTCGGCGGCTTGCTACTCGATCGCAAGGAACTTGCGAGATCGAACGAGTATTACCACCAGATTCACCCGACCGAGGCTGCGGAAGTGGATGCGCGGCTCGCCGAGGAGAAGGCGAAGGTGGAAGCCAAAGCGAAGGCGGCGGCGGAAGCAGCCGCAGCAAAAGCGGCGGCAGCGCCGGCACAGGCTCCGACGGCGGCACCTGCGGCGAAACCCGCTGAAGGAGAGCCCAAGCCATGATCGAAAGGTTCGACCAGATCTTTATCCTGCTGAAGCACTGGCTGGTGGGATACCTGCCGGAGTCGTGGCAGACCGTGGCGGGCGTGGTGCTGTGCGTGGTGGCGATCGTTGCGGTATATCCGGCGCTGTTTGCGCTGACGACGGTGCTGGAGCGCAAAGGAGTAGGTCGGATTCAGAACCGACTCGGGCCGAATCGCGTGGGGCCGTACGGGATTCTGCAGCCGATGGCCGACGCGATCAAGTCGCTGACCAAGGAAGATATCGTTCCAACAACCGCGGACGGCGTGGTGCATTTTCTGGCGCCAATTGCGCAAGTGGTCACGGTCTTCATGGGATTTGCCGTGCTGCCCATGGGGCGCAACATGGTGCTGGTGGATATGGACGCCGCCCTGTTGTTTTACTTTGCGATGGGCGCGTCGGCGGAACTGTCGGTGTTTATGGCGGGATGGTCGAGCCGCAACAAGTACTCGCTGTTGGGCGCCATGCGCGCGGTGGCACAGATGATCAGCTACGAGATCGTGCTGCTGTTGTCGAGCGTTTCAGTAGTGATGATCACGGGATCTCTGTCGCTGGTGAAGATTGTGGAGTCGCAGAACCAGTATTCGCACGGGCTTCCGCACTGGTACATCTTCACGCCGTGGGGATTTGCAGGATTTCTGCTGTACGCGATTGCTGCGACAGCAGAGACGAACCGCTCGCCCTTCGACCTTCCCGAAGGAGAATCAGAACTGGTCGCGGGATACCACACGGAATACTCGGGATTCAAGTTTGCGCTGTTCTTCCTGGGAGAGTACGTGGCGATGCTTTCGATTTCGGGCCTGGGCTCGACGCTGTTTCTAGGTGGATGGTCGGCGCCGTTCTCGTTCCTGACGTGGGTGCCGTCGTGGATCTGGTTCTTTGGAAAACTGTTTGTTTCGATCTGCGTGTTTATCTGGCTGCGCGGAACACTGCCGAGGCTGCGGCAGGATCAGCTGATGAATTTCGCATGGAAGTTTGTGTTGCCAATGTGCCTGCTAAACCTGTTCGTGGCTGCGCTGTGGCGGTTCATGGGTGAAGGATGGCTGCGCTGGGTGGTTTGCTCGGCGATTCTTGCGCTGGCGTATGTGGGGCTCGGGTGGGAAGGCATGAAGAGGAAACAGATTGGCCGCAGGAGCTACCGGTATGCGGATTGAGGTGTGTTTGGAGGTTGTCTCCCACGTCTCAAAGGCGAGACGTGGGGCACCCGGCGCGCATAAGTGGGGCACCCACGATGTTGATCGGATCGAGGAAAGGAGCGGCCGGCGGTGGGATTTGCGTTCTATCTAGTTTCTGCGCTCACGATTGGCGGAGCGCTGGCCGCTGTTCTGCTGAAGAACCTGGTGCACTGCGTGCTGGCGCTGACGGTGGGCTTTCTGGGGCTCGCGCTGCTCTTTCTTCAGCTCGATGCGCAGTTCGCGGGTTTTGCGCAGATTCTCGTGTACATCGGTGCGGTGGCGATCCTGGTGGTGTTTGCGATTTTGCTGACGCGTGGATCGGAGCCGCCGAAGGAAGGGGTCTTCAGCAAAACATGGCTGGCAGGGCTCGCCATCGCGGCAGCTGTGTTTGCGGTGCTGGGATGGGCGGTGCTGCGCGTAGCGCCATGGCTGCCGCAGGGGACGTCAACGCCGAGCGTGACAGTGCACCAGATCGGTGTTGAACTGATGGGCCGCTACGTGCTGCCGCTGGAGATTGTGGCTGTGCTGCTGACGGCGGCGCTGCTGGGCGCGGTGATTGTGGCCATGCATGAAAAGGAGGGGGCCAAGTGATGGCTTCTCCACTCGCGGGATATTTGCTGGTGGCCGCGCTCCTTTTTGCGATCGGGCTGGCAGGAGCGCTGACGCGGCGTAACGCGATTCTGGTGCTGATCGGGATCGAACTGATGTTGAATGCGGCCAACTTGAACCTAATTGCTTTCTGGCGCTATGGGCCGCATCCCGAGGCGCTGACGGGCATGATGTTTGCGATTTTTTCAATTGCGGTGGCGGCTGCCGAGGCGGCGGTGGGACTCGGGCTCGTGATCTCGATCTATCGCCACGCGAAGACGACCGATCTGGAACAAATGAACAGGATGAAGGGGTGAGCGAGTGATGCAAGAAGGAATCGCGTTCACTCCGCAGTTGGCGGCGAGCACGATCGCGAAAGCGCTGTGGCTGATTCCGGCGTTGCCGGTGCTCGCCTCGGGGATCATTGCCATTCTCAAGCAGCCGCGACGGAAAGCGGCGTCGGGGCTGGCCATCGGAGCGCTGGCGATTTCGCTTGTGCTGGCGCTGGTTGCGTTTTGGCATGTGCTGGCGGGATGGGCGCACGGGGCTGCAGTGCGCGAGACGGTGAACTTTACCTGGGTTCGCGTGGGCGCGGCGAACGTGGAGCTGGGATGGGTGCTTGATCCGCTGGCGGCGGTGATGCTGGTAATGGTCACGCTGGTAGGGTTGCTGATCTTCATCTATTCCACCGGCTACATGGAACACGATGAGAACTACACGCGGTTCTTCTGCTTCCTGAGCCTGTTTGCGGGGGCGATGCTGGGCGTGGTGATTGCCAACAGCATCCTGCTGCTCTTCATGTGCTGGGAACTGGTGGGCCTGACGTCGTATCTGCTGATCGGGTTCTGGTATCAGAAGCCTTCGGCAGCGGCCGCGGCGAAGAAGGCGTTTGTAACCACGCGGGTGGGCGACATCTTCTTTCTGCTGGGGATCGTGTGGTTGTTTGCGCAGACGGGGACACTGCTTTTCTATGCCAACGGCGCGGGTTCTCTTGAGGCGCTTGCGCTGGGCGGATTGCTGGTGCATCGCGCGGCATGGGGCCTGACGGCTGCGGGCGCGATCGGACTGCTGATCTTCGCGGGCGCGGTGGGCAAGAGCGGCCAGTTGCCGCTGCATGTGTGGCTGCCGGACGCGATGGAGGGCCCGACGCCGGTATCAGCGCTGATTCACGCGGCGACAATGGTGGCCGCGGGTGTTTACCTGATTGCGCGCGTGTATCCGCTGATGCAGGCGGGCGCACTTACAGGTGGTACAACGACGGCGCTGACGGTGGTGACGTGGGTTGGCTCGGCTACGGCGGTGTTTGCTGCACTGATCGCCGTGGGACAGAACGACATCAAGCGCATCCTGGCGTATTCGACGGTGTCGCAGCTCGGTTACATGATGGCGGGTCTCGGCGTGGGCGGCGTGGCGGTGGGCATGTTCCACCTGATCACGCATGCGTTCTTCAAGGCACTGCTGTTCATGGGCGCGGGCTCGGTGATTCACGGCGCGCACGAAGAGCAGGACGTGCGGCGCATGGGCGGGCTGAAGGGCGCGATGCCGGTCACGTTTGCGACCTATGCGATCGGCATGCTGGCGCTGTGCGGAGTTCCGATCTTCTTTTCGGGATTCTGGAGCAAGGATGGAATTCTTGAAGCCGCGCAGCACTGGTCGGTGACGCGCTCTCCCTTTTACATGCTGGCGTTTGGCGCGCTGCTGACGGCGCTTTACATGACGCGGCAGATGAGCTACGTGTTTTTCGGCTCATGGCGCGGGCATGGACACGCACATGAGAGCCCTCGGGTGATGACGACGCCGCTAACGATCCTTGCATTCTTTGCGATTGCGCTGGGAGCGATCGGAACGCCGGCGTGGCCGTGGTTCCGGAACTTTTTGAACGATCAGCCAGCGACGCTGGAGATGGCGAAGTTTGGAGAAGCGGAGTTTCTTGGATTGCTGCTGACCTCGACGGTGATTGTGTTTCTGGGGCTGGGGCTCGGCTGGTGGCTCTACGGAAACAAATCGCCCCAGGCGGAGGAGCCGGATGCGCTCGAGAAGATCTCGCCGACGGTGTTTGGCTGGCTGCGCGACCGGCTGTATGTCGACGAATTGTATGGCGCGACGGTGATCGCGTTTTATGCATGGTGGGCAAAGGTTGCAGACTGGCTCGATCGGCGCGTGTGGGGCGGCATCGTGGCCGGAGTTGCGATGCTCTTCCGCGGACTGGCGCAGTTGAACAGATTCCTGGATACGAACGTGGTGGATGGAAGTTTTGACAAGGGCTGCGAAGAGCTGGCGACAGGCGGCGGACTCATATCGCGGCTGCAGGGCGGGCGCGCGCAGATCTACCTGCGGCTGCTGGCGGCGGCCGTGGTGATCCTGGCAGCAATTCTGATCTGGAGCAGCCGGGGATGAACGGAATTCCTGTATTGACGGTGTTGACCGTGCTGCCGGTGGTGGGAGCGGCGATTGCGCTCGGGTCGGGCAGGCACGCGAGGAACGTTGCAATGGCGACGGGCCTGGCGAGTTTTGTGGTGACGCTGCTGGTGTGGTTGAATCTGCCCGCGAATGGAGCCATCGGCCTGGTGGAGCATTGGGCGTGGGCACCTTCACTGGGGATTGAGTATCACCTCGGCGTGGATGGGCTGGGAGCGCTGATGCTGTTGCTTTCGGCCATTGTGACGCTGATGGCCATCGACGCGGCAAACCGCGTGCATCATGCGCCGGGATTGTTTTTCGCGCTGGTGCTGCTGCTGGAAGCAGGACTCTTCGGTTCGTTCACGGCGCTGAATTTCTTTCACTGGTTTCTGTTCTGGGAACTGAGCCTCATTCCGGCGTTCTTTCTGATCAAACTGTGGGGCGGTGCGAATCGTGGCCCGGCGGCGACGCAGTTTTTTGTGTACACGATGGCGGGAAGCGTCGCCTTGCTGGTTGCGTTTCTTGCGGTGTTCCTGTCGACGGGGAGCATGGAGTTTGGGCAGCTGGCCGCGATGGCATCGAACGGCGAGTTAGAGAATGCAGTGACGACGCATCTTGGGCCGGTGATGATGTGGCTCGCGATCGGAGTGCTGGCGGGGTTCGCGGTAAAGGTGCCGCTGGTGCCGTTTCACACGTGGTTACCCGCCGCGTACAGCGAGGCGCCGTCTCCGGTGACGATGCTGTTGACGGGCGCGATGTCGAAGATGGGCGTGTATGGCCTGTTGAGGATAGCGGTGCCTCTGTTCGGACATCAGATTGCGCAGATAAGAACGCCGCTGCTGGTGCTGGCTGCGGCGACTGTGGTGATGGGTGCGTGGGCCGCGGCGGCGCAGAGGGATCTGAAACGGGTGTTTGCATATTCGTCGGTGAATCACCTGGGCTATTGCCTGCTGGGCATTTTTGCGCTGGCGGTGCCGACGGTGGGAGCCGCTACACAGACGAGCCAGGCGGCAGCGCTGAATGGCGTGATCCTGCAAATGTTCAACCACGGGCTCACGGCTGCCGCGCTTTTCTGGTTCGTGGCGATGTTGCAACAGAGAAGCGGCGGCGAGCGCTGGATCGACCAGTTTGGCGGATTGCGGAAGCCGGCGCCGGTGTTTGCGGGGCTGATGGGGATTGCGCTGTTCTCATCTCTGGGACTGCCGGGGCTGAACGGGTTTGTGGGCGAGTTTCTGATCTTCCGCGGAGTGTTTCCACTGTCGTGGGTGGCGGCGAGTGTGTCAGTGCTTGGATTGCTCGTCACCGCGGTGGTGATTTTGACGGTGATTCAGAAAGTGTTTACGGGGCCCGTGCCGGAGAAGTGGGCGGAGTTTCCTGATATGCACGGGAGCGAACGGCTCTCGATGGCGCCGGTGATCGGCCTGATGTTTCTGCTCGGGCTGGCGCCACAGATTATTGTGGACGCGGTGAATCCAACGGTGTTGAACCTGCTGGCGCACTGGAGATTTTGAGAAGCATGTTAGCGTGGACGATCTATCTCTCGTTTGCCGGAGCGCTGGTGGAGGCGTTGCTGCCGAAGAGCAAAGCCGCGTGGGCGCGATGGTTAGCGCTGGCGCTGGCGGTGGCCGGACTTGCGATTGCGGCAATGGGGTTTGCGAGCGGAGTGGGGCAGGGCAAACAGGTACTCGTCAATGCTGCGTGGATTCCGTCGATGGGGATTCGGTTTGTGCTGGCGGCAGACGGCATCAGCCGCGTGCTGGTGCTGCTGACAGGACTGGCCGCGGTTGCGGGCGTGCTTTTCAGTTGGAACATTGAAGAGCGAACTCACGAGTTCTTTGCTTTCTACCTGGCACTGATCGGTGGCGTCTATGGCGTGTTTCTGAGCTACGACCTGTTTCTGCTGTTTGTGTTTTACGAGATTGCGATTGTGCCCAAGTACTTCCTGATCGCGATCTGGGGATCGACGCGGAGGGAATACGGGGCGATGAAGCTGGCGCTCTATTCCTTTGTGGGATCGGCGATGGTGCTGATCGGGCTGCTGGCCGCATACGTTGCGTCGGGCGCGCACTCGACGGGCCTGGTTGAGCTGGCGCGGGCGGGGTTGCCGGTGAGCTTTCAGATGTGGCTGTTCCCGTTGGTGTTCACGGGGTTCGCGATTCTGGCCGGCATGTGGCCTCTGCATACGTGGGCTCCGACCGGACACGTAGCTGCGCCGACGGCCGCCAGCATGCTGCTGGCGGGTGTGGTGATGAAGCTGGGCGCATACGGCTGCCTGCGCGTGGCCATCGGGCTCTTCCCGCACGGGATGGATCCGTGGGGATTTTCGTTTGCAGGCATTGGCTCGTGGCGCGATGTGTTTGCGCTGCTTGCGGTGATCGGGATTGTGTACGGAGCGCTGGTGGCTCTGGCGCAGACCGACTTCAAGTTTGTGATCGGCTACTCGAGCGTGAGCCACATGGGCTTTGTGTTGCTTGGCCTGATGACGCTGAAGCAGATCGGCGTAACGGGTGCGGTGCTGCAGATGTTCTCGCACGGAGTGATTGCCGGGCTGCTGTTCGCGATAGTGGGGCGCATCGTGTATGAACGCACGCACACGCGGCAGCTTGCAGAACTTGAGAAGATGCATCTCGGCAGGCGGTTGCCGTTTGCCGCATGGGCGTTTGTGATCGCCGGAATGGCGTCGATGGGATTGCCGGGATTCTCGGGATTTGTAGCGGAGCTGCAGGTGCTGGTGGGCGCGTGGCTCGCGAAGCCGTGGTGGACGGTGACGGCGGGCGTGGGAATTGTGGTCGGCGTGGCGTACACGTGGCGCGCGCTGCAGAAGGCGTTCTTCAGCGACAGGCTGCCGACTCCCGATGAACATCCCAAGACGGGGTGGCCGGACCTGGGCGCCATCACCTGGCCGGAGGTAGCGGGGACTTCGCTGCTGGTTGTGACGACCGTGGTGGTGGGAGTCTATCCGAGGATTCTGCTCGACACGATCGAGCCGGCTGTTAGGGCGCTGCTTGCGGGAGGAGTGCAATGAACTACGCTGACCTCTTCCGCGTGACGCTGCCGGAAACGGCGCTTGAAATTGCGGCGCTGATCGTGCTGGTGGTTGACCTGGGGTTTCTGCGCAAGGCCCATGTGAAGACGCGCGTGGCAGCTGCGTCGTTGCTGGGAGTGCTGGGCTGCGTTGCGGCGCTGGCGACTTTGTTCTTTCAGCCGTATGGGGGACTGGCGACCGCGAACGGCGAGACGCTGCTGAGCGTCGGAGGGTATTCGACGGTTGGGCAGATCGGGGTTCTGGGGCTGACGATTCTGACGTTGTGCCTGTTCTTCGACTCGGAGTTTACGCGGCACG
>Ga0335069_10014306_pt1 | contig 11116 bp, 9 predicted proteins | sample Lox_Sample_11_FD_206714 | JGI IMG/M metagenome (GOLD analysis project Ga0335069, IMG submission 206714) | Soil microbial communities from Loxahatchee National Wildlife Refuge, Florida, United States - Lox_Sample_1.1 | ecosystem: Environmental > Terrestrial > Soil > Wetlands | place: USA: Florida... | reverse complement strand
GTCCTCGATCTTCTGCCCTGTAGCGGCCGAGTGCCGGGCTGGAAGCAAGCGCAGAAACCATTCCGAGCGCCGCGCTGCGTATTCATGCACATTCGTGTGCCAGCTTGCCGCCAGCGGCAGCCCAAGGGAGTACGCCAGCCCAGCGCCCAGCATGCCCACCTCGCTGGGACCCGTAATGTGAACCAAATCGGGCTTGAAGCGTTCCAGCACCTCTTCAATGAACGGAATATGGCGCAGAAACGCGGGGTCGAAGCGAAGATCCTTCTCCAGCGCAAACGAGAGAAAGCCGCGTGGCAGCTCCAGAGTCCACACGTTGCCATCTTCGAGAAACGCCGGCGCACGATCGCCGGCGCGCACGCAGAGAAACGGCAGGTTCCCCCTGCGCGCAAAAGCCTCGAAGTGCCGGCTGGTATGGGCAACTCCGTTCACTTCGTGAAAGGAGTCGGGAAAATACGCCACACGCGGCACAGATTCGGTCATACGCCCTTGACGGATGCCTGGATAGTTTCGAACAGCCTGAATCAGTTTCCGCCCTAGGCTTCCTGTTCGCCAAGTGCAAGACGCAGTTTCTGCGAATCGCTCCAGGCAAAGCGCAGCCCGCCCGAAACCGGCCCCTTGCCCAGCAGTTGCACCATCGCCAGCGCCCAGCGCAGAAACGGCGGGGCCGACCCGCTAGGCCACAGTTCGCTCAGGGGGCGTACCACGCCCTGCGCATCGGGATGGTAGACGCGCTCATCCCAGGTCCGCGATCCCTGCGGAAACTCCGGATAATCACGAATCGCATCGAGGGTCGATTGCAGGATCCGGTGCTTCCATGGCTCGGCATACTGCGGCATAAAAAGCACGTTGCTTCTCTTCTCGCGCCGGATCTCGTGCACAAACTCGGTGAAGTTCGTTGCGTTCGTCAAATTGATGTTCGCGTTCGGTTCAACCCCGTGCCGGTCGCCGCCGCTGATCAGCAGCATGTTCCACTGCGCAGCCAGCCTCCGCACCGCGCGGTTCTCGTCCCAGTGACGCAGACCGTTTAATTCCAGAGCATGAATCCACGCGCCGTACTTCTGGATGAATTCATTCACCAGGAACTCGTGCTTCTCCTGCCCGATCATGTAAAGGTCCCACATCGGGTGATTGAAAACCACCAGAACATTCGGCTCGTTGTGCAGCGCGGCCAGAATCTCGCCAATCTCTCTCTGCGAGGGGTCAGTGGTGAAATCCGAAAGGATCGACATCCATTCAATGGCCCGGGCGCTGGGCAGATTGTGAATCCCCAGATGAAACGCCTGCAAACCGCCGTACGGTGCCGTCCACTCCACCGATACCGGAATGGCGCGTGCGCTGGGCACGGTCCGCAGCAGCATCGGCGCCTTGATATTGTCGTGATCCGAAATCGAAACCATCGGGGCAATATCGAGTTTCTCGATCTGCCGGCTCTCCAGGTCGTAGGCAAGCTTCGGAGTCATCGGCGGCGTCCAGTAACTGGCTGAATAATTCACCCGGACACCGTGGTTCGCCTCAGACCGGCGCTCCATCCTCGAGATAAAGGGCCGCGCCATCGGGTACTGACTGCAGAAGTTCGCCACAAAATCCAGCGTCTCCTGCGACTGGTTCGTATGGCTGTGCAGCGAGACGCCCGATCGATACCCGTCCGCAGCCTTCTCGTCGCGCCACAGATAGCTGATCGTGGAATTGGCCACATCTCCTCCTTGTACCGCGATCTGATTGGAGAACTTGTGGTTAGTATTCACTGGGCCCCGTCAATACGGCGTTAAGGGAGTGCGAATGTGGCTTCAATTGGGGCAAGACTCAATAAAGTAACCGGAAATACCGAAAAGCACCGGAAATACTCGGAGATTCCTGCACCCTAAAGTGTGCGAGCGGGCTCTCCAAGGGGAACGGAAAGCCCTTCAACATGCTCTCTTGCCAAAGCGGTGTAACCAGACAACTTGCGCCGTCTACTGGTTCATTTTAGCAAGCTCGGAACCGAGAAAGTCTTCCAATGTGACGCTCGGGATCAGCTCTTCGGGCTCGTGCGATGCCTGCTCCGCTGCCTCGGGAATCAGATAGTTCTCCGTCAGCCCCTTGCGCAGCATCTCAAACGCCTGCTCCGGCGTGCTCGCAAATTGGAATAGCTCGATGTCCTTGGGCGAGATCGCGCCGGTATCCACCAGCACCTTCAGATTGAACACCCGGTTCCAATACTCCGGTCCGTAGATCACCACCGTGATCTTCTTGGCCAGCTTCTGCGTCTGGGCCAGAGTAAGAATCTCGAACATCTCGTCCAGCGTTCCAAAGCCTCCGGGAAAGACCACCAGAGCCTTGGACAGATACGCAAACCACAGCTTGCGCATGAAAAAGTAATGGAATTCAAAGTTGAGCGACGGCGTGATGTACGGGTTCGGGAACTGTTCGAAGGGCAGGCGGATGTTCATGCCCACCGTCTTTCCGCCGGCTTCGTGCGCACCGCGATTGGCGGCTTCCATAATCCCCGGCCCGCCGCCCGACGTCACAACAAAGCGATTGCGCCGCGACGGAATCGCCTTGGCCCACGAGGTCAGCATGAACGAAAGACGCCGCGCGTCCTCGTAGTAGCGCGCCATCTCCACCGCGGCCACGGCGCGCTTCCGCTGCAGCTCACTGGCCTTACCCGCTGCAATCTCCGGAGGCTTGGCGGGTTGCTCCTCGCTGGGCGCAGGACGCCTGGATCCCGTGTTCTCCAGAAGCTCCAGTTCGTGATCGGCTTCCTCTCTGCCGCGAAAACGTGCGGAGCCGAAAAATACCACCGTGTCTTGGATCTTCTCCCGGCGGAACCGCGCGAGCGGCTCCATGAACTCCGCCACGATACGAATCAATCGCCCATCGGCGCTGTTGAGGAAGGTGGGATTCTCATACGCCAGTGGAGCTGCGGGCAGCGGTGGTGGTGCGCCGTTTCCTGGGAGCTTCGCTACACCATCTGTCGAGGCTTTCGTGACAGCGGCGCTCCCTGCAACAGCTGTTTCTACTTTTCTTGCAGCGGCTGCTTTCCCTTCCACCGGCGCCGCCGAACGAACGTTCGACTTCTTCTTCTCACTCATCCCTTACCTGTTTCTGTAGCGGATCGCATCGCGCAACGCTATCCACAGATTCAATAGCCCGATGCCGGAGACGATGCCGCGCACGGCGCCGTTGGCCGCATAGATCGACAGCGTGGGGAATTGGACGAAGAGTGGATTCTGATCCCAGAACAGCGGCGACCAGGGCGCGTACGCAACCGCAAGACCGATGTAGATGCGCAGCATCACGCGCAGAAAAAGCTCCGCCCGAACCAGCCATCGAGGAATGCGTTGTGGATCTGGGTCGCCTGCTGTCTTTCCCGGAGCGCCGCCAGACGAAGAACCACTGTCAGGAGCCGGGCTCGCGGGCATAGGAGGCGATATCAATTCCGGCTGCTGAGACATTCGTCAAATTCTTCCGGCACTCTTGATAATTCAACTACGGCAAGGAGGGCCGTATTGAAACGGTATCACAGCAGAGAACGCGCCGACGGCACGTCCGCTCGTATTCGAACCCGTCGTGAAACGGTCGTAACTTGAAGCATTACAGCTTATTCTTCGTCCTATGGAATCAGGTTCTGTCCAATCGGCTCTCATGAATCTCTTCTCGACTCGAAGAGGTCATTTTCTTCTCGAATCCGGCCATCACGGCGAACTCTGGCTCAACCTCGAATTGCTCTGCAGCCGGCCAAGGGCACTTGGGCCCATCACCACCGCACTCGCTCAAAAACTCTCCTCGTTCGATATCGAGATCGTGTGCGGGCCCTTGATCGAAGGCGCCTTCATCGGTCTGATGGTCGCAACCCAACTCGGATGCGAGTACGCCTACAGCGAGCGATTCGTTCAGCCTTCAGCCGATGGTCTCTTCCCCGCCGCCTATCGCGTGCCGCGCTCTCTTCGCGGGACACTCCAGGGCAAGCGCGTGGCCATCGTCAACGACGTCACCAGCGCCGGATCGGCGGTCAAGGGAACATTCGCCGATTTGGAGGTCTGCGGAGCACATGTCGTCGCCATCTCCTCGCTGCTCGTACTTGGTGACGCCGCAGCCAAGTTCGCCGCAGACAAACAGGTGCCGCTTCTCTCGCTCGCTGCGCTTCCCTATCGCTTGTGGACTCCGGACGCATGTCCTCTTTGCGCATCGGGTGTGCAGCTTGAAGATGTTGAGAATTTCCGATCGGCATTGGAGACCTCCTGAGAGCCAACCGCCGGAGCCTGGTCCGTTCGGTTTGATCGCGGCTGCCTGCAGGCGTATCTTTCTTCTGTACGCGCATCCACACTCTGGAGGCATCCATGAGTCGCGCATTCCTCGCCGTTTCGATTCTTCTCTCCTCAAGCTTGCTCGTCGCCCAAAGCGCAACCAAGACCGCCGCGCCCGGACCAACACCCGCGAACGACAAATCTCTGTCCTCCTGCCCCGTGAGCCTCCGTGCGCTGCAGGGTTCAGGAGGCGGCTTGCTCGCGACGCACAGCGCCCAGCCGGCATCCGTTCCTTTGCAGCACATTCATCTGATCCTAAGCACCGCGAATTCGTCGCGCCCCGTGACCGGCCAGATCCTGGTGCGCGGTCTTTCCGGCAAGAGCCAGACGATCCCTACTCAGTTGTCGAATGCGGAACGGTTCGACCAGACCAGAAACCTCAACGTCTCCTTCACGGTGCAGGCAGACGACGAGGTCGCCGTCGATCTGAGCCTCCCCGGCTTCACCTCGATTAGTTCTATCCATCTCCAATCGATCGATTATGCCGACGGATCGACATGGAAGATCGCGAGCGGACAGGTCTGCCGTGTTGTGCCCGATCCGCTGATGTTGGTCGCAAACCAGTAGACACTCGAGTCCCGCTTGACTCAGAAGCGTAGATACGCGCCGATCATCGGTTCCGCAGTATTCGTGAACGTTCCCGTCGACGTGTACAGCTTGGTCAGATCGGGCGCTTTATAGAGATTTCCGCGATACTGCAACCGCAAACCGAGATGCGGAATCAGTCCCCAATCCAGACCCGCTCCATAGACAAAGACAGGCTTGGTTTCGGTCTGCGTCGAAGCCTGACTGCCGGCGGGCACATCGAAGAGCAACCCGACACCCGCAAGCGCAAACGGCCGCAGGTTGGCCACATGCACCGACGCAACCCAGTCGCCGGAGATCTCGTGCGCATTCGCTGAAACGCTCGCCGGCGTCGGCGCCGTGCAGGGCGGCAGCGTCCCTACGGGACACGCAAACGATGTCGCCTTATAGGTCTGGTTGGCACGGTTGAACGAGTAGGTAGCTTCATAGCCAATCAGCGGATTGGAGATGTGACGCAGCTCTATCAAGCCGCCCGCCGCATTCGATGGGCTCTGCGTCGTGCCGTTGCCGCTCGTCTTTCCGCTGAAGGCTCCATACAGACTCAAAGCCATATCGTTTTCCGCCACAGCCGTTCCGGCGCTCAACAAAACAAGAAACAAGAAAAGAAAGCCTGCCCGTATCGATGAAATGCGCATGATGACCACCCATAGAATATGAATTCGCCTGCTAACGTTGGACGCTCCACGCGCGCCAAGGGTGGCTTGTGGAGACGGCTTGTTGTGAAGAATCGATAACCGATTGCCGCCTTCCCAACGCAACGGCGTTTGCCGCGATTCAAGGGACGGCAGAAGCCGGCCAAGTTGATCGCAGCCAGAACGGTAAGGCGTCGGATTACTGGAGATCGTGCGGCGCTTCAGATCCGGAAAGCGGACCTAAACCTGGACGGCCGGCGCCGCAATGGCTTCGGTGTCCACACCCTTTGCCTGGGCGGGATGCGCTGTGGGCAGAAAGACAGAAAAGACGGTTCCGCTGCCTCCATATCCTTGCCTGCTCCAGACGCGAATGCTGCCATGATGGCGTTCCACAAGCTGCGTCACCACCCACATGCCCAACCCGGTGCCGGTATCGGGCTTCGTCGTAAAAAACGGCTCAAAGATATGCTGCATTGTGCTGCGGTCCATGCCTACACCGTTGTCGCAGATCGTAACCCGCATCCCCGTCACCATTCGGCTCCGCCAATCGTTTGAGCGCCGCAGCCGAATCACGATGAGGCCGGAACCCGGCAGGGCCTCGATCGCATTCGAAATCAGATTGGTGAAGATCTGCTGTGCCTCACCCGGCATGCACGCAATCGCAACCTCATCCACGGTCCGAACTTCCACCTTGATTCTCGCCTTGTTCAGCCTGGGCCGGAAAACCGCAAGCACTCCCTCAACCACCTCAGAAAGCATCGTGATCGTGGGCATTCCCTGCTGGCGATGAAACTTCAGCGTGGACTGCGTGATCATTGACACCCGCATCAGCTCGTCCAGTGCGATCTTCGCGTGCGCATGGGCATCCTCTGCGCTCCGGCTCATCGTGATGAGATAGAGCAGATTGGTCACCGCCTCGAGCGGATTGTTGATCTCATGCGCCACCGATGCCGCCAACCGCCCCGCAACAGCCAGCTTTTCCGCTCTGAGCATGGCCTCCTCGGCCAGCTTCCGCTGCGTCACATCCGTGACAACGCCCATCAGCCAGCTCGCGCGTCCGCTGCTGTCCCGCTGACAGCGCCCCTGTCCCTCCACCCAGCGGATCGTGCCGTCCGGCAAAACCACGCGATACTGTTTGCGAAACGTCTCCCGCGTGGCGAGCACTTGCTCCATATCCGCCCGCACCTCGGCAACATCATCGGGATGAATCGCGTTGAACCAGAGATCGTTCGACGCCTCAGTCTCACCAGGTGCATAACCGATGATCCGGAACAACTCGTCGGACCATTGCAGCGATCCGCGCTGTACATCCCACGTCCACAGACCCATCCCACTGGCCTGCAGAGCGATCTGCAGAGCCGCATCCCGGTCGCGCAACGCTTCTCCCGCACGGGCTCGCTCTTCGGCCATCTGCTTTTGGGTCTGAGCAAGGATCAGGCTCTTCTTCAACTCCTGAGCCTGCAGTTCAGATCGCTGTTCCGCCCAGCGCCGAATCAGCACACCCAGCAGCGTGGAAAGAAGGAGAAAGAGTACGAACCGCAACTCCTGCTGCTGAAAGCCCGTCGAAAAGCGGAACTGCGCTTTGGTCAACAACAGATCCACCAGCGTCACTGCGACGATGGCACAGCCAAAGCTGCCTGCCATGCCAAAGAACCACGCGCTCAACACCACCGTGGGAAAAGCCAGCATCAGCGGAAACGTGTGAAGGGCCTGGATCTCGTTGGTCAGGCCAACAGAAAAAACTGCGGCCGTGCATCCGAACAAGGTTCGGATCGGCCATGGCAGATCGTCGATCGCTCGGGCATTCGGAAATTTCAACGCGTCCCTCAAATCAGACCGAAAGTGGGCCCGTCTCCCGCGCGCAATCCAGCGCCGAAAAGCCGCCGGGATCCTGGCACGCTTCCGGCCGCTCTCGCAATCGTCTCAAAAACCGAGGTCCGGCTGCGTTGCAGTGTCGGTAGCATAGGAAACTTGACCCGCGCTGTCCAGCCAATTGGAGGCTCCGCCAGCCAACAAGGGTTACCATCCGCAGCAACCATTGCAACACTCTCTTCAGCAATCGTTTGTCGCAAAGATGCGACAATGTGGTCAGTAACCGGATTGCGCCGCATTCGGTCCGGCGTCTCGGGGAATCCGATTCACTATGCTTCGAATCTTATCTACGCACTTATTTCTGAATCAGCGTCTCCACCCCGGCCTGCTCGAACTGGCTTGTCGCGCCGGCGCCCAGGGTGTCGAGATCTTCGCCGCACGCCAGCACTTCGACTACACCAGCCGCGAACACGTCGGCGAACTTGCGACATGGTTCAGCTCAAACTCCCTCGAACCCTTCTCCATGCATGCGCCCATGTTCCCCGACCGCGAAATGGGCCGCGCTGGCGCACCCGCCGTCAACGTCCTGCACCCCGAAAAGTCGCGCCGCATCGACGCCATGGACGAGATCAAGCGCGCCCTCGAAGCCGCTGAACGCATCCCCTTCAAAAACCTCGTCGTCCACCTCGGTGAAAGCACCGATCGCTGGTCCCCGCGCAGCATCGAGAACGGCATGACCGCCCTCGAGCATCTCGGCGCCTTCGCGCGCCCCCTCGGCGTGCACCTCCTGGTCGAAAACCTGCTGAGCGAAGCCACCACACCCGAGCACTTGGTCTCCCTCCTCGAGATGAGCCATCTGAATGTGAACGTCTGCCTTGACCTCGGCCATGCCCACATCGACCCCGGCACAGCCCCCGCCATCACCGTGCTCGGCGATCGCATCGGCTCCGTACACGTCCACGACAACCACGGCACCAAAGACGAACACCTCTGGCCCGGCGACGGCACCATCGACTGGACCGCCACAGCAAAAGCCCTCCAAGAGCTGGCCAAACCTCCGGCCATTGTCCTTGAAGTCGCTTCCTCCCAGAACGATCCGGCCACGACTCCCGACCGCATCAAAAAAGCATTCGATCTATTCTGAGACCTCCCAAACCGCCCTCAGCGGCGCCTCTGCCTCCAAGAGCACCGAGGTAACAAGGCGCCCCCTGATTCGCCGCAGATTCACTTGAAGAACTCGACCCGGCCTGTTCCCCTTATGAAGAGAGGTGTATCCCCTCAGACCTAGCCGCTACGCATGGCGGGCCGTCCTCTGCTCTGCAACCCTCCCCCGTTTCTGCCTGGTACAACGAGCGAACCCACGCGATCGGCGGCGGCATCTCCTCAAGCCCCGCGGTTCGGACCCGGCCACCGGCGTCCGAAAGCGTGTCCTCGACTCGGAATTCAAGATCGGAGCAAGACGATGCGAATCGGTGCCATCGCCCTTAGCGTCGCGGTTGCGGCGCTCTTCACCGGATGCACTTCTTCCCTTCATGTCAATTCGTCCGGCTCCAGCCAGCCGACCAAGCTGGCCATCTCCACATCGTCGCTGGCATCCGCCACCGCCGGCTCAGCCTACAGCGCAATCGTTTCCGCCTCCGGCGGCACCACTCCCTATACCTTCAGCGCGACCGGCCTGCCCAGCGGGCTGACCATCAGTTCCTCCGGCACCATCAGCGGCACGCCCGCGCAGAGCGCCGTCGGAACCGCGTCAATCACCGTCACCGCCACCGACGCCGGCCAGCCGCAACAGACCGCCAGCGCCACTCTTAGCCTCACCGTGGGTGCGGCCACATCGGGCAACACGCTCACCATCACCACAACCTCGCTGCCCAACGCAACCATCGGTGCGCCCTACAACGCGACCATCTCCGTCAGCGGAGGAACCTCCCCGTTCAACTTCAGCGCCACCGGCTTGCCTAGCGGCCTCTCCATCAACTCCTCCACCGGAACCATCTCCGGAACTCCGCAGGGCCCAGCTGCAACCGCGACCGTGGCTATCACCGTCACCGACCGCACCAAGCCCACGGCCCAGACAGCCAACGCCAGTCTCAGCCTCGTCGTCGCCGCTGCCCAGTCGGGCACGCTGGCCATCACCACAACCTCGCTCCCCGCCGCCACAGTCGGCGCGTCCTACAGCGGAACCGTCCAGGCTACCGGCGGCGTCTCACCCTATTCCTTCAGCGCGACCGGCCTGCCCAGCGGCTTCATCATCAACGCCCTGTCCGGCACCATCACCGGAACCGCCACGCAAAGCCAGATCGGGACCAACGCCGTCACCATCAGCGTGACCGACTCCACACAGCCCACAGCCGAGGCCGCCTCTGCCAATCTCACATTGACCATCGATGCCGCCGGAACTACCGCCGCCTGCAACCAGATGAGCACCGGCGACAACGCCAGCCTGAATGGCTTTGTTCCCTTCCCCGCAACCACCGCCTGGAACACCGACATCTCTCAGGCCCCGCTCGATCCGAACAACACCGCCATCACCTCCGCCTCCGGATTCGCCGGCGAGCACCTCCACCACGACTGGTCGTCCGTCGCCGGCGGCAACTACGGCATTCCCTACGTCGTCGTCGATTCCAGCACACAGCCGCTGGTTCCCATCAATGTGGTCTCCTATGCCAGCGAGAGCGACGTCGCCCAGGCGCCATTCCCCATCACCGCACCCATCGAGGGCTCGCCGGCCGATTGCACCGGCGGACCGGGCGCCTACATCGGCGATCAGCACGTCCTGGTGCTCGATCGCAACAGCTGCATGCTCTACGAGACCTTCAACACCAGGCGCTGCAGCGGAGCCTGGAGCTCCGACTCCGAAACCATCTGGGACATGCAGAACTACGAGCAGCGTCCCTGGGGCTGGACCTCCGCCGATGCCGCGGGCCTGCCCATCTTTCCCGGCCTCGTGCGCTACGACGAAGTCGCCTCCGGCGCCATCAACCACGCCATCCGCTTCACTCTGCCCCACACCAAGAACGATGCCAACGGCGGCTACTTTGTCGAGCCGGCCAGCCACGCCGCGGGAACCGACTGGGGCGTGAGCAACGTCATGGGCATGCGCATCCGGCTCAAAGCCAGCTTCGACATCTCCGGCTACTCGGCGGCTAACCAGGTCATCCTCACCGCCATGAAGAAATACGGCATGATCCTGGCCGACAACGGCAGCTACTTCTACTTCCAGGGCGTCCCCGATCCCCGCTGGGACGACAACGACCTGCACAACCTCGACTCCATCGCGTCCTCGAATTTTGAGGTGGTGCAGATGACGCCCAGCTATCCCGGATACGACTCATCCACCGCCCCGGGCGGAGCACCGCCCACCATCAACAGCCTCAACGCCTCATCCACATCGGTCACGGCCGGCACCAAGGTGACGCTCTCCTGGGACACCAGCAACGACTCGTATGACTTTATTGACGTGCTCGGCGGCGTTCGCAACGGCAGCATCAGCGTCGCACCGACCGCCACCACCACTTACACGCTGTATGCGACTAATCAATACGGACGCGCCACAGCGCATGTCACCGTGACTGTGCACTAACGAGCAAAGCAGACGCAGTCTCTTCAAGGTATGATGTCAGTGCCATGATCCCAAGAGTTGCGCTGTGGGTATGTGCTGCCTGCTGTACCTTATCGTCTGCATCTCAGGCCTTCGCAAAAGACGCCCCGCTGCAGACAATCGATTGGCCGTCGTCCGGTGCGCCCGTCGTCCGTTTCACTTTTGGCAAGTTCAAGTCCCTGCCCGGAATGAGCAACCTG